>Ga0209542_10000680_pt1 | contig 81374 bp, 78 predicted proteins | sample RifCSPhighO2_01_FD_184028 | JGI IMG/M metagenome (GOLD analysis project Ga0209542, IMG submission 184028) | Soil microbial communities from Rifle, Colorado - Rifle CSP2_plank highO2_0.1 (SPAdes) (version 2) | ecosystem: Environmental > Terrestrial > Deep subsurface > Rock core/Sediment ...
CAGTAGGGTCGCGAGATTTATCCGCTTCAGCGGAAAATCCCGACCTAGCGAGAATTTGATAGAATTTTTAGGCGTATCTGAAAGATACGCATAGAAATTATATCAAATTTGTAGCTGGAATTTGGAGAAAAGACAAGAAAAATCATTTTATATGGGTATTTTGTAATTCAAAGTTATGGAAGAATATTTTTTTCTACAGGGAACTCGTGGATTTTACGCGGAACTCTCGGCAACATATCTTTGCGAACAGGAAATATAAAAAACAACGAAATTAAAGTAAAAGTACCAGTTAAAATAAAAATTAATTTAAATCCTAAATAACCAACCATTATTCCACCAACAGCTCCAGTAATACCTGCGCCAATTCCAAAGAGAGTACTATCTAGCCCACTTTCATATGCTTCGCGGCCTTTATCAGTATGCCTTATAAATATAGCATATGAAGAAGGGATAATCATTGACATGCCAGTAGCATGAAGAATCTGCAATGCATATATATGCCAAGGTAAATAAGAAAATAAAAATCCAAATGGCACTAACGCAGTAATAATCGTGCCTATTATATAAAACCAAAAATCATCTATTTCTCCATGATTTTTATCTAAATAATTTCCAATTGGTATTTGCAATATAGATTTTGTAACCCAATAAAAAAGTGTGGCAAAACCAACTATTTCAGCCCCTCTGGCAATATTTCCAACAGCAATAGTTTGAAGAATAAATATAGCAAAAATAGGACTTAATAAACCCCATGCAGAATTTATTACCAAGTCCCAATATATATAAGCCCGCATTACCCTGTTTACCCCTTTAAACATGTTTTTATAATAATTATAATATTTTATTATACTACATAATAAACAAAAAAGACCTTGTCAGGTCTTTTTTGTCTTATATTAAATTATTAATTTAACTGATTTCGTATTTTATATTTTTTATTTTATATTTTTTTTTACTTGGAGAAGATATTATTATTTCATCACCTATTTTACGGCCAAGAAGGGCTTTTCCAACAGGAGATTCATTGCTAATTTTGCCTAATACAGGATTTGCCTCTAATGTGCCTACAATAGTAAACTCGTCTTTTTTACCATTACTATCTATTTTTACCTTAGCTCCAACACCTACAAAAACCTGTTTTTCCTTTGGAGGTTTTTTTATTAATTCGTAACTATCTAAAATATTTTTTAATTCCTCAATTCTATCCCTTAAGGAATTCATATCTTCTTGAAAACTAACAAACTCTGGATTTAAGTCCTCTGACTCTAAAACTTTAGGGGCCTCTTGCCCAACCACTTTACTGCGCTCAGACTCTACTAATTCTTCGTATTCTTTCTTTAACTCCTGTAGTTTTTCTTTTGTAATATAAAAAACTTTTTCTTCCATTACTCATACTATTTTATATTTTTTAAAAAGTCAATAATTTATTTTTAAACCTTATACACCTCATATCCTTCTCTCACTTTTTCTGAAACTTTTAAGCCAATATCATTGCCCTTTTTTGCAGTTTTTATTTCTTTGTGGTCAGTTTGCATAGACTTTACCTTTTGGTTAAAGTCAGTATTTTCGCCCCCAATAATCCTTATTTCGTCCCCCTCTTTTAGTGGGGCTGAGACTTTAATCACTCCCACCTTAATATCTGAAAAATAGTGCGTTACTTTGCCAACTAATTTTCCTGAAATCTTTGGAATAATTTGTTTTTTTATTTTCTTTGCCTTATTTATTTTTTTCATTTTTAAAATTTATTATTTTTTATATATTTTAACCTATTCTACACTACTTTTAATTTGTTTCCAAACAAAAAAGCGTGTTTTTGGGAAAAACACGCCTATATAATTTACATTAACTGCCACTGTAATTTAGCGCCCGCCATAAATGGCACAACACTTCCATATTGGCTTGGCACAGTCCACTCTTTTTTAATAAGATCTATTTTGCCCTTATTAGGGGGTAATCTATAAAATTCTGCCCCAAAACGCGAGGTGAAATTTTCCAACTTATCAAGACATCCTGCTATTTCAAAAATTTCACAAAGAAGCGAAGGAAGAATTGGAGCTGTAAAAACTCCACAATGAATATTGGCGCATTCTTTTTGCTCGCGTAAATGAGGAGCGCTATCTGAACCTAAAAAGAACTTTGGACTTCCGCTTGTCATTGCTTTAAGCACCGCATCCCTATCTTCAAAGCGGTTTGGCGAGGGGTTGCATATATTATTAGGATTAAGGCGAGAATCATTGAGCGTTAAAATCGGATGATGCGCAGTTATTGACCCTGCAATATTATTTCCAAGTTGCGCTACCATATTAATTCCTTTTTCTGTTGAGACATGTTCCAAAACGGTTTTTAGATTTGGAAAGTTTTCAACAAGTTGCAAGAAAATTGGCAGGAAAGCTTCTTCTCTTTCAATGAAAAGCTTTCTTGGCGAATCTAATTCGCCGTGAATTAAACAAATCATTCCCACATCTTGCATGGTCCTAAATGTTTCTTTTATTCCATTACTAAAAAATTCCCGCAATCCTTGATCAGAGTTTGTGGTAACTCCAAGAGGATATATTTTCCCAGCAACCGCTCCAACGCGATGAGCATCAACAATCATTTGTGGCGTTGTATTATCTCTGATTTCAATAGTCATAAGTGGTTTAAAAAAAGACATTTTCGGTATTTTATCAAGCACCATTTTAATTTTATCCCGATACCAAATAACATCTTTGGCGTTGAGAATAGCTCGAGGCCTTGTATTAGGCATTGCTATTGCCCGACCGCAATATTTAGCGGTAAAAGGCAATACTTCTTTTAAAAGAGTTTCATCTCTAAAGTGGCAATGCATATCATCAAATCTACACAAAGTAATTTTTCTACGCAACATAACTTTTTTGCTCATAGCTTTACCTCCAGTTTAGGTTGTTGGCACACTGGATAATTCCAACAACTCGACGCGGATAATAGGTTGCAACGGTTCCGACAAAAATGGAATTTGCGCCGGCATCACGATATTTTTCTACGTCTTCTTTACAAAAAATACCGCCACCGCCATTAATATTTTTTGTAAAACCCAAATCATGGATTTCTTTAATATAGTCACAGACAAGGGGTAATAACTCTGGCCCAGAAATTCCTCCGCCACCTAAGTGAGCCAATGGTGAAATATTTATCCCAAAAATCTTTTTTCCTAACCCTTGGTAATTATAATTTACCGTATTGGAGACACAGATACCGTCAAGGTTTGTATTATCTTGCAACTCCTTGATAGCTTTGACCGGCGCGGTATCAATGGCGAACTTTTCCACCAAAGGCCATCCAAGCGTGCTCGCAATTTCAAGACCCTGGGACGATTCTTTAACAATATCCTTAATGTTATCACTAACCTTATGGCGCAAGTTTCGACAAGAACGATTTATTTGCAACCCAATGGGTGCCACAAATTCGTTCTTGTATTCCCCAATAATATCCACCATACGACGTAATTCATCCAATCGTTTTTCTAGAGTACTTTCTACTGCCATAATGGAAATAAAAAGTGGCTCTTTATTTTTTTGCCATATTCTTAATTCAAGCAATGCCTTAATGCCAAGATTTGGCAAACCCATGGCGTTGATAGTATGTCCGGAAAAAAAATCCATTTTGGCCCAAGAAGGAAAAAGATGTTCTAATATTCCTCTACTCTTTTTTATGTTACCTTCCCGTGACTTTAAGGTTGAAGTTTTTGATACCAGTGTCATGCCAGTAAAATTAGGTTTTCTAAATGGAATTTTGTAGTGAGGATGTCCTTCACCAAAAAATCCTTGAACACCTGCCGCTCCTAATGCTCTTCCAAAAATAGAAATCTCTTTCATGTTTAGTCCCTCCTATTCAATTGACAAGGTTCTATTATTAAATGAAAACTAACACATATTTGCTTATTTTTCAATTTTGACTTTAAAAGATAAATAACGTAAGATACTTATAGATTTTTGAAAACTTATTCTTTACAGGAGGACTGCAATGCTTTTGAAAAAAACAGATCATCTTTTGAAATTAAAAATTGTGTTAAAATCAACAACACAATTTACCGATGAATACGCCTGGAAGATTTTTATAGATACAGAAATTGAATCACAAGATGATATTGAAGTAGTCATGAACTACGTAGCGACGTATCGGCCAAAAATTTACCGACAACTGCAAAAACTTTCCCAAAGTTTACAATAAAAATACAATACCCCGATATTTTTCGGGGCTTTTTTTACCCAAAAATCCGCCGTAAGCGGATTTTTGGGTTTTTCCTTTTTTAAAATTTACGCTCTTGAGAATCTAGTAAACCCAGAACATGGAACAATTTCAATTCCTTTCTTTTGTAACTCATCCATAAGTAAATTCATCCCCAAAGAGTCGGAAGACATGTGACCGGCAATAATAATATTAATATTTGCGGCTTGAGCCTGTTTTTTATGTTCCTCTGAAATATGCATTCCAATTACGGTTCCAATGCCAGCCTGGGCTACTTTTTCATAAAGTAAGGGAGAACCTTCAGTACCTCCGGTAATTTCAGTAAGGGCTATTTTTCCACATCGATGGTCAGGAGAGCCAACAAAAATTTTAGGACCCACCCCGATTTTCATGGCTTCTTTATATTCTGGAATTTCTTTTAATGCTTCAATAATTTCCCCAACTCTTTCAAATTTTGCCTGCCCTGAACCTGTCGAAGGGTTATTTTCAATAAAGTTTCTCAAAAACTTGGCTGCCATATTATCAGAAGAAGTATGAGAGTTCATTAAATTAACACCCAAAATTCTTGCTGTATCAACCGTTCTTTGATGGTTTGAAGAATTAACTCCCCTTGCAACTTCAGAAATTCTTTCGCGCATTAAGCCTTCGGCAACATTAATCGGAACTCCATAAAAATTGTAAACATCGCATTGTAAATCCATTACATCAGCCAACTGTGCCAATCCTTTGCCGATAGGGTGATGGGCAATAACCAAATCAATATCTCCTAATTGCTTAGCAACTAAAATTTCTTCAGGACCAATATCAATGCCAACTAAAACTTTTTTAATTTCTTTGTCATCAGAGACATTATATACTCCAGAATCTAAGTAGGGATTTTCTAAAGCCTCTTTATCAAATTCGTTTTGTTCTTTTAAAGAAAGTTTTTGGAATCTGGCTTTTTTGTGGTCTAAAAGTTTCTGTACGCCTTGAGCGCCGCGGAAGTCAGCCTCCATACCCATCTTAGTAAATAAATTGTGGATTTCTTTTATAGTCATAAGGCCTTTATTGAAGCATACTTTTTGCCTCTGCTTTTTCTCCACCTTTTATTAATTCTTGCGTTATGTCTTGTTGTGTTTCTTCTCATGTTTTTTCACGTTAGTTTTTACAACTTTTTTCTTTTCAACTTTTTTTACTGGTTCTTTTTTTACTTCCTTAACCTCTTTTACTTCACTAATTTCTTTTACTTCGGGTTTTTGTAAAAATCGATTATATAATTCATTTATTAATTCTTGTTGTTTTTTAGCATCAGAAAACTGGCCTCGTATGCGGGCTTTCTCACGTCGTATAAATTTCTTATCAGATTTTTTTATAGTATTATTCTTAGACATGGTAATTTTTTAAAAATTGACACCAAGTATAAAATTTTGAAAATAGTTATGTGCTTGGTAATTTAAATGCCTTTTTCTGCGATTACAATAAAAAATGGCTCTCCTAAAACCAATTTCTGTATAGTGTATACTCTAACCTAAAATCCCCGAAAAAGCAAATATATAATACTATTTTCCCATTTCTTCTCTTACTATTTGCCTATCGTCCCAAGGAATTTTAATGCCGTTTGCAATACACATCAAAGACTCTGAACCTTTGCCTGTAATAATCACCACGTCTTCAGTTTTTGCTAAATGCAAAGCTTTTTTTATAGCTTCTTTTCTGTCTAAAACGATATGATGCTCATGACCTTGGATACCACTTGCCACTTGCTCCATAATTTCCAACGGATCTTCGTCATAAGGGTCTTCATTAGTAATAATTATTTCTTTACAGTATTGCTCTGCTAGGCGACCCAATACAGGTCGCTTCCATTTATCCCTGCCACCTCCGCACGACCCTAAGACACAAATTAACGGTTTTGAATTTAAAGATTTATACACTTGTTCTAACTGTTCTGGTGTATGAGCATAATCCACAATTACTTCAAATGGGTCTTTGACAATTATTTCCATTCTGCCTGGAATTCCCGAAACTTTTTCCAACGCTTTTTTGCAAACTTCTAAAGAAATGCCCTTTGATGTTGCAATTGAAATTGCCGCCAGCGCATTATAAACATTAAATTCACCCAATAATTGAATCTTGAATATAGTATCTTGAATCTTGAATGATAAGTTATCTGCGATTATGTTAATGTTATCTGCTTCCACAAGTTTTAAGTTTTGCACTGTGGTTTTTAGATTTTCGCTTTTAGTTTTTAATTTAAATCCCCATTTTTCCTTTGCCAAAGTTTCTAAAAAATATTTTGCATTTTCATCGTCTATATTTATAATATGAGTCGTTGGATTTTGTTTAAATAATTTTAATTTTTCATTCCTATAATTTTCAAAGCCCCCGTGGGATTCAATATGCTCGGGGCTTAAATTAGTAAAAACAACAACGTCAAAATTAATAAACTTATGGCGAAATTGCTTAATGCCTTCTGAAGTGACTTCTAGTACTGCGTAATTACATTTTTCATTAACTGCCTGCCTCAAAAACTTTTGCATGAAAAATCTGCCGGGCATTCCCATTTTTAATTCATTTGGCCATTCTTTATTACCTATTTTAAACCGTATAGAAGAATTGGAAGCAACGCTATTTCCATTCTTTTCTAAAATTCTGGTTATAAAGTCCACCGTGGTTGATTTACCGCTAGTGCCGGTAACTCCAACAACAATTAATTTTTGAGCCTGCCCTGAACCGTGCCGAAGGGATGGAAATCCAAAAACCACCGCGCTCATCAGCGCCCAAAGATAATGATAAAAATCCAATAAAAAATACGGCATAAATTTTTTAAGTAAAACTTTGATATTCATTTTGCTAAATTTAGCATAAATTTGTAATAAAAAAAAGCCGACGAAATTGCCGGCCTATATTTTTATAAAAAACCTAGAAATCATATCCTTCTACAAGAGCGCGAAAACTAGCGTTTACAATATCTTGTGAAACTGACTCTTTGGTCCAAAACTTTTCACCATCTGAAAAAGTAATATATACCCTAACAGATGAAGCAGTATTATTATTGCCATTATCCATCCTTACTCTATAGTTAACTACCCTAACCCTTTCTAAATAAGAAAAAGAACTAAGCGCTTTACGTAAAGCATTATCTAGGGCATTTACTGGCCCATTACCTTCGGAAACAACGTGTATTTCTTCTCCTTTAACTTTTATTTTAATGGTAGCTGAAGAAATCGAACCCAAAGAATCATTGGCTTTGCTTTTTGTTTCAACCCTAAAAGAGATTACCTCAAATTTATTTGAGTTTGTATCCATTTAATCCTTCTTTCTGTTGGTAAAATTGTAAATGAACTCTCAGCTTATTGCTTATATCAAATTAATAAACAAAGATCAACTCTTCCCCAAGCTCTTCCCCAAGCTCTTTAATGCGGCTTTTATTCGCCCTTCTATATCTTTTATACTAGCATCAATATGGCTTAAAGCCTCTTTTGCTTGTTGTTTTGAAAAACCAAGCTGGGTAAGCGCATCTTCAGCTGGATCTTGAGAACCTTTTGATTTTGCCGTGCTTATCATTTTAATTTTTCCCGTAAGTTCTAAAATAATGGTCATTGCTTTTTTGGCGCCAATTCCTGGGACACCTTCAAATATTTTTGTGTCACCTGCCAAAATCCTGTCTTTAATTTTATCCAAGGGACCAAGCACAGATATCTCCAAAGCCGCTTTTGGACCAACTCCATGGATATCCATTAAGACTTCAAAAAAATCTAATTCGTCGTAAGTTAAAAATCCATAAAGATCTAGTGCGTCTTCTTTAACATTTTGAAAGCAGAATAATTTGATATCAGCGCCGATTTCTGGTAGTTTTAATGCAGTTTGACGAGACAAAAAAATCTTATAGCCAATCCCAGCTACTTCTAATATAATGAATTTATCACGTTTTAAAATAATGTTGCCGTTTAAATAGGAAATCATTAGATAATTGTATATGAAATTTAAACTAATTTCAAAGTATAAACCAAGGGGAGACCAGCCAAACGCCATTAAAAAACTGACCAATAATTTAACATCCGGTAAAAAAGACCAGGTGCTTTTGGGTGTTACCGGGTCGGGAAAAACATTTACCATGGCTTCGGTAATTGAAAAAGTTCAAAAACCAACTTTGATAATTTCACCGAATAAAACATTGGCCGCACAACTTTATCAAGAATTTAAAGAGTTTTTTCCAAATAACGGCGTCCATTATTTTGTTTCTTATTATGATTATTACCAACCTGAGGCATACATTCCACAAACCGACACCTATATAGAAAAAGATGCAAAAATAAACCAAGAAATAGATAGATTGCGACATGCTGCGGCTCAAGATATATTGAGCCGCAAGGATGTTATTGTGGTAGCTTCGGTATCATGTATTTATAATATTGGATCCCCAGAAAACTACCAAGCCGTTTCTTTTCAAATACAAAAAGGTCAAAAAATTAAACGCAAAGATTTTATTTTACACTTAATCACCTTGCAATATAAAAGAAACGACATTGAGGCAAAACCCGGCACATTCCGCGTACGCGCAGATATTGTTGAAATTTATTTAGTAACGGGAGAAAAGATATTAAAGATAGAATTTAGCGCCGAAAAAATCGTCACGATTTTTTCGGCGCCTCCTGGCGTTATTTCAAATTTCAAATTTCAAATTTCAAATTTTACATTATTCCCCGCCACTTTTTGGGTTGCGCCACAAAATAAAATTAGCATTGCGTTATCAAATATAAGGTTGGAACTACAAGAAAGATTAAAGGTATTAAAAAAGCAGAAAAAATTAGTTGAATACCAAAGACTAGAACAAAAGGTAAACTACGACCTAGAAATGTTGAAAGAAACCGGTTTTTGCCACGGAATAGAAAATTATTCAAGCCAACTAGAATTTAGGAAAACTGGCGAACCTCCTTTTTCACTGGTTGACTACTTTTTGCACTTTAACCCTAAGATCGGGAGTTCCCGCTCTGCGGGAAACTCTCGCGATCAGCGCGATTTTTTAATATTTATTGATGAGTCGCACATTTCTATTCCGCAAATTAGGGCTATGGCAATTGGCGACAAAGCAAGAAAAGAAACATTAATTGACTTTGGATTTCGTCTGCCTTCTGCTATAGATAATAGACCATTAAGATTTCCAGAATTTATAAAAAGGCAAAAGCAAACTATATATGTTTCTGCAACTCCGGCAGAATACGAATTAGAAAAGTCTGGCAAAGACGTTATTGAGCAAATCATACGGCCTACAGGACTGCTTGAACCATCTATAGAAGTTAAAAAAACCGAAAACCAAATTAAAGACGTAATAATTGAAATTGAAAAAGAAGTTTTAAAAAAACACCGAGTTTTAGTAATTACCCTTACTAAAAGATTAGCAGAAGAAATTTCAAGCTATATGGAAGAAAGAAATATTAAATCTCAATACTTGCATTCTGAAATAAAAACCATGGAACGCCCTGAAATTTTAAAAAATTTCAGGCAAGGAAAATTTGATGTATTGGTGGGAATTAATCTTTTACGAGAAGGCTTGGATTTGCCAGAAGTAGCCCTTGTTGCTATCTTAGATGCTGATAAGGAAGGATTTTTAAGAAATAAAACAACATTAATACAAACTATGGGCAGAGCCGCGCGCCACTTACAAGGACGCGTTATTTTGTACGGTGATAAAATTACCATGTCAATGCAATCGGCCATTGATGAAATTAATAGAAGAAGAAAAATTCAGGAAGTATATAATAAAGCGCATAATATTACGCCATCGGCAATTATAAAAGATATAAGAGATTGGGGGTTCTCTAAAAAAGAGGATGTCATTGAAGAATTTTATTTGATAAATGATAAAAAATTATTAGAAAAAGAGATGCGAATTGCCGCTAAAAACTTAGATTTTGAAAGAGCTGTAGAATTAAGAGATTTAGTCGCAAAATTAAAGAAGTAATATTATCCAAAAACCCACTGTAGCGGGTTTTTGGATTCACTAAATTATTTATTTTATACTACTTTTTTCTAGATTTAACTTTAAATTTAACCCCCCCCTTATTATATGTAGCTTCTAAACTTTCTGCATTATTTATTTTAATTTTAATTTTTCTTGCCTTGTCTTCGTCTATTGACTCTACTTCTGAATTTACCTTTATATTGTTTTCTTTTATAAGCAACTCTCTTACTTTATCTCTTAATCCCTCAATACCATCCAACAACCTAAGAGCAGCGCCAGTTTTAACGCTTAAATAATTTTCTATCTCTTTGTGATTTTTTTCTCTAACGGACTTTTCCACTACACTTCTAAGTGTAGTTATTATCGTAATTATTTTGTCTATATCATGCTTATGTTCAGTCGCCTTCTTTTGATCTAAAACTTCTAGTAATCCATTTAGTCCATCAAAAAAATCTGCATTTTTTATTCTTTTATTTTCTATCTCCTGTTTCTTGATGGCATCTTCTAACGCAATTTTTTTACTTCTTTCTATATTTTTTTTATACCTTTCAATTGCCCTATTTACTCTTTCGTCTAATTTTGCGCGAGTAGTTTCTTCTATCTTTTCTGTAATACTGTCGTGCAATTCACTAATATAATCACTAAATTTACTTACAGGCATTTTTAACCCCTTCTTACTACTATCAAAGTTAGGAATTTTTATTTTCTTAAAAAACCCTATAAAACTAGCTACCTTGGCATCCTTTGGTCTATATCCTTTTTGTATCAATCCATAATAAGACTCCTTTGATATTTGTATATCTCTTCCCTGTAAACTTTCCCACTCTTTATCTAACTCCTGCATAAAACTTAACTCAGCCTCTTTGATGACCTTACTATCTCTTTCTTGCGCATCCTTAAAGTATGGCTCTTTTTCCTCATCAGACATCGCATCCCAACAATACTTACCAATAGAAAAAAATTCTTCAACCTTAGCTTCTTCTCTAACCTCTCCTTCTTTTGCTTTTACATATTCTTCTTTGCTTTTGTAAAGTTTCTTTTTCCCCTCTGCATTTGCCTTCGTTTTAGTTATTGCAACTCTTTCTAAATTTTCTCCTGTCAAGTTTTGGTATTGCTCTCTCATTAATTGGTTTGCTTCCGGTCCTATTATCACTTCTCCCGATGATTCTTTTCGTCCTTCTGTTGTTAGCTCACTTTTTTCTAGCCCTATTGACTCTAATGTCGCTTCGACTTCAGACGTTTTTGGTTTATTATCTTGTGTTGTTTCTTCAGTTTCCTGCGTTTCTGTTTCTTTTTTATCTTCTTCTTTGTATTCTAATGTTTCTACCTCTAGCCCTATTTTTGCTTTTTCTTTTTTTAATTCTTCAACTCGTTCTTTCAAAGATAAAACATCTGAGTTTTTTTCATAGTCACAAGAAGGACATTTTCCATCTGGCGACCCTTTTAAAGTATACCTATATTTACACTTCTTACAATCAAATTTTTTCTTTTCTAATTTTTCAATTTTTTCATCCAGTTCTTCTAATTTTCCAACTCCATTTAGTTTTTCAAAAACCAAGGGTTCTACCGCTGAAGACTTTTTATTATCTAATGGTGCTTTTTCTTGACTAGGCTCTCGATTATCATTTTCCTCTTCATTTGGTTTTTTAAAGGCATCAAAAAAACCTTCCTTCTTTTTGCCTATTAAGGAGTTGTTATTTTCTGGAATATTAGTAGGTATTTGCTCTCTTCTATTCATACCCCCAAAAATATAAAATTATTTTGAATATAAATAATTTGCTTTATTAGGCAACTTTTTGCCATTTAACAAATTCCTCCCGGGGTACGGTTTTTGATCCCATTTTTTTTCTGCCCATGGAATCTTTGCCGATTTCAAAAGTTAAGGTAATTGTTTCGTCATCAAAATCGAATATTTTTCCTTTTTCAATTTTTCCACTCTCTCTTACAACATCTATTTCTTGACCTTTTTTAAAAAAACCCTTTCCTTCAATGAAAACCTCTTTATTTTCACCTTCGTTTTCAATATTTTCTCCGAAATTTGGTTTCCCTGGTTCTTCCATATATTTTTACACTATATTTAGCTATTAATATAAAATCGACCTTTAATTAAAATATATACCACAAGTTAACTTTTAACTCTAACAAAATTTACACGAGACTTCTCTTTTTTCTTACTAAGAAAAAAATCTAAAAACTTGCAAAAGTAAACACTATTTGTTATATTATATCATATTGATTGAAAATTAAAAGCTAATCTATATAGTATGGCTATAACAAAATCCGCAAAAAAGTCTATTAGAAAAAATAAAACTAATAGGGCTTATAATCTCACCTATATTAATAAAATAAAAAACCTTATAAAAGAGGTTAAAAGTTTTGTTTTGCAAAAAAAATCTAAAGAAGCTAAGGAGCTATTGTCAAAAGTATATGAAATTCTGGATAAAGCTGCAAAAGTTGGCGTTATAAAAAAAAATACGGCCTCAAGAAGGAAATCTAGAATTGCGAAATTAATAGGAAAATCTTTTAAGTAAATTCAATAAAAAACACCGCCCAAAATGGCGGTGTTTTTTTGTCCTAAATACTAGATATTAGAAGCTCTAAAGCGGTTTCTTGTTCTATCTTTCCTGTTTTAATGTCTAAGTCAGTTTGAAAAATTTTATAATATATATCTTTTAATTCCTGGAGCGAAAACTGACTACATTGAAAATAAGTTTTTTTGACAACAAATGGGTGCAATCCGCTTTTTTTTATAATAGACATATACATTAAACCTTTTTGCGCGAGCTCTTTTACTATAATTAAATTCTTAAATTGATAAGCTATCATACTAAGAATATATAAAGGGCTATCGCCATTCTCTAAGTGTTTTTGTAAAAAATACAAAGCTTGCTTTTTATTTTTTTGCGCTAAAGCATCAATTGTTTTAAAAATATCAGTTTCTACTTTAGGTCTTATAAATAACTCTATGTCTTCTTTTTTAACTACCAACCCACCCTTAAAATCTGTTAATTTTTTAATTTCATTTGAAAGTTGCCACAAGTCACTGCCCACATAACTTAAAAGAAGGTCTATAGCATCCATATTAATTTTTGCGTTATATTTTTCAAATTCTTTTTGCGCCCAATTTTTTAAACCCTTAGCATCTAATTGTTTAAACTCTTGTGATTTGCATTCCTTCGTTAATGTTTTAAAAATTTTCAACCTTTGGTCAATCTCTTGGTTTTCATACACAACAATAACATCTTTAAAAGATTCTATATTTTTAATTTCGTTTAAAAAATTATCCTGAAATATTTTATTTGAAAATAACTCTTTTAAAATTATTAACTTCTTTTCACCAAACATTGATGAAATTTTAAAATTGCTATAAAAATCTGGGAAACTTACTTGGCTGGCATCTATATATATTAAATTTAACCCGCTTTTAGGGACTTCTTTATAGTGATCCACTACTTCATTTAACTTTTCTTTAGACCTATATGAATCTTGTCCATATAAAAATATAATCATAACATTAAAACTCTAAATCCTAAACTCTAAATTCTAAACAAACACAAAATATAAAAATTTAAAATTCTTTTGCTAAAAATTGTTTGAGTTGCTTGTAAGAATAAAACCTTTTTAAATTTGTCGGATTACCATTTGAAATCGCTTCTTCAATACCCATGCGCTCACCCCCTTTTAATACCATCCAGAAAAAACTTGGCTTTAATCTTTCCAGTGCTTCCTTGGGCAACTCTGGCCTGTTTTTCTTATCGTATTTTAACCGACGCAGTATCAACTGCCAGACACAACGAAACCCAGAATAATCCAAATATATTACCAAATCAGTATTTTTAAGGCGATTCGCCATCTTACCATCAATATACCCCTCAATAATCCATTCGGATCGTCCCACCAGCAATTCGTGCGCCTTCAAATACTCTGATTCAGGCACTGCTTGCCAGTTTGCTTTCCAATAAAGGGTATCCATATGAAAAAGTGGCAATCTGGTTTTCTCTGCAATTTTCCTGGAAAGGGTACTTTTACCCGATCCGCTTATGCCAATAATGGCAATTCTCTTATTCATATTATTTTGACTTTTCAATAATTGCGCCGAAAATTTTTGTTAACTCTGTCCCTTCTTGAACTAAAATATCTTTCTCTAATTGCTGCTGTGCTATTGGCTCACTTATTAAAATCCAGTATCTACTTTCTTTGGCCTCTTTCCTGGATATTTTTATCCTCATACAAAAATCTTTTCTACTTAAAGACTCTTCTGCTTCAATATAATTAGCACCGACCGAGCCAGACGAACGCACTAATTGCTTACCAACTTCAATATTGGCAATAGTCCTTGGCAACCTGTTGACATATGCAACCACCCTCTTGGCAAACTCTAATGTCCGATCACCTAAATCATACCTTTTTGAGTTTTGATTTTTCATGTTTTGGATTTATTTAGGATTTAGAGTTTAGAATTTGACACTTGGGGCAAAAAAATGCGCTCCTGCCACCAAATTTTTTACGGATAATCATTGTTTTACACCTTTGACACCTTTCCTTTTCCCTTTTATATACCCTCCTTTCAGTGTCAAAGTGTCCCTTTTTACCCTCGACATCTCTATAATCAGAAAAACTTTCGCCCCTTAAGCTAACACCCATTTTTAAAACTTTTACCACGGCGCTATAAAGTGATTTAAATTCTTTTTCGCTTAGCTTGATCGTACTTTTTTCTGGATGTATTTTTGACCACCATAAAGCTTCATTTGAATAAATATTGCCTATTCCCGCGATTACTTCTGGAACCATTAATACCTGTTTTATTTTACCCTTTTTATCTTTTAAGACTTCTTTAAACTTTTTAAATGTAAAACTTTTTTCTAATGGCTCGGGTCCTAATTTTTTAAACTCCAAAGAATTCAATAAATCAGCTGTTTTCCATAATTCAACCTTCGCAAATTTTCTAACATCGGACAAAGCAATCATATCGCCATTATCTAAGAAAAATATTATGTGCAAAAATGTATTTATTTTTTCCTCTAGTGGCCCCTTTTTAATTGGTTTCCATTTTTTATTTTTTAACTTCCATCTACCAACCATTAAGTGTCCTGTCATTTTTTGATGCACTAAAAGAGAATAGCCATCTGATAATTCAAAAATTACATTTTTTGCTCTGCGCCAAACTTTATTTATACTTTTACCATTTAACTCTTTTTTAAAAAATTTAAAATCTTTTGGTTTTTTTACTAATTTTTCCCAATCTGACCAGACATTAATAAAGGTCCTTTTAAGGACCTTTTTACTTAACCCTTTTACAGTTGTTTCTACCTCTGGCAATTCTGGCATTTTTATTTTTTTAAACTTCTTCTACTTCAGACTCAATTGATTCTTTTTTAGAATCTTTTGGGTTCTTTTTTGTCATTATAACTTCACTTTCTTTTAACTTTGGGTGTCTTCTAAACTTTTCTAACTCATCAGATACCCTTTGAAGTTCTAGCGTTCTATTCTTTATTTTTTGTTCTAAGGCATTTATTATTTCTTCCAATGCCTGTGTTCTAGCTTTTACTTTTATATCAACCGATTTTCCTGTTGTTTCTGTCTCTGATTTACTTTGCTCAAGATCCTCGGCTATTTGATTAAAAATAATAGCTAATTGACCTAATTCATCATTGCTTTTTATATAAATTCTGCTTTTTAAGTCTCCTTTGGCTAAATCATCCGCGCCTTGTAATATTTTTTTAAAAGGCACTGCAAAATTCTGACCTGTGGCAAATCCAAATAAAAAGATATATATAATAAGAAATAAAAAAATAACGAAAAAATTAATATTTAAGTTTTCATAGTTAAATCCTATAAATGCAATTATTACAAAAACACCCGCTAAAATTATTGGATACGCTATTTTAAGAGAAATTTTTAACATAAATTTAATTAACTATTAGTTCTGTTTCATAAATTACTTTTTTAATTATACAATACTATATTTTTAATATCCAGCTGTTAAAAATAATTAGCTTTTTACATCAACTTCTTTAAATAAAGGATCTAACCTATTTATAAGACTATAAAAACCTAATTCACTAAAAATATTTTTTACTTTTTGAAGGTCAAAGTTTCCAAATTTACAAGACTCTAAATTAAAATCTATTTCAATATCTTTAATAGTCTTAACTAATTCTAAAGATAAAAGGGCTTTTTCTTTATTGGCCCTTAATGCTTCTTTTACTTTCGGCTTTAGGATAGCGGTGTCAGTTAAAAGCTCTTCATATAAATTTTTAATACTTCCAAATCTTTGAATAATATCAGCCGCCGTGGTTTTACCAATTCCTTTGACTCCAGGAATATTATCTGAATTGTCTCCGGTTAAAGCTTTAAAATCGTTCATTTGATCTGGTGTCACGCCAAATCTTTCAAAAACTTTTTTACTGTCGTATATGATAGTATCTTTAATACCTCTGCCCAGTGTATATAATTTTATTTTTTCATTAACTAATTGTAAGTTATCTAGGTCTCCGCTTACAATATATACTTTTGCGTTATCTTGATTTTTTATGGCAATCGTAGCTATTAAATCATCTGCCTCAAAACCTTCTTTCTCAAAAATAGGAATATTAAAAGCTTTTAACACTTCTTTAATAATAGGCATTTGCGAAACGATGCCATCTGGAGTTTTGGCTCTATGCGCTTTGTATTCAATATACTTTTCATGGCGAAATGTTGGTTTTGGAGTATCAAAACACGCCACAATGTAATTAGCCTCCAAATCTTTTATTGCTTTAAATAAGGTCAGTAAAAATCCATACACCGCATTGGTTAGTTGCCCTTTTTTATTAGTTAAAGGAGGTAATGCATGAAAAGCTCGATAAATCAGTGAACTTGAATCAATAATTATTAACCTCTTATTATCTTCCATAAAAATATTCTATCATAAAATAATCTCTATACCAATTTTTCCAAACAAAAACCGCTGGCAAAACCAAGCGGTTATAATATAAAAAAGAAAAAATTAATTTAGTTTTGATTTGTGAGCAGGACAATAATCCCGACCATTTACAGATGATAGCCATCCTTCTTTTACAATCCTATCACAAATACAACACTTTGAAGCCAATCCATTTAATAAAAGCGCATAATCATCTAGAATATTATTTTTTCGGCTTCCCCAAGGATTATATAAATCCCTAAAAATATCATTACAATTTAGTGTCTTACTAAGATTGTTCATAATTTTCTCCTTTTTTCTAAAAAACAAAGAGCAACACTAATACATCATAATCAATGACTATAATTTGTCAATAATTTTTTATAAAAAACCGCTAGTTCCCCGCGGTTTATCTTAAAGTTATTTTATGATGCTATTATTTTCTTGTAATGAATAATGAATTCCACAAATCTATCACTTTAAATATTCTGTTTTGAATCTTTTTTGGACGAAGTAAAAGTTCAAAAATTAACCTTTCATCTGAAATCTTGGTTTCTTTTTTATAGAAATCTCCTAAAAGATCCTCTTCGGAAAAACCACAAAGAACAATTAACTGTTCCCTTTCTTCGTTTGTTAATTGGTATCCTGTGGAAATTCTATCAATGCTTTTGATGGAAACTTTCAAGCTACCTCCTTCAATTTTATTAATAGCAGCATTAGTTAATCCAGCCCTACGAGCGATTTTTGCTTGAGATTCGGCTTTTTTATTTCTTATATTTCTTAAAAATTCTCCAGCCGTAAAATTTTTTTTCATTTCTAAATCCTCCACAAAAAATTAAGCAGCTTGAAAAAGGGCTGACTATAAACTATTACTCTATTCCTTAATTGTCAATTCTCGCATCGTTTTTTCTTTGTGGTTAAATATAATTGAAATAATATCTTTAGGTAAAACTTGTGAAATCTTTTCTGGCCACTCAATAGCTACAATATTTTGCGGATTTAAAATAATTTCTTTAAAACCTAAATCTAAAATTTCCTTTGCCACGCCGTAGTCTTTGGCGGAGGTGGGTTCTGGACTCTCCAGCCTATAACAATCAAAATGGTAAAACCACTTGTGCCTCAAAATGGACGGCCGTCCATTTTGAGGCACACAGGTTTTCAGGATTTTGAATTTTTTCATCAATATAAATGTTGGGCTTAATATTTTTTCTTTCACGCCCAAGCCTTTTGCAAATCCTTGTAAAAAAGTGGTTTTTCCTGCGCCTAAATCTCCACTCAATGCCAAAACCACCCCAAATTTTTGTGATTTTCCGGACAAAATTTGGCGCGCCAAATTTTGTCCAAGCCTTTGTGTTTCCTGAAAACTTTTTGTTATATATTTTTTATTCATTCTCCACTTGATTTATTTAATGAAATAATATAGTTTGAAACCATAACTAATAAACACTATGGAATTATCAGATGAGTTAAAAAAACTTATTAATGAAGCAAAGAATATTTGTGTGATTCCGTCACAAAATAATGAGCCAGAAAGCTTAAGCGCTGCATTAGCTCTTTTTTATACTTTAAAAGAATTAGGCAAAAATGTAAACTTAATTGTTGAGGAATTTCCAGAAAAATTGAATTTTTTAGTGCCCCCATTAGACTTTATTTCCTCACCTAAAAATTTTGTAATATCTATTCCAAGATCTTTAGCGGATATATCTCAAATTTATTATGAAAAAAGTGAAGAAAACTTAAAAATACATTTAACCGTAGATAGGGGACAATTAAAAAAAGACGGTGTTTTATTTTATTTTTCAGATGCAAAGCCAGACGCTATAATAACTTTAGGAATACAAGATTTTCATAAGCAATTATCGGATAAACTGGATTCTTTTGGATTTTTATTAAACTCTCCTATTATTAATATTGACAATCATCAAGAGAATTTAAAATTTGGCAACTATAACTTACTTAAAGGTTCCTCTTTATCTGAAATAGTAATTGAAGTTATAAAATCTATTGATGAGAAGTTAATTAAAGGTAATATTGCTAATTGCCTCTTAGTAAGCTTGATAATATATTGTGAAAACTTTAAAAGCGTAAAAACAAATCCAGAAGTATTTCAACTTTCAGGAAGTTTAATTAGAAACGGCGCTCATTATCAACAAATAATTGAAAATTTATATAAAGCAACTGATAAAGAAATCAATTTTCTAGAAAAAGTGTTTCAAAATCTAAAAGCTGACACTGAAAATAATGTATCGGTCGCAACATTAGAATTTGATGACTTTTACAACTTTGCAGAAACCGAAGCAAATTTTATCATAGAAAAAATTAAAGGGCTTGGTATACGGAACAATATGCTAGTACTATGGAAAAGCCATGCTTCGGCCTCTACAATAAAAGGATTTTTTTATTCTAAAAAAACTGATCTATTACATAAGATAGCAGAAAGCCAACCCTTCGGCTTCGCTCAGGGTAAAAAAAGTTTGGTTAAAAATGATTGGTTATTTATATCAATTCCTGAGCAAGATATACGGTCAGTAAAGAATAGTATTTTAAAATTATTACAATAAAACACATGGAAGAAATAAAAAAATCATTAGGGTCTGTAATAATTACAAAGGAGATAGCTACTGATATTAAAAAATCTGTTAAAAATACTGCTGATTTCGGTAAAAAAATTAAAGAATATATCACTCAAAATACTACTAACTTTTTGGACGTTATTTTATTTGGCGCTATATTAATTGGCGCATCTGATATTCATATAGAACCACAGGAGGACAAGGTAAGAATAAGAATACGACTTGATGGTGTTTTACAGGATATTACATTTTTTAGTCAAGAAACATACCATAATTTACTTTCTCGTATAAAACTTTTATCAAAAATTAAATTAAATATTACAGAAAAACCACAAGATGGCAGGTTTACCGTTGTGGTAGAAAATGCCTTAATTGAAATGCGAACATCTAGCCTACCCTCCGAATATGGCGAATCAATAGTTATTAGAATTTTAAATCCTAAAAATTTAATTGAGTTAAGCGCGCTTGGGTTAAGAAAAGATTTATATAGAATTTTGGAAAAAGAGATTAAACGACCCAATGGGATGATCGTTGTTTCTGGCCCTACTGGCTCTGGAAAAACAACTACGCTGTACGCCTTTTTATTACAAATTCAAAATTCAGAAATTAAAATTATTACTATTGAAGACCCGATTGAGTATCACTTAACCGGTATTTCGCAAACTCAAGTGGCGCCCGAAAAAGGATATAATTTTTCAGAAGGGTTAATGTCTATTGTAAGGCAAGACCCCGATATTATTTTAGTCGGTGAAATTAGAGACTTAGAAACCGCTAAAATCGCCCTGCAAGCATCATTAACCGGACATCTTGTATTATCCACTATCCATACGAATAACGCTGCCGGTACAATTCCAAGATTAATTGACTTGGGAGCTGATTTGTCTTCAGTAGCCTCTGCTTTAAAAATGGTTGTTGGTCAAAGACTAGTGAGAAAAATTTGCAAAGAATGTTCTATATTAGTAAAACCCTCAAAAGAAGAATTGGTGGAAATTAAAACAGGTTTGAAGAATATACCAGAAAATATATTAGAAGAAATTGGAATTTCTAAAAATTTAAATCAAATAAAAATACCAAAGATAAAAGAAGGGGGATGTAAAATCTGTAATTTTACAGGATACAAAGGAAGGAAAGGAATTTTTGAAGTATTTTTAATTGACGCCCAAATGGAAAAATTCATTTTAACCAGTCCTTCAGTTGCATCAATTAAAGAATTATTAATTAAAAAAGGTATGGTAACTATATATCAATCTGGATTAATCGAAATTGTATTAGGAGAAACAACACTAAAAGAAGTTAAAAAAGTTGTTGAAGCAGACGAATAGGGGGTCGCTTCGTGCGTTCTACCAAAAGAGCACGACGTCGTCTAAAATTACATGCTTTGCATATTTTAGCCGCGTCTGACTCTCGGCGCCCACAATGGGGCGCCTCTGAGACGCTCTTTTGGTAAAACGCCCTTGCTTTAGTGATATACAAACCAGTTGCAGAACTTTTCTTTTGAAAAATTGCCTGGCGAGACGCGAGAGTTACCGGCTTTACCGGAACTCCCGTCTGCGGGCTCTGCAACTAGAAAGGAAAAAGAAGGCAATCTTATTAAGAAGAAGGATCGCGAAAAATTTGAAAAAATCAAACAATTTTATATAGAAAATAATTTAAGCTATTATGCATCAGTACCATTAGTTGAAGCCCTCGAACGACTAGCAGAAGAGTATAAAGGGAAAATTTAAAAATAAAAACAGCTCTGGAGTTGGAGGAGCATTGTATCTGGGATACAAGTAAAGGTTTTCCTGAGGAAAGGCCTACTACTTAATAATTTTTCGTGACGAAAGTTGAATATTTTGAAGCGAAAAATTATCAAAAGCGACAAGGTTTACACAGAGTGTAAGCCGCGAAGCTTTTAGGAATTTTTAGCCAAAAGATTCAATTTGCTACAGATGGGGCGAATTGGCTTTGCCAATTGCGCCTCGCGTCTCGAGTAGAATAATTATTAAGTAGTAGGCCTTGTTTAGTTGAGCCGGAGCAAAACTATCCATAAACTAAGGAAAGCCCATATAAGACCTCCAACTCCAGAGCTGTTTTAGAAATAAATTAGCTAGTTTTTAGTATTCAATTTTAAAAATGACCGTTTTTACCCAGTATATCCATTATATCACCTTATAACCTATATGTCAAGTATTTTAGGCCTGCCTACCGATCAGGCAGACAAAAAAACGGATGCCGAGGAAGAAGTCCTAGATTCTGCTTTGCGCCCTAAAAATTGGCACGATTATGTTGGCCAAGATAAAATTAAAGAGAATCTAAAAGTAATTCTTACTGCGGCAAAACAAAGAAGTCAGTCCCCTGACCATTTATTGTTTTATGGAAACTCAGGACTTGGAAAAACTACTTTAGCCTACTTAATAGCATTAGAAATGGGTAAAAAAATTAGAGTAACTTCAGGCCCTGCCATTGAAAGAGCTGGAGACCTAGCGGCAATTTTAACTAATTTATCGGAAGGAGATGTTTTATTTTTAGATGAAATTCACAGGATGCACAAAACTATAGAAGAATATATATATCCTGCAATGGAAGAATATAAATTGAATTTAATTTTAGGAAAAGGCCCAATGGCGCGCACTATGGAACTAGTTCTACCTCATTTTACGTTAATAGGAGCCACCACAAGACCAGGGCTTTTATCAGCGCCTTTAAGAAACCGTTTTGGCGCCACATTCCAGCTCAATTTTTATAAACCAGAAGACATTGAAAAAATAATTGAAAGATCAGCTAGAATTTTAGGGGTCCAAATTAAGTCAGAATCAGTTAAAATAATTGCGGCAAGATCACGCTTTACTCCAAGAATAGCAAATAGACTCTTAAAAAGAGTTAGGGATTTTGCAGAGGTGCACGGCACAGGAATAGCAACAAAAGAGATTACAGAACATGCTTTATATTCTTTAGAAGTTGACCAAATGGGATTAGAGCCAGGTGATAGAAAAATTTTATTGGCGCTTATTGAAAAGTTTGACGGCGGACCTGTTGGATTACAGTCATTATCGGCGGCGGCATTAGAAGAAGAGGATACTATTTTAGATATGTACGAACCTTATTTAATGCAATGTGGTTTTATTGAAAGAACGCCAAAAGGCAGAATTGCCTCAAAACTTGCTTACGCTCACTTAGGCCTAAAATATAATAAACAAGACTCATTAATTTAAAAAATCGCTACTTATAAGTAGCGATTTTTTAAAATTTCACAGATATTATTTTATAACTCCCATTTCTTTGCCTATTTTTGCAAAAATTTCAATTGCTTTATCTATTTGCTCTTTAGTGTGACTAGAAGAAAGTTGTATACGAATACGCGCTTTACCTTTTGGAACTACAGGATATGTAAAGCCTCGCACATAAATTCCATTTAAAAATAGTTTTTGTGCCATATCAGTAGTAAGTTTTTCATCAAATAACATAACTGGAGTAATTGGGTGACTTCCATCTCCCCCTAAATTAAAATCAAGGCTTTGCATTTGATCCCTAAAATATTTTGTATTTTCTATTAATTTTTGACGTAAACTATTAAATTCTTTATCAAAATTAGAAAGTATATACAGGGCCGCTCCCGCAATCATAGGGGGTAAATTATTACTAAAAAGACTAGTACGACTTTTTTGCTTTAAATATTCAATAATTTCCTTGCGCCCCGTAGTAAATCCTCCACCAGCTCCGCCCAGCGCCTTACCAAAAGTAGAAGTTAAAATATCAACTCTATCCATTAATCCTTCAACACTCCCTCTACCGCTTTGTCCTAACACTCCACTGGCATGAGAATCGTCAATCATTAGCATTGTCCTATATTTTTCTGCCAAATCACATAATAATACTACTTTAGCAGTGTCTCCATCCATTGAAAAAACACCGTCTGAAGCAATTAATATTTTATTACGCTGACCCAAAGATTTTAATTTATCTTCTAAGTCCTGCATATCTGAATGTTTGTAAATAAACCTATCAGCTTTACATAATCTTACTCCATCAACAATTGAAGCATGATTTAGTTCGTCACTTAAAACTGCATCGCCCTCTTTTAATATTGCCTCAAATAAACCTGCATTGGCATCAAAACACGAAGTATAAAGCAATGCGTCACTAGTGCCAAAAAACTTAGAAATTTCATTCTCTAAATCTTTATGGACTGTTGAGTTTCCGCAAATAAACCTTACACTAGCCATTCCAAATCCATAATTATCTAAATTTTTTTTTGCAACATTAATTAATTCTCTAGATGAAGCTAAACCTAAATAGTTATTAGCGCAAAAATTTAAAAAAGTTTTCCCTTCAACTTTAATCTCTGTTCCTTGCATTCCTTCGATAATTTTTTCGTCTTTATACATCCCGCTTTCTTTTATTTTCAAAATCTCATCTTGAAATTGTTTTTTTATATTTTTAAACATATTTTTTACTTTTTAAAACTTTAATAAAATTTTAGTATGCTCGGCCATTTTTTTCTCAAATAAATCCTTATTATAATCCTTAAAATCAACAATAGTTTCATTACCCCCTTCTAAAACTATATTCCAAAGCTTGTCTTGTATGTTATTATTTTCAAGAATATTTTTTGTCATTTCCCATGTTTTCCAAACTTGACGACCGGCCACACTATGTAAAGTGATTCCCTTCATCACTATTTCGGTAAAATCTTCTATAATAAAATTTGCGTTTTTTAAGCCAAATAAAACAACATCTCCTCCACGCCTCACAGATTTAATACAATTATTTAAAGAATTATTAGCACCCGCCATTTCAAAAGCCACATCCTCGCCTAACCCCCCGGTAATCTCTATTATCTTTTTAACTACCTCTTTGTTGTATGAATAATCCTTTGAGTCAATACTTTTTTTAATTTTTACAATATGATCTATGCCTAAATCCTTTGCAATTTTAATAGCTTTTTCGTTTACTTCAACACCAATAATAATTTTTGCCCCAAGATGTTTTAAAATTAAAAGTAAAAATAATCCTATTGGACCTAATCCAAAAATAACAACTGATTTGTCTTTTATATTTACCTTTGATGCTGCATGAACCGCATTTCCAAAAGGCTCTTGCAATACAGCTATTTCAGGACGAATTTTATTGATGTCAGTTTTCCATGCAACATAAGCAGGGATCTTAGCAAACTCAGCGAATCCTCCATTATGGCTAATTCCTAAAATTAATTGATTAGAACATACATTCTCTTGCTTATTTTTACATTGAAAACATTTTTTGCAAATTAAGTGGGATTCAAAAGCAACCTTGTCGCCAATTTTTAAAGACCCTACATTTGAGCCAACAGTTATAATTTCACCAAAAAATTCATGGCCAATTATACGCACATCATTTTTTTCTTTTTCTAAACTTTTAAGAATTTGGTCGCCAAAAGCAGTGCGGTTCCAAATACCTCGATCGCTTCCGCAAACTCCAGCATACATTACTTTAATTATAATATAATTTGCATCAGAAGGATTTTGTTGTTCATTAATAATTGGGTCTAAAACCTCAACCTTTTCAAAACCCCTTGAATCTTCCCATGAGAGTTTACTTTTATCAAATACTAATGCCTTCATAAAAATAATTTTAAATGTTTTGAATTAATAATAGAATAATATCATATTAAAACTTTCATTCAATAGGCCTACTGATTAAAGTTTTCTGTTATGAAATTTTGAAATCGCAATAGAAAAATCTTTAATTAATAGGTCTGATAGTAAAATAAGGAGGTTTTAATTAAGTCAGTTTTTTTGTATAATTAATATATGAAAAAGATTTTTTTACCTTTACTTATTTTTACATCTCTTACTGTTTTTGATGTGGCAAAAGCAGTAGCTCAAAACGACATAATTATTAATGAAATTGCATGGATGGGCAACACTAACTCCATAAACAACGAATGGATAGAATTAAAAAATACTACTTCAAATATTATTAATTTAGACGGCTGGCTATTAAAAACTACTGACAATAAAATAAAAGTCTATTTGACTGGGCAAATACCCATACAAGGATTTTATTTGTTAGAAAGGACTGACGATGATTCTGTCCCTAATATTACAGCTGATTTTATTTATAAAGGAGCATTAAATAATAGTGGTCAATCTTTGGAATTATATGATAATGCGAATAATTTAATTAATGATTTAGCTTTTACTTTAAATTGGCCTGCGGGAGATAATACTACAAAACAAACTATGGAAAGAACTGATACTGGCGCGTGGCAGACGAGTGATAGTCCTAATGGCACCCCAAAGGCAAAAAACAGCTCTAGGACAATAGAAAGTCCGCCAACCCAAAAAGAGGCCGATGTAGAAATTAAAATCAATGTAGAGTCGCAAGAGACTCCTGATATAAAAGTATACCCAAGTGGTGTTTTGCTTAATGAAATTATTCCTGCCCCAGAAGGCAGTGATGAAACTAATGAGTGGATAGAAATATATAATTTAAATAATTTTACTGTCGACATATCTGGCTGGTCGCTTCAAGATAAAGAAGGATCAATTACAATTTATGTTTTTCCAAAAGAAACAAAACTACAAGCTGATGAATATTTTATCTTAAAGAGACCAGAAACAAAAATAACTTTAAATAATGACAAAGATACCTTAGACTTAATTTTGCCTAATAAAGAAATTGCTGATTCTATATCTTATAAAAATGCTCCTAAAAACCAATCTTACAATAAAATTTATCCCGTTAGAAATGAAGTTTCTAATGGGGCGCCTTCTGATTGGCCCACCAGCAACGCTTCGCGTAACGATGTGGGCTGGCAATGGAGTAAAAACTTAACTCCTGGAATGAAAAATAATATTACTATAAATAATACTACTGCGGTATTGTCAAAATCCATAAAAGTTGGTAATAATGATAATGTAAATATGGCGACTGTGGCTATTGGTGATACTATTAAAATAACTAAACAATCATTTAATCCTTGGTTTTTATTTTTCATTGCAATTGCAATTACTATAATTTCGGCGATAATAATTTTATTACTAAAACTAAAAATATTTAAAAAAAATGTCAGGTCATAGTCACTTTAAAACCGTTGCGGCTACTAAAAACGCTAATGATGCTAAAAGGGGAAAGCTTTTTTCAAAGCTTGCCCGTGTTATTACTATTGTTGTAAAAGAAGGTGGTCCAGATCCGCTTATTAATACTAAACTTAAAACAGCCATTGAACAAACAAAAAAATTTAATATGCCTAAGGAAAATATTGAACGGGCTATTAAAAAAGGCACAGGCGAATTGGTAGGTGAAAATTTAGAAGAGGTTTCATTTGAAGGACTTGGGCCAGGAGGAGTTGCTATTATTATGGATGGAATAACCGATAATAAAAATCGAACTTTAGGCGAAATAAAAGGTATTTTGAGCCAATACAACGGTAAAATGGCAGGCGAGGGCGCGATAAAATGGATGTTTAAAAGAAAAGGATTTATTGTTATAAACCCAGAAACAAAACTAAAAGAAGAATTAGAGTTAATAGTAATAGAAGTTGGCGCAGATGATGTAAAGTGGCGGGAAAATATGCTTTGTGTATATACAAAACCAGAAGACTTAGAAATAATTAAAAAAATACTAGAAGAAAAGGGTTTAATAATAGAATCCAGCTCCCTAGATTGGGTTGCTAAGGAAGAAGTTATCATAGATGAAAAAGATAAAGAAAAAAGTCAAAAACTTTTTGAGGCGCTAGACGAAAATGACGCTATACAAGATATCTATTCAAATCTTAAAAATTAATTTTTAAGATTTGAATAAAATTAAAAATGCAAAATAATAGTGCAAAATTAATCAAAAATTTGTTTTTACAAATTTTTGATACCTAAATTTTGAACTTTGATTTTTGAACTTTAAATTAATCTTAATATGATTATTATTGGTATAGATCCTGGTATCGCAATAACAGGTTATGGAATTATCTCCACTAAAAAAGCTAAACATTTAAGACAAGACCGCAACGAAAAACCAAAAGTTATTGATTTTGGGTGTATTATCACAAATAAATCAGATTCTATGGGAGAACGACTAAAAATAATACACCAACAAGTTAATATATTAATTGAAAAACATAAGCCAGACGTAGTGTCTATTGAAAGTTTGTATTTTTTTAAAAACCTTAAAACTGCTATACCTGTTAGTCAAGCGAAGGGAGTTATTTTATTATCAGCCGCAAAAAGCAATATTTCTATTTGTGAGTTCACTCCATTGCAGGTTAAAATGACAGTGGTAGGTTTTGGTAAGGCAGAAAAAAGGCAGGTGCAAGAAATGACAAAACAACTACTTGATTTGAGCAGTTTCAATCTAAAAGAAAAAAACAGAAAAAAAGACGACGCTTTTGATGCTTTAGGTATAGCTCTTTGCGCATTTTTAAAAGATTTTACTTTATAATCTATAAGGGGGGTGCCCCGTTAGAAGTTTAGATAAGATATATAAAAAATTTAATGAGTAAATATTTAACTAAACTAAAAATACTAATGAATAAATAAAAAATAATTTATAATAAATTATTTTTTACCATAACTTCTAACAGGGTGTGAAGAAGTTTGGACTTGACAATAATGTATGAAAAAATATAATAGGAACAAGACATAAATAAAAAATTAAATAAAGTGATCCCAATTTACCAATGACACGCTAGTTTATAAATCTGTACTAATAAATTAATGTGAGATTAGTAATTAGTGTCACTTTTAAAAAATGGAGGAGGAATTTTTAAATAAAATTAGTCAAATAGATGATTTTGAAGATGACCATATAGATGACAATGAAGAAAGTGAAGATGAAGCGAAAGATGATGAGAAAGAAGAAAAAGATGATGAGGAGGAAGAAATATTGCCCGACGAAGAAGAATAAATTAGACAAAAAAAACAAAAACCCTATTTTAATAGGGTTTTTGTTTTTTACTAAAAGAGTTGCTTTTATTAGAAAATTGTGTAAAATTGTTGTTTTAGACTATAATAGAATAATTTCCTCGTCGCTCCGTCGGCAGGGGTGCAAACAACAACGAAAGCAGTATCATAGACTAGTCTATGATACTAATATAACAATAAAATAAGGTTTAAAAAGATTAAAATCACTAATGTTAGTGGGAGAATAAATTAATAACATAATTAGATGGTAAAAAATAAGAACATAAGAATTTTATTATTAATCGGAAAATGGCTGGCTTTTTTACTTTTAGCCTTGGCGCTTTTTGTTTTGTTTTTATTTTTCTACTATACTTATGACCTACCTAGACCAGAAAAGTTTACTGAAAGCCCATTTATACAGTCCACTAAAATATATGATAGGACGGGCAAATTTCTTTTGTATGATATTTATGGAGAAGAAAAAAGAGAAATTATTTCATTTGATAAAATCTCAGATAATTTAAAACATGCTGTTTTAGCTTCTGAAGACTATAGATTTTATCAGCATGGCGGAATTGATTTTTTAGCAATTATAAGGTCTGTATTAATTGATTTAAAGCTTCAAAAAGCCAGCACTGGCGCGTCAACAATAACACAGCAATTAATAAGATCAGTTTATTTAACTAAACAAAAAACACTATCAAGAAAGGTGAGGGAAGTAGTTTTAAGTATAGAACTAGAAAGAAGATATTCTAAAGACCAAATTTTTAATTGGTATTTAAATGAAATACCTTTTGGTGAAAACTCCTATGGTATTGAAGCAGCAAGCCAAACATACTTTAATAAATCTGCGTCTAATTTATCCTTAGCGCAAAGTGCTGTCCTAACCGCGCTAATACCTGCTCCTAGCTACTATTCGCCATACGGTTCACATAAAAACTTGCTTTTAAAAAGAAAAGATACTATTTTAGAAAGAATGAAAGATCTTGGCTATATTAATAGTGAACAATTATCACAAGCCAAAGAAGAAAGCTTAAACTTCTCTGATTCCTTAACGCCAATTAAAGCCCCTCATTTTGTAATGTATATAAAGCAATATTTAGAGAATAAATATGGCCAAGATTTTCTACAGCAAAAGGGGTTAAAAGTTTATACAACACTAGACTGGGAACTACAAAACTATACCGAAGAAGTGGTAAAAGAGGCAGATAAAACAAATGTGAAATTTGATGCTAATAATACAGCTATAGTTGTTATTGATCCTAAAACAGGAGAAATTTTGTCCTTAATAGGGTCAAAAGATTATTTTGAAGATTCTTATCCAAAAGGGTGTGATGAAAAAGCAAGCGGTAGTTGTTTATTTGATCCAAAATTTGATGTAGCAACGCTCGGTCTTCGTCAACCAGGATCTTCTTTTAAGCCATTTGTATACGCCACTGCGCTTAAAAAAGGATATACGCCAGACACTATTTTATGGGACGTTAAGACAGAATTTAATTTAAATTGTAATCCCGATAGTACTCAAGAAAAAGATAAATATGGATTAGATTGTTATCATCCACAAGATTATGACGGTAAAAATAGAGGGATGATTTCCTTAAGATCATCTTTAGCTCAATCTCTTAATATCCCTTCCGTAGAGCTTTTATATTTAAGTGGATTAAAAGATAGTTTAGAAACTGCGCGTTCGTTTGGTATTACAACGTTAAATGAACCAGATAAATATGGATTATCTTTGGTTTTAGGGGGTGGAGAGGTAACATTACTAGAAATTACATCTGCATATGGTATTTTTGCAACAGAGGGGTTAAAAACTCCACCTGTGAGTATTTTAAAAATAGAAGATAATAATGGAAATATAATAGAACAAAATACAAAACAATCCACAAAAGTTTTAGATACTCAAACAGCAAGAAAAATTAATGATATATTGTCAGATAATAATGCAAGAACTCCAATGTTTGGCCAAAACAATGCTTTATATTTTGATAAATACCAAGTTGCTGCTAAAACAGGTACAACTCAATATTATAATGACGCATGGACAATAGGATATAGTCCATTTGTAGTTGTTGGAGTTTGGGTTGGTAATAATGATAATTCTTCAACAAATAAGAAAACGGGCATTGGTTTAGCAGCCCCTATATGGAGAAAAGTTATAGAAAAATCATTAAACTCCCACGAAATAGAAAATTTTATAAAACCAGATCCTATCCAAAATATAAATCCTATCTTACTTGGAAAATTTCCAGAAGGAGAAGAGCCACATAGTATTTTACATTATATAGATAAAAATAATCCATTAGGTCAGCCAATCCAAAATCCAAATTCAGATCCTATGTATATTCAATGGGAAGAAGGTATTAAAAAGTGGCTCAATTTAAATAACTAAAATAAAAAACTCGCCTATAGGCGAGTTTTTTATTTTAACCTTTAATTTTTAGTTTATTGATTTAATAGGCATAACTACATAAATATAACTACTATCTCCAACTGGCTCTAAAATACAAGGACCTTCTTTTTCACTTATTTTAAAAATTATTTCAGAACTTTTAATATTTAAAAGTCCATCTATTAAATATTTATAATTAAAAGAAACTTCTATTGGATCCCCTTCTATTTTTACAGAAAAATTTGATTTATTTTCTCCTATCTCAGGACTTTTAGCAAAAACTTCCACTTCTTTTTTATCTACATTAATTAAAAGTTTAACCTCATTAACTTTACCAGAAAATAATGATGCTGTTTTTATGTGATTTAAAAATTCATCTCTTTTTATTGTAATAAGTGTTTTAAATTTATTTGGAATAATATCTTGATAATTAGGATATTCACCCTCAATAAGTCGAGAGGTAATTTGTAGTTGAGGGTGATCTATCTCTTTCATTGGAAACTCAAATAATATTTGATTATTAGAAAAATACATTCTAATAATCCCTTCTTTACTATTCAAAATATTTATTATTTCTCTTGCTGGTTTTTGGGGTAAAATAAATGAAAAATCTTTTTTAACACTTTTTTCTAGTTGGATATTTTTTTCTGCTAATCTAAAACTGTCAGTGGCAACAATTTTAATATTATTTTTTGAGAAAGAAAAATAAATACCAGAAATTTCTGGCCTATTTTGCGATATAGAAACAATATCAATTATTTGAGATAATCCTTGGCAAAACTTTTTATTATCTATTTCTATAAATTCAGTGTTATTAAATTTAGGTATAATTGGAAAGTCCTCAGTATTATATCCTTGAATTTGTGTTTTTATATTACTACATTCCACATATAATTTTTGCTCTTTAGATTCCATTATAATTTTTTCGTTTGGTAAAGAAGAAATAAAACTAGAAAGAAATTTTGCTGGTACAACAACTGTGCCTTTTTTTATAATTTTAGTTAAAATCCATAATTTAATAGCAGTTTCTAAATCAGTGGAAGTTAAAACTAAAAAACTATCTTCTGTATCTATTAAAACATTATCTAAAATAGGTAGTGATAAATTCTTACCAATAATTTTTTCTATAATTCCAAGTCCAGATTTTAGATTTTCTTTTAATATTTCTATTTTCATAATTATTATAATTATTAATATATTAAATTATTATTACTATTATAGATAATGTTTTAATGATTTTTGGTAATTTTTTATTATAAAAATATATATAAAATTAAAATAAATAAACTGTTAATAAAGTAGTTAAAAAATATATAAATATATTGTGGGGATAAATAGAATATATTTTTTATTTTTTAATTAATAGATTTATTATATATATTATCCACTATATATTCTCTGTTTTATTAAACTTAATTCTTCTGTTAGTTTATTATTTTCTTCACTTTCTTTTAATATTTTTTTATATGCATATATTACAGTAGTATGATCTTTGCCGCCAAATTTTCTCGCAATTGTGGGAAAAGAATATTTTAATTCTTTTCTTAATAAATACATAGCTATTTGTCTTGGTTTTACAATTTCTTTTCTTCTTGTTTGGTCAAAAAGGTTTTTTTCTTCTAAATTATAAAATTTAGCGACTGTTTCAATAATTTTTTTATAATTTGCAATATCAAAAGGCGAAAAAACAAAACCTTTTAATAATTTTTTAGTTATTTCTACAGTGGGGGTGTTATTAACTTTACAATAAATTAATAAACTATTTAAAGCTCCTTCTAATTCCCTAATATTTTTTTTAACATTTGATGCAATATATTCTAATACATCTTCTGGTAGTTTTAAGTTTTTTTCCTGAAGTTTTGTTTTAAGGATTACTAATCTTGTTTCATAGTCTGGTAAATTAACATCAGCAATCATACCTCCTTCAAACCTAGACCTTAACCTCTCTTCTAATTCTGGAATAGCGTTTGGAGGTCTATCTGAAGAAAGTATTATTTGTTTATTTTTTTCATATAAAGAATTAAAAACATGAAAAAATTCTTCTTGAGTTTTTATTTTGCCAGATATAAATTGCACATCATCTACAATTAAAACATCAATTGGGGCTAAACTAGCTTTAAAAGACTCCATTGTATTGCTTCTAATAGCTGAAATAATACTAGAAACAAGTTTTTCAGAGGTAGTGTATTTTACTTTTTTCTTTTTAGAGTCATTTGTTATTTTATTACCAATTGCCTGCATTAAATGAGTTTTACCTAATCCAACACCCCCATAAATAAATAATGGATTGTAGGCCTGTCCTGGGCTTTCTGAGACGGCTAAGCTTGCAGCGTAAGCTAAGTCATTAAATGATCCTACAACAAAATTTTCAAATGTATAACGGGGATTAAGATTAGTTTCCCTATTAACTTTAAACTCATCAAATTTTAATTGTTCTATATCTATTTTTTCGTTTTCGGTTTCTGTTTTTCTATCGATAATATTTTTTTTCAGGGATTGTGGATTAATAGTAAATTCTAACTCTTTTATAGTGTGGTCTATATCGCGCATTGTTTTAAGCATTAGTTTGTAATATTTATTACTTAGCCATTCTTTAGAAAAAGCATTAGGAACTGAAATTATAATCTTTTCACTTTCTTTTGAGACAATACTAGTATTTTGAAACCACGTCGCAAAATTTGCCTTAGAAATATGAAGCTGCATCTGAGCTAAAACTGATTGCCAAAGTTCACTATTTTCCATGTTTTTATATTTATATTTTTAATTACTTTGAATTATATAAATAAAATATCAACCTTAAAGTAAAGAGTCAAATCAAAACAAAATAGTCGTATATGTTATTAAACTGTGGATAAGTTGTGTTGTATATTTTAATGAAGACGCACAATAATAAAAATTAAAAATGCAAATATTAAAATGTAAAATGATAATTAAAAGTTTAAATCAAATATATATATATTTGACCAGAGCGCCTTTTTATACTATACTAGCCAATAGTCCCATATTATATTAACCTAAATAATTATACAATCTATGAGTTTTACATATAACCCAAAAAAGAAGAAAAGAAAAAGGACACACGGTTTTTTAGTGCGTAAAAAAACTAAAAAAGGAGAACAGGTTCTTAAAAGAAGGAGGGCTAAAGGGAGAAAGAAGTTATCGGTATAGTAATTTAAATTCGAATTTAGAATTTTGAATTTCGAATAAAATAAGAATTTTAAATTTTAGAAACACGTTTTTAAAATTAAATCATTTAGAATTTATTCAAAATTAGAAATTAGAAATTAAGAATTAGCTTACGTGTTGCCAAAAATAAATAGGTTGACCAAAAAAAAAGATATTGATTTGGTTTTTAAAAAAGGCAGGAGTTTTAAAAATGATTTTTTAGTTTTTAAGACAATGAAAAACCATTTAAAGGAAAGTCGCTTCGGTTTTATAGTTAGCAAGAAAGTATCCAATAAAGCTACTGTAAGAAATAAAGTAAAAAGAAGATTAAGATCTATAATTTTAAATAATTTTAAAAAAAATTCTCCAAATAGCATAAAAAAACCATTAGATATTATAATCATTGCCTTATTTGGAATTGAAAAAAAAGAATTTTCAGAGGTTAAAAGTAATATATTTAAAGTTTTCGAAAAATTAAATCTAATTTAAATAAATAAGCAATGTTTGGATTTTTAGTAAATATTTTTGATATTTTTTTATATCGTCCCCTCTTTAACTTTCTGGTCTTAATTTATAACTATCTACCAACACATGATTTTGGCTTAACAATAATACTAGTAACAATAATTATAAGATTTATTCTTTATCCTATTTCAGTAAAAGCCCTTAATTCCCAAAAAGTTCTTCAATTATTACAACCAAAAATAGAGGAGATACAAAGAAAATTTAAAGATGATAAAGAAAAACAAGCTAAAGAAACACTAGAACTTTATCGTAAAGAAAAAATTAATCCCTTTAGTGGATTATTTTTAATTATTATACAGCTTCCTATATTAATTGCTTTATATAGGGTTTTTTGGGAGGGATTAAAGCCAGAAGCGCTTAATAGTTTATATAACTTTGTTGTAAATCCTATTCATATTAATGCGATGTTTTTTAATGTAGTAAATTTATCAAAGCCAAATTTTACCTTTGCTGTATTAGCAGGAATTATACAGTTTTTTCAAACAAAAATGCTAGCGCCTAAATTAAATAAAAAACAAGCCAAGGAGGCAAATATGGCTTCTATTATGCAAAAACAAATGCTTTATATTTTCCCAGTTATAACAATAATAATTCTTTTAAAACTACCTTCGGCGCTAGGTTTATATTGGATAGTAAGCGGAATATTTTCTATAATACAGCAATACTTCATTTTTAATAAGAATAAAGGCGCGCAACCCACCTAATAAAATATGATAAATCAAGAAGAATTAGAAAAAATTAAAAGTATTTTGCAAGAATTTTTAGACAAAATGACTATAAAAATTCTTAATATAGAACTAAATACTTCTTTTGTAGAAAAAAAATCTAAATCTTTAGAGGCCAATCAACCTATTATTGATTTTCAATTACAAAATAGTGAAATTATAGATCTAATTATCTTAGATATAAAAGTAGAGGAGCCACAAATTTTAATCGGGCAAGAAGGCCAAACTTTATTTGAACTAGAGAGAATTTTAAAAATAATTTTAAATAAAAAATTACAAAAGAGTTTTTATTTAAAACTAGATATTAATGACTATAAAAAAAGGAAAATTGAGTATTTAAAAAAAATAGCTAATGAACTAGCTGATCAAGTGTTTTTAACTAAAGAAAAAAAAGCGCTGCCTCCTATGCCAGCTTATGAAAGAAGAATAATACATATGGAATTAGCTCAACGGCAAGACGTTGTTACAGGTAGTCAAGGAGAAGGAATTAATAGGAGTGTAGTTATTAGCTCCCGTTAAAATAATTATTTAGGATAAGGGATAATATCCATTCTATATAAACTTCTACCTCCCTGTAAAAGATTTATATAACTTGCATTATTATAATCTGAGTGAAGGTCAAGGTCATCAGCGATTAAATTTTCACTAAAGAAAACTTCACAAGATCTAGTTCTACTAGGATTAGGTGCGTTTTCATTACTACTATAAAGGATAATGTTGAAAAATCCATCATTTTCTATATAGTTTAAACAAGTGTAATCACCAACTATATTTTTACATTTGGATTGGTCAGCATACCAAGCATCCAGAGGTACTCTCGATGAATCTTGCCACCTATTTGTGAAAATAAGATTCATATTCCCCTCGTATGAGTACCATTGTTTTATATTAGGTTTTTCAAATTTAGCCTCTAAATTTCCACTGTAAAAAGTAGCGGTATAAATAGACGGATATTCTTGAACGTGTTGTTTTATAATATATGCAGAAAAAGGATTAAATATATTTCCATCTTTATCGGGAGGCAACACATTAATACAATTACCTTCTTCGAGTGGAGGGGTTACAATTGTGCCACTAAATATTCCAAGTGGCGCGCTGCATTCTTTCTTAAATTCATAATCTTTATTTAAAATCACTGCATATTTTTGAATTAGACCCTCATTAACGATTCTTAATGAAAGTACTGGTGGTTCTAATTCAGTATATATATAACTAAAATCAGGTATATGGCCGCTTTCTTGCAAGACAGTAGTACTAGAGCCCTCACATCCAGTTTTTAAAAAGAAATAAACACCAGGTTCTTCGGACGCTGTATAAAAAGACATTACAGAATCAAGACTTATACTCATTGAAGAGCCACATGGTATGCGAAATGTTGTTGCATTTGAATTTCCATTTGCGACATAGTCTAAATTCCAGGTTATTCTACTATATGTCCAAACTAAAAGAGCTTTGCCGGGCGGGTTGCATTTATAATAAAGATGTGAAAATCCTGCAGGTAAATCGGTTAATACATTAGATGATTGTGTGGACGCCGGTTTATATACATAGGGGGTGGTAGGTCCAGGATTGGGGTTGTCACCCCTATAATAAAGTCCAGGTTGAAGCAGTAACTCTGATTGAGTCACATTTACAAGTGCCGGGTTTATAGTTTGCAAAAGCACAAGAGAAAACATTAAAAGAATTATTCCTAAAACAGAGCCAAAAATTCTTTCTTTCGCGGCGCTTATTGCAGATGGATTGCCAGCATATAATAATATTTGAAAGCCGGATATAATTATAGATAAAACGCCTATTATTCCAGCCACTACCACTGCGAAATAAAAAATATAAGCAATATATTGAGTTAAAGTCGGACAATTTCCTGTAGGCGATGGTACCGAGCTAGAACAGTCATTCCACCCAATATTAAATGGAGCTGGGAGTGTAGGATAATTTAATTCAAGAGCTAAAACAGACTGAATATTAGTTAAAGCAAAAAATACCAAGACAAATAAGCTGACAAAAAGTATTAGGTGGTTATATTTTTTAAACATAGGTTTATTATACCACTATTTCTTTAAAAAACTACTAATTTGTGGATTGTTTTAATCTCCTTTTTGCTTCTTTTATCTTCTCAACTTCTCCCGGATTAGTGGTTATTATTTGGTCTTCAGTATAGCTGGCTTTTATACTAATATATACATGTTTTTTACCAGCAAAGAAAAGCCCTTCTCCAACAGATGCTTCCAGTAAAAGCATCTTTTCTTGTTCTGTTAAGTCAAATGTTTTTTGTAATATATCAACTTCCGCGGGAGATTGTTTTAATAAAAGTTGCAGTGAAGAGTTTGTAATAATAGCTTTTCCATAAGGAGACTTCATAAAGTCTTCAATGTCTTGAGTTATAGTGGTAACTCCCAGCCAGTATTTTCTGCCTCTTTTTATTAAACCAAATAAAAATGAAGCGCCATCCTCTGATTGCATTAACCACCAAGCTTCATCAACCACCAAAATTCTTTTTTTTATGTTTGTTCTTACTATGTTCCAAACATATCTCATTACTATAAAAAGAGCAATAGGCCTTAAGGACTCTTCCATATCTCTTATTCCAAAAACTATAAAACTTTTATCAATTTGTATGTTTGACCGTTGGTTGAAAAATCCAGAAAAAGTTCCTCTTGTATATTTTTTAAGGCGTCTTACCAAAGATTCTGCTTGGGTTATATTTTCTAAAATTTCTTCAAAGTTAGACATTAAAGGTATATTTTCTTGCCATGTATTTGGATCGGATTGCGGGGTTATATCTCTTATAGCATATGTTTCTGTTATGGCTTGGTCTAAAATACTGTCTTCTTCACTTGTTAAACCCCCTAACATTATCCTAAATAATCCAACTAAGTTTATAGTGTTAGATCTTAAAATATCTTCAGGGTCATCATCAGGCCCTGGCAGCGGCAAGTCAAAAGGATTTACGTGATTATCTGAATTTAAAGATATTTTAAAGAAATTCCCCCCTATTCCATCAGCTAAAAATTCATATTCGTTTTCTGGGTCAATAACAATAACGTCAATTCCCCACATTAAATATCTTAAAATTTCTAGTTTTATTGCATATGATTTACCAGATCCAGATTTAGCAAAAACAACTAAATTATAGTTTTCTAATGTAAATCTATCAAATAAAATAAGAGAATTATTATGCCTATTTACTCCATATAAAATACCTTCATTAGAACTTAAATCAAAAGAAATGAAAGGAAATGTGGTTGATAATGGTTCTGTATCCATTGGCACATGGACATTTATTAAATCTAGTCCGTACGGGACAGCTGAAATAAAACCTTCCTTTTGTTTAAATAAAGAAGGTTTTATATAAATTAGGCGTGATTCAAAAATTGATCTTAAATTAACTTCAATTGATTTGATTTTCTCTTCTGTTTCTTCGTAAATAGTTATATAAAGCCCAAACCTAAACATTCTTTCCTGAGCGGTTATAATTTTATCGCGCAAGTTTTCAATATCTTGATATCCAGTTTCTAAAGCAGGGTCTCTTATTAGGCCCTTTTCTTGCCTTTCCATTAATTCTGAAGATACCATAGTAATTTTAGACCTTAATTTTTTTAAAATTAATTCACTATTAATAGGATGTATAAAAAAAGATATATCCATTTGGACGTCCAAATTAATTACAGGAGAAAGCCATCCAGTGTTTAAATACCTTGGGTAAGAAAAAATAAAAAAAGATTTGGCAATTTTATCCCCTAATTTTATATAATCTTGGGTTATGCCAATGTATGGTGGAGCTATAATGTCTTTTACGTCAATATTTTGCTCCACAAACATTTTATCTTCTATTTCGTCGTCCTTCTTATTGAAGAATGGTAACTTCATAATAATATCAAAAATTAAATATCAAATATAAAAATGACATATCAAAAATCAAAGTTTATTTTTCCCTTTAAGAGTTATGATACTGGATGCGAATATATTTGCTATTTCATCTAATTCTTTTAAAAACCAAACAACAATATAGTCTTTAGTTCTTTTACTGTCTCTAATTATTGCAAACCACAATTTACTTTCATTAGCTGATTTTAATGAATGATTAAAAAAATTAATGAAATCTTTTTTACTACTTGCTGATTGTCCTTCAATATAATTACCCAAAATACTTGTTCCACTTCTTAATAATTGATCCCCTATCCTTCTTGAAACATTATCATTTGGCAGCTTATCAATAAATTCAATCATTTTTAAAACAAATGTATATAATCTTTTTTTAAATTCCACCTTAAATTTACTGCTATCTTTTTGATTTTCCATTTTAATTTGTCATTTTGCTTTTTGCTTTTTAATATTTAATATTATTTAAGGAGTTCTGGCAATATTTCCGGATAATACCCAACCTCTGCTTCGCTTGGATGATGGACAGACCAAAATAACTCTATTAATTCAGGGGTTGTTAAAGGAATAACATCTAAGCCGCATCTTTTTAATCCCATAGCTAAAAACTCCATTCTTTGCCAAAGCTGGTTTTTGCATTTTTCAAAGTCTTCGTCTTTCATTTGCTGTTTTTTATCCTTACTTTTACTAAAACTTTTAAAAAAACTGGTTTCTGATAAAGCAGCTTTTACCCCTAGTATTTCTGTTAAAGTATATGGCACAACCACATAAAAGTTTTTTGTCATAATATTATCCCCATGCACTAACTCTTTTATAAATTCGCCATAAGAAGAAGTTTGCGCTTTTAATAAGTCATTGGGCTGTTTATCCACTAAATTTTTAATGCTGTCTAAATAGGGAGTAATATTAATATTTCTTGATTGAATTACAATTTGGCACGAAAAATCAAGCGAGTTTAAAAAGTTTTGATATGCATAAACAATAACAGACTGCTCTTCATTAGACTTTAAAGCAAAATTTGTTGAAGAAACCATAAGAACCCCTCTTATGTTGTTATTTTTTAAAATCAAAACACCTTCTCTAATATCCTTTATTTCTAAAAATTCTTGTGTTGCTGTTTCCATAAACTATGAATCTTGAATCTTGTATCTAGTATCTTGAATTAAATATTTTGAATTTAGAATCTAAGACTCAAATTTCTTATCTTTAGTAGCTTTTAAGAGTCCATTTAAAAGTTTATTGGCTATAACTGATTGGTCAGCAATTATTTTAAAATCATTTTCTGATAGATAACCAACATCGCGAGATATAATAAATTGATTTTATAATTCTACTAGTGATGCTTGAGCTATGCAATAAAATCTATTTTTCTCTTTTGATGACCTCCTTGAAAATCCCTCTGCTATATTGGAAGTCAAAGAAACTACAGCTCTTCTCATTTGGTCTACAATACTATATCTCTCTTTTTCTGGAAATTGTTCAGTATTTTTATAAACCATTAAAACTAACTTATGTCCCTCTTGCCAAGCATAAAGATCTGTAAATTTTCTTATTTTATTTTCATTATTATTCATAATTCTTTATTCTATTCCAACTACAAGATACAAGATTCTAGATTCTAATTAAAGAAATAATTTAGCTAAATTATTTCTTTAATTCTACCATTTTTTTAATCTCATTTAATTTACTAGCCTTTGATTTCATTAAAAAACTTGGTGTTTTTACTTCTTCTATACTTTTAACTTCTTGGCGTTTTAACACTTTAAATGGATAAGAAGATTCTTCTTTTTTCCATATATAAGTTTTACTGCCTGTTAAAAAACCAACAAAGTTTAAAAATATTGTTATTATAGAAAACCCATTAACTCTTAAAAAAGCTATTATTGCGACTAAAGACATTATAATTATTGCGCAAAGCGCAAAAAGAAAAAATGGCAGAATAAAATACAATAAAAGGCAGGCGCCCCCTCCTCCGGCAAGTAAAAAAAACTGTCTAAAGGTTAAAAAAGAAATAATTTTTCCTTCTTTTTCAATAAATTGTGGTATGGGATACTGTGCCACGTCTAAATTTTGAATTTCTAATTTCGAATTTTGATTAAAATCAGAATGCCGAATTTTTAGAATTCATAGATGAAATAATTTTTCCGAATATAAAAGTTAATTCTTGCGCTTCTTTACATAGTATCATAGCTTGTTCTTTTTTATTTGGCTCGTATTCTATTATCATTTTTAACCAATGCATTGTTTCTTGGGATTCTTTTTTACAAATATGTATTTTATTTTTAAAATCTTTTCTTGAACTTGCGCCATTGGCTTCCATGTAATTTGCCCCTATACTTGTTCCGCTACGAATAAGTTGGCTTATAAGAGGTTTAGTTATTACATCTTGTTTGATGTATTTACAAAAATTAATTATACTTTTTCCAAAACTCCCCGTTCTTTCTTCTAAATCATACTTTTTGTCCATAAATTTTCAAATTAAATCATTTTAAATTTATTCGAAATTCAAAAATAGAAATTAATAATTCACTATTCATTATATCACATAAAATAGTAACAAAACAACATAGTATTTAATATTAATAAAAAGTGGTTGACAAGAATACTTTACTATGATATAAGAAAGATAACCTATTGATTTGATTGTTTTAAGTCAATTGGACAGTCCTTTAAAAACTTCTTCTCGTTAAATTCCGTTTGTGGCGGACTATTTAACGAGAAACATTCACAGAAGAGAGGAAAACATGCTTATGTTCATTTTGATTAGTTTCTTGTTTCTGGCGGTGGTGATTTGGCTAATCGTTTCTTTTTGCAATACCATTAATCCTGATGAGGTCGCCAAGCTTCAGTATTTCGGCCGCCTGAAGAAGAAAAAGCTAACTAGTAGCAATGGTCGGTTTGGTTCGGGACTTCATTTTGTGCCATGGTTTTGGGGGATTAAATTGGTTAGGATTCCTCAAAAAAAATTGCCACAAGTATATAAAGGAGATGAAAACAAGCCTAGTTGGGAGATTTCGGGGACACAGTTGCAGGTCAGATCAAAGGACTGGCAGAAGCTTGGTATCGATGCCACCTTTTTTTTAGGGCTACCCGATGACGACGATCAAATTGATACCATCATTGCTTCTGGTGTTCCGATTAATGACGAAGAGGAGCTGAGAAAATGGATAGAGCGAGCTTTTTCTCCCGATTTGTTTTCTGTATTTGGTCAGTACAACTATACCGATGTAATGGGTGGCTTGAAAAACGAAGAGCTAAGCGGTAAGGTAAACGATCTATTGCAAAAACCTGATAGCTTGCTTTGCAGGTGCGGATTGTTTGACAATAATCCGTTAACAACTAATAAACCCGGTACTGGCGAGGCCTACCTTAGGATTGAGTATGTCCACGTGTCGGGGCCAGTTGGTAAAAATCTTGAGCTGATCGCGACTCTCCAATTAGAGGCACAAGCTGAAAAGGGCGCTGCTATAGTAAAAGCAGAAGCCGCCGAAAGCATTGCCAAAGCTAAAGCCAGGATTATTGGCAGGACCATTGAACTCATGCTTGATGAGTGGTTTAAGGGAGAGGTTACAAGGATGGGCCTTAACCCCTTAAACAAGAGAGATCTCCAAAAAGCAAGGTGTGCCCTTATGGGTACTGGTGCTTATCAAGAGAAAGAAAAGGAGCTTAGCAGGCTACGTAATAGGGAGATGTCGAAAGATGGTGGTAGTTTCGACCAGAAGAACATTGACATTACTTCTGGTGGTAAGCCCTTGGAGGGTAGTAATATAGTAGCCTCAATCATTGGCACTATTGCTGGCGCCGCAGCGGCCATGACTTCTGCTAAAGAAGATGGCGGAAACTCATCAGGCGGTGGTTCTGGCGGAAGCAAAAAATCCGGTAGCGGGGGTAAAAGCGTTGCAGATCAAATGAAAGAATCCAGAGAAGAATATGAAAGACAGCAAAAGGAAAAGGGGGAGAAAAAATAAAACAAAGGGTTGGACATCTGTCCAACCCTCTTTTTTTGTGAAAATAAATCTATCATTCAATTAGTTCTTTATACTTATCTGGCGCACTTTCTTGTATTTGTGGCTTTTCTCCTCCTACCTCACTTAAGCTTTTAGTGAAGGTAGGCTCTTTTCTTTCCTCTGTAATAATATTTTTTCCTTCTCTTTGCATATTTTCTGCGTTTTTTTCTACGTTTTGAATATCTACTTTTTTAACATTAGATATAGGTGGTTCTTCCCCGCCTGCATCGCTATGCGAAGCATTGCGGGCAGGTTCATCTACTGCAGGAATATTTCTATTAGCATTTATTTTTTTTAACAGTTCTTCTCTGAAAGCTTCTTTATCGTACTCAATATTTTCTTTTTGGTTTTGAGTTTTTGGCGCTTCTTTAACTTTTTCCCCTGATAGATCAATTATTTTAGCATAGGGAATAATTTTTTCTTTTATATCGCTTACTATTTTTTCAGCAGTATGTTTTTTAGTTTCCAAATGTTTTTCTAAAAGCTCAACTAACTTTTTTTCAGGTATTTTTTTTTCTGCAATAGTTATTGCTGCATCTCTTACTATTATAAGTCGAGAATCCTTTCCATTAGTGCCTCTATTAAATGCTTCTTGAATACTTTCTTCTAAACCATTATTTTTTAGTATCTGAAAAATAACTTCAGTCATTGTTATTTCTCCTGGTAGCGCAAAAATTACTTTTTGATTTTTAGGTTTTTCCATAATTTTATTGCATTGTATTGATTTCTATCCATCTTTCTCGTAACTCATTTGCCCAATCTATTAATTGGTTCCCTAAAGTTAAGTTACCAGCTGCAAGCGCAGCATTACCAGCAGTACCTGCAACATTTTGTTCGTATGCAATTCTTGGTAACGTATCCTTAAGTCTTCTTTTTTTATTTTCTGACATTCTTTCATTTTTACCAGCTGTGCCAAGTTTTTTGGCGGTAATTTGTCTATTCAATACAAAATCCTCATCAATTACACTTTCGTCCATATCTGCCGCCATTTGATAGGCGCTAATTTTACCATGCGCTTCATCGCTAAGTTCTTGACTTGCCGTAGTTTTATGGGTAGCAAGAATTGGGTTGCCTACACCCGCTATGTTTTGCGCTCTCTCTTCAATAGCTTGACTATCAAGACCTGCATAATGAGGATCTTTTGCTTTTGCATCTTTAAACACCGTAGAGCCTAACTGACTTGCCATACCATTCATTTGTTTAGATACTTCTTGCATACCATTAACCGTATGGCCGACGCTTACTGCAAAACCCTCAAGCACTTTAGCTAATGTACCAAGAGTTCCTTTTTCTGCCATATCTTCTATAAGTTGTGCTTCTTTAGCGCCCACATTACCTCGTAATTTACCAGTATTAGGATCTATTCCCCCTGCCGATGTTACAATTCTATCAATCTTTTCTTGGTTATTAAGTCTCAATAATTCTTTGTCTTCCGGCATTCTTACATAAGCTTCTCTCGTCAATATTTTTATAGCATTAGCTCTTTTTTCAGAATTATCAGCTCCAGTTGCCTTTTTTGTTCTTATTAATTCATCTTGTGATGCTGTGGCGTATTTAGCTGAATCTGGATTTCCCTTTAAGAACATTTCTTCTGAAGTAATTCCAGGCTTATGATAAGTATAATATTTCATAGCCGATTCATGTTGTTGTGCAGTCCAATTTTTGGATTCACCATTTGTGAGTGATTGTCTAATAGATTCTATTTTTTTATTTTTAGCTTTTTCAGTAACAGCAGAACCAAAATTTATTTTTTCTCGTTCTTCAGGGGTTAACGTGGCTATTTCTTTTGCATTATTATCCACCTGTAGTCTTGCTTGTTGTCGCAAATTAGCAGTACCCTTTGGAACCCAATTTCTAAGAATAGGAGTTGCCTCAGCTATTCTTGTTGCCTTGTCAGTAGCAAAATTTTTAACTCTTTGTGCAGTACCAGAAACTCCAGTCACCTTTCCTATTCCTTTTAATGTTCCTAAAGCAACTCCAGCAGTAAGTCCTGTGGCAAGTCCCATAACAGTGCTTGCTCCCAAGGTTCCAGATCTAATACTCATTTTTATACCAACAAACATTATTATTGAAGCTACGGCAAGATTTTTTATTATATTAAATATATTACCACTATTATTTGCTTCAGATAGACTACCTCCCAGCATTTGGCTTGCCAAGTATAAAGAGAAAGACAACCCCACCCCTATAAAGCACCATTTTAAAAAGTGCTGCCACCATTCACTCCACAATTTCTTGGAAGCTTCAATAGGAAAAACTTTGAACACAAAAGCTAATGGCGATAAAATAAACAAGATTGCAAGTATTGCATATCTTGCTATTAATAAAAACGCCATATAAATAAATATTAATCCTGTTATAGCATAAGCAAAGGCCATAAGTAAAATTGCTATTGCAACTCTTGCCGTCTCATTAAGAAGTTTAGGCCAACCCCCTGCAGGTAATGCACTATCGAGTCCGTATTTACCCGCTTTAAGAAATAAGCGATCTAACTCTCCTGTTATTCGGACGCTTTCACGGTTTATATTATTTATAACATTAGTTGCTGGACTTCCTGATTTAATTAATAAATCATTCACTATTATATTTGAAACATCAATCATTAATCCCACAAATACAATAGAAAAGTTAACTAAAAGAGCGACTATTATTAAGGGGACCAGTAATTTTTTTGCTTCATAATCTTTAAATCTTAAAATAGTTGCTATGGCAATACCTATAAGTCCTAAAACTATAAGCATATTTGCCCAATCTCTTACAATAACCCATGACTTTAAAAATATAGGATCTTTAGTTATTGGCCAATAACTAACAATGTTGATTACATATGTAATCAATGCAGAAGATATTTGAGCAAAACTCGCAAAAATAAATCTAGCTATTAAAGGCCCAATTAGAATAGCCATCATAATAACAAAATCTATCAATGCACCCACACCAAAAATTGCATGGGTTATTTTTGGTATGGTCAAAAAAACAAAAACAGAAAAAAACAAAAAAAGAAACATCTTTTTTTGTTTAAAAAAAGAATAAATAGGACTAAATCCAAAATTTAATTTTTCACTAAATTTTTCAAAAATATTTATCATTTATAATTATTTTGTATATTATACCATATGTTTAATATTAGGTGTTAGGTTTTAGGTGTTAGTAACTTTTCGTTAAATTTTTCCAATCTGTAATGCTTAGAGTCTCTGCTCTTTGTTTTGGATTGATGTTATTTTTTAATAACCATACATCTATTTTCGCGCGGTCTATTTTTAACCCTTCGACTCCGCTCAGGGCAAGTGCTTTAGAAAAATTATTTAATAGTTGTTTTCTAGGTTGAGAGAAACCAGCTTTTACAATGTTAAAAAATAAATCCGTAGTAGCTTTTTTTTCGCGTGATTCCGCGTTAATTCCCGCGTTTTTCTGTGGCGTAATCTTAATGATTACTGAATCAACTTTTGGCGAAGGCCAAAAGCATTTTTTTGAAACATAAGATACAATTTCTGCTTTTGCGTAAAACTGAACCGATACCGCTAATAAACTCATATTTGGAGGATTTGCGCAGATTCTTTGAGCCACTTCTTTTTGAACCATTAAAATTATTTCAGTCGGTGGATTATCTGATTCCAGTAACTTTCTAATTAAGGGGGATGTTAGATAGTAAGGAATATTTGCTACAACTTTATAGTTTGTAGTTGCTAGATTATAGTTTTTTAGGTCGAACTTTAGCGCATTTCCTTGAATAACTTCTACATTTTCAACATCTTTTAGAGTTTCTTTTAAAATATCTACCATAAAACGGTCTTTTTCTATGGCAATAACCTTTTTTGATTTTTTTGCCAATGCATAGGTAAGTGTTCCTATGCCAGGTCCTATTTCTAAAACAGTGTCACTTATGGATAAATCAGCCGATTTTATAATTTTATCTAATATTAATTTATCTACTAAAAAGTTTTGACCCATTATTTTTGAGGGTTTTGTGCTGTGCTTTAAAAGTAATTCTTTAATTATTTTTATTGAAGTTAAATCCATTAACTAATTATATCAGAAAGATTAATCCAGCACTATTTTTGCAGTTGCAAAAATAGTGCTGGATGGGGATAAAATACTTGACTAAGTCTCTAAAAGTGATAAAATTAAGTCATAGTTTAAGTTATAATAATACAATATATTGTTTACATTTTTTAGTAAAAAATTTAGACATCCCAAGAGGGGATTTTTGAAAAATCCTTCATTTTATTTTAGCTTGGCATTAGTTATTTTGTTCGGTTTTTTATTTTTTGGATCTGCTAGTTTAGCCGATATGAATTATTCTAACAGTAAAGATACATTTTTTAATGGGTTTTTTAAAAATTCTAGTAATTTAGAAAGCAACAATTTATTTGTTGGTCAAAATAATAAATTAGCTTTAGAAACTCCAGATTTAAAAATACTGCAGGATGATTTTATTTACGGAATTTCTACTCCCCATATTGTAAACACTCAAACCTTAGGAAGTATATTTGGTTCTTCTGCTCAAAATAACAAGGATGTAACAGATTATATAGTACAGCCAGGAGATACATCCGAATCTATTGCCCAGAATTTTAATATTTCGCTTAATACACTGCTTTGGGCAAATAATATTTCTAAAAAATCGCAATTAAAAGCAGGTCAAAGCCTTATTGTGTTGCCTGTTTCTGGATTAATACATATTGTAAAATCAGGAGATACTATAAGCGGTATTGCTAAGATATACAAGGCAAAAGTAGAGGACATTATTTTATTTAACGAACTTTTAAATGAAGGAGATATTTTTATAGGTGATATTTTAATTATTCCTGGAGGCGTAATGCCAGAAAAGGCACTGCGATCTAATGGTCAAACTGCATTGCCGGATAGCTTCTTTATTTACCCTATAGAGGGTCAAATTAGCCAAGGAATTCACTATTATAATGCCGTTGATATAGCTAATAAATGTGGAACCCCTGTATATGCAGCAGCTTCAGGAACTATTCAAAGGGTAGCATCTGGTGGAAAATGGAATTTTGGAATGGGAAATTATATTACCATTTTACACTCAAATGGAGTAACAACTTATTATGGGCATTTAATGTCTTTATTTGTAAAACCGGGAGATAAAGTAAGCGTTGGTGATAGAATAGGATTAGTGGGCAGGACAGGACAGGCTACGGGGTGCCATGTTCATTTCCAAGTATTAGGAGCCACGAATCCTTTGGCAAGGTATTTTGTGGGAACTTACCTTAGATATAAATAATAAAAATAAGTTTGTGGTTGGTAGTTTATGGGCTGAAAAATCGGGAGGACAATTCCCCGATTTTTTTTAATTCCTTATAGGAAATCCCGCAAGAACCACGGGGAGCGTTGGGGGAGGTTATTAATTTACTACAATTATTTGATTTAATTAGATTGTCTAATCCCCATAATCGACGGCCGTCGATTATGGGGATTATAAATTATAGATCAAAATTTTTCCTAAAATCCTTATCTTCGATTATTTCATTAATCATTAAAATTCTTATATCGCCACAAAAATCATTTTTCCAAAGCACTAGTAATGTTAATAGTTCTTTTTTAATATCAAAAGGGAAAATCCAGATACTATGTTGAAGTTCTTTAAATCCAATCCATTTTAATTCTCGCCTTAAGAAATTTCTTTCGCGCCTATTTATTTCTGGTACATCAAAAATTACTGCTATCCATTTATTGTTCCATTTTTTTGTTTTATTTTTCTCTTTTATAATATCTTTAATAATCTTTATTCTTCCCTTAGTGTTAAGATAAATCTTATCATTTTTTACCGTAAAATATGAACTTCTTTTTAAATACGGAATTTTTTTGTAAAAATAATTTTCATTATAATTTTTATAAATACCCATACCCCTCATTAACTTTTTATAATCAAACAGAATCGTCACACTCAAATCAAGAAGATCTTTAGATGTTTCCCTTAAGTATTCCAAAGATTTATTAATAATAGAATTTTCTTTAGGTTTGGTCATTTTTGGTATTGCCCCATAATCGACGGCCGTCGATTATGGGGCAATAAGATATAAAGCATTAAAAGCATTACAAGTAAAATTAGTTTTTCAGTCTATACATCAAGGCCTCTGCTATGTGGTTTTGCTGGATACTCTGCGCCCCCTCTAAGTCTGCAATAGTTCTTGCAACTTTTAAAATCCGATGATATCCTCTGGCAGATAATTTACCTGAATCAACAAATTTTTTTAAAAGGTTTTGTGATTGTAAATCATGTTGGCAATATTTTTTAATTTGAGGAATTTGCATCTCTGAGTTAACTAAAATATGGTCATTTATAAATCTTTCTTTTTGAACTTCTCTTGTCTTTTCTATTTTTTCTCGTATAGTTTTGCTTTGAGCCCCAATTGAGGTGTCAATTAACTTTTCATATTTAACTGCTGGAACTTCAATGAAAATATCAATTCTATCCATTAAGGGGCCTGAAAGTTTTCTTTTATACATTGAGATTTGAGATGGCGAGCATATGCAAGCTTTTTCCGGACTATTTAAAAATCCGCATGGACAAGGATTACTTGCGCCAACCAACATAAAACGGCTAGGAAAGGTAAAGGTATTTTTTGCTCGGGAAATAGTAATTTGACCTTCTTCAATGGGTTGGCGCAAAGATTCTAAAACATCTCTGTGAAATTCAGGAAATTCATCTAGAAATAATACCCCTCTATGCGCTAAAGTTATTTCACCCGGTTTTAGCGGGTTACCACCACCCATTAAAGCAACTTCAGAAGCTATATGATGGGGGGACCTAAATGGCCTTTGATTTATAACAGTTTGGTTTTCAGGCAATAATCCGGCAATGCTGTAAATTTTGGTAACTTCTAGCGATTCTGCAAAAGTTAATTTAGGCAGTATTGAGGGCAATGTTTTTGCCAACAAGCTTTTACCTCCTCCAGGAGGACCTGAAAAAAATAAATTATGTCCTCCTGCGGCAGTAATTTCTAGGGCTCTTTTTGCATATTCTTGGCCTTTAACCCAGCTAATATCTATATTATTTGGCAGTGAGTAGTTCGCAGTCTGTAGATTTTCCTCTAATGTTTTTGGTATAATTTGTTTTCTATTTTCTAAATAAGCTAAGGCTTCTGCTAAAGATTCAACACCAATTACCTGTACATCTTTTATTAAAGCTGCTTCATTGGCATTTTGTTTTGGTAAAATAATTTCTTTAATTCCCTGTTTTTTTGCAAGTAAGGCAAAAGACAAGGCTCCTTTTGTAGGCCTTAATTTTCCATCTAAAGATAATTCTCCTAAAAATATTTTGTTTTGCGGATTAAAATTAGTCTGTTTTGATGCAATTAAAAATGCCAAAGCAATTGGCAGGTCGTATAAAGATCCTTCTTTTTTTAAATCGGCTGGCGCCAAGTTAACTAAAATTCTAAAGGTTCGGCCGTGGGGCGATAAAAGGCGAGAGCTTTTAACTGCTGATTCTATTCTTTCTTTTGATTCTTCTACTGACTTATCTGGTAATCCCACAATAGAAAAAGACCTTAATCCATGCGAAACATCAACTTCAACTTCCACTAACTTTGCATCTAGTCCCACAATTGCCGCTGAAAAAACTTTACTTAACATATAAATGAATTTAAATTTACTTTACTAAAGCCGTTGCATAATAAGCTTTTACTGTAAATGCAACCTTTCAGCGGTAAATTTGCTATAATTTGTCAGCTTAGCTAAAGCTAAACTTCAAAATTCTATCAAACTTACCGCTCTGAAATCTTACATTTTCGTCACGAAGCTTATTATGCAACAACTTTATTGTATCAATATTTAAATAAACAAAAAAGGCACCAAGAGATTCTCAATGCCTTTTTTGAGCTCCAAAAATTATTTATTGCAGGCGATACATAGTCTTGCTTCTGGATAGGCTAATAGTCTTTCTTCTTCAATTTCACTGTTGCACTTTTCGCAGGTTCCATATTTCCTATTTAATGTTTTTTCTATTGCTAAATTTACATCCCTAAGTTTTAATTCAAGATTTTGTTCTAGTGATAATAAATTTTCATATTCTTGCGCTTCATCTGCTTCTTCTTCTTTATTCCCCCTTTCTTTGCTTGGATACTTTGCCTCCCAATTACCCTTTATATTTTTATCTTCTTTAGCAAAACTTTCCAACTCTTTTTTTAGAGAGGATTTTTCTTGTTCTAAAATTTGTTTTAATTTTTCAACTAGTTCTTTATTCATAATTAAGATTATTAGTTTTTATTCTTGAGATTTATTGTGAGAGACCGCCCATTTTTCAACATCTTCCATAAATGTAATTTTTTGTTCCTTTTCTTCTTTTGCAGGATGTTCTAATTTTTCTATTGCTTCACCAGAACTTTTGTCGAAGGCGGGTTTTGTAATATGCGAAATATTTTTTAAATGTTCTTTTTCTTTTATTTCTGGGGGGTTAGTTTTATGAGTATGGTGATGTATCACTTTTTTTTCTTTTGATTCTGTTTCATGGCTTTCATGGTGTGCTGACTTTTGATTTTTTGATTTTTCTCTTTCTAAAATATTAAGATAAATATCTTTTAAAGTATTATCAATTTTTGTGATTTGTGATTTTAATTCATTCCCCTCCAAACTAAAACTTTGATAATTTTCATTAAGTTTTTTTATTTTATTTTCTAATGTATAAATATTCTGTTCTAAAAACCATCGCTTTTTTTCTATTTTTTGTCTTTGATCCTCTAGTTGCCACCTTGTTTTTTCTAAGCTTTGCCTTTCAGAAGGAACACTTATTTGGTTTTCTTTAGCTTCGGTATTTTTTAATTCTGCTTCAATTTCTTGTTCTTGATTTATAAGAATATCCAGTTTTTTTTGCCAATCTTTTTGTTCTTCTAAAATTTCATTTTTTTCAAATTCAAGATTTGACACATGACTCTTATCAGGTAATTTAATATTTCTTTCTAGGTCAGATTTTTGTGATTCAAGTAAAAATATTTTTTGCTTTTCTTCTTCTGTGGCATATTTTTTATTTTCTGCGATTATATTTTCTTCTTTTTGGGATTTTTCAATCAAAACTTCGCTTGATTGTTTTATTTGGGGTTCTTTTATATCAACACTCCTTTTTATAAAAGGCGTATTAAATAATTTTTTTTCATCGTCTTCTGAAACTGTGTCTATATTATATATATCCGGTTTTTTAATTATATTCTCTGTCAGTAAAGATGGCGCCACTTTACTAGGAGGTACTTGCTCTATTTTTATTTCTTCTGGTTTTATTGCAATAGAAGCCTGACTTGGTTTTGAGCTAGGAATCTTTAGCTTAATTATTTTTTCACTTTCTCTTAATACATCACTTTCCCTTAATTGCTTAAGATCTTTTCTCATAGTCCTTATATTGGCTCTTTGGATTAAATTTTCTTCTTGCAAGCTTTTTGTTTCAGTTACCATTATTTGAGAATTTAGAATCTAGAAAATAGAATCTAGAATAAAAAACACAAAATTCTATTTTCTACTTTCTAATTTCTATTTTCTAGTTTGGGGTTTAAATCCTGCATCTACTGCCGATAAGTTAATTCTTCCTAACTCGTCTATAGAAATTACTATAACTGGAATTATATCCCCTTCTTTTACAACTTCCTGAACATTTTTAATTTGATAATTTACAAATTTTGATATATGCACTAATCCTGATTGACCCGGTAATAAATCAACAAATGCGCCAAAATCCATAATTTTTCTTACAGTTCCTTGAAACTTTTCTCCAACTTCAACTTCTTTTACAATTCCTTTTATTCTGGCAACGCACCCATCTACAGCAACTTGATCTTGGCCTGTTATAAATACAAGTCCTGAATCTTCAATATCTATTGTTACTCCAAACTCTTCAATTAATTTATTAATCACACTTCCTTTTGGACCTACCACTTCACCAATTTTAGTAGGATTAATTTGAAAAGAAATTATTTTAGGGGCATATTGAGAAAGGCTTTTTCTTGGTTCTTTGATGCTTTCCTTTATTATATCAAGAATTTTTAATCTTGCATCTTTTGCCTTAATTAATGCCTCTTGCATAATATCTTGACTTATACCATTTATTTTTATATCCATTTGGATTGCAGTAATTCCTTGGCAAGTTCCAGCTACTTTAAAATCCATATCTCCAAAGTGATCTTCGGGACCTTGAATATCAGTTAACACTTTGTATTTTCCTGACTCTTCATCCTTAGCTAATCCAATGGAAATACCAGCGGCTGGATTTTTAATTGGAACTCCAGCGTCCATTAATGCCAAAGTAGCGGCGCACACTGATGCCATTGAGGTAGACCCGTTGCTTGATAATGCCTCTGACACAATCCTTATGGTATAAGGGAATACTTCAGGGTCAGGAATTAATGGCAATAATGCTTTTTCAGCCAAGTGGCCGTGTCCAATTTCTCTTCTTTTCGGACCTCGCATAAACCCTGTTTCACCGGTAGAAAAAGGAGGAAAATTATAGTGGTGCATAAATCTTTTTTTGCCAATAATTTCCATGCCGTCTAAAAGTTGCTGGTCTCCTGGTCCTCCTAAAGTTAAAATAGATAACACTTTAGTTAAACCTCGGTGAAACACTCCGCTACCGTGAGTTCTTGGCAGTACTGCAACTTCGCAATTAAGCGATCTAATTTCTTCGGCTTTTCGCCCATCAGGTCTTTGGTTTTTTTCTATAATATTTCTTATAATTATTCTTTCCATTTCTTTTTCAAAAAATGGCAAAACCTGTTTTTCTTTTCCTTGGTCAGGATATTTACCTTTTATAAATGCAACTAATTCTTCTTTTAATTCTTCTGCCTTTGAAAGATTTTTTTCTCCGGGTGTTGCGTAAGTTATAGCGTTATCTAATTTATCACCCAAAAATTCAGTGATATCACTATGTATTTCACTTTCCACAGCCGGATTAAATTCTGCCTTTTTTATTCCAACCTGTGCTACAATTTTTTTCTGAAAATCAATTATTTTTAATAATATTTCTTCTGCGAATTTTGTAGCTTCTAATACTTCATCTTCCAAAACTTCTTTTGCCCCCATTTCTATCATATTAATTAACATTTCTCCATTGTGTTCGATGGCAGATAAAGTTAATTCAAAACTACTTTCTTCTCTTTGTTTATATGTGGGATTAAATACAAAGTTTCTATTTACTTTACCTATTTTTATGGCTCCCAAAGGGCCATTCCATGGAATATTAGAAACTGCTAAAGCAAAAGAAGCGGCAATCATACTTAAAGTATCAGGATCGTTTTCTCCATCAAAAGATAAACAAGTCACAATTACTTGTATTTCTTTTTTGAAATCTTTTGGGAATAAAGGCCTCACGGCTCGGTCAATCATTCGGGATAATAATATTGCTTCGTCTGAAGGCCTAGATTCTCTTTTTAAAAATCGTGAACCCAAAATTTTCCCCGCAGCGTAAAACTTTTCTTCGTAGTCAATAGTTAATGGAAAAAAATCAAAACTATCAACATTTTTTTGAGACATCATAGCAGTAGCTAGTACTACAGTTTCGCCATAACTTACAAGGCAAGAACCAGATGCTTGCTCTGCCCAATTGGTAAGTTTAATTTTAAGAGTGTTTTCCCCAATTGCTAATTCAAATGTGTCTTTATTCATTATTATGAGTGCGATGCTAATATACTAATTCATACTAATTATACTAATAATGTTACGGCGCGCACATTTTTATTCGTATCATTAGTATGTATTCGTATATTGGTATCGCATTAATTATTTTTTTAACAAAAATTTATCTGGTTCCAAATCCAAATCTATAAATTCATCAGCAGCTTCTTTTAATTTTAAAGAAGTGGTTTTACCAAAAGATAAAACTTCAACTCTTTTACCTTGATTTTTTAAATATTCAACTAATGGAATAAAATCTCCATCGCCAGAAGCCAAAATAATCACATCTAAACTTCCGGCAGTTCGTATGGCGTCAATTACAATTCCTACATCCCAGTCAGCTTTTTTGGCTCCGCCGTAAAACTCTTGCAAATCCCTTACTCTTGTTTCAATGCCTAATTTTATTAATGCATCAAAAAAAGGCTTTTCTTCGCCAGTTTTTGTCCTCACAACGTAGGCAAACGCTCTGATAAATTTTCTGCCAGAAATTCCTTGTTTTAATACTTCTGAAAAATTAACTTTTTGGTGATACAAATTCCGCGCCGAATAATACAAATTCTGCACGTCTATTAACACTTCTACTCTTTGTTCTTTTGGTTTTTGCACGCTTCGCTAAATGCGATACCAATATGCAAATGCATACTAATTATACGAATATAAAATGTCGCGGTGGCTTTATTAGTTTCATTAGTATGAATTAGTATATTAGCATCGCACTATTTACTTTTTTAGTCCTATTTTTTTAATGATATCCTTGTATCTTTTTTCATCTTTTTTTTGAAGATAAGCCAAAAGCTTTTTTCTTTTTACCACCATTCTAATCAGTCCTCTTTTTGAATGGAGGTCTTTTGGGTGTTCTTTTAAATGCAACACCAAAGCTTCTATTTCTTCTGATAGTAAAGCAATTTGCACATCTGCAGAACCAGTGTCTTTTTCGTTAATACCATGCTCTTTAATTAATTTTAATTTTTTTTCTTTTTTTATCATTTTTCATTATTTAATTTTATTATATGTTTTTTTAAATAGAAAAGAAAGCGGAGGGCTTTCTTTTCTTATTATATTATATTTATGATTATTTGTAAAGGAATTGTGCAGAAAGGAAAAGTCAAAGAGTTTTGGTTCGCCTCGCTTCGCTCGGCGACTAGTTTGTATTCAATTTTGGGGGTAAAAACGAATTCACGATTTCGCATTTTGGGGGAAGAAAATTTTTTAATCCTTAATCCAAAAACAATATGAAATACATACTTTACGCAAGGAAAAGTACCGAAGAAGATGACCGTCAAGTATTAAGTATTGAAGCTCAACTTGTTGAGCTCAAAGAATTTGCCGCCAAAGAAAAACTTGAAATTGTCGCTTCCTTTCAGGAAGCCAAAACCGCAAAAGAACCCGGGCGAATGAAATTCGCAGAAATGTTGTCATTGATTGAGAGAGGAAAAGCAGATGGGATTATTTCGTGGCACCCTGACAGATTGGCGAGAAATAGCGTTGATGGTGGTAAAATTATTCATTTCGTGGATCGCGGCTTGATTCGTGCCCTCAAATTTCCCACCTTTTGGTTTGAAGCGACGCCGCAAGGATTGTTCATGCTGAACATTGCGTTCGGTCAGAGTAAATATTTTGTAGATAATTTGCGAGAGAATGTAAAAAGAGGGTTAAGGCAAAAAATACGAAATGGAGTATGGCCAAGTTGGGCTCCGGTGGGATATACAAACAACCCCAAAACTAGAGGCATAGATATTGATTCCGACAAAGCTCCTAAAGTGAAAAAGATATTTGAAATGTATGCCACCGGAGAATATCCGCTTCACTCTCTCGCAAATTGGTGCGAGAAAAAGAACCTGCTCACCAATGCTGGAAACAAAATATCATTGAGCAATGTTCAGCATATTCTACAAAATCCTTTTTACATCGGACTGATGAGGTACAAAGGAGAAATTTTTGAGGGAGCACACGAGCCGTTAATCTCAAAGAAACTTTTTGATAAATGTCAGGAAGTTATGGCGAAGCGCGGCAAAGTGAGACCAGACAGAAAACATGACTTCGCTTTTCTTGGCCTCATGAAATGTGCCTCGTGTGGTTGTTCGATTACCGCCCAATATGCTAAAGGAAATGGTGGTATTTATACTTACTACCGATGTACGAAAAAACGAGGCGTATGCCAAGAAAAGTATCTTGACGAAAGACAGCTCGTTGAACAAATTAAAAACTTCCTTCAAAAAGTTTCTCTGTCGAGCCAAGACACCGAGAAAGTTTTGGCGGCGTTAGATACAGAAGAAACTCAAGCGAAAGAACAAGCCCAAAGTGAGGCGGTGAATCTCAAAGAGCAATTATCACAAGTTGAAATGAAATTACAAAAATTGCTAGATGTGTATCTCGATGACGCGCTTACACAAAAAGAATACGCCGCCAAAAAGGACATTCTCATTTCCCAAAAAGTCGCACTAAACGAAAAAATCACCGATTTTGAGACAAAAGGGGTGTCTTGGCTCGAACCGGCTCGTGAGTTCGTAAAATCCTTGAATCAAGCCGCTAATTTAATCCAAACAGAAAATCTTTCCGAAATGACAACATTTCTTAAAAACATCGGCTCGAACCATATTTTACGGAATCGGGAATTTCTTTTTGCCCCGAAAACTCCGTACGATTTGCTAGCCGAGCCCCGCCTGCGGCGGGGCGAGGCATTGACTTTTCCAACGTGGTGCGCCCGGTTGGGATCGAACCAACTGCCTTGTCCTTAAAAGGGACCTGCTCTACCAAGTGAGCTACGGGCGCAATAGCAAAACGCACAGATAAAAATATAACAATATAAATCTAAAAAAGCAATAATTAACTGCTTAAAATCCACTTTTCGATCATGATGTCCAAATCCCCAAGGCCCTGACGAACTTTGTGTGTCATTTTTACCAGGTCAGACGACATAGCCGACAGTTCATCTGACTTATAATTTCTTCCGCCAGAGAGTGCTTTACTGTATGAATATGGAGCAAGACCGGATTCTTTTTGACTTCCTACTTTTCCCGCAATAATCATATTTTTGACAGCCCAGAAAAATACGCCGTGAATTTCCTCGGATGCAATTCCCTGCCTTATCAAATCGACATACGAAATCCAGAGATTTTTCTTGTCTTTACTCATTAGTTTGTCAGTAATAGAGAAAATAATTGGCGACTCCTTTTTCTTTTCAGCTTGTTCGAAAACTTGGGTCTTATAGGAAAACTTTTCTATTTTTTTAGAACTGGCCACATCGAGCTTACCGTCCAAAAGCAGAAACCAATGCTCGGCTTTTTGCATCGTATCCAACCTATCTAAAATATACTCTTTAACGATCTTATCTCCAAAAAGAAAATCCAAAACAACGATGTATTTCTGCTCAAAAAGTCCTTGCGATGAAATAAGCTCTTCAAACTGGGCCTCACTCCAATTTTCTGTAGTTATCTTGAAAACTTCAGAGTTCGCTCTTTTGGCTGAAAGGGTCTGCAATATTTCATGCATTTTCTCTCGACTTTTATGTGTATCTGTTCCGTGTAATAAATAAATCATGATATTTTATTCTGTTCAGCCCAGTTGTCACCGACTGAAACATCTGTTTGGCATATTATTCCGGAGGTTTTTTTCGAATCAATTACACTTTCCATTATTTTTTTAATCTCTGGAGAAACTGCGTCAATAATATTTTCTTTCATTTCGTATACAAGCTCATCGTGAACTTGCAAAAGAAGCCTGACATCTTTTTTCAAACCCTTTTTTTCTAAAAATTCATCCACTTCTATCATGGCTAGTTTGACGATATCTGCTTCTGTGCCCTGTATCGGAGCATTGACGGCCATCCTCTCGGCTGCCGCTTTCATGAAAGGTAGTTTAGAATGAATATCAGGAAAATATCTGCGTCGGCCGAAAAATGTTTCGGTGTATCCTTTTTGCTCCGTTTCTCTTTTGATTTTTTCTAAGTATTCGGCAAGTCCGAAAAACTTTCTGAAATATTCATCCAGAAATTTCTGCGCATCTTCTCTATTACTTCCAATATTTTTCTGCAAAGCGGTGACTCCCATACCATACATAACACCAAAATTTATTGTCTTGGCTCTTACCCTCATTTCTTTTGTTACCTCACTTGCCCCAACCCCAAAAACCTCCATGGCCACAGCAGTATGAACATCTTCCCTATTTTTGAAAATCTCTATCAATTTTTCGTCCACCGAAAGAAACGCGGCAATACGAAGCTCTATTTGAGAATAATCAAACGAAACAAGCTTCCAGCCTTTTTCGGCAATAAAAGACTTTCGGATCTCTCGGCCCAAAAGAGTTTTGTTCGGAATATTTTGCAGGTTCGGATTCATGCTCGCCATTCGCCCCGTTGCCGAACCGGCTTGTAAAAAATCAGAGTGCAGACGGTTGTTCTCGTCCACCTGCCCTGGTATCGTGTCTATGTATGTGCCGAGAAGCTTTGACAGTTCGCGATATTCCAAAACCAAACCAGCCACCGGATGTTCATCTTTCAGTTTCTCCAGCTCCGACTCTTTTGTAGAAAATCCACCACTGGCTGTTTTCTTTTGGTTTTTGGCTTTCAATCCCATTTTAACGAAAAGCATTTCTCCCAACTGCTTCGGCGAGCTTATGTTAAATTCCTCGCCGACAATTTTCCATATCTTTTTTTCCAAGCTATCTAGCTCCACGTGATATTTTTTGCCTAATTCCTGAAGTCGCGTCACATCTACTTTTATTCCTACTGCCTTCATCGCCGCTGTTATGGGAATAAGCGGCATTTCTATTTTATCCACAACAAAAGACAGGTTTTGGTCTTTTATGGTTTTTTCTAAAATCTTTCTAGCCTCGCTCAAAGTATTCGTTCGAGTATAGGACAAAATATCATCAAGCGTCGGATTGGTTTTATTTGAGTCAATAACCCAGAGCAAAAGACCAATCTCTGTCGTAGCTTGCGCCTTGCCGTCGGAGCCTTCGGCAGATACGAACGGAGTATCTAAAGACAAGCTTTGCGCAAGTTTGGTCCCTAAAGCCCGAAACTCAAACTGGACAAAAAGGCTCTCCACTTTCTTCATATCTATATCTTCACGCCAAACTTTCTCGGGCAGAGAGAAATGTATAGGCGCGTCACGGCGAATAGTGGCTAGCATTTTAGAAAACAGCGCCTCTTCTTCGTTATTTTCCAACAATTCAACAATCCTTGGTTTTATTTTTTTTCGAATTTGAGATTTCGGATTTCGGATTTCTTTATATATATCCTCAATCGAACCAAACTTTATTATGAGCTCCTGCGCCGTTTTCTCCCCTATGCCTTTTATGCCCACTATGTTATCCGACGGATCGCCTCGAAGGCCCTTGTAGTCTGTTAAAAATTTTGGATCAAACCCAAACCTTTCCTTGACCGCCATTTCATTATAAATAATCGTATCCTTTATTCCTTTTTTCAGCGTATACACCCGCACTTTGTCCCCATCTATAAGCTGCATAGTGTCCATATCCCCCGAGGCGATAATAATGTCCACATCTTTATTTTTTTTCAGGCTCTCGACAATAGTTCCCAGCATATCGTCCGCTTCAAATCCAACAGACGAGTAGAGCGGAATGTTAAGAGCCTTGAACACATCACGAGACCTGTCTAGCTGCTGGACGAGATTGTCATCTATTTTTTTGCGATGAGCTTTGTAATCCCCATAGGCTTCGTGACGCAAAGTCGGCTCCGGCAAATCGTCACAGGCCACGATATAGTCCGGCTTCAAATCCTTTATGAGCTTAATGAGAAAAGTGCAAAGTCCGTATAAGGCCCCCGTCGGTTCACCCTTGCTCGATTCAAACTCCGGCAGAGCGTGATAAGCACGATGAAGTATGGCGTGGACATCGAGGAGGACTAGAGTTTTTTTTGAAGATTTGGTCATAAGATAAAATTTTCAATTTTCAGTTCTCAATTTTCATTGAATTTCCAATGAATTAATTTTCAAAATTGAAACATTGATCATTGATTGTAAATTGTAAAATTGATAATTGAAAATTATTGATATTATATCATTACCCAAAAATCTCAATTTCTCGGCTATTTTCCGAAACATGTGTGAAGTGAATGTGAATATGCTCCGGCATTATATCGGCCACACGCTCCGGCCACTCTATAAAAATGAGATTTTTCGGGTCGGAAATAATATCATTCCAACCTAGATATAGTAGCTCGCTTGATTTTTCTATCCTATAAGCGTCAATATGGATCAAATGTGTAAATTTCCCCAAGGTTTGAGCTTTGGAATCCTCTTTAAGGTCAGATCTTTGGAATCCAGAATCTAGCTCATACACTTTCATAATAACAAAAGTCGGGCTGACAACAGTATCACTGACACCGAGGGCTTTAGAAATACCTTGGATGAAAGAAGTTTTCCCAGCGCCTAGATCGCCATACAAACCCACAACAGTAGCCCCTGTATTATTCGGCTTAATACTAGAAATAAAATCCTGTGCGATCTTTTGTGTTTCTTCTAAGCTGTTGGATGAGTATTTCATTTTTTGAATATTAACATAATTTCTATACGAAAAAACCCTGTATCAGAGCGAAGCTCGATACAGGGCATAAGCCGCTTACTGGTGACTTCAACCGCGATAGCCGTTGGGCTACCGCGGGATAACGAGCTCGCTAGCGCGGGGGTTGGACGTAGTCCACCGTCCACTCCTGATTCGCGCTCGACTGTGAGATGGGGTAGAAGGTTCGAGTGACCTGCCCCATGTACACCCTCTCGCCCTTGGCGTTCAGCTCGAAGGCCTTGAAGGTCAAGACCTTGTTAGAGTTCACGGTCCAGCCGAGCTCGACGTTGTAGCTGTCACCAGCTCCCAACGTCGCGAGATACCTGCCAGTCTCGAACAGGTCGCCGGCAGTGCGCGTGTTGTTTGTGACTACCACGACCTGTGGGCCACCAAACACGTACATCCTCCCGCCGCCGCGAACCGGAACCGCGCAGGCGCTCGTCAGGGTGACGAGCACGAGCAACAGCCCCAGCTTTTTCAGTGTGCGCATCATGTGCGTCACCTCCTGTATATATCTTACACCACTTCATCGCTTTTGTCAACTTTGAAAATTAGTCCATTGAAAATTGAATGAAAATTGAAAATTGAAAATTGAAAATTATTTATTGTGTTACAATAAATGTATGCCCCAGTACCAGAGCAAAGCTCGGTACAGGGCTATCCCGTAGTGAAAATAGCAAGTGCATAAAAGTGAAAAAGTCGACATTAATAAAAAATAATCTTGAAATAACATTCTGCTCTTAGAGTAATGCTATTTTCTACTACTGGGATGCCCATCTTCGACGAAGACAAGCAAAACAAGCGCATCGACGACCTTCGCAAGCACGAGGAGGAGGACTTGGCCCAAACTCTCTCCGGTAAATACGGCATCCCCTACTTGGACCTCGCCGCCACCCCCATAAACATTGACTCTCTCCGAGTCATATCCGAAATAGAAACGCGAGAGGCTCAAATGGCCGTCTTCAACGAGGTAAATAAAGTTTTATCAATTGGTGTTCTATCGCCCGAAAATCCCAAAACGCAAGAAGCGCTGAAAAAGCTCGTGGAGAAAAGCTACACCACTGAACTTTTTCTAGTCTCTCACGCCAGTCTGAACAAAGTCTGGGACAGATACAAAGATCTGTCTTATTCGTTTGAAACAAAATCAGGCGCACTTGATATTTCCAATGAACAAATAACCGAATTCCTAGGACAAGTGGAAACCATACCAGATGTTCAGAAACTTATTGGCGAAGTTTTGAAAATGAAAAAAAGCTATCGCATTTCGCGAATAATGGAAATTATACTGGCTGGAGCCATGGCCACGGGCGCCTCGGACATCCACCTCGAGCCAGAAGCCGACTATGTGCGCTTGCGATATCGCCTAGATGGAATGCTCACGGACATACTGGAGTTTGATTTGGAAACATTCAAGCTCCTGCTTTCCCGCGTAAAACTTGTTTCAAATTTGAAACTAAACCTTTCTGGCGCTCAAGACGGACGATTCAGTATAAAAGTGGGCACGGATGAGATAGAAATCAGAACATCGCTTCTTCCGGGAGCCTATAGCGAGTCTGTGGTTATGCGAGTACTCAATCCAAAATCAATTTCTGTGCCACTTGAAAATCTAGGCATTCATCCCAGACTTTTAAAAATCATCCTTCACGAAATGAGCAAGCCGAGCGGGATGCTTTTGAATACAGGTCCTACTGGTTCTGGTAAAACAACAGCCCTGTATGCATTTCTCAAAAAAATCCATACTCCAGATATAAAAATAATCACCATAGAAAACCCTATAGAATACCACCTCCCCGGAGTAGTTCAGACCCAGACGGATGAAAAAAAGAATTATGGCTTCGCCGAAGGATTGCGAAGCGCACTAAGACAAGACCCAGACATCATAATGGTTGGTGAAATCCGCGACCAAGAAACAGCGGAGATAGCTATAAACTCGGCTCTAACAGGACATCTTGTTTTTTCAACACTTCACACCAACACGGCTGCCGGAACATTTCCACGACTAATCGATCTCGGTGTAAATCCTAAAATAATATCCTCAGCTTTAAATCTAGCAATGGCGCAAAGACTAGTTCGAGTATTGTGTCCAGAATGTAAAAAACAAGTCGTCCTCGAAGGAGAAGACAAGATGATATTGAACAGACTTCTCGGCACAATAAGCGACAAAACCTATTTGGAGGGAGTTGATACAGCGCATATTTGGCAGGCGGTGGGCTGTCCAAAATGTAACAATGTAGGTTACAAAAGCAGAATTGGCATATATGAAGCTATAAAAATGGATGAGGCCATCGAGAATATTATTGTAAGCAATCCAAGCGAAAGGGAAATAGAAAAAGCCGCTCTTCCACAAAATATATTGAGCCTAAAACAGGACGGGGTATTGAAAGTTTTACAAGGAGTAACGACGATGGAAGAACTGCGCAGAGTCGTTGATCTTGAAACCGCATAACCCGAGACTAGACACTGGGTAACGAACGAGCTTTAATCTACAATCCACTTGCGGAAAAAAGTTTGATACTTATACTAAATATAGGAGAAAGAAAAATGCTCCAAAGCATAAATCTCTAAGCAACACTTTTGATAATCAAACCAAAAGCTAAGTATTTCACAAAGGATAGTTCCAGAGTATTGCACAAGGCAATACCCAGAACGTCCTCGTAGAAAGACTCTTAAACCTTCGCTTAGTTGCTTAGAGATTTATATTTTGGAGCAGAAATTTCGTCCCGAATCGCTCTCTTTTTTCAATGCTGTACTTAAAACAGAAGTCTAGCATGTAAAGCTTTCGTTGTCAATCGGTTGTATTTGAGCTACGGATAGTATAATGATTGAATGATAAGGAAAAAAACTCTGAAAAAAGAGGATGGTGGGACAGAAAATACGGACAACAAAGACTCGACTTTTCTCGACACCACTCTACGGCCATCCAAATGGGAGGACTACATAGGCCAGACGAACATAAAAAACAACCTCCGCATACTGCTGACCGCCGCCAAAGAACGCAACCATCCACCGGAGCATATTCTGTTTTATGGACCTCCCGGACTCGGCAAAACCACTCTAGCTCATCTCGTCTCAAAAGACATAAACGCCCAGATGAAAGTGACATCCGGTCCTGCTATAGAGAAAATCGGCGACTTGGCCTCGATTCTGACCAACCTCTCGTCAGGTGACATACTTTTCATAGATGAAATCCATCGTCTGAATAAAACCATAGAAGAAGTGCTCTATCCTGCTATGGAGTCCGGCTCACTTGATATTATTATTGGCAAAGGACCGTCGGCTCGGACGATACAGCTGGAACTTCCGCCATTTACTTTGATTGGCGCCACCACCCGCATCGCCATGATATCCTCACCCCTGCGCTCGAGGTTTTCCGGAGGCATTTTCAAACTCGAATTCTATACAAACGACGAAATTCATAAAATAATAAAAAGATCGGCCAAAATCCTAGGTATTGATTTAGAGGAGTCGGCTGGAAAAGAAATCGCTAAAAGATCTCGCTACACACCGCGAACAGCAAACTATTTTTTGAAAAGATGTCGTGATTTCGCTCAGGTAAATAAGACAAACCTATCCCAGAAATCAGTCGATGAAGCCTTGAAAATGCTTGGAATTGACCACGTCGGACTTTCGCCATCGGACAGAGACATATTGCACACCATAATAAACAAATTCGCGGGAGGTCCTGTTGGGCTAAATACTCTCTCAGCCGCTATGTCAGAAGAGCAGGCAACGATAGAAGAGTTCAACGAGCCGTATTTGATACAACTTGGATTTTTAGATAGAACCCCACGCGGCAGAACGGTGACGGCTAGTGGTTATGAGCATTTGGGACTGAGTCCGAAGAGTTTTCTGTAAGAATTGTCATGAATCCGCACACTAAATCTGCCATTGTTTTTTGTCCTGATTCAGTTCTAGAATCTATAACAATATACTGTGATAAATTAGAAAATATTTATTTTTTATTACTTAAAAACAGGACGATGGCAGAATTAGTGTTCGGATAAATCAAAAAAGCCGCTGGTGTCTTTCGTGATCTAACCGAAGTTAGATAGAAAGTCCTTGCGAACTTTGTGTAGGGGAGGCGTCTTGCGACGCCTCCCGGATGGAGAACTGATGCCGTTGCGAGGACCGCGCTACTTGCGGATGGTCGCCACCATCGCCTTGTGCTTGTGCCAGCAACCGAAATCCTTGTGACCCTTCGTCATCGCCATCCTCCTCATCGTCTGCCAGTGAACTGCGGCCTGAGAACCAACGGTCCCCCACCTGCCGTAATTTAATACTAAACTAATGTGACATTTCCTGTCAAGGAGTTATCCACAGGGTAGTAGAGCAGAGCTCACTACCCTGCAAGCACTCAAATTCTTGCTTCTTTATTCATTATTCATTATTCTGTATCCATGAGCGGGCACAACAAATGGTCAAAAATAAAAAGGCAGAAAGGAGAAACTGATGCGCAGAAATCTAAAATCTACGGCAAGATGGTACGTCTCATAACCGTTGAGGCCAAAAAGTCTGGAGGAAATATAAACTCCCCAGGATTGAAATCGGCTATAGAAAAAGCACGTTCTGTTAATGTTCCAAAAGACAATATAGAAAGAGCAGTCAAAAAGTTTTCCGAAGGTGGCACAGCTATGGAATCAATAACCTATGAAGCTTATGGACCGGGTGGATGTGCGATGGTCATTGATGTCCTAACTGACAACCACAACAAAGCTTCACAAGAAATAAAAGCGATCCTAGGAAGACACAACCACACCTTGGCTGGTATCGGTTCCGCCACTTGGGCATTTATGCACACACCGGGAGCGGATTGGGTAGCACAAACAACCATCCCCTTAGGAGATGAAGATGGAGAGAAGTTGGGAGAATTAGTAGATGAACTAGAAGAAAACGACGAGGTACAGGAGGTGTATACAAATGCGGAATAAGTAAAAAGTGTGAAAGAAGAAAGTTTAAAGTATTAATTCTGAATCTACTTTCACACTTTTTACTTTTAACTTTCACACTAAACTCTATGAAGATAATTTCCATCGATCCAGGCTATGAAAGACTTGGAATCGCTATTTTAGAAAAGGAATCTAAAAATAAAGAGATTTTGGTTTTTTCCGAGTGTTTTAAAACATCTAGCAAACTTTCTCACCATGAGAGATTGTCACTTATTGGGAATAGAATTAAAGAGATTATAAAAAAATACAAGCCAGAGCAACTGGCCACGGAAAAACTTTTTTTCAGCGGAAACCAGAAAACGGCTATGCTCGTGGCCGAGGCGCGGGGAGTAATTCTTTACACAGGAAGCTCACTTGGTCTAGAAGTTTTCGAATACACACCAAACCAAGTCAAAATCGCTATAACCGGATATGGCCGAAGCGAAAAAAGACAAATAATAGATATGGTACAAAAGCTTATCCAGATAGGGCCCAAAGCCCTATCTGGAAAGTCTGATGATGAATTTGATGCGATTGCTATTGGATTAACTCACTTTGCCATTAATCGAGTTTGACAAAAACGCTAATAAATATAATATCTAAAAAAGAAAGGCGGCCTTTATGACACTAAACTCCCTGGCAGTCCAAAAACTCCTAGAGAGACCCGACGTGCAATCCGAAATCCTGTTCCATGATGCCGGATTCGCCGCAGCCGCGGGGAATAAGGATGGAGCGATCCATCTTCTGGAAGAGGCGATCCGCCTCTACCCCGAGAACCAGAACGCCGTGAACATGCTCGAGCGATTGCGAAGCTCGGACCCGAAGTAGTGCGCCCCCCACGACCCGAAAGGTCGTGGGGTTCAGCATTTAAGAAAATGTAGATAATTAGATAACTTGTCAGAACGCTCAAATCTGAGACAAGGTCGCGTATAAAATATGAAATAATAATCGGAGGTGAGAAGTTGTGTTACAACTTCGCAAGACTCTGAGCATCTGTAATCAGATGTGAAGAGTGTACTGCTCCTGTAAGGAGGACATGCAGTACATTGACGATTTGTTTTTATATTTTAGACGATGAGTGAGAAGTCATGTTATGACTTCGTAAAACCTTTTCAGAGTTTTTGTAATCAAAAGATCGAAAAGGTGTACTGATCCTGTAAGGATTGGCCAGATTTGGGCGTTATGACCTCATCATCTTTAAAAATACATCCTGCGGAATGTTCACCTTCCCTCTCGCTTTCATTTTCTTCTTTCCCTTCTTCTGCTTTTCGCGGAGTTTCATTTTGCGGGTTATATCTCCCCCATACATATGCTGGGTAACATCTTTGCTATAGGCTGACACGGTGCGACTGGAAATTATTCTACCCAAAGCTTTGGCTTGAACTTTCATAACAAACATTTGTCGAGGTAGAAGCAAGTGGAGTTTCTCGACCGAACTTTTGGCCTCCTGCTCCACGATGCGCCTCGAAACAACACGAGAAAAAGCAGGCAGGACTTCATCGGCAACTAGAATATCCATACGCACAACATTGGCCTCTCGCATCCCCTCTATCTCGTATGATATGGAAGCATAACCACTGGAGACGCTTTTTAATTTATCAAAAAAATTTCGCATGAGCTCACGAAGTGGCATTTTGAGAAAAAGCCGAGTCCTATCTTCACCAACTCGTGGTGAGCTTGTCGAACCAAATCCTTCCGAATCCCCTAGCTCAGCCTCGTGCTCGTACAAAAGCGGCATGATGGGCCCGAGATAGGCCACGGGAGTGATTATGGTCACGTTAACCCATGGTTCACGAACATCAGAAAGAAGCCCCTCATCTGGAAAATGCGAGGGCGAATATATCGTTTCCCATTTTCCTGTCTTCGGGCCATTTTTGTACTTAACTTCGTAGGTTATAGTCGGCATTGTTACAACAAGCTCGAGGTTGAATTCGCGATGAAGTCGCTCTGTGATTATTTCGAGGTGAAGCATACCCAAGAAACCACAACGAAATCCTCTACCTAGAACGCCCGACGATTCCTCTTCAAACGTAAAAGACGAATCAGACAGTTTGAGTTTGCCTAAAGCTTGTTTCAAAGTGATAAAGTCATCCTGACTTTCAGGATAAACTGAAGCCCAGACAACGGGTCGCGGCGACATGTAACCAGACAAGGGCTCTTGTTTATCATCCACACTTGCCACGGTATCTCCGACGGAAGCAATTCCAGGTTCTTTTATACCTGTGATAATATAGCCAATCTCTCCCACCCCTAGAGAATCCACGGGTACTTCCTCGGGCGAAAATATACCGACTTCTATAGCCGTAAATGTTTCTTTGGCAATCTTGAAAATGAGCTTGTCATTGCGTTTTACCGAGCCTTCTACAACTCTAACGAAAACAATAACTCCACGATGTGTTGAGTACTTGAAATCAAAAATAAGTGAGCGAAAATTATCACTTGCACCACTTGGCGGCTTAGCCGCCAAGTGTGGTGCTGGCACTCGATCGATGATTGTATTTAAAAGTCTCTCAACCCCTTCCCCGGTTTTTCCTGATGTTTCCAAAATATCTTCCTCACTACAATCAAGAAGTTTCATCATCTCCGCTTTTACTTCAGAGATTCTGGCCATAGGTGAATCAACCTTAGACAAAACTGGAATAATGCAAAGTCCTATTTCTCGAGCCATGCCAAGAGTGGTTAGAGTCTGGGCTTGCACGCCCTGAGTAGAGTCAACCAAAAGAATAGCCCCTTCGATAGCTTTTAGGGCCCGGGAAACTTCATATGAAAAATCGATGTGTCCCGGTGTGTCAATCAGATTTAGGATGTATTCTGAATTTGAATTTTCAGTTTTCAATTTTGCAATTTTCGGGTTTGAAAATTGGTCATTGATTGGAAATTGAGAATTGGAAATTGGAAATTTAGGATGGTAAACCATCCTAACGGGTTGCATTTTTATTGTGATTCCCCTTTCGCGTTCAAGCTCCATCGAATCCAAAACTTGCTCTTGCATTTTGCGTTTTTCTATTGTGCCTGTTATTTCAAGCATTCTGTCGGCTAAAGTCGACTTACCATGGTCAATATGGGCTATTATTCCAAAATTTCTTATATTTTGCATGAGATACAGTTAAACACAAAAAGGACAATTATTGTAGCTCTGGGTCTGGGACAATTACCTCCGCTCGCCAGATTTTCTTATGAAGCGTGCTCCAAACTTCAGCCAGTTCTTTGCTATGAAGCAGATAGAGGATCATAATGCCAGAAATTATGCCGATTACCCCCGAGAGAAATCCTTGCAGAAATATACCGAGCAAGGTATTTATATTAAACAGCGTGTCAAAAATAGAAAGGCATCTGTACGTAACAAACCCCATAATAGTAGAAGCACCAAAAACTTCGAAGAGTGTTCGGAGTGCGGCGCTGGAAAAGGTCGGAAAGTGCTTATTGAAGCCAATCCAGTGGATAATGAGGTTGACCATAACTCCGATAGAGAAGCCTAGAGGAAGCATAAGAACCGCTGTTCCGGGGATATCGGAGACTTTCAATATCGACTCCATAAAGTTTTTGAAAAATAAATTGTTTTGGAAAAGCTGGATGAGGTAAAAACTTCCGCCGACAATAAGCAGAGCGGACAAAACATTCATAACTAAAGGTGTTTTGGTTTTACCTTGGGAATAGTATGAACGAACGAACAAGGCCACCAAGTTTTGAGCTAGAAGTGAAATAGTAAATAAAGCCAGAGCAGCAGCCACTAGTCTGGTGTCATCCCAGTTGAACCGACCCGCTCCTAAAATAGTACGCACAATCTGGGCACGCAAAACTATAAACAGAACCGAGACGGGTACGGACCAAAATATAATATGCCGGGTAGAGTTGACCATGTATTTCAAAAACTCTGATTTATTACCACTGGAGAAAAGCCGAGTGAGAGTCGGAAAGGCGGCAAGCGAATATGAAACACCTATGATGCTAAAAGGCACTGACTGCAAGTTAAAGGAAAAATTAAAAACAGAAATAGAACCCGAGATGAAAAAAGAGGCAAAAGAAATGAGGAAGAGTTCGGCAAGTTCATTTGAAGATACGGTGATAGTTCTTGGTAGAGATGTGAAAACAATCTTTTTTATAAAACTCCACCTGACAGGAAAACGAAATTTTGGAAACATTTTTAGTTTGAGAATAAAAGGAATTTGTATGGCAAAGTGTAAAAATGCTCCCAGAGCAACACCAAAACCCAAACCGACGAGGCCAAAAACTGGGTATAGAAAAATGATTCCGAATATAATGCCAATGTTGTAGACGACAGGCGAAATCGCGTAGATGAAAAATCTTCTGTGGATTTGGGTAATGCTGGCCAGAAGATTAGAGAAGCCAAGAAAAACGGGAGAGAGAAGAAGAATTCTAGTTAGAAGAATAAGATCAGGCCAAGAAGCGGAAGACTTGAATACAGGAAAAAGCAAAGCCATGAAAAAAGGCGCTGTCAGAAAAGCTAGAATACCAGCAACAATCACAAAACAGAAAAAGAAAGAAAATGCCGTATCGATAAACTCCTTGGCTGCCTCTTCCCCTTTTTCAAATCTTTCTATCAAAAAAGGAACGAGAACAGATATGGAAACGATGGAGGCAACGGTGACAAAAAGAATATCCGGAATCCTAAAAGCCGAGTAGTACAAGTCTAGAGTATTCCCTGCCCCAAAAGCGCTTGCTAAAATTCTGTCTCGGAAAAGAGCCAAAACCTGAGAGCAGATAGCAAAAAAGCCCAAAAGATATGCTGCCTGATGAAGACCGCCTATCTCTCTTTCCAGTATATCGAGAAATCTTTTAACCATAATACCAGTATATAGTAACTAGTATTTAATGGCTAATTTATTGAACCTTTTCTTTTACTGGTAGAGTTTTGGATGCTTCCGGTTTGACAGTTTCCGTACTCGGAAATGGAGGCTTTCCATTTTTTAGATTTGTCAGAATATTTGTGACTTCCGTGCTGTCTGGGTTAGATACCCTTAGTTTTTCAAATTGAGTGATTGCATCCAGATGCATTCCTTTAGCCTCATAAGAAAGTCCTAGAAAATATTGGGCATTGGCATAATCCAGAGTAATGGATATTGCCTTCTCTAGAGCAGCTATGGCTCCTGTGAAATCTTGAATGTTGTATTTCAGTAACCCTAGCTGGAAAAATATAGCAGAATTTATTGGGTCTATGACAGATGCGGCAGTTACAGAATCAATAGCTCCTTTTATATCTTTATTCTGAACTTGGATTTGTGACAAAACAAAATATGCGTCAGTATAATTACGTTTTAGCTGAATAGCTTGTAATGCATATTGCTCTGCTTGTGTTAAGTCGCCTTTGACCACAGCCAGTCGTGATAACAAAATAAGAATTCCTGGATTTTTTGGGTTTCTGCGAAGTGCCTCGTTGTAAGCAAACTGAGCACTCTCGTACGCACCCTGCACCTGAAATTGTGGAACGGAGACTGTGGCATAAACATTGCCAAGAGAAATCCAGTTGAGATAGTTTGTTTGATCCGCATCTTTGGCCGCGATACCGGCTTTTATAGCACTTGCTAAAATATCACTAAAGCGTTTTTGAGCATCCGCCTGATTTATGGTTTTTGGATCTTGAGAAAGCAGTTTGTTTAGTCTTATAATCTCGATTTCAGAAAGAGCTCTGTAATAAACATCGTTGGGCACAGAATCTATGGCTTGTATCATGTATATTTCAGAGTCGTTAACATCGTCTAGAGTATTCAATGTGTAGGAACTTTTTTGAAAATAATATAAAGATTGAGAATTTTTATACAAACCATATCCAAGATAGAAACTAGCTAGCAAGAACAGAACCAAAACCAAAGAAGAAACAAAACCTTTTCGCGGGTCGAGTGAAAAAGATTTCGTTTCTATTTCTACAATCCCACCAAGATAAACTGAGGCAAAAAACAGACCAGTAAAGAAAAGTGTCAAGATAAATACGGCCACGCTAGGCATGTAGACAAAAGTCATAATCCATAAATACAGAGAAACAAAGAAAGAAGACGTCAAAAGGTATTTTAAGAGACTATCTTCCACTCTGGTAAAAATAGATTTGACGCCAAGATAAAGATAAAAGCCTAAGAAAAGTAACCATGATAATATACCAAAGAGACCCGTAGTTACAGCAAATGTTGGTATTAAACCTACGCCGTTTGTAAAATCAGTATTCCAGAAAATAGTAGAAACAATATCGTCAGGTTTCCAGGTTAACCATTGAGTAGTAAACGTGTTTGGGCCAGAACCAAAAAGAGGTCTATCTTTAATCGTATTTCTAGCGATATCCATAGTAACAGCAAGGGTCGGACGAACATCAACATTGTTGACTTTTAAAGCACTTGAGAGACGGCCCCCTAGAACACCGCCCCATATAACAAAAGCCAGAGAGATACCAAAAACAATGCCAGAATATAAAGGTATTTTTCTTATTTTTTGTTTGGTAGAGTTAATAAAAGATTTAATAAAAGTAATCAAGAATTTTGGTGAAGATTGAGAAGAATTTTCCACTGGCTGGAATTGAGAAGTAGAGTTATACAAACTATATAAAATAAACAAGAAAGAAGTAACTGCGATAATGATCCAGATGGTACTGAAATTTACAAGAGCAAGGAAAAACAGAGAAAAAGCTAGAGCAACAGAAAGAATGATTTTCATAATCTTACTGACAGAAAGCATCTCGTGGGTTAGAAGAGAGAGAATAACTCCGATACCAAAAAATATTCCGACATTGTTCCAACTGCCAATCATACTAGATGTCAGAGTGGTGAAAATGCCGAAAGACAGGACGTTGACCCCAAAAATAATTCTAATCAAAAGAAATAGGGATAGTATGATAGCAGAAAAAACGAAGGCCAAATAAGAATAGAAAATGCGGTTTTTGTTTCTAAACAAAAGTGAGACCAAAAATAAATAAACGAAACCCAGCAGTATGAAACCGACAGTATTGATATCAAATGTGTAGGCAAAAAATGACATCCTAGAAAAACCGTTTGCCACACCGGCCAGAGTGTAAACAAGAGGCACCAGAGCAAGAAAGCCTAGAATGAATTTAGTAGATTTTGGCAAATCGAGTTGTCCATAAAAAAGAGCAGAAATAATATAGATTAAAACAACCAAGATAACGCCATAGGCAAAAAGCAAACTTGTTCCAAATTGAGTGGAAATAAAACTAACAGGAACAAAAAATATTGGAATGAGAAATGTTACCAGAAACAGTACACCAAATGAAACTTTGTCCAGTATTGTCTTCATATTTAGATAATTTAATTAGATTATTATGTTTGAATTATATACAAATAATTGACTTATTTCAATGTGGATAACAAAGAAAAATCGCACCAGTTAAGGCGCGATTTTTCACTTTGTTTGTATGTCTATAAGCCGAATTCTGTATCCAGCTCCAGTTTAGAAAAATGGAGCTGGACGATAAGTATTTATCTAGCCCCTCGATTGCTCTCGGGGTCAAGCGGCACTTCCCTCGATTACTCTCGGGACACGGCCTTGCATCAAAGTAAGGATTTTGCCGTTTCACTTTCATGTTTCCATGAAATTACTCCACTATTTTACAACAGCGGAGTCCTTTGGCTTTCGCCTAAGGCGTCACTGCTCGCACCTCTGGGATTACTCCCGACGGGCGTTACCCGCTACTCTTGCCCAGATTGCTCCGAGCCTGATGTTCGGACTTTCCTCTGCATAACATAAATTTACATCTATCTCACACAGCACTTATCCAACATACTTAGTAACTATAGCACACAAAACAGATTTTGCAAAACCCAACTAATTGAGGTTAAACCTCAATTAGATGAAAATATAATCTTTTAGCTCGTCTTCTAAATTCACATTTCGTAAACAATCGAAAATGAAATCTTTATACTCCTTTGGATTAGAAAATAATTCTGTAAAGTGTTCACTGATAATCTTTGAGTCACCTTCAGACAAATAGTCACCTAGACTGCAGTAAGGATATTTGATGGCCCAATTATAAGCTTTATCAAATTCACTAATTGCCTTTTTTAATCCACCGGGATAGATTTCAAAAACATTTTTTATTTGAATATAAACAGTTAAATATTTTAAATAGAAATCACTATCAACCCGCCTAGCTTTGTAAGAGCCCTGAAATAAAGTTCCTGATTCCTGATATTTTGTGTTATAAAACATGGTCATGCCAGTACCAAATCTTTGCATAAATTTTGCTATGCCACCCTCTATAACTTCCTTCAACAGAAAATGGAAGTGATTTTCTACTAGTGCAAAATTTATAATCCCTACAATTGGCTGATGAGACTGCCATTCATCTGGCCAAACAAAATCATTGAGGTTAAACCTCAATCGTTCACTAAGTTTGCGTAATTCACCAAATGGATTAGAGGGGGTCTCTCTTGTGTTGAAATAATACAACATTTGCAGGAAGTGATCCCTGTCACCTGTATCTTTCACTATTGGTAATTTTCGATTGCCTCTATTAAAAACATGTACATAGTCACCTGTTGAAAATGGTTCTTTTCTCATAAGAATTTATTATATCTTAATTGAGGTTAAACCTCAATTGTACAATATGCACAACCCACGTAAGGTTGAGTCTTGCATTAGTTTTAGGATTGAGGTTAAACCTCAATTGAGATCCCTATTGCGCATTTAGAATTAATCAGGACTTAGATTTAGATATTGAAAAATACTATTGCAAAATGAATTTGCTGCCAGCGTAAACATAAGGAGTAAGATACCGAACAATGACAATACCCGAGCCGCCATTACCACTAGTATTATTATTACCAGCTCCACCACCACCGCCACCGGTATTGGCCGTTCCACTTGTTCCATTTGCATTTTTTCCTCCTGCGCCACCACCGCCAGCTCCTCCCGCGCCAGCGGCATAATTTGGCGCGCCCGCATTAGCTTGGGCTCCACCACCTCCGCCACCGGCATAAGTCACGGAAGAACCCGAAATAGAGGAAGTGGTACCAGCGCCGCCATCACCGGCCTGTCCAGATGTAGATGATTGTGCGTTAGCTCCAACCGCGCTCGCTCCACCTCCACCACCACCACCGAAGTTCAAATTACCATTCCCAGAGTCATAACCGTTTCCTCCTGCACTACCCTGACCTGCTGTACCCGCAGCTCCGGCCTCAGCGTGATATCCACCACCACCTGATCCTCCAGTCGATTTATTTTTTCCTCCTTTTCCGCCCCCAGTTGCTGTTACTGAGCCAAACACTGAATTGCCCCCACTTGTGGCAGCTCCGCCGCCTACACTTCCTGTGCCTCCCGCGCCAATAGTTACCGTCGTCGATTCTCCTGACGATTTCACAACTGTGTCGGTAAGTAATCCGCCTGCTCCACCACCGCCGCCGGTACGGTCATCATTAGGACCACCACCGCCGCCGCCGGCAACGACTAGATACTCAACAGAAGTCCCAGCACCACCAATTGGCGCAACAAAAGTACCACTAGATGTGAAAGTATGAATAGTGTATCCGCCACTGTATGTAATCGTCCCACCAGTACCTTCTGCACCTGTAGTTGTAGCACTATTACCCAAAAAAACAAACTTATGATTCGCAGCGAAAATTATTTTATGCTGGTTTGGGGTAGTTGGCGTTGTTTGAGAGCCTATTGTATAAAAAGTGGAAGGAGAGCTTTGGTTATTATATTCGGTGGTGATCCAGTCTGTTGATCTTGCTACACTTGATACTCTTACTTCGTCAAGATACCCTGAATATGGACGGTCTACATTTACCTGTTTACCAATATTAAATGCGGAATAGGTCGGTGTACTTGTGGTAGTATCTGTTGCATTAGCTTCATTAACTCCATTAAAATAAACATATATTTTGTCGTCTGAAGTATTTCTAGTCATTACAATGTATTGCCAAACAGACGTTGAAAGACTAGTGGTTGAATCAGCAAAAGGGTTATTTGTGCCATCATACATTTCAACACGAATCTTATTAGTTGCATTAACAATTTCTAATGAGGCATAGTAGTTACTATAACTCGCAACTTCTGACGCCAATGGATTTCCAGAAAAAGCCTCAGGCTTTATCCACATACTTAAAGTAAAATTACTACTAAGCCCACTTGAATGTGTAGTATTTATATATTGATTTGTAACACCATTATTAAATCTTACTCCACCGTCAATTTGTCCTGTTGCTACAACTGGTGTATTAGTTAATGTTCCATTTCTAGCATTACTAGTTGAATCAAGTGATGGTGATGCGAGCGTTGTTCCATCAGGAATATGATATACACCTTTATAATTACTATCCCAAACAGAGGTCGCTGCGGATTGGTCGGTTGTGATAGTCGGTTCGCCATAGCACATATAAAATGCAGTGTCTGATGAAGTGGAGAGAGTAGGAATTTTGACCCAGTAGTTTACCACACCAGTTGAGGCGGTATAGGTCTCGGTTTCCCATGCCAGTTTACCATTGACACAATCCGAGTTTGCATAAAATCCGACATCATAACCGCTAGCATTCTGAACATTACCACCATTGCCAGTGGTCTTTAAATATGTGTATGTTCCGCTGACCAAAACCGGAAAATTGGTCTGGTTTGTATTTGGTACTTTGGTGCGATCCACTACAATAGCCCGAACATAGGAGAAGTGAGGAATAAAAACTTCACTGCCGACGGTATAAAAAGTGGAAGGAGAGTTTTGGTTGTTATATTCTGTTTTAATCCAATCGGTAGAACGGACGGTATTCGAGACATGTATTTCATCGAGTATGCCGTTGAATGTGCGCTCTTGACCATCTCGATTTCCGATGTAGGCCGTATTACTGCTATCACTAGAAATAGCAGTGGTTCCGTCAGCTACACCAGAATATGTAACTTCCGTACCATTCACGTATATATGAATACCGGTTCCAGCAAGACCTCCGTCCCATGTTGCGGTCACATGCGTTATAGTGCTGGCGCTATATGCATTATCATTAGACGTGCGTAGGGGTTGTGCCGCTGTCCCACTTGAATGCGCAGCGAAACTTAACCGTCGCGTGCCACCTGAGTCGTTCGTGAAGAATCTAGGGCCATTTGCAGAAAGGTTGGGCGTTTTAGAATAGATATACCCGAAATTATTTTCACCAGCACCCGCAACATTTATCCAAGCAGATACCGTATATGCGGCTAGGTTATCCAATGAAGCTCCCGACCCAACGTTGATTTCAGATGTTGCCGCATTAAACGACCCACCTCCATCGATTTGACCACTCGCGGCAGTCACGTTTGAAGCCGTCCCGTTGTTGGCATTCGACGTAGAATCACTCGCAGTCAAGCTCGTCCCATTCGGTAAATGCCAGACACCTTTGAAACTCGAATCCCACACGCTCGTTGCCGCAGATTGGTCTGTGGTGATAGATGGATTTCCATAACACATATAGAAAGTAACATCAGCTGTGTGGGAAACATTTGGTATTTTGACCCAGTAGTTTACAGCACCAGTTGAAGCGGTGTATGTCTCTGTTTCCCATGCTAGTTTGTCGCTGATACAGTCAGCATTCTGATAAAAACCTATATCATAGCCACTGATATTTTGGACTTTGCCACCATTAGCAAGAGTTGCCAAATATGAATATGTTCCACTGACCAGAACAGGAAAATTACTCTGGTCTGTGTTGGGCACTTTGGTGTGGTCTATGGTGATGGAACGATAATAGGAGAAAGCGGCGTAGGTTTTTGTCGGATGATAAAAAACAATAATAAGAACGACTATCAGAATGAGGGCTGTTATTTTTTTCCAATGGCGTTTAAACATGGTATAAATAATTTTCAATTTTCAGTTCTCAATTTTCATTGAATTTACAATGTTTCAATTTTCAACCACTTCTAGTCGAATTGCAAATCTTTTGAAAAATCATGGTTAATTCTTGGCATTCTTTCCACAAAACATCCAATTGATTCTTATATTCTATATTACAAGATTGTAACATTCTAAGCCAATGTTTGGTTTCGTGAGCTTCTTTTTTACATATAAAAATCTTATTTAGAAAATCCTTTTTAGAACTGGCTCCATTAGCTTCCATATAGTTTGCTCCGATACTCGTTCCAGATTTAATAATTTGATTTATTATGGGTCTATTTATCACATCTTGTTTAATTTGCCGACACAATAATATAATTTGTTCTCCAAATTTTGCCGTTCTCTCTTCTAAATTGTACTTGTTTGAAGTTTGTGTCATTAAAAATTTATTGAAAATTGCAAAATTGAAAACTGAAAATTATTAGTTACTGCACCACCACACTCCTCGTGGCTGTTCCTGTATTCCCTGCTCCATCTGTTGCAGAGTAAAGGATTGTGTGGGTTGATGTTGTGGAAGTGTCTATGGAAATATCCTGAACTGAAACGTCATCGACACTGAAATGAATTCCTAGATTGTTATTGACACTGCCGTCTGCGTTTGTGTCTGTGACCGTTGCTCCGAGGTCGGCATAACTAGAGCCGACATCTATCGTGGCTGGGTTGTTTCCAAGAATTGTTATGACTGGAAGAGAGGTGTCAACCGGCTCCGTGGTTGTTGCTATGCTATTAGCACCGTTTCCGCTACTGCCAGCACTATTTTCTTGACTACTGCTTCCACTACCCCCACCACTACTCTCTTGACCACCATTTCCGCTTCCACTACTGTCACTTGCTGAATCTGTATTTCCCGAACTTCCTCCGGCTTGTATCAAGAGAGCTTTGAGTTGGCCTTTGTCCACGCAAACATCGTCAACACAAAGTTTGTTTTCCACATGAACATCTCCGATAAACAAACTTGTGATGCGAGTATATGTTTTAGTAATTTCTACGCCCATTGATTGGAGGAATGAAAGGACTCTGCCAACGAGCGTCGGTTGTCCGTCTTCCAAAAGTGTGCTTGTGGCTGTTATATCAAGATGCAATTCTTGAATAGCATTAGTCAAAACCGCCGTGTAGTTCTGATAGAAGAATCCGTTTGGCAAACCATTTTCGTCAAGTGGCACAAGTCTTGGATCAATTTTGACTGCCTCCTCGGCAATAAATCCGAGTTGTTTTGCTGAGCCGTTGTCACCAAAGCCTGATTTGAATCTGAAAGAAACAGGACGGAGAGCTAGAACAGTGTCGAGTCCTGCATCGTCGAGTGTTGCTATCTCGGTTTTGTAACGCTCACTGGAAAGCGTACATGTTGTACCACTTGTGATTTCTTTTGTGGTTGTGTTTATACAAACATAGTTACCGGTGGTGGCCGAGGTTAGTCCATCAAAGCCAACCGTTCCAGTAACGGAGAGAGTTCTCCACGGCGAAGTTGTGGCGATACCGACCGTTGTTCCCGGAGAAGCGGTGGTAGGAGCGGAAATAGAGAAGGCTGTGGATGTGGCGTTAATTAAGTCCGTGTCTGTTGAAGTTCCAATAGCAAATGTTCCGTCAAAGTTGCCTACAAACCAGTTTTTGGTATTTGCCGCGGCGTTAGAGTCATAGAGGCCAATCATAGGAGTGCTTGAAGCCACAGTCAATTGATACTGTGGAGTGGTTGTACCAATGCCGAGATTGCCAGCCGAGGTAATACGCATATATTCAGTGGGATCTGCACCACTACCCGTACCTCTAGTAAGGAAACGGATGTGACCACCCGTGACATTATTAGAGGTAAAATCCTGGGCGGCTATCGTTTCGATGACTCCTTGATAACGATAAACACTTCCGCCGCTATCGTAACCAAACATATATATCCCTCCTAAACTATCTCCGGATAAGGTTGCCGTCGGGCTTGCTCGCGTTCCGCGAGCTGCATAAGTACTAAGTGTAGGAGTAGCACCAGTTCCAGATGCCACAATTCGTATATCAGTACTGGCATCAGCCGAGACATCTAACTTGCTCGCTGGCCCCGTCGTCCCGATGCCGACGTTGCCACTTCCATCAATCACAAACCGATCATTCGTTCCAATAACAGATGACGATGAGATTTTAAATTTGCCACCGTCAGCATTGTCCGTTCCCACTGCCCAGTTGGAAATGAAGCTTCCTACGCCAGATGCTGTGGTGGAAGCGGATAGGACAAGCTGTGGTGAGTTTGCAGCGGTTGATCCGGCTTTGTAGATTGTCAGGTTTGCATATGGTGATGTTGTCCCGATACCAACGTTGCCGACACTGTCGACTACGAGCCTATCGGTAAAGGTAGTGAAGTCAGGAGAGGTTTGAATAGAGAAGTAACTATTCCCGCCACCAAAAGACCTAATAGCGAATTGCGGATTTGTCGCACTCAGTGCAGTGTCCGAGTCGAAGAGTGAGATGCGGGGTATGGATCCGCTCAGACTTAATAGAGAAGTCGGGGTCGTTGTCCCGATGCCGACGTTGGCACTTGTTGCAAGAAAGAGTGAAGATGTGGCAGTGAGGGTGGTACCGTTTGCGGCGTAGTAGGGAAATTGACCGGTAGTGCCGGTGTTGACCGTGCCTGAACCCGAGCCACCGCCACTAACGCAGGTGCCCGCGATTGCAAAACAACCGCTCGCCATATTAATACCACCGGTTGTGGAGAATGATGAGGTGGCGGTGGTGAAGTTGATGCCTCCTGTGTTTCCGATGGAAAGTAGCGAACCGGGAGTTGTTGTACCGATTCCCACCTTGCCATCTGTGTTGACTGTGAAATTGCTGTTACCAATTGTCAAAGCTCCGGCGATGGTTGATGTGGCATTTGTGGTAGTTGCAGCAAAGATACCAAAGGTTGGAGTGGATGTTCCAATTAGTACTCCACTTGCGTTGGTGGAAACAAGAGAGTTGGGAGCAACGTTTGAAGCTGTGATGTTTCCTGAAACTGTTAGAGTGGTTAATGTTCCAACTGAAGTAAGGGATGATGCTGTTACTCCTGAAGCCAGTGTTGCACCTGACAGAGTACCAGCTGCAGCTGTAACTGTGATATCAGCTGAACCATTGAAAGCTACACCGTTGATGTTTCTGGATGTGGTTAGAGTAGCAGCTGAACCTGTTGTGTTTTGATTGAGAGTTCCCACCGTTAGAGCACCACTTGAGAGAGTAAGTCCTGTACCAAGTAGATTGTTGAAAGATGAACCATTTAAAATGAGGTTAGTGGTTGAAGCTGTTGAGAGTGATGCGTATGTTGTTGATGAGTAGTTGAATATTTGATTGGCTGTCCATGTG
>Ga0209542_10000681_pt1 | contig 81282 bp, 69 predicted proteins | sample RifCSPhighO2_01_FD_184028 | JGI IMG/M metagenome (GOLD analysis project Ga0209542, IMG submission 184028) | Soil microbial communities from Rifle, Colorado - Rifle CSP2_plank highO2_0.1 (SPAdes) (version 2) | ecosystem: Environmental > Terrestrial > Deep subsurface > Rock core/Sediment ...
AGGTGACTCTGGTAATTCCGTCTAACGCCTCGGAGTACCTCGGCGTTCCGCCCTTCGCCCGCATCGCTTTCCATTCTTTCTTTGTTTGGCGGGGGGATTTTTTTGAAAAGGTATTGGCGATGGAGCTACGGGCGAGGAATTCATTCCGTGCCTCTATTGTATTATATAACAATATTGTTTAAGAAAACAATCAGCGTTATACTTCTTGTGTGGATAACTCAGCAAAGAAACTAGGTGACAATATAAAGAGAATTCGCCTTGCGAAGGACATGACGCAAGGCGATTTGTGCCGAAAGTTGGAGGTTGACCGCGCCTATATGAGCAATATAGAGAGCGGAAAGAAAAACCCGACACTTTCGACCATTACCAATATTGCAAAAGCCCTGAATGTTTCTGTTGATGAACTTTTGAAATAAAATTATGGCAAACTCTAAAAAACAAACTATTGGTTTTCAGATTGACCCGTATCTTGAGTCACCAAAGGCGTTTCACTTTGAAATGCCACTATATCACGACTTTGATCTCGCTCTCGGTATGGTGGAAGAAAAAATTTTTGAATTACTATCAAATAGAAAAACAATCGACGCTCCCTGTATTTGGTGCGGGAAAGAAGGTGTTTTCACAGCACATGAGTATATGTCAGATAATATCTCGATCCCTCGCTGGACGACAAGACATAACGGCCTGACTGAGATTGCATATTGTTGCACGCGAGACACATCACATGTCTATCATTCTTATTATTTCAAAAAGGGAAATTTCTTTTCGAAAGTTGGGCAATTTCCGTCAGTAGCTGATTTTCAAATTCCACAGTCAGAGATATACCGAAAAGCTCTCGGTGAGGAACAATATAAAGAACTTGTACGGGGTATTAGTCTCTCTGCTCACGGTGTCGGGATTGGGTCGTTTGTTTATTTGCGTCGCGTTTTTGAAAATCTTATTGAAGAAGCGCGCGCGAAGGCACTGGCGGGTGATAAAAATTTTTCAAACGAGGAGTATTTTAATGCGAGGATGGATGAAAAGATAAAAATAGTAAAAGACTACCTACCTGAATTTTTAGTAGATAACCGTGGGATATATGCAATATTAAGCAAAGGCATCCATAGTCTAACTGAAAATGAATGTTTGGAATACTTTGACACAGTGAAAATCGGAATTGAACAAATTCTTGATGAAAAGATTATTCAAAAAGAGAAAGCTGATAAAGCGATTCGAGCGCGTGAAGCGATTCAAAAAGTACATGGGAAAATAAACGGAACAAAATAATCATGCAAAAAGAAGCCTCAGCACGCATCAAAATTAACAAACTCCTTGAAGAATCGGGGTGGCGTTTTGAAGCCGATAAAAACGGCTCCGCAAATATTCAACTTGAGCCTGGGGTTAAAATTGCTGAACTTGGCGACGATTTTGAAAATGAGACAAAAGGCTACATTGATTTTCTTTTACTCGATAAAGACGGCCGTGCGCTTGTGGTAGTAGAAGCAAAAAAAGAATCCATTGACCCACTTTCAGCAAAGGAGCAGGCGAGAAATTATGCTCGCAATATAAATGCTCGCTTTATCATTCTTTCAAACGGCAACATTCACTATTTTTGGGACACAAAGCACGGCAACCCTGATACTATTTCACGCTTCCCAACACAGGACTCAATCACTCAATATGAAAAATATATTCCGAACCCGATAGAGCTTGCGAATACAAAAGTGGATGAGAACTACATCATCGAATCGCAAATGCCAAACTTTGCCAATGACCCTGATTTTCAAGACGAATCAAAGAGGGGAGAATTCCTCCGCAACAACAGCCTCAAGCAGATGCGCCCATACCAAGTGAACGCAATCAAAGCCCTGCAATCTTCTACGCTTGAAAATAAAAATAGATTCCTTTTTGAAATGGCTACGGGTACGGGTAAAACCCTCACTTCAGCTGCGATTATTAAATTGTTCTTAAAGTCAGGCAACGCACGCCGAGTACTTTTCCTTGTTGACCGTCTAGAGCTCGAAGATCAAGCACACAAAGCCTTCAAGCAATATTTAGGCAAAGACTACACCACCGTTATTTATAAAGACAGCCGTGATTCATGGCGTAACGCTCAGATTGTTGTTTCTACTATTCAGACATTTCTTGCAGGAGATAGATACAAAAAAGAATTTTCTCCTACAGATTTTGAAATGGTTATCTCAGACGAAGCCCATCGTTCTATCGGTGGCAACAGTCGTGCGGTGTTTGAATACTTTGTCGGCTACAAGCTCGGACTAACCGCAACACCAAAAGACTACCTTAAAGGATTTGATGGCGAAGGGGCAGATACTCAAAGAGAATTTGAACGCAGACAACTTCTTGATACCTATAAAACTTTTGGATGCGAATCAAACAAGCCGACATTTAGTTATGACTTACTTGCGGGCGTTAAAGACGGCTTCTTAATCAATCCTATTGTAGTAGACGCTCGCACCGAAATCACCACAGAGTTACTTTCAGACGATGGTTTCGCCGTTCACTCTACTACAGATGAGGGCGAAACAATCAACGAAATATTTAACGAACGCCACTACGAGCGAAAGTTTTTCAATGAGGAAACAAATATCGCTATGTGTAAGGCATTTATGGATAACGGATTTTTTGATCCGATTGCTAAAAAATACGGCTCAGATTTATTTGGTAAATCAATTGTTTTTTGTGTGTCACAAAAGCACGCTTCTCGGGTAACTAACATCTTGAACAAGCTCGCATTTGAAAAATGGCCAGAGCAATACAGTGAATCAAATTTTGCGGTGCAGGTTACTTCTCTTGTGCCAAGCGCTCAACAGATGACGATTAACTTCTCCAATAATATGCTCAATGGAAAAGTTAAAAATCCAGAGGGCTATGACTCAAGCAAAACCCGCGTAGCGGTTACCGTAGGAATGATGACCACAGGTTATGACTGCCAAGATATTCTAAACCTCGCCTTGATGCGCCCCGTATTTAGCCCTGCGGAATTTGTGCAGATCAAAGGAAGAGGCACCAGAAAATATCGTTTTGAGTATACAGACTATGCAACAAAGGAGACGATTACAGAGTCAAAAGAGCATTTCAAATTCTTCGACTTTTTCGCAACCTGCGAGTATTTTGAAAATGATTTCAAGTATGACGAAAAAATAAAGATTCCAAAAATTAAAAAAGTTGAGGCAGTGGACAGCACAACAGGCACGAAAGATTCAACAGGCACACAAGGAGAGTTCGTGGATGAAAACGGCACAAAGATTTTTAAGGGGCCAATAGATTTGGCAACAGAGGATATGATTGCCTCCGTGAAGGAATCGCATATCGGCGTAGAGGGTATGCGTATTGACCGTGAGGGCTTCAGGCGTGCCGTGGAGGAAGACATCCTCGCCAATGAAACACTGACGAGCCTATGGAACAATGGCGACATTGCAGGTGCAGAAGACTACACCAAGACCAATATTTTTGATAAACCGAGCCACTATCTCAATCTTCAAGGAATCAGAAAAACTTTTAATGTTGATCGTCGCATTACTGTCCGTGAATTCTTGCAAGTTGCTTTTGGTCAGAAATCGGGCTTTGAATCAAAAGATGAATTACTTGAATCAGAGTGGAGTAAGTTTGCCGAAATAAATCCCGTAGACCAAGAACACTACGCACCCGTAAAAAGTTTCTTTAAAGCGTACATCGTAGACCCACAAGTACGCGAAATTATAGATACGAAACAACTCGCCCAGCTCAACTTTTGCGCTTCATTTGATTTCGAAGAATATCAAAGACTCAACGGCTTCAAAGCAATGGTTCCGACATACATAAAAGATTATGTATCCCTTAATACTTTTATGAATTAAAAATATGAACACTGAAATAAAACGCCACATAGACGCCGCCCGCCAAGTTCTTGTTGGTGTTGTACCAAACCCTACCTCGCAAATAGACCAGATCACAAACGCCCTCATCTACAAGTTCATGGACGACATGGATCAGTCCGCTATCAAGCAGGGAGGAGAGCCTTCATTTTTTGTAAAAGAGTTAAAGGATTACGCATGGACTCGCCTTATGGATACTCGCATCGGCAATCAGGAGCGAATGAATATCTACAGTGAAGCATTGGTAAAGTTTTCAGAATCAAAACAACTCCCAACTCTTTTTCGTGAGATTTTTAAATCTGCATTTTTGCCATATCGTAGCCCCGAAGTCCTTGGCCTATTTTTGAAAGAAATTAGCTACTTTGATTACTCCCACCCCGAAGAATTGGGCAATGCTTATGAGTACCTGCTTTCTATTATGTCGAGCCAGGGTGATGCGGGGCAGTTCCGCACTCCACGCCACATCATTGATTTTATGGTGGCTGTCGTAAATCCAACAATGGAGGACAAAGTGCTTGACCCTGCTTGTGGCACAGGTGGCTTCCTTGTGAGTGCCTACAACCATATAATGGAACAGCACGACGGCAAAAATCCCAATGGCACAAAGAATAATGAAAAGCCTCTGACTCCCGATCAACGGAAAAACTTGATGGGCAACTTTGAGGGGTATGATGTAGACCCTGGCATGGTTCGTATCGCACAGGTAAACATGTATTTACACCAGTTCAAAAATCCAAAAATTGTTCAGTATGACACGCTCTCTATGGAGGAGCGCTGGGGCGATAAGTTTTCGGTAATTTTAGCAAATCCACCTTTTATGTCACCAAAAGGTGGCGTGAGCACTCATAGCAAGTTTAGTATTCAGTCCACCCGTTCAGAAGTTCTTTTTGTAGACTACATTATGAATCACCTCCGCCCTCAAGGGCGAGCAGGCATCATTGTGCCAGAAGGAATTATTTTCCAATCTGGAAAGGGCCATACACAACTCCGTAAAAATCTCGTAGAGGATGGGCTTTGTGCTGTAGTGTCTTTGCCGTCTGGGGTATTTCAACCCTATAGTGGAGTAAAGACAAGTATTTTACTTTTTGATAATGAAGTAGCGAAAAAATCCAAGGAGATTTTGTTTGTAAAAATAGAGAACGACGGTTTTGATTTGGGTGCTACCAAGCGACCAAGTAACAAAAACGATTTACCAGAAGCACTTGAGATTTTAAGCAAATGGAAGAAAGGCGATAAAATTGAGAGTAAACTTGCGGTGCATGTAGAGAAATCCAAAATTGCAGAAAATGGTGATTATAATCTTTCTGGTGACCGCTACCGTGTAGCAACTGATTTTTCTAATGCTAAATGGCCAATGGTTGAATTGGGAGAGATTTGTGATTTACAAAGTGGTTCGAGAGATAAAGGCGGAGCAGTCGATAATGGTGTTTATAGTATTGGTGGCGAACAGATAAGTGCTGATAATGCAATTCGTTTTGAAAAAATGAAATATATCACAGAGGCTCATTTTTCAGAAATGAGGAAGGGCATCTTATCTAAAGGCGATGTATTGATGGTTAAAGACGGAGCGACGACTGGGAAAATGGGATATTGGGATTTTGATCACAGGGCTGCGGTCAATGAACATGTATTTATTTTTAGAGCAAAAGAACAAATATTACCAAAGTATCTTTACGGTAGTTTAATGTCCGCCTCTTTTCAGGATGAATTAAAGCCATACATAAAAGGGATTATCGGAGGAATTAGTTTAGAAATAAAAAAAATTAAAATTCCGCTCCCTCCTCTCGAAATCCAAGAGCAAATTGTGGCAGAGCTGGACGGCTACGCAGGCATCATCGCCGGTGCCAAACAAATCACCCAAAACTGGAAACCCAAAATCGACATCGCCCCCGAGTGGGAGAAAGTAAAAATAGAAAGTATAACCACCTTAGTTCGTGGCAGTTCTCCTAGACCACAAGGTGATGAGCGTTATTACGGTGGTACTATTCCACGGCTTATGGTTTCAGATGTTACTCGTGACGGAATGTATGTAACTCCTCAAATTGATTTCTTAACAGACGAGGGAGCGAAATTAAGTAGACCAATGAAAAAAGGAGATGTGGTAATGGCCGTAAGTGGAAACCCTGGTTTGCCGTCGATACTTTCCGTTGATGCTTGTATTCATGATGGATTTGTTGGGTTTAGAGAACTGTCTCCTAATTTATTACCAGAGTTTCTTTACTTCGTATTTCTTCACCAAAAAGAATCAAACAATTTACAATCAGCTGGAGCGGTATTTAAAAATTTGACAACTGACCAAATAAAACAATTTGTTATTCCACTCCCGCCTCTTGCCATCCAAAAGCAAATCGTAGAAAAAATAGAAGCCGAGCGCACCTTGGTGGAATCCTCCAAAAAACTCATCGCCATTTACGAACAAAAAACCAAAGACACTTTGGCCAAACTTTGGAATGAATAAATTAATGATTACACTATGACTGATGAATTAGTAGGAGCAATACTGGTTAGGCAAGAAGTAAGAAAATTGACCGAAAAGTTGGATGAGTTGAGTAAGCAGAATTCTGTTCTTCAAAGGCGACTGTTATGGCTTACCGTTGTTACAACAGCCCTGGCTTTTATACAAACGATTGTCGTACTTATCCAGATTTTTAGTTAAACATGCTTGAAGACGCTCGAGAAATTTTTGACTATTTGCCAATAGAGCCTGGAGCAGAAAGTCTTTACATCCGACATTTGTGGGGAGCCTTCGAAGCTTTAATTGAACAAGAAGAGCCGATTCGTGCATTTTCAATTCTTCCATTCCACCTTCTTTTTATGTTTGCTGTTCAATATAAAGTTTATAGAATAAGTGCATATAAAAAGGAAGACTATTTAGAGAAACTAGGGACATGTCGTTTTTACGATTCTGGACAAAAGGAGGTGTTAAAAATTAACTCCCCTGTTGCCGATAAAAATGGGAACATCGCAAGTTCTTGTTCGGCAAGAAATTTGAGCTTCCTTCCTGAAAATCGCATTTTTGATTTTTTGAGAATTATAAATTGCGATGATATAACTATTGAAAAAGCAAAGCAGTTAGTTGAAATTCGTGGAACATACGCTCATGCAAACGGAAATATTGAAGAAGATATTGAGGTTAGGATAAATGAATATCTTGAAATATTGAGGGCCGTCCAATTATGTATGATTGAGATGAACAACAGTGTGCAAAGCTGGGCCGATGAGATTGAAGAAGACGAGTACCCGCTAACAGAATTTTTTCAAGAAAGATTTTTAATTTCACAATTTAGTCCGAGAGATTTTGGTGATGTTATCGGAAATTTACTTAGAGCAGATCGCCTAGATTCTAAGCAATGGGAGGAAGTAGCGACAAAGGGACTTGAGTTGGCACACGACCAAACAATGATGGCACTCCGCACGGCTCCTCAAAATGATTTTTTGGGTGAAAATGGACCCATTGCTTCTCGCATTTTAGAAGATAACAGCTAACTATCCACGGAGCGTTTATCGGTTGAAATGTGGTAGAATAAAAGCCATGGCAAAGTCAGATAACTACATTCTATTTATTGATGAATCTGGAAAATCAAAACTCTCTGATCAAGGGGATCACTTTTTACTTTGTGGTTTAATAATCAATAAAGATTTACACTCTGCTCTTTCTAGCTATATGGTTTCGTTAAAAAATAAGAGCGATATTCCAACGGACGAAAATATTCATGCGTTCGACTTGTTTGAAAATGAGAAAGTAAAAGGGAATCACCACAAGCATGTCCACATTGATACTTTTTTAAAGCGTTTGCGCATGTTGGTGCAAGGAGCCGATCTCAAATGTATCATTGTGAGAATTAATAAAGATGATTACAAGAAATTAATCACGAAGAAAGCAAAGAAGTTGAAAATGTCAGAGCGGGCGATAACAAATATTCTAAAGAAAAATGATCTTCATGATTTTTTGTACGAAGCACTTGCCAGAAAGTTGATTCTTGAGTTCGGTCATTTCCTTGAGCAGGAGGATGCGCATGGTGAGGTTGTTGCTGAATCTCGACGGCAGGATGACGATGCAGTCCTTCGCGCATTTATAGATAGTACACAAACTTCAAAATTTAAGGACGGGACGACATATCACCTTTGGTCAAAACAAAGTTTTAAAAGAATTTACAGTTTAGTCTTTCAAAATAAGAAAGGTTTAAGCTTTGGTCTTGAAATAGCTGATCTTTTTGCTTGGGCGCACTTCAATACTCATTATGGAAAGGAAAGACCTTTTAAGTCTGTTGCGAAGAACAGAAGAATCGATTCAAGGCTACACAAAGTAAACGAAATAATGAAGGAAACCTTAATGAAAAATAAGGTTGAAGATATTAGTAATACTAAACTAAAAAACGTTGCAGGTGATAGGGTTTCCAAATTTACCGAGCTTTTAAATAACCTGAAGCAATCTCAGTAATTCTGGGGACCCTACCGCGTAACCGCGATAGGCCTTATTTATATAATACTAAATATCTGGTATTAAGCAACAGTTTGTTGTGGAAAACTAATTCCCCAAAAATAGAGACTTTAAAATTTGTATAAATTATACCACATATACACATAAAATACAATGGCTAAAAAGCTCAATATTTAAACCCTGTTTGATATAATCTCTATATGCCAGACGAAACAACCTCAAACCCAGCGCCCGTAGATACTGCAATCCCCCAAACGCCCCAAGCGCCAGAAACCCTTAATCCTACGCCCTCCGAGTCGGTGATTGCTCCAACTCCACCCGAGCCAATCCCAGAACCCTCATCGGGTCATTTGGTCGGAAATGACCCGATCGAGCCTGTGCCAGCGGATAGTATTCCACCTGCTCTAATCATTGAAACCACTACTGAAACTCCTGTGGCTATTACTGAATCAGTGCCCACTGAAACTATCACGCCAGAACCCACACCAGCAGAAACAACTCAACCAACCCCAATTGAGCAGGTGATTGAAACTGTGCTCGAGCCAATCGCTGTGGAAACTTTAACTCCTGCACCTACACAAATTCCTGAGCCCGTCGTTGCTCAAGTCCCAGCACCTGCTCCACTTCCTGAACCAGTTATTCAAGCATCAACTCCCGCACAAGTTGTAGCAACCATTGTCGCTCCCGTCATCGCCACCACTATCACTCAAGCATTCACAAAATCAATGCGCGAACTTTTTACGAAAGCACTGAACGCAAGGCAAAACAAAAAGAGAAAGAAACTTGATCGCATCCTCTCATTGTTTGCGAAGCAAACAAGTATCACCAACAACGAAGTTGAGAAACTTTTACATATATCAGACTCCACCGCTACCCGCTATCTTGCAGCTCTCGAAAAAGAAGGAAAGATAAAACAAAATACAAAAAAAGGACAAGCAACTTCGTATTCCAAAATTTAAAAATAGGGAGTGATTCCCGTGCGCGCATGGGGGGGTAAAGTGTGTGCGTACTCGCACACACTGGGGGTAAGCACGATGCATTTGAGCCTCGGACTTTTTCCGCTAGGGCGTCCCTGACTAAAGGACGAGTGCCGCCGTTTTTGAAGTCTCAAAGTCTAAAAGCGAAAGCGACACAGCGAACTCTAGGATGAAAACGAGGATGGGGGTTGTGCGAGTGGCGGACTCCGTAGGCCTGTCAAACGAAGCCATAATATCTAGGTTAAATAGCAACCAATAAAGCACTAGAAACACTATGTTCCACGGCGAGGAGGAGCCCGAAGCTGGGGGAAGGATTCCTTCCTTCCCCCAAATAGCGGGGTGTTTGCCTTGCTTTCCAGGAGCTCCATCGGGTCATTTCCGCCCAAATGACCCGATGACATTAGAGAGCAGATGCAAGGCAAGGACACACCCAAACGAAGACATCTAGGCACTCGTAGCCCTAGCGGAAAAAGTCCGAGGCGAATGCCGAGGATGGACCCCCTAAGGAAGGGATGCCAAAGCGGGAAAGAGGAAGAGGCACGATATTGAATTTGGAATTTCGTCGGTTTCTCTCTTCAAAGAGAAACCCGCCCGTAGCCCCCATCGCCAATACCTTTTCAAAAAAATCCCCCCGCCAAACAAAGAAAGAATGGAAAGCGATGCGGGCGAAGGGCGGAACGCCGAGGTACTCCGAGGCGTTAGACGGAATTACCAGAGTCACCTCATTGTCCGAGCGTACGCATTAGTACCGAATTACCACTTCCTGCGCCGAGCGTCATTCTGCTGAATGAGGGGCGGGCGTTAGTCCACATTGCCCCCATTCTGTTCAAAAAAGGTTCGCGCAAACCATAGCAATACAGCACAGGCACATGAGACCGACCGAGGTCTGTAAAATATAGGTTTTTTGAAGGTTGAAAACACGACCACGCTCATACATCGAACTTTTGTTATTTAAACTATATTTCTTGATGACCCCTCTAGTGTGACAGAGGAAACATATTTGAGAATATTGTGCCAGTGATTGCATCACTGTTTTATTCGTGTATGCTATAAGGCATGTCTTTACTTAGTTTTCGTGTTGAAAATCGACGCTCTGTACGCTTGGCGGAGGTTTCCAGTGTGCCTCCTGTAATGATTATTGCAGGACCAAACGGTGTTGGGAAGTCGACGATTCTTTACGCCATAAAAGACGGTGCAGGGCTTTTTAATCCAAATACAAAAATTCTTTACCAGGGACCAAATCGTGTGATGCGCAAAACTAATGTGCATCGAAGTTGGCTTACTGGTGCATATAAAAGTTTCCAAGATCTTTTGAGTGGGACAGATGTTTCTGGTTATGATGGATTAAGTTTTGGTGATACCTCACGCCGACCAGAGAATGTCGATGAAGCTGGAAGTACAATCAAACACACTCTCGGGAAAATCGAGAACCGTCACCAAAATGCTGTTACCACCACCGTTCAACGTTTAAAATCTGCAGGGAAAGAAAATCTTTCTCTGGGTTCTTTGCTTGATATCTATGAGCCTTTAAAAAAACTTACTGAATTTTTATTACCGCATCTCCAGTTTAGTCGCATAGATTTTTCAAACGAGAGTAATATTAAATGTTTATTTCAGCGAACACAGAATGGGTCCATGATTGAGGTAGATATTGATGATTTAAGTTCTGGAGAAAAAGCCGTCATTGTTTTATTTTTACCACTTTTAGAGGACCAGATAGAGGCTCGGTTAAAGTCATTGTCCAAAATTGGGGAGGATCCAATCTCTACTCCGCCTGAGGAGGATACTAAAAGTATCGTGGTTCTTATTGATGAGCCGGAGCTCCATTTACACCCCGACCTACAGGCAAAAATCCTCACATACATGCGCACGATTACAAGGGAAACGCAAAGTCAGTTTGTTGTTACAACCCACTCACCAACGATACTTGATCAGGCTTTTGATAATGAATTGTTTGTTATGAGCGAGTCTGTTGGAGAAATTGTCGAAAACCAACTTAGTCGAGTCTCAACGAATACGGAACGACTAGAGGCATTAAAGCAGCTTGCAGGTAGCGCGTACTTTCTTACCACGGGGAGAGTGTTGGTTTGTATCGAAGGGGAACCTGATGTAGACCCAGAAAAACCTACAGATGCGCGCCTATTAGGAATTCTTTATCCACGCGCAACAGCAGTAACGCTAATCCCTACTAAGGGACGTAGCACAGTTATTTCTACTGTCCAAAGGTTGCAGGAACATATTCTGGAGGAAACCTTTCATATTAGTGTTAGGGGGATTGTTGACGCGGATCAGTCAGGCGAGAAAGTTTCAGGAGTTGAAATTCTTCCCGTTTCAATGATTGAAAATTTGCTCCTCGATTCAGAAAGCATTTTTGAACACCTTCATCTTGTTGGTGTCACATCATTTGCAGACGTGGCTTCAGTTGAAATAGAGTTGAGGGCTATCGCACAAAGCCTGCGTGAGAAAGAGATTGATTTGCGCTTGCGTCGAAAACTTAAACCGAAAATGATTCGTATTGGTGGTGCTACGGTTAAGGAGGTGAAGGAGAAACACGCAGAAGCAATGGTGGAGTTAGGTAAAATGTTGCCAGACGAGACAACCCTCGCTGCCTTAGTTGCTGAAACTACAAAAACAGTTGACGACATCATTTCCAATGGTACAGAACTCGAATATTTTCGAGGAAAAGCTATCCTAGAAAAATTTCACCAACTCTACTTGGCTTCTAACAGCCTGAGCTACAACTACTTATGTATAGATGTCGCAAGACGTGTTGCAACGAAAGGGGTGGTTGCTAAAAAACTTGACCCTATTTTTGACAGGATAATGTCTTCTTAGGTAATTCTGATCTGTTTCTCCGCCATCGTTACCTTACTCCTCAGGCAGGTTAGTAATTCTCGTTTTTCTGAGGTCTTTCCATCTCTCAAAATATATTTGGCGTAGTTGCGGATATCAATGTCGGCTATTTTTACTGCAGTGCTTTTTACGCCGAGTAGCCCTGATTCAAATTTCTTGTGACGTTCGATTTCAATTTTAATTTTTTCTTTCACCCCAATTTCGTTGAGGTGAATTTCATCCATTAGGTCTGCGAGTTGCTCAATCCGACCGAGCGGGGTTAAATTTATTCACCAAAAATATCCAAGGAACCCTTGCGGGGATTGGTATCTGTAAGCCTGAGACCGAGCAAGGGCACAAACGAACAGAGTGAGTTTTGACCTCGCGAGAAATCGAACGGGATGGGGTCGGGTAACGGGAGTTCATCGTGGAGGAAGGATTGGGAAAACCGCGGGTTTCCCATGTGTGAGATAGCGAAGCATCCTCTAGGGGCACCATTGTTTTTCTGCCTAAATCTGTTATAGTACGAAATGTCAGATAATGGGAGATTAGCTCAGTTGGTAGAGCAATTCGTTTACACCGAAAAGGTCAGAGGTTCAAGTCCTCTATCTCCCACAATAAAAAAACCGCCACCCGGCGGATTTTTTATTGTGGGAGATAAGTTGGCAAACTGCTTTGTCTACGCGAGGACTTGAAAGGCGGAACTATGTCGCGAAACGAATGGTGAGCCGTGGTCGCACGTACTTATGCTCAGAGCAAATTAGTAACTCGTGACAAAGTCCCACCACTTGTGTTTTAATAAGAAGCACGTTAGGGTAAGTATTATGCAAAAACGTCTCGAATGCCATGTGTCCGGCAGAGTACAGCTAGTTATGTTTCGTGATTTTGTAACACGGAATGCTCGTGCTCGAGAGCTTGTGGGGAGTGTAAAAAATAACCACGACGGTTCAATTGCTATTGTTGCAGAAGGAGAAGAAGCAAAAGTTCGGGAACTTCTCGCTCTTGTAAAACGCGGACCTATACTCGCGCGCGTAGATGCTGTAACAGAAAAATGGTCTGAGCCCTTGGGGGGATACAAAAATTTTGATATCCTATACTAATTGTTACTAAATATGTCTGAACAAAAAATAAAATGTATAGGGATTATTATGGACGGTAATCGCAGATGGGCTCGCGCGCACAATAAACCAGTTTTCGAGGGTCACAGCGAAGGCTACAAAAAACTTCAAGATGTTGTGAGGTGGGCTCGTGAATCAAAGATTGAACATGTTGCCGCTTACGCGTTCTCTGCAGAAAATTGGCAACGGAGCGAAGAAGAGGTTGGCTATCTGATGAAACTATTTCGTTTTATTTTGAGCAATGAAACAAAAAAAATGATTGATGAGCACGTAAGGGTGTGTTTCATTGGTGACCGATCGCGTTTTTCTGAGGATATTCAGAAAGGAATGGAAAAGATGGAGCGTGAGACCGCTGTTGATTTCGACATTACTCTGCATGTCGCGATGTCCTATGGCGGTCGCGCGGAGATTATCGCTGCCACAAATGCGCTCATTAATGAAGGAGTAAAATCTGTAACCGAAGAAGAATTTTCAAAAAAACTTTGGTCATATCCAATGCCGGACCCAGATCTCATTATTCGCACGGGGGGGGAACAGAGACTTTCTGGGTTCCTGCCTTGGCAGACGGTCTACAGCGAACTTTTCTTTGTGGAGGCTTTTTGGCCGGAGTTTCAGCAAGAGGAGTTTGTTAAAATTATAGGAAACTTTGGCGCGCGAGAGAGACGAATGGGGAGGTGAGTCTATAAAATCAGATGCAAATCCAAATTCTTTATGAGGACAACGAGATACTCGCCGTAAACAAGCCAGCAGGACTCGTAGTGCATCCAGACGGACGAACAAAAGAACCAACACTCGCAGATTGGCTTCTCGAAAAGTACCCGAGCATTCGCGGTGTAGGGGAAACAATCTCGCTCACAAAGGGCGGTGTCATAGAAAAATGGGGCATCGTGCATCGTATCGACCGCGACACTTCCGGAGTGCTCCTTGTCGCAAAAACACAAGCATCCTTTTTAAATTTGAAGTCGCAATTTCAAGCGCGCACTATTAAAAAATCTTATCGCACCATTGCGCATGGTGTGTTTAAAGAAAAGGTGGGTACTATCGATAAACCTATCGGTCGTTCAACAAGTGATTTTCGCAGGTGGTCTGCAGAGTACGGCGCGCGTGGGGAACTCCGTGAGGCGATTACAGAATACCGAGTACTTGGAGAAGGCGAGTCAAAAAGCGTAAAGCTTTCGTATCTTGAGGTCAACCCACACACGGGGCGCACGCATCAGATTCGCGTACACCTGAAGGCTGTCGGGCATCCAATTATATGCGACAAATTATATGCGCCAAAGTCGCCTTGCGTTCTTGGTTTCGACCGAACCGCACTCCATGCGTTTTCAATAGTATTCAAAGGGCAGGACGGCATCGAGCATAGAGCTGAAGCACCACTGCCCGCGGACCTAAAAGCGGCGCTTGCAGAACTTCACATCGTATGCTAGAGTAGCGGTTACTTGGAGTCAAAAAACATGGAAACTACAACAATACAAATGAGTCCCGTATCTATGGCAAGTCGCAAGGATTTGCCTATTCGCGCTGGGTCCACTGTCAAAGTTCACCTCAAAATCGAGGAAAAAGGAAAGACTCGCATGCAGATTTTTGAAGGTCTCGTACTTGCGGTGAAAGGTGGTAAAGGCAACGGTGCAATGTTTACTGTTCGCAAAGTTGCTTCAGGTGTAGGTGTTGAAAAGATTTTTCCTCTCTACTCACCATCAATCGACAAAATCGAAATCGTTCGTCAATCAGAAGTTCGCCGCGCAAAACTTTACTTCGTCCGTGGCAAAGTTGCTCGTGATGTAAAGCGCAAGATGCGTCATACAAAGAGCGGAGTAACGGTCCCCGTACAAGAAGGAGAAGTTGTTGAAGAAAAAACAGCAGAAGAGGCAATCGCCTAATAAATATCAAAATCCCAAGCAAAACCCCCAGAATTCAATTCTGAGGGGTTTTGCTTGAAAAAAACTCTCTTCTGGGGTATGCTCTCTGAACCTCACGTTGAGTAAATATGCGCAGGTGGCGAAATTGGTAGACGCACTACCTTGAGGTGGTAGCGCCTTCACTGGCATGGAGGTTCAAATCCTCTCCTGCGCACCAAATTAAAAAAGCGGAACGCGACTAGCGTTCCGTTTTTTAATTTGGTGTGTAGGAATTTACCCAACAAAAAATTTGCTTTTTTGTGTCGATGTGTTATAATCAATTGAGAAATTCAGGACAAATCTATTTTATCGTAGTTCAATCAAAAAAAGGGGAATGTTATGCAAGTATTGTTAAATAACCCAGCAACGGCAAATCAGCTTCTTGAAGTGTTTACCATCGCAATCGAAACCGCAGGCCTCTACTTTCCATGGAAAGCTATGGCTATGATGGAGCACAATGAAAGAGATGTGTTGCTTCCAAATAAATGGGGTGCGGTTGCGTACTTGGAAGACCGCTGTAAAAACGGGGTTCTTGTAACATCTCCGCGAATCGTGCTTCTGCCAGTTGCAGATACACCAAAGGTAAGCACACGCTTCGCAAATATCGTTTTTGGCGAACCAAACGCGAATATCGCAAATCCTCTTTGTGGCGTTGATGATCCTCCAAAGGGCTGGCTCTTTGGCAAGAAATATGCGGATGATTTCTACAAGTTCATTCGTGAATTCAAAGGTTTAACAACTGTAGTTGTTGATAAATAACAAACTGACACTCTTGTACCCCATGCGCAAAATTTGCGCGTGGGGTAAAATTTTGCCGAAAAGAGAAAAGAAAAGAGCAGTCGCGTAGCGACTGCTCTTAAATATTACTCAAGCGCACTTTAATGCTTGTGGTCGCACTTGTGTCCATCGTTATGGTCGTGGCTATGAGAATGAAGCTCGAAACCAAAAAGTTTAGCACCGGTGAGAAAGACAATCCATATGCCAATCGCGATTGAAAGCGCACCGTCAATCCAATATAAGCCGTCTGAGACAAGCATGATGAGGCCACCAATGATGACCGCAATACTTGCAAGGATATCTGACCATAAATGGCGGTCCTGCCAGAAGTGCTGATTGTTTCGATGTTCTGGCAATGCTTGGTTATGAATCCATCTTTGACGCAGATTAACGCCAAGCCCTACTATGGCTATAAAAGTCATATACCACCTTACTTCATGTGGCTCAACAAGCCTTTCCCATCCCTCGTAAACAATGAGAGCTCCCATGAAAAGTAAAAGGTACCCGCTTATTGCACCACCTATCTTGCGTACGCGCTCCTCATCTCGTTTGGTTCTTGAAAGACGAGAGACGAAAACATTAATCATGTTTTCTGTACCATCAGCAAGAACATGAAAGGCATCTGAAATCAATGCCATGCTGTTTGAAAAGAGTCCGCCAACAAGCTCGAACACAAAAAGTCCAAAGGACCATTTTGCGAGGTTTAAATAATGAGAAACCTCTCTGTCGCACGAGCAATCTTCCGAAAGTCCCGTGGAGTTGGAGGGGCATTTGGTTAGATGAAACAGTGTTTCTTGAGCCACCGGGCGCCTCTCTTTCTGTAAATGTTCAAAGAATTAACTAAAACAATTATAGCAAAAAATTACAATATTGTCAAACAACATAATTTTTGATATATTATTCAAATGCTTTACACAGGCAAGGGCGACAACGGAACCACGAGCGCGTTCGGGTGCGACCAACGCTTCTCAAAAAGCTCAGCGATTGCAGAGGCGCTTGGCACGCTCGACGAGATCAATTCATTTCTTGGTGTGGTAAAAATGAATGTACGGGCAAGTGAGATATTGGTGCCGGGAACCACAAGCACCGTTGCAAATGAGATGGACAAGGTGCAACAAAATCTTTTTACTGTGCAAGCGGAGATTGCTGGCGCTGACAAGCATATAGAACATGAAAAAGTAGCCGAGCTAGAAACAGTGATAAATACAATCGAAATGGAGCTCCCTCCAATAAAAAGTTTTTTTATATCTGGTGGTACGGAACTGGCGGCAATTCTTGATTTCTCTCGGACGCTTGCTAGGCGCGCCGAGCGGCGCGTGGTGGGTGTGGCGGATGAGGGGGAGGTGGCTGTTGGGAAAGATACACTCGCGTACCTAAATCGCCTTTCAAGTCTTTTGTACGCCCTTGCTCGACACGTGAACCATAAATCTGGTATAACAGAGGAGTCGCCAAAATATCAGTAGCAAAGGGTATATTCAGGCGACAAAATATATGGTGGCCATGGTGTAATGGTTAACACTAGAGTTTGTGGAACTCTCAATTCGGGTTCAATTCCCGATGGCCACCCCTTTATTAAAGTCTCCCTGACAAGAATTCTTGTCAGGGAGACTTTATATTATAAGTATGAGTATCGGGACACAGCACTCCTGTAGTAAATAAATTATATTTTATGCAGAATCTGATATACTATTGAATGAAAATCAGCTAAAAACAAAAGAGTGGAAACATATATTCTGACAATTAATGGGGGCTCTTCGAGTATAAAGTTCGCGCTCTATTTGAATGATGGGTCATTTTCACGCTCATTGCATGGGAAGATAGAGCGCATCGGTCTTTCTGGTACAACTCTTGCCTACACTGATACATCAGGTAAAGAAGAGGTTGTCCTGCGTCCAAGACGCGAATCTGCTGATTCGGAAATTCCAAATGTTGATTTTGAATCAGCAATAAAAATTTTGGATTCGTTTATTGTAGAGCATTGTGACATTAATCGTGTCGTTGCGATTGGGCATAGGGTCGTGCATGGGATGGGGCAAAGGAGTCATGCGATTATCACTAGCGAGCTAATCTCAGAAATTAAAGAAACAAGCTCAGTCGATCCCGAGCATATGCCGTTTGAAATAGCGATTATTGAAATGTTCGCCAAGCAACATCCAGCACTTGTACAGGTTGCTTGTTTTGACACAGTTTTCCATCGTGACATGCCACGCGTTGCTCAGATACTCCCAATTCCTCGCCGATTTGACACAAAAGGCGTGCGTCGGTACGGGTTCCACGGGCTTTCATGCGTATCTATCGTAGAGGAGCTGCGCAGATTGGATTTACAGAAAGCAGATGGGCGCGTGATTGTCGCGCATCTTGGGAATGGAGCAAGCATCACCGCAATAAAAGGAGGAAAGAGTATTGATACAAGCATGGGGTTCACACCCACAGGGGGAATCCCCATGAGTTCACGCACTGGCGACATGGATCCCGGAACATTGCAGTATATTATGAAAAGTGAAGGTCTTTCTGTTGATTCCGTCAGTCATCTCATTAACTATGAATCAGGATTATTGGGTGTGTCTGAGACGAGCTCTGATATGCATGATCTTCTTGAGAGAGAGGCGACAGACGAGCGGGCAAAGGAAGCAATAAACCTTTTTTGTTACGAAGCAAAAAAGCGCATCGGCGCCTACGCCGCGGCTCTTGGCGGAGTCGAGACGATTATTTTTACCGGAGGCATGGGGGAGGCCGCCCCGCGAATCCGCAAGCGCATATGCGAAGGGTTGGAGTTTCTCGGTGTTATGATAGACGAGGTTCGAAATAACAGCAATGAAAATATTATCTCAAATTCATCTGCGCCAGTTTGTGTGAGGGTCATGCATACAAACGAGGAAATTGTGATTGCTAGGATTGCAAGCGAATTAACTAATATATAAATAATATGCACATAGAAAAACCACTTTCAGCAGAGCTTCTCCGTAAGATGGATGCCTACTGGCGAGCCGCAAATTATTTGTCGGTAGGGCAGATATACCTCTTTGACAATCCGCTTCTCAAAAAACCGCTAGAGTCATCTCATGTGAAGCCGGTCTTGCTTGGGCACTGGGGGACGACACCAGGGCAGAATTTTATATATGTACACTTGAACCGTGTCATCAAAGAGTTTGACCTCAATATGTTTTATGTTTCAGGACCTGGGCACGGTGGACCAGCACTCGTTGCAAATACCTATCTTGAGGGGACATACACCGAGACGTACCCAAACATAAGCCAGGACGAAGAAGGAATGAAAAAGTTATTCACACAGTTCTCTTTCCCTGGCGGTATTCCAAGCCATGTCTCCCCAGAATGCCCTGGGTCCATGCATGAGGGTGGAGAGCTTGGGTACTCACTAAGCCATTCTTTTGGTGCGGTTTTTGATAATCCAGATTTGATTGTTGCTTGTGTTGTTGGCGATGGCGAGGCGGAAACAGGACCATTGGCAACATCATGGCATTCAAATAAATTTTTAAATCCTATTACCGATGGTGCGGTCCTGCCAATCCTCCATTTGAACGGATACAAGATTGCGAACCCAACTATTTTTGCACGCATCGAGCACGAAGAACTCAGTCAGCTTTTTCGTGGCTATGGATGGGCACCATACTTCGTCGAGGGTGACGATCCAGAGATAGTTCATCAAGAGATGGCCACAGTACTCGACAAGGTTATTGGTGAAATTAAGCGAATACAGGAAAACGCCCGCACGACGGGAGACCCTTCACGTCCGCGATGGCCAATGATTGTGCTCAAGACTCCAAAGGGATGGACTGGACCAAAAGAAGTCGATGGACAACCGAATGAAGGCTCTTTTCGTTCGCATCAAGTTCCTCTCTCTATTGACCATGAGCACCCAGAACATCTTGTATTGCTCGAGCAGTGGATGAAAAGTTATCGCCCAGAGGAGCTCTTTGACGAGCAAGGGAGATTGATAGAGGAGCTTGCCGAGCTTGCGCCAAAAGGGCAGAGTAGGATGGGTGCTAACCCGCACACAAACGGAGGGCTGCTTCTCAAAGACCTTAACCTCCCTGATTTTGAAAAATATGCCGTTGATGTCACTTCGCCAGGTGCAGTGCAAGCGGCTGACACGCAAGTACTCGGCGGGTTCCTTAGAGATGTTCTTGTTCTAAACAAAGAGGCTAGAAACTTTAGAATTTTTGGGCCAGATGAAACCCTTTCCAACCGACTTGGGTCGGTGTTTGATGTTACCAATCGACAGTGGAATGCGCGGGTGCAGGAAGGAGATGAATTTCTTTCAACAGACGGAAGGGTAATGGAAATGCTCTCCGAGCATCAGTGCGAGGGCTGGATCGAGGGATATCTCCTTACTGGACGGCACGGCGTTTTTAACAGCTATGAGGCGTTTATTCATATAATTGATTCGATGTTTAATCAGCATGCAAAGTGGCTTAAGGTAACGCTTAATTTGCCATGGCGCAGGAAGCTTGCCTCTCTTAATTATCTACTTGCATCACACGTGTGGCAGCAGGCGCATAATGGTTTTACACATCAGGACCCCGGGTTCATTGATACCGTTGTTAACAAGAAGGCCGAAATTGTCCGCGTCTATCTTCCTCCGGATGCGAATTGTCTCCTGTCTGTCTACGATCACTGTCTCCGCAGCCGTCATTATGTGAATGTTGTCATTGCAGGCAAATATCAAGCACCACAATGGCTCTCTATGGAGGCTGCAACGAAGCACTGCACCGAAGGTCTCGGCATTTGGTCATGGGCTAGCAATGATCAAGGCGGCGAGCCAGATGTCGTTATGGTGAGTTGTGGCGATGTGCCGACACGAGAGATTCTTGCGGCGATTATGATTCTGCGCGAGCACATTCCTGAAATAAAGATCCGTATGGTGAACATTGTCGACTTAATGAAGCTTCAACCGCAGGCTGAACATCCGCACGGGCTATCCGACACGGACTTTGATTCGCTCTTTACGCGCGACAAGCAGGTAATGTTTGCGTTCCATGGATACCCATGGCTTATTCATCGCCTCACATATAGGCGCGCAAATCATAGTAATATCCATGTGCGTGGATATAAAGAAGAGGGGACGATTACGACAAACTTCGACATGACCGTATTGAACGAAATGGATCGATTCCACATTGTTATGGATGTCCTCGGTCGCGCGCCTCAATTTGGGTCAAAGGGGGCCTACTTGAAGCAAATGATGCAGGATAAACTTATTGAACACAAAAACTATATCAACACGCATGGCGAGGACATGCCGGAGATTCTCAACTGGAGGTGGCAGGCACAGGATTAGTAAATTGGTAAAAAAGACTGCCATAATTGTGGCAGTCTTTTTTGTGCTAAATGAATGAAAATGTATTAAAGAGCAATTTCACAGACACCAGAGACGCAAGCCAATTCCTTTTTAACGTCGAGTTCATCTGTCTTTTCGTATGTCATGATCTTTGAGTAGTCGACATGTTCAAGCCTCTTTGCGAGTTCCAAATATTTTTTCTCGTCGATTGCTTCGTACGGAGCGAGTTGGTAGACATGGTTATCGCGAGGAAGAAAAGATAAGCCGCCAACAATATCCCAGTTTGAGTAAACCCAGTTTGCAACTTCAATCCACTCGTTTTCGCCGATAGAAACGGTCACAGACGGATTGTGCTCTGTGTAGTTGACCTTTACCAGCTTCCAATGTTCTAGTTGGTCGATTGCTGACAAGTCATTCTTGTAAATTGAACCACCAGGAGCTTTGACAGGGAATTCCAAAACATAAGTTGTGGCATTTTCTGGAGATTGACCAACTTCAGGGCAGTAAGGAACCCCTTGATCCTTCAGCATCTTGAAAAGGGAGTCTGTCGCGGAGATTCTTACTCTTCGAATATAGTATGGTGCATGACGAGGGTGCATACCTGAAGAACAGTCAACTGTTTGCGAGAGTGTGCCTGAAGGTTTTACTGCGGTGGTGCAGGTCGATGGGTTAACACCAAGCCTCTTGGAATACGCCTGATTGACTTTGATCACTTCCTTTTTGAGTCTGCTCAATACTTCTGGGTTTCGCGCCACTTCTGAGTCCCACTGACCTGTTATAGAAACACCCAACAGCCGTTCCTGTTCACAGCGGTCTCTCCATTTTTTTGAAAGGTATGGGAAATGAGTAAGGCTCGCTTGGTATGTTCCTAGGATTGTTGCCATGCGGATCTTTCGCATCAAAGATTCTTCGGTGTCGTCAACCCGAGCAACCACTTCTGATAAATTACAGAATTGCTTTGATTGCAAAATAATCTCTCCGCATGGGTTGGTGCCAATTGGTCCAATAATATTCTTACCAGTCGGGTCAAAGTAGCCCTCGTATTCTTTAAGCACCTTAATTCTCCGTTCGGGCAAAGTTTTCGCAAGCGAGCCACGGTTAAAGATACCTCGTTCGCCAGACCCTGATTTCATGAGGGCAGTCCACTCCTCTATAAACTCAACGTTTGATGGTTTTTGGGTATAAACAGCTGAGTTGTTGGCCAACATTCGCTGCGGTTCGTTTAAATAGAAAGCCCCGCTTTTTGAATCGCGAATATCGTCATCATCGAGGTCTGACAGGGAAATCATTGCACTTCTCCTGACTCCTCCTGCAACAACGCATTCCCCGATCATACAAATGATGTCATGAACATCTATGTTGCGCAGACGCCTACCTTGTCGCGAAAGCATTTTCTCCCGTGTAAATGAGAGAAGTCGTCTGAGTGGATCAGGGCCAGATGCCTTACCTCCCATTGTCTCAAGTCTTGTCCCTGCAGGGCGAAGAAGAGAATAATCAAAATTGATATCACTTCCTTCTGCCCATGCTGTCATTCCAATGGTAAGGGCGTCGGCCCAGCCTTCTTTGTTGTCGGGGATTACATGGGTGGGCAGTTTTTTGCCGGTTTGAAGATTGATCTGTGGGAATTTCTGAACATTTTGGCTCTCTGCAGACCACCCGGCACCAGTACCGCACATGGAGATATACATGATCTCTGCAAGGTCCTGGAAATTTTCAGGAGCAATGTACGAGCAATTGTATGCGCAGACATTCGTTTTTTTAGCAGCAGGACCTGCAAACTGCAAAAGTCTCATTGAAGGCATCGCTTCTTGCTTCAATATTCCTTCGCGGAGCTCTGCATATTCAGAATCCTTGAGTTTGTCTCCCAGATTTTCCTTCATAAAAGAAATATAGCGGTCCACTGTTTCGATCCACGTCTCTCGGCGTCCTTCCTCCTTAATCCAGCGGGAATAAGTACGATAATACACGAATTCCCCAAGTGAATTTCTGAAATATTTCTTGCTTTCCTCAACCAATTTCTTTACTTTTGGGGGAACTTGCACCCCTTTTGCGCGAAGTTCGGACCGATTTTCTCGGTAAAGGATATAAGCCTTTGCCGTCTTCACATATTCAGACAATATAAGCTCTTTTTCTATGGTGTCCTGAATGCCTTCAACCGTAGGAACAAAATTTTTGTATTTTTTGGTGATTCTGAGCGCGTCTGAGTGTACTTTGTTAGCAACCATCATCGCTTCTTTGAGGGATCCCTCGTTCGACGCAAGCATTGCCTTGTTGATTGCATTGCTGATCTTTTCAATATCGAAGGGCACAACCGAACCGTCTCTTTTTTGAATGCTTTTAACTATTGTTTCAGTTGCCGGTGTGTTCTTTTTTGGTGACATGGACGATGTTATTTAGTAGTAAATTGATTACTCAATTAGTATATCAATCTGATCGGCAAGCTCAAAGAGGAAAAGTTGAAAATGAAACAGTCGGGCATTAAGCCAGCTGTGCTGTCAATCTGAATTATTTTTTACGCTGTTATACTGTGGTAAATAGACAGTGCTGTGATTATGAAATTAAAATTTCTCTTTTTATGTCGCACGTGTCAGAAAATTATTACTGGTAAATGCATTTTTTCTGTCTTTTATCTGTTTAAATTGGAGATTTGCTATATAGATTACTATATATCGTCGGCGCTCGGACACGGTAAACACTCCGCGTGTTTGTCGCGCTCCTCGCTTGACGATATAATGCTTATAATGACCCGTTACCGCCCGCCACGAAATGTTTTTTTGATCGGCCTCACGAGTTTTTTCAACGACCTTTCAAATGAAATGGTACTTGCTATTTTCCCCGCGTTCTTTACATCGGTTTTGAAAGCAGGAGCCGGCTCGCTTGGGCTCGTGGAAGGGCTTGCTGATGGTGCCGCAAACATAATAAAAATCTACGCGGGGAGGTTTTCGGACAAAATTCAAAAGAGAAAGCCGTTTATGATACTTGGGTATGGGCTTTCGGTGGCGACACGCCCTCTATACCTGCTCGCTTCGTCGGTTTCAGGCGTGGCGGGGATCCGAGTCGCGGATCGTGTTGGAAAAGGCCTACGCGAGGCGCCTCGCGATGCGATTATTTCGCTCTCAACCTCGAAAGAGGAAATGGGGCGTGCGTTTGGGTACCATCGCATGCTCGATACCCTCGGCGGAATCCTAGGGCCTCTCGTCGCGTATCTCATTTTACGCGCGTACCCTGAAGGGTTTAATATTGTGTTTATTGTCGCCTTTGTTATCGGTCTTCTCGCCGTTCTATCGCTTATTTTTGTAAAAGATGTCGTAGGGGAGGTGCGCAAAGGAAATTTATCGCTTGACTCGCTCGCTGTGTTTCCCGCCGAATTTAAACGATATCTCGTTGCACTTTTTCTTCTGTCGGCAGGAAGTATCCCTGTTGCTGTGCTCTTGCTCAAGACACAGCATCTTGGTTTTTCTCTCGCGTCTATTCCGCTTTTCTATATGCTCTATAGTTTGTCGTATGCGGGGTTCTCTGTACCCGCCGGTGGAATGAGCGACCGCATCGGGCCTCGCACAGTGATGCGCATCGGGTATGCGGTTCTTTTGATTGGATATGTTGTCGTTGCTTTTGCAGAAGGAGCAATAATTCTCGCCACTGGATTTTTGGTTCTTGGACTTTTCCCCGCTCTTACAGACGGTGTTGCGCGCGCTTTAGCCTCTGAACTTTCACCAGAGAGCCATCGAGCTGGCGCCTATGGTTTAGTAAATGCGACGGCGGGCTTTGGTTTGATTTTTGCTGGCATTTGTGGCGGATACATTTGGGAGCATTTTGGCGTAAACTATGCGCTCCTTGCGGGTGGAATATTTGTAGTGATGGGGATCATTGTTCTCTCGACCATTATTGCGAATGGGAAAAAGAAGAGAGGGGGAGTATAATACTTTTATGAAAAGAACAAATCACACGTTCCCCCTTGTTTTGCTCAGCATCTATCTCTTGCTGTTTTTTGTTCTTGCTTTCAATCCAGTTGATCGTCCTACATGGTGGGTAGAAAACGCTACCGTCTGGATCATTATTGGCGTTATCGCTATTTTGTATGCAGTGAAAATCAGATTTTCAAATACTGCTTATCTTTTGATGAGCATCCTCATTTTCCTTCATACGATTGGCGGGCACTACACATTTGCGCAGGTCCCATTTGATTGGTTTACCAATTTCTTTGGCTTTGAGAGAAACCACTACGATCGCATAGCTCATTTCTCCGTTGGTTTTTATGCGTATGCAATCGCCGAATGGCTTTGGTCGAAGCGACTTGTGGCAAGGCGCTTTATCTTGTTTACATATCCAATATTCGTTATTGCTACCATCGCAATGAGTTACGAATTGGTTGAGTGGATCTATGCTGCAACTGCAAATCCAGAAGCGGGAATCGCATACCTCGGCAGCCAAGGGGATATCTGGGACGCACAAAAAGATATGCTCGCAGATACTCTCGGTGCCATCGTAGCAACTAGCCTGTTTTTCTTCTTGCGTAAGAAGGATATTTCCTCAAGTATTCCTTTGCAAAAATCTGAGTAAGGAGAAGCGATGTATTTAAGGATATATAAAAAGAAACCCCCTCATGAAAGCGAGGGGGTTTCGGTGTTCTTGCACGCAAGATCTTTTCGTCGTACGAGGTCGTCGAGGTATTTTTTATATAGACGTTCCTCGATTTCCCTTATCCTTAGCTCCTCATTCACCAAGTCTTCTTTTGATGGAATTAGTCGTTCTCTTGTGATGTTGAGCCATTGGCGGAGCAATTTTTGACGAAGCCGTATCATGCTAAATAGCGCACAATAGTCGGAATCAAGCGATGGATGAAATTCGTCCTGCCGAATCCATAGAGCGCACCAGGAGAGGCGCAGGGACCAGTGTAGATTGATACAGAGCCACCGGTCAGTTGCACCCCACTTTTTAGAAAGAAAAGTACAAAGTACTGCAAGCAATTTGATCATTTGATCCCCCTTTTATTTGTTGGCCAAGTATTTACTAAGAACAGTATACCACAATTGACCTATTTACGCAATGTCATTAGCCTGATATACTGAGTGCTTATGAAAACCATTTTCGAAACATTTAAACAAAGTATTTATAACCCCGTTTTTTACCAGAATGCAGTGACGGCACCGCTGTCAAATATTGCTCGTTACTATATAAAGTTTTCGCTCGTTCTTTCATTTCTCATGACTATCTCACTAGGAATACTTCTTGTGCCGCAAGGCGTTACATTTATAAAAGAGCATGCCCCCGAGATGGTAAGAAATTATTTCCCAGCAGAGCTCACTGTTCATATCGAAAAAGGGGAGGCATCGGTAAATGTTGTCGAACCATACGTTATTGTCGGTAAAGATGGTGCCCAGACCATATTAAAGGAACAAGGTCTTGAAAATATGTTGGTCGTTGATACAAAACACGATTTTGATAAAAAGAAATTTGAGGAATATAAAACATTTGCGCTCCTCACAAAGACCGAGATTGTGACGCAAAGCGATAAGGGACAAATCACTATTCAAGATTTGCGCGTCTTTCCCACAGTAACGATAAACCAAGAATGGCTGCTCTCGTGGGTTGAAAAAGTTCACAGCAACATCGGATACATTATATTTTTTGGTTTAATCGCAACGTTTATTGCGATGATGCTTGGATATTTGAAATATTTTGTTGTGCTCCTCATCTTCGCGCTCATTCCACTTTTTATTGCGTACCTGAAAAAGATTTCTTTGTCCTACGGCAACGCATACAAAATGAGCTTATATGCGATTATTCCTGCACTTGCGCTGAAGACCCTCATTAACATTTTTGGGGTATTCTCAATGCCAGCGTATTTTACGCTTCTCGTATTTATGCTTGTTGTCGCTATAAATATGCAAGAGACAGAGCAACCGAAATTGTTTAATAATTAATCAAATATTTTATGGACTACGCAAAAATCCCCGAAGGCTCAGTAATTGAGCGCGTTCTAGGGGCCCTCAAGGCGCGTAACATTCATACGATTGTTGTTGAGACAAAAGAAGAAGCGCTTGAGGAAATTAAAAAACTTATTCCAAAAGGCGCACAAGTAATGAATGGTTCGTCAATGACACTTAATGAAATTGGCTTTGTGGATTATCTAAAGACAGGGGAGCATGGATGGGACAATGTGCATAAAGAGATTGTTAACGAGAAAGATCTTGCAAAGCAAGCGCGTCTTCGCAAAGAGTCTGTTCTCGCAGATTATTTTCTTGGGAGCGTGCATGCAATCACTGAGGCGGGACAGATTTTGATAGCGTCCGCCTCAGGAAGCCAGATTCCAAGCTGCGCCTTCACGTCGGATAATGTAATCTGGGTTGCGAGTGCGAATAAGATTGTTTCCGATCGTGAAGCAGCGTTTAAGCGCATCGAGGATTATGTATTTCCTCTCGAAAATAAGCGTATGCAAGGAGTAGGATACCCAGGGAGCGCTATCGGGCGAGTGCTTGTTTTAGAGCGTGAAATTATGCCAAACCGCCATCTCACAATGATTCTTGTGAAAGAAAAATTAGGATTTTAACTTTTTCCAAATCGTAACACCGAGTACAAAAAGCAGAGTTGAGACAAGTGCAGACAAGATGCAATAAACGCAGAATGCGCCGATTTTGAATTTTTGAATATAGACAAAATAGGCGGATGAAAGGAAGCCGAGCGCCGTTGCGACAGGAATCAGCTTTGCGACGACGAGACTTTTTGTGTCCACATAGAGAAGTGTAAGGAAACCAATGCCGAGATAAAAGATGACACCCCATGCGGCGAGAGGCACGCCAAAGAGTATTGAGTAGGGGGATTTTGAAACAGTGTCGCACCCACTCGTGATGAAACAAGGGATCGGCGCGCCAGATATGCGCTTTGCAAGAAGAAACGCCGAGTCTGTGAAGCCGATGAGGGCGAGGACGATGATCGCCCAGATAACCCAACTGGGGATACTAAGGATGCGTGATGGCATATTCAATGAGGGCCTTCAACTCTTCTTTTGAACGCGGATTGTCAGACATTTTACCATTTATGAAGAATGTGGGGGTGTGACTAATGAGCGACAGTTTCCCGCTTTGTAAATCGCGATCAACCTTTGCTTTCACTGCATCACTTTTCACATCAGTTTTGTATTGTTCTACGTTAATTCCAATTTTTTGTGCGTAGCCTTCAAATATTGTTGGTGCAGTTGTTTCCTCTGACCACTCGCTTTGGTTTTTGAAAAGCATGTCGGCCATTTCCCAAAATTTGCCTTGCTTCCCTGCGGCCTCGGAAGCGTATGCCGAAGAGCGTGCATTTTTGTGTTGCGCAAGTGGGAAGTGGCGATAAGTAAACGAGATTTGGTCTTTGTACTCAGCAAACATTTCTTCGAGCATGGGATAGTATGCACCGCATGCGGGGCACTGGAAATCGCTATACTCCACGAATGTTACTTTTGGCGTCTTTGCTCCTTTTGTCCAGTCGGATTGGTCAAGCGCGAGGCTCATTGTACCGTCCTTGCGGGGGAGCTCTGCGCGAGGACCCGTAGCAACCTGATACGCACCTATAGAAGCAATAGCTATCACGAGTAATGCCGAAAGCCAAATAATGACCCTTTTTTGTGTATCCATAATACTAAATATAGTAACAGGTTTTGATTCTTGGGGCAAAGTGTCACGTATCCCAAGTCATGACTTAGGATACGTGACACTTTGCCCCAAGTTCGCATTGGTGTTTCTTCTCGTGTAGAATAGAGGGATGAAATACCAAGGATACATGAACGAGGACGGACGAAATGTAATCGATACCACACATGTCACGGGATACGTTGCAACGATGCGTCTTGCAATGAGCGACAGCGCCTACTCGCTTCCTGAGGCATCGCTCCGACTGCCATTTGACGAAGCGTTGCTTAAAAAGTCTCAAACCCTCGCGACAAAACTTGCGGGACCAAAACTCATGTACATCCTCGATATCGGCATCGGTGGCTCAAACCTCGGCGCAAAGGCGCTCTACGAAGCGACTGCTGGAACGATGGATGCACACACTCCCTTTGCCCCCAAAATGCTTTTCGCAGATACTTGTTCACCCGAACTCCTCGCGGACATCACCGAGCTTCTTTTGAGCGAGGTTTCAGACAAAGAAGAAATTATCATCATTGTTGCAAGCAAGTCGGGAGCAACAACTGAAACCATTACAAACGCATCCGTCCTCGTCAGCGCGCTCGAACAAAAATTCGGCTCTCTTGCAGATCGTATTGTGTGCATCACTGACCAAAATTCAGCACTCTGGGGAGTAGGAGAGAAACAAAAATATCACCTATTGCCAGTTCCCAAAATGGTCGGAGGGCGCTTCTCGGTCTTTTCTCCAGCCGGAGTATTCCCACTTTTGTGCGCAGGCATCGAGGGTGAGGCGCTTATGCGTGGAGCGCAAGCAATCATTCATGATGCTGTCGAGCGTGGTACCGAGAGCGATTCTTTTAAAGCAGCACAAGATATAATTTTGTGGCACGAAAGAGGAGCGGTTGTATTTGATTTTTTTGTATTTCATCCTGAGCTTGAGTCTGTGGGCAAATGGTATCGCCAGCTTTTCGCAGAAAGTATCGGAAAAGGAAAAACACTCGAGGGCGCACCCACGACACATCGCATGGTGCCGACCGTTTCTATCGGCTCGACTGATCTTCACTCGGTAGAGCAAATGCATCTTGCGCAACCGAGTATTGCGGCCCGGTTCCTCGTGCGCGCGCATGCGCCACATTGGGAGCATCAGTTCCTAGCAGAGGATAAAGTGTTCGCGCCACTTGTTCCAGGTGTTTCTCGCCGCGCACCGTGTGAGATTCTCGATGCTATTTACAAAGGGGTAATAGAAACATACCGTGTTCGAGGAGTTTCGCATGGGGAGGTTACACTCACCGACCTTGATCCAGAGTCATTGGGAGCGCTTCTTCAGTTTATGATGTGCACAACAATGCATCTTGCGAACCTTCTCCATGTAAATGCATTTGATCAGCCAAATGTGGAGGCGTACAAGGACGCCACACGAAGAATTTTGGGGGGGAAGACAAATTGATATAGATTATCGACTATCGCACTTTTACTTTATAGACTTGTGTGCGACGAGCACACCTTGTGGTATAATACATTCATTAGTAACAGTTAACTTTTTAATTATGAAGCACATTGGAATATACGCAGGTGCCGTCGCCATCCTTGTTACGCCAGCGATACTTTTTGCGCAGGGTGGGGGCTTTGGTGACACATGGCAAACTTTGATAATTGTTGAAGACAGTTCAAGGATGCTCGAGATGATTTCTCTTTGGGCAAAGCTCATTGTTGCATTTTCGACGAGTGCAATGGTGTGGAATCTTGGACGCAAAATGCACGGCGGAGTTTTTGGGAGCGTACTCGCTTTTTTTAGCATCGGTATGATACTTGTTTTCCTGGGGTTTGTTATAAATGCGCCGTGGTTTCAATATATCGACCAGCTCTATTTAAAAATGACACAGGACTCCCTCTCAATTATTGGCTACATATTTATGGGCGTTGCTGCAAGCAAGCTCCTCAAAGTTATTAAGAGCGAATAAATATTACTATCATGGACCAAGCAGAACAATACAAAGCAGTGATGTCAGAGATTATCGCAAAGCAAAGCATCATTCTCGGACCCGATATGGCTGTAGCGCGCGCAAAGAAAGTTTCTGGTATTGAAATTGGAGACAAAGGAGAAGTGATAAGCATCAGTGGCGATCCCGCAGATGCGCTCAAGCGCCTTATTGATACCTACGTAGAGCTTTCGGGGCAGATCGTAAAAAACGCTCTTGGATCGATCTTTATAAGATATCCGGAAATAGAGCAGATGCATTAATTCAGATATGGTTCCACGCGAGCTTTTCCCCGCTATTGCCGTCCTCACCGTTCTTTACCTTGTGGTAGTAGCGTTTTCATATTGGGGAGTTCGTCGTACCAAGCGCAAAATTTACGAAAAAGATGCAGAAGTAAAACGCCGGCTTTATGAGCTTGCGATACTGAAAGAAATATCAGACCGCACCGGGTACTCGCTCAATATTCAAAAGATTCTTGATGTCATTGTTGGGTCGCTCAATCAGTTTCTTGAGTATAGCGCTGTGTCTTACATGCTCCTCGAGCCTTCAAAGATTGTGTTCAAGGCAGACCTTGAGCGCTCTGTATCAACACATTTTATAAAAGAAATTCGCACGCGTATGCTCGGATCTCTCACCGCTCTATTGGGACGAGACCTTGCTGATATGGAGGTTGAAGAGACGATAACGGGTGCTATTATGATTGATATCATCGAAGAGCCCGTGCAGTCGTATTTCAACATCCCGCTCGTTATCGGAGGGGAGCTTGTGGGAGTGCTTACGGTTTCTCATACAAAGGCTGGGTTGTACAAGGAATCAGAAATGGAGATTCTTTACAAAATTGTGAACCAGGCCTCGCAGGCGGTAACCAAACTCGAAGAAGTGGTAAAGACAGAACAGGGGAAAATCGCCGCCATGCTCGAAAGCATGCTAGAGGGCGTTGTGATGACCGACCGCGAGTATCATATTCTTGCCGCAAACCCAGCCGCGAAGTTTGTCATTGGATACAAAGGAGAAGGTACTCCAACCATTTTCGATTTCATAGATGCTTTCAAGGATTTACTCGATATTCGAAGCAAACTCGAGGAGGCAATCAAACTCGATAAGATAATCACTGTTAAGGAAGTTTTTTTTAGTAACAAATATTATCAAATTGTGGTGTCGCCGGTGAAATCAAATGTTGGTTTTACAAAAGGCGAGATTTTGGGCGGAGTTATTATTTTCCACGATGTCACACACGAAAAAGAGGCAGAAAAAATGCGAAACGACTTTACGTCGATGATGGTGCACGAACTTCGTTCTCCACTCGGGAACATTAAAAAAATCGGTGAAATGATGCGCTCGTCAAAAGTTCTCGAGGACAAGCAAGCATCAAGCGAGTACGTGTCGATGCTTTATGAGAGCTCGTCTTCAATGCTCGATTTGGTGAACGATCTGCTTGATGTGGCGAAACTTGAGGCGGGGAAATTTGCCGTTGAAAAAAACCAAGAAAATCTAAAAGAAATTCTTGCGGAGCGGGTTAAATTTTTTGATACCACTGCGCGCGACGTTGGAGTAACTTTTAAATTACTTATGGAAAGCGCTGTTCCCGATTCCGTTGCCATTGATTCAAAGAGGATCACTCAAGTGATGAACAACTTGTTTTCAAACGCATTCAACTATACACCCAAGGGTGGCATGGTCACCGCGCTCTGCTTCATGCATAAAAAGGGAGCTTCCCTCGATATCGAAGCACGCACTATGCTCGCTCCATGGATTACTGACAACATGTCAGCTGACACCGCGCTTATTCCTGACAGTGTCGTTGTTGCGGTAACCGATACCGGAGAGGGTATTCTTACTGAAAACATTGAACGACTTTTTAATAAATTCATACAATTTTCTTCGAGTGCTCGTGATTCCGAACACAAGGGAACAGGACTTGGGCTTGTGATAGTAAAAGGAATAGTTGAGGCGCACGGAGGCGTGATTGGAGTGGGTTCAAAACGGGGAACAGGAAGCACCTTTTATTTCACGCTTCCTCTTTAGTTGCTTTGTAGTATACTAATATCATCATATATGACAAAAAAAATACTGATTATTGATGACGACAAGATTTTTTCAAAGATTCTTAGGGATGGCTTGGTTGCCGGTGGAAACGGGAAATACGAAGTGTTTTCTGCCTTTGATGGGGAAGAGGGGCTTCAAGTCGCAGAGCGAGAGAGGCCGGATCTTATAATGCTCGACATGATGATGCCAAAGGTGACAGGAATCGATTTTTTGAAAAAATTTCGCAAAGAGGAGTGGGGTAAGGAAACGCCTGTTATTGTTGAAACACAGCTTTCGGATATGGAAAAAATGAGTGAAGGTATAGAGCTTGGCGTGCGCGGATATATTATCAAATCGGATTATTCTCTCGATACAATATTGCGTCAGGTAGAGGATATCCTTAAGTAATATCAAGGTTTAACCTTGATATAATAAAAAAACATGATAGAAGACAGCAAAACAAAATTATTTAAAGCGCTCACAGTGTTTGCAATGCTTGGCACAGTGCTTGTTGGAGCGATGGTCATCACCGAAGTCAAAGCCTATCGATTTATCGGTGGCGGAGTAGCGGCAACAAATACGATTTCGGTTTCAGGCGAGGGAGAGGTGTTTGCTGCGCCCGATATAGCAAATATTTCCTTCACTGTTCGCGAGGAAGCAAAAAAAGTTTCTGATGCCCAAGATAAGGTAACCGTGAAAGTAAAGGCAGCGCTTGCGAGCGTACGCAAGCAGGGTGTCGCGGACAAGGATATTAAAACTCAAAATTATAGTTCGTATCCAAAGTATGAATGGCAAGAGGGTACCGCTTCGTGCATGGGGTTGAATTGCCCGCCTTATCGCCCAGGCAAGCAGGTTATTGTAGGCTACGAAGTTTCTCAAACGGTAAACATCAAGGTGCGTGATCTGGAGAAAGTAAACGCAATCGTGGATGTTCTTGCGACTGCGGATGTTACTGAGATGCAAGGGCCGAATTTTGCTATCGACAAAGAAGACGATCTGAAGGCGGAAGCGAGGAAGCTTGCGATAGACAAAGCGCGCACAAAGGCTGAGGTGCTTGCACGAGACCTTGGCGTCACTCTTGTTCGTATAGTGTCGTTTTCAGAGGGTGGCAATTTCCCGATCTATGCGCGTACGGCTGCTCTGAGCGAGAAAGCTGATTACGGTATGGGTGGTGCAATGCCCGAACTCCCACAAGGGGAAGAAAAAATCACTTCAAACGTGACGGTAACATACGAGATACGGTAAAGGGAAGTCAACAAAACGTAAAACAGAGAGGCGTCTGATAGGCGCCTCTCTGTTTTACGTTTTGTTGACTTTTTATCATCAAAAGAGTACTGTATCAGAAAGCCCCACGGGGCTGTTTTTTAAACAAAAACCACCATGCAATTTATCGAATATATTAAAGAGTCAAAGGGCGAACTCGCCCATGTTACTTGGCCAACCCGCAGTCAGGCGATTGCCTTTACGGTGCTCGTGGTCGTGCTTTCTGTTCTCACCTCTCTATACCTTGGCGCATTTGACACATTGTTCACAACACTCATTAAAAAGTTTGTAATTTAACGAGCGCAGCGACATTAAATTACAAACCCAGCCCCTTCATTTTATGACCAAAGTAAATTATAAAAAATTTGTGCCAGTAGTGTTTAGAGGGTAATATTATTAAAATAAGAAGGGGCTGGGTGGTGATTTTTATAGTCGCTCCACTCCTTAAAAATCAACCATATGGCAAAACAAGAAACAACAGGAGAGCGCAATTGGTACGCGATTCACACTTATGTGGGATACGAGAACGCGGTGCTTCGCAACTTGAAACAGCGTATTGAGTCCCTCGGCATGGAGGATAAGATTTTCAACGTTATCATTCCTCTCGAGAAAAAAATTAAAGTTAAAGGCGCAAAACGCGTAGAAGTTGAGGAAAAGATTTACCCAGGATACATTCTTGTTGACATGATCGTTACCGATGATTCGTGGTATGTGGTGCGCAACACGCCTCGGGTAACCGGTTTCGTTGGCGCTGGAGTGACACCTGTCCCTCTTGCAAAGTCGGAAGCAGACGCGCTCTTTGCTCGTATGGCGGAATCTACACCAAAGCATAATATCGACCTCGTGGTTGGCGACCATGTGACTATTGTAGATGGGCCATTCAAGGAGCTCGAGGGTAAAGTTGCGGAAGTAGACAATGAGCGTGGCCGCGCAAAGGTGCTCGTTTCGATGTTTGGTCGCGAAACACCAGTAGAACTCGATTTCCTTCAAATCCACAAGATTTAATCAACAAGAAAATAGCGACTTGAAAAATCTCCCAAACTAAGGTAGACTCAGCAAATTCTAATATTAATACCACCTCAAAGATATGGCAAAGAAAATAACAAAAAAGGTTAAAGTAGTCATCCCCGCAGGCAAGGCAACTCCTGCGCCTCCTTTGGGGCCCGCCCTTGGTCAGGCAGGTGTGAACATCGGTGAATTTGTTACAAAATTCAACGATGCTACTAAGGATAAAATGGGGGATATGATTCCGGTAGTTATTACCGTGTACGAGGATCGTACGTTCACTTTCGTGATGAAGACACCTCCTGCATCAGGACTTATCCTCAAGGCTGCTGACGTGAAGAGCGGTTCAAAGAAGCCAGGCGCAAGCTCGGTAGCATCGATCACCAAGGCGCAACTCAAGGAAATCGCGGAAAAGAAAATGCCTGACCTTTCTGCAAACGACATCGAGGCCGCAATGAAAATAATCGCAGGGACCGCGCGCTCAGCAGGGATCGAAGTGAAGTAAAAACAAAAGAGCCAGCACGCGGTACGTGCTGGCTCTTTTGTTTTTACGGAATCCAGCTCTATTTTCACTTTTTACAAAGTTTCTACGAAAGACATATCATCCCTTATGCTAGCGATTACAGCTGTGGGTTATTACATTCAAAATAGGGCTGGGTGAAGTAATCCTCAAAATTCTTAATAAAAATCCACGCAAACTCAATAGTTTGCGTGGATTTTTGTTAAGAATTTTCTCATCGTCACACAATAGATGCTATAGCATCTATTGTGTGACGATGAGGTGAAAGAAAAAGGGTGACAATCCTGCGATTGTCACCCTTTGAGTTTGTGGTACCCTTGCCTAACTTACTGACTGCTTGAGCTGAATGTCATGCTCGCCACGCTTGACGTCAAACCGGTCAGGGTCCTGGTCAAGATGAAGAACAAGCCCATATTTACCAAATGCATTCTGGAGAAACTCCGCCATTTGTTTTGCTCGACGACGGAGTGTGGGATGCACAAACCGTGTTGCGCGCAACTCGACAAGGTATACCAGCGCTGGAAGCCCGCCTGTAACGCGGTTTGGGATGCGATATCCCATTGCCGTATAGTACTGGAGAACTTCTTTGTTAATGCCGATATCAAGCTCAAGAAAAGAAAGAGCCCTACTTTGGTCGCCTAATAATTTAGCAGCCCGCAATTGTAATACCTCAGGAAGTTCACAGAGATACCATCTCTCAAAACCATACTGCGTTCCGAGTAGTGGCATCTGTTGCGTTACCGCCCTGTGGCGCTGAATGTCCCGGAACGAACCGAAATCGAGAGGGAACGAAAAGTAAATATTTCCGCATTCGCTCAGGATTTTTGGTAGGTCTGTTTTTGGTGGGCGAGATTCCAGTGCTTTGCGATACCTGCTGATGTAATTGACACTGATTTGGCTCTCCGCATAAAATCCATCCGGGGAGTAAAAATCAGCGATACTCCCTTTGCTCTCAAAGTATTTGTACTCACGCATCATTTCTGCATAGTATTCTTCACTTGCAGGATATGTTTTGTGGCTAAATGAGCTAGGGTAGTGCTTCACAAGAACTGCTTGAATGCCTGTGGCGACATCACGTACTTCCTGTAGGGGGTGATTGCGAAGCCAGCACAGATTGTCGGCAACTTGGCGCAGGTTTGTATGCCACGCCAGATTTGTTGTCGCTCCTGCGGGGAGGAATCCACGCAAAATATCAAACGAACGTGCCGCGATTGCTTTTTCATACGTTGCTTCGTTCTCGGTTTCTTTCCGTGGGAATTGTGCACGCAAATGAGCGAGCAGTTCTTCCTTGGAATCCACATAGAATGTGCGCCACGTTTCGAGAATTTCACCCGATAGTTGAGTGCCGATGGGGTCGCGAAACTCTTGCGCAGCAAAGTCGATGTAGCGGGTAGATGCTTCCTGTCCACAGTAGAGCTGGTTATCTTGAATGGCTTTCGCAGCGAGCATCGACACGCCCTCAATGAAGATGTCGATACTCCCGCAGTCGCCGATGGACTTGTGCCCGTAGCCCACATAGAAACTTTCCATGAACTTTTCGGCGCCACGTTCTTCGAGTATGAACAAGTGATCTTCGATGCCTTTTGCAGAACGTGAGTGCAATGCCTGAAGCATTGCGCCAGCTTCCGCGTCAATAATGGCACCATTGTCGAGCAAAATTACTTTGCCACCATCGGGGAGCAGATACTCCAGATGATTTAATGTGCTTAATGAGGACTTCATTGAAACCTCCTTATTGTTGAGTTTAGTTGAGGTACGATAAATTACAAAGTGCTTTGATTCCGTTGTCACTCTATCTAGTTTGCATTAATGTGTCAATGTAATGGACTTATGACCGTTTTCGTGATATATTTTGCTTGGTTAATTCTTTTGCACGTTCATAATTTTAGGAGAAATGTTATGTCAAAAAAAGGCGCTTTGCCTGATCGATTGCTTCACCAAATGATAGAAGCGGGGTTTATAAAAGGTTCTTCTGCTAATCATGTTGGTCCAGCGTCTTTGGACCTCTGTGTCTCTGATGAGATGTACCGTGTTAATGGAATGTTCCAGCCGAGAATGGGGGAGCCAATTCGGAAACTCATTGAACGATTGGATACTCGTCCACACAAATTGGGCGCGCCGTTCGAGCGCGAGGTGGTATACCTCGTCCGCTTGAATGAATCGCTTGAGTTGCCACAAAATATCTACGGCTACTGCAATCCAAAATCATCAACGGGTCGGCATGATGTGCATATCCGCGTTCTTGCGGATGGTGTTCCTCGTTATGATGCGGTAACACCCGCCGGATTTTCTGGAAAGCTGTGGGCGGTAATTATCTCACGTTCATACCCAGTAATCATTCCTTCTGGGGAGCCACTGAGCCAATTGCGATTGTTCAATGCAAAAACTCATCTTTCTGACGAAGAAATTGAAATTGCGTTTACAAAGTGGGGATTGTTGCATACTCTTGATGGGAAACATATCTCGTATAATGATGTAAAGATTCGCGACAATGACGGATCGGTTATTTTGACACTCGATCTCAAAAGTCCTATCGCTGGTTACAAATGTTCTGGTGAACAGCGAATACTTGATTTCTCGCGTGGGAAAAACACCTATGATCCAAAAGATTTTTTTGAGCAAATCAGGGTGTATGGTGATCACATCAGGTTGCGACGCGGAGAGTTTTATATTCTTTCTACGGCGGAGGCTGTGCTTGTTCCACCAAGTCTCGCGTGTGAAATGGTTGACATGGATTCAAGGAGTGGAGAGTTTCGCGCTCATTATGCAGGATTTATCGATCCAGGGTGGGGGTATGGAAAAAATGGCGAAGGAAAGGGCCGTCCACTGACACTTGAGGTGCGGCCGTTTGAAGATTTGGTTATTTTTGAAAATCATCCGATTGCGAAAATTAAATTCGAACAGATGACAGAAACTCCAGAGAATCACTATGACTTAAAAGCCATTTGTAACTACGGAACACAAAGTGGTCCGAAACTTGCGAAGCAATTCAGATAAAGAAGTGTTTAGGGTCTCAAGCGCGGAGCGTTTGAGACCCTTTTTCTTTTTTACTGATAGAGTGCTACACTCTGCTCTTATGGAACTCAAATGGAAATAAAGATAAAAAAATGCATCCGGATGCGAAATTGCCCACCTACGCGCACAATGGCGATGCGGGGTTTGATTTATATGCGATTGAAAGTGTGACGATTCGTGTGAGTGAGCGCGTACTCGTGAGTACCGGCATTTCGATGGAAATTCCTGACGGGTATGTCGGACTTATTTGGGACAAGAGCGGGCTTTCTATGAATCACGGTTTGAAAAACCTTGGCGGTGTGGTAGACGCAGGGTATCGGGGAGAAATAAAAGCAGGTATGGTGAATCTGAGCGCAGAGGACTATACGATCACTGTAGGTCACAAAGTTGCGCAAATGCTCATTCAAAAAGTCGAGCATGCCGAAATAACAGAGGTCGCAGAACTTTCAGACAGCACGCGCGGCAAGGGCGGATTTGGCAGTACGGGGAAGTAGTGTTTCTCTGGCGTTTGTGGTAGAAAAGGGGTAGGTTTTGATCTTAATTTTATAGGGGAGGGGCAGTGTCATGAAAACACCATTCATTGTTATAGATGGGCTGGACGGGAGTGGCAAAACTACACAGCTCAAACTTTTGTGCGAGCGAGCAGAACGCGAAGGGAAGAAATTTATTCTTACGCGTGAGCCGGGCGGTGCGCCTTTGTCTGAAGCTCTTCGTGAGTTGTTCAAGTCAGAACTTGGATTGAAAGCAAGCGCACTCACGCAATTACTTATGGTGACGGCATCGCGTCGTAACTGCATGGAAGAAGCAGTGTGGCCTTTTCTCGCGCAGGGTATCACGGTTTTTTCTGACCGATGCGACTCGTCGACTCTCGCATATCAAGTGTATGCAAAAAACGCTCCTGAACTCGAAGAAGAATTCTGGCGCTTGCGCAAACTTGTTTTTGGCGAGTATCCGCCGACGACCTACATCTTTCTTGATGTGTTACCTCGGGTAGCGCGGAATCGTGTTGTTGGAGATGATACCCGCGGTGAAATTTCACACTTTGATGCAGCGCCTCTCAAGTTCTATGAACGAGTGTACGAAGGATTTCGTGCTTTCGAAAATCACCCGACTGTGAAAATGTACTCAGTCAATGGAGCGCGTTGTCGTGAAGAAATACAGGAAGATATTTACCGTATTGTGAAAGCAGAATGCGGATGGTAGTTAATATCTTGTTCTAAATTAAAACCTCAGTCTCCCGACTGAGGTTTTTTCTTTGCTGTTGCGCGTGGTATTATAACGGGATGAAAAAAGCGCCACTCATCATTATCGACGGCATCGATGGTTCTGGAAAGACAACGCAAGCAAATCTTCTTAAAGAAAGATTGTCCGATGGACAGGTGTGTTTTACGCGTCAGCCTGGAGGAACACCGCTTTCAGAAAAAATTCGCGATGTTTTTTCTTCCACTGAAGCAGTAGAGGCAAGTGCGCAGACACAATTTTTTCTCATGTGGGCATCGCGTACCAATTGGCTCGAGAAAGTGGTGATTCCAAACATAGAAAAGGGAACGCCGGTTATCTCAAACAGAGGAGATTCTTCGACGTATGCTTATCAAGTTTATGCGCGTGAAGCGCACGACCTCGAAGAAGAATTTTGGAGGATAAGAGATTTTGTTATGGATAAACACAAGGCAAAGGTGCATATCATTATTGATATTTCCGCAAAGGAGGCTCGTCGAAGAATGAACTTGGACAAAAATCGGGTAAAGTCACTTTTTGATTTAAAGCCACTCGATTATCATGAGCGTGCGCGTGCCGGGTTTCGTGCATTTTCAGAGAAGCTTCCCGGGCAAGTGATTATTGTAGATGGCGACAGAGACCGAGTCATAATCCATAAGGAAGTTTATAGTATCGTTAGTAAAGCGTGCGGTTTTTAGTAATTATGAAAGAAAAACTTGAAGCAATAATAGAGGAGGCGCTGGAAGCAATGAGTATTCCGGTTGGCGCTGTAAGCGTTGAACGACCAGCCGACAGTACTCACGGCGACTACTCCACAAACACCGCTTTGGTGTACGGCAAAAAAACAGGCGTTTCACCGCGCGTGCTTGCGGGAAAGCTCGTAGAAAAAATCCTTGAAACTTCAAATGAAGACATCGAAAAAATAGAGATTGCCGGACCGGGATTTATCAATTTTTTTCTTACGGGTGTTGCACTAGAACTAGCTCTCTTTAAAGTTTATGAAGGACCGGCCTTCCTAAAGAGTGGCGAGAAGGTGAACATTGAATTTATTTCGACCAACCCGACGGGAGAGCTTCATATCGGACACGGACGAAGCGCGTTTTTTGGCGACACGCTCGCGCGTGTGCTCGCGCTTGCGGGAGCAGAAGTGGTACGCGAGTTTTATATCAATGATTCGCGCGAGAGCAATCAGATAAAAGAGCTTGGCAAGACAGCGCTCGGAAAGGGGGAGCAGTACAAGACACCAGAGCTTGAGGATAAAATTGGAGAGCTGGATTTTTCGGGATTGTCTGAAGAAGATGCAGGGGTAAAACTCGCGAGTGCTGTGCAGGCGAGCAATCGCAAGTTTATTGAGGAAAGTCTCGGCGTGCATTTTGACGTGTGGTATTCGGAAGACACAGAACTGCACGCGAGTGGCGCGAATAGAGATATGCTCGCGCGCCTCAAGGAGCGAGATTTTACTTATGAAAAAGACGGCGCACTCTGGCTCAAGACTTCAGAATACGGAGACGATGAAGATCGTGTCATCGTGCGCTCCGATAGCACGATGACCTACTTCATTGCGGATATTGCGTACCATCAAAATAAATTTGATCGTGGGTTTCAGACTGTAATAGATGTGTGGGGAGCGGATCATCATGGGCATATTAAAAGAATGCAGGCTGTCGGGCGTATGCTCGGATGGCCAAAAACACCGAATACCGACACTGAACAGCCACTCGTGTTTATCGCGCAACTTGTTTCGCTCAAAGAAGACGGCGTTTCAAAAAAGATGTCCAAGCGTGCGGGGAATGTAATCCTCCTTCGTGATCTTGTGGAAGAATTTGGCATTGATATTGTGCGATGGTTTTTTATTGAGAAAGCGCTCAATACACAAATGGCATTTGATATGGCTCTCGCCCGTGAGAAGTCCGAAAAAAATCCTGTGTACTATGTGCAGTATGCCCATGCGCGCATTGCTTCGATTGTCGGGAAGGCGAGAGGTGTTACCGAGGGGCATGCGACTGAATTTGTTGAACTTATGAAAGTTCCGTCTGCGCGAGCGCTTGCTACTAAAATCACTGAACTTCCTGAAATAATTGATTATGTTGCTCGTGAGTATGCGGTAAACACAATCACCACTTATGCAACTGCGCTTGCGACTGCCGCAAACGCCTATTATCGCGACGTGCATATCGTAAATGATGATGGAGTAGACACAGGAGCTCTCACTCTTGCTGTTCGCGCCAAAGAAACTCTCGCAGACACACTGTATCTTTTTGGGATATCCGCGCCAGAGAGAATGTAGAAAACAGTAGGGGGGATTTAAAGGGCAACTTCAGGGGCGCGTGCTTTGCCCGCACCCCTGAAGTTGTCCACACTACACACGTCAAAGTCGTGGTGTTTTTTTGTTTGCTTGTGATACAATAAATGTACATATATATATTAAGTCATGAAAAAAGCAACGGCAAAAACTAAAAAGGTGACGATTGACGATTTGGCACGCATGATGTCAAAAGGGTTTGGTGATATCAATAAGAAGTTTGGCGACGTCAATAAGATGATTGCCGAAGGGCGTGAAGAGACAAGCGAATTGGCAAGAATGGTAGCCAGGGGGTTTGAGAGTGTTGACAGGAGATTTGAAAAGGTTGAAAAGGAAATAAGTGAAGTCAAGGATAACCTTGCTTCTACACGAGGTGATGTTCTCGCGATGGGGGACAGGTTTACTCTAAAATATGAATTCTATGACCTCTCGACACGTGTCGGAATACTAGAACAAAAAGGGAAAGGAAAAGCAAAAAAGTAATGAACCTCTTCCACCACAGTGAAGCATGGGTTGCAATAGTCCCCTAGGACGGTCCTAGGGGAATCGAGCTCCTGTGCAGAAATTAAACTTATCCCCAGCTTTCCCGATTTTCTACATCAGATTTTTCATTCCTCATATGCTACAATAGAACGTATAGTATATGAAAAATATCTTATTTATGTCCAAGATACGAAATTTGCTAATTCGCCACTCTCGTGAATTCATAGAGAAGCATAGGCATCATCACCATCTCGCGCTCGCTACGCTCGCGCTCGTCATCGCAAGTACGGGCATCTACGCCTATCGCCACGAAATAGCGCAGGCGGCGACATACACATTCACTCAGTCATCGTGGGCAGGTGGTATCACTGCAAATACCGCAACGCACGCTTCAAATCAATCCAACTGGACACAGTATTCTGCAACTTCAACATCGCTCACCGCAGGAGCGGGTGGAGTGAGCTTGCCGTCGACGAGCAGGTCTATTACAGATGATGGGTTTCAAAATACCTTTGCGACATCAAACGGTCCTAAATCAATCGTCTTCGACCAATCCGGTAACCTTTATGCACGATACTCGACCACAGTTGATAAGGTCACTCCTTCCGGCACCCGCACCACATTTGCGACAGTTGGTGATAGACCTTATCAGGGTAACCATTCACAGGTTTTCGACACCGCAGGCAATCTCTATACTGCGAACTACACCGCCAGCACCGTCAGCAAGGTTACTCCCGGAGGAACCGTCACCACTTTTGCGACGGTAGGCACTAATCCCTACGCTCTTACCTTTGACACCGCAGGAAACCTTTATACTGCGAACTACACCGCCAGCACGGTCAGCAAGGTTACTCCCGGAGGCACCGTCACCACTTTTGCGACGGTAGGCACTGGTCCATATGATCTCCTTTTCGACACCGCAGGAAACCTTTATACTGCGAACTACACCGCCAGCACGGTCAGCAAGGTTACTCCCGGAGGAACCGTCACCACTTTTGCTACGGTAGGCACTGGACCCTTGGCACTTGCCTTCGACACCGCAGGAAACCTTTATACTGTGAACCTCACCGCCAACACGGTCAGCAAGGTTACTCCCGGAGGCACCGTCACCACTTTTGCGACGGTAGGCTCGCCATACGCATTTGCATTTGATACGTCTGACAATCTTTATGTTGCGAGAAATGGCCCCAACATTGTCAGCAAGATCACTCCCGGAGGAACCGTCACCACTTTTGCTACAGTAGTTTATCCCTACGCTCTTGCATTCGACACTTCAGGTAATCTCTATGTTGGGACCGACGGTAACTCCATAATCAAACTCCTTGCCACTGGTGGCTTCGAAGCTGGGACATTTTCGAGTACCGTGCAGACAGGGTCGGGGAGCGCAGCGAGCGTGGGAATTATTCCAACCGGTACTCTTACAGCCCTCAGTCCTGCGACCGTTGCGACAGGGTCTAACCCAGACGGCTATAGCGCTATTTCTCCAGACGGTACCTCAGTGTATGTGACGAATTATATGAGCGCCAATATGTCAATGTACAGTCGCAATACCAGCACTGGCGCTCTTACTGCACTTAGTCCTGCAACCATCGCGATAGCGGGGAATCCAGAAGATGTAACAGTTTCTCCTGACGGCATTTCAGTGTATGTGAATAGTGGCAGTAATGTATACATGTTTAGTCGCAACACGAGTACGGGTCTCCTCACCGCACTTGGCACTCCGACCATTACTGGAGGCACAAGAGGTATCGCTGTTTCCTCTGATGGAACGTCAGTATATTCAGTACACTCTACCAATGCTGTTGTACATATGTACTCTCGCAACACTTCAACAGGCGCTCTTACCGCACTTGGCACTCCAACAATAGCCACAGGGACTGGTGCTTGGGGAGTCACCGTTTCTCCAGACGGCACTTCAGTGTATGTAGTAAATTCCGGCGCAGCTACTGTTTCAATGTATAGCCGCAACATTTCGACTGGCGCTCTCACCGCCCTTGGCACTCCGACTATCGCATCAGGAACAACTCCGTATTATATAACTATATCTCCCGATAGTACTTCGGTGTATGTGTCGAATTCAGCCTCCAACACTATTTCTATGTATAGCCGTAATACCAGCACTGGCGCTCTCGCTGCACTTGGTACCCCGACTATTGCAACCGGCGCTGGTCCCCGCAATCTCGCTGTCTCCCCTGACGGAAACAATGTTTACATCAGCAGTCTTACTTCTGCCGCTATTTATTTATACAGTCGCAACACAAGCACGGGCGCCCTTACTGCATTTGCCACTCCAACAATAGCAGCAGGGACACAGTCTGCTAGTGTTACCATTTCTCCCGACGGCACTTCGGTGTATGTAGCGAACTATGGTTCAAATACGGTGTCTATGTATAGTCGCTCCATGTCTCATATTGCCTACGGAGGAATCATGAGTTATGATGGAGCCTATACAGTACATACTTTTACTAGTGGAACTAGTACTTTTACGACAACAGGAACAATCTCATCATTAGAGTATTTGGTGGTTGGTGGTGGTGGAGGTACTTCTGGAGAGGGTGGTGGTGGGGGCGCAGGAGGTTATCAAACAGGAACATTAACTAATATAGCTGGACCAATTACAGTGGTCGTAGGTGCGGGTGGCGCTGGAAGTGGGAGTTATTCACCACCAACTGGTAATGGTCGCAATTCTGTATTTTCGAGCATAACTTCCCTTGGCGGCGGTAGTGGCGGCAGCGGAAATGGTGCAGACGAAAGGGTTGGTGGAAGTGGTGGGGGGCATTCTGGAAATACAAATACTGCGGCAACAGGTGCAGCAGGTACCGCAGGACAAGGTTATGCTGGTGGTGGCGCTACTCTTACCCCTAATTATGCGGCTGGTGGTGGCGGTGGTGCTGGGGGCGTTGGTTCTACTGCAAACGGGGCTCCTGGGGGGAATGGTGGTGTTGGGTTGTCGTCAGCTATATCAGGTACAACTGTCTTTTACGCAGGTGGTGGTGGTGGTGGTATTCGCGGTGGCACAGTAGGAACGGGTGGTAACGGCGGTGGCGGTAACGGCAGTAATGGCACAACGGCTCCAACTAGTGGAACTCCTAACACTGGTGGCGGTGGCGGTGGCGGGGCATGGTCAAATGGGGTATCGGCAAACGGCGGTTCTGGTATTGTTATTGTAAAGTATTTAGCACTCGCCTCTTCCGGCACCTTCACCTCCGCTGTCATTGATGCTAGTGCTGCAGCGGGATTCACCACGCTCGCTTACACTTCGACACTAAACGGGCAGACGCTCACCGTTGATGCACGAGCCGGCAATATTGCGACTCCAGACGGCACATGGACTGCATGGCAGACCGGCATCTCAAGCGGGGGAAGCATTGCTGGTCTCGCAGGTAATCGATACATTCAATACCGCGCAAATCTTTCCACTACTAACGCTGCCGTAACCCCAACCCTTGACTCAGTCACCATCAACTACAATCAGTACAGCACAAGCGGAGACATCACCTCGTCAAAGTACGATGCAGAATCATCGGCAAGCTTGATCTCAAACGTCCTCTGGTCTGCGTCCAACACGAGCGCAAGCGAAGTGGTGAAGCTCCAAGTGCGCTCATCTCCCGACGGCGCCACGTGGTCCAACTGGTGCGGGTCAAGCATTACCTGCGATGGCACCGACTACTTCACCGTAAGCACCGGCGTTGTTGGCGGGCTGTCTACGAGCCATCCGCTCCGCTTAGGAAGTGATGACCGATATTTACAATACAAAGCATTCCTTACTTCAGGCGGTAGCGCCACTCCCACTATCACGAGCATCACGGTGCAGTATGTGGTAAACGGACCCCCGGTAATTACAAACATCACCGCATCGCAGGGAAGTAGCGGTGCCGTAACCGTGGGCTATGATGTCGCAGATAGCGACAATGGCATCGGAAATATCGTTGATGTCACTTTGCAATACTGCACCACCAACTGTTCCACTGGGACGGAAGTGTGGGCGGATGCCGTGACCGTGTCTGGGCATGTGGGCACCGGCGTCGCGCTGGGTGTTGGTAAGAGTATCACATGGACACCCTCTACCGACTATGCGTCTCAGTACAAAGTAAACACACAAACGATCCGTATCAAAGTGAATGACCGCGATGCAGCAAACAACCTTGGGTATGGAACCTCAAATACATTCACACTCGATACTACCGCACCAGTTGTTGTTGCCAACCTTAATTCATCTGGCACGCAAGACGTCGTAAACATTACCGCGACCGACAGCTCAACGATCGAATACCGCCTATGCAACACCGCCGACTTTGCGACATGTGCCACGTGGACATCTGTTACTTCAGGCATTGCAACTCCAGTGAATTGGTCTGCCACCGGCGCGCCAAATGCTGAAACCGTGTACCTCCAAGTTCGCGACCAGTACGGCAATGTGACGGCGCCTGCGCTCGTCGCTCCTGCGATGCCCGCAAACTTTGGCTACTCGGATATTTCAAATACTTCGACCAATACCTACCGAGAATTTTTAAACTGGGCATCATCAACCCCGGCTACTTTTGGCTCGTACAAGGTATACCATTCAACAGATGGCAGCACTTACAGCCTTCTCGCAACAGTTGCCGATCAAGCCCAGAATTACTACATTCACACCATCACCTCGGCTACGAGCTCAACACAGTATTACAAAGTGACGTCAGTTAGTTCGAATGGCGACATTTCAAACTACACCGCAGTGCAGTCTGACGTCCCGGACGGTTCAGGCGGGATCGATGTGACTGCGCCGTACATACCGTTTGCCGGCATTGCCGCACCTACGGTTGGAAACTCGTCTGCAAATATTACCTTTAGCACATACACTGACAATTCCATGACGACAGGGGAGCTTGCCACTTCGACGGTGCGGTACGCGAGCTACACGGGTGGAGCCCCAACTTCCTGTCCGAGCGCGACAAACTCCGTCTCCACCGGCACCTATACGGTAAACCACAGCATATACCTGACAGGACTCACTCCCGCGACGAGCTACGTCTTTTGTGTTCTCGCTAGAGATATCACGGGGAACGTGAGTTCAGCATCGTTGGTCAGTGCTCATGGTGGAACATTTACCACCGTGAGCGGTCCAGTGATTTCAAACGTCACCGAGCGCGAGATTACCGACACCTCAGCAACGATTTTCTGGAATACAAATACGAGTTCTGACTCAAAGGTATACTATGCGGTCTCTACTGCTGGGGTGAATGGCTCAACGCCCGCAACGGGAAGTATCGTCACGGTGGCTGGAACCGACGGCGCGTATCAACACCAGGTTGGCCTTACCGGCCTGACCTCAGGGCAAACGTATTACTACAAAGTCGTTTCGACGGACGCGGGAGCTCTTTCTTCAACGGACAACAATAGCGGTCAATATTTTAGCTTTGTCACACTTCGTGACACCACCCCACCAACGATTACCGGCACATCGACGCCCGTTCTTTCTTCTTCTGCCGCAGTCATTGTATGGCAGACTGATGAGCTTGCAACAAATCAGGTATTTTACGACACTACTTCCCGGACGGGGAACACCGCACAGTATTTAAACCGTACCGCCATTGAACCCACGATGTCGATTTTCCATGTGGCAACTCTTTCTGCGGCGACAAGCAGATATGACAATATTACAAATTCACTGGTGACAGGTGGTAACGCTCTTCTTCCTGAAACACTCTACTATGTCACCGTGAAGTCTGTTGATGCGGCAGGGAACGGCACGTCATCTGGTGAGTGGTCATTTACCACACCCTCAACAGGTGCAGTAACTGTCACAATCATTTCTTCGGGTGCACGGAAACAAGAGGGCGAAACTCCCGACACGACACCCCCGTCAATTTCTAATGTAACTGTTTCAGATATCACTCCGTTTGGGGCGGCGGTGGGGTTTGTGACGAATGAAGAGACGGTGAGCGGAGTTGATTTTGGCAAGGATACCTCATATAACAGCAATACCGCAAATTTCAATTGGGGAACTTCGCATTCTGTTATCCTTCGCGGGCTCACTCTTGGTACTGAGTACCATCTTCGCGTGAAAGCCATCGACAAAGCCGGCAACACCGGCACCTCAGGCGATCAAACCTTCAAAACCTCTTTCCTCACAGAGAACCTCAAAGACCTCGCCAAGATCGAGAACATTGAGCAGTTCCAGAGAGAAATCGAGGACACCATTGAGTCTATCCTCCCATCCCTTGTGCCACCGTTCGTCTCTAAGCCTGCAATCACCGACATCACGGAAGCCGGCGCAACCATTTCATTCAGAACAAACATCAAAGCATTCCCTGTGGTCGTGTATGCGGATGACGGCTCATACGACACCACAAAAGACAACCCATACACCGGCGAAGTATCCGACACGACAGAGAAGACACTTGACCACTCTCTCAATCTCACCGGACTCAAGGGCAATACCAAGTACCACGTCCAAGCCCGCGCCTTCTCCTTGCCAAAGGTGCTCGGCAAATCAGCAGACATCACTTTCATCACCAAGGCATCAAAGATCGCCGGTTCTATTGTTGAAAGGAAGAAAGACTCCTTCACGGTGGTTTGGACTACCGATCAACCAACATCGTCCATTGTCGAGTACAGAAATGTGAAGTCTGGCATCACAGAAAGAAAAACCGACGATGCAAAGAAGACCTCTCACTCCATGAAGATCGAGAACCTTCCTTCAGGTGTCTCCTACGAGGTGAACCTCTCCGGAGCAACCGAGCAAGGCAATGTTGCTGAAGCGGGATCCTCGCTCTCTGTCACCACTTCGCGCGATGTAACTCCTCCCGCTATCTCGGGATTCAAAGTCGACAACGCCCTCGTGCCCGGACGTACCGACCGCATTCAGACCATCGTCAGCTGGGTGACCGACGAACCTTCGAACTCGACCGTGTACTACGAGGAAGGAGCAGGTACTGCGGGAGACACAGCCGAGCTTGCAAACAAGAACGAAGCGCTCGATTCTTACATCGTGAACCACAGTGTGATTCTGCCAAACTTAAAGCCAGGCACCATCTATCGTCTCAAGGTAACCTCGAGCGATGATAGTGACAACCTCGGTTCATTCGGTCCGCGCACCGTCATCACTCCTCGCCAGACAGAGTCGATTACTGATATCATATTCAAGAACTTTGAAGACAGCTTTAAATTCTTAAGGAAGATCTAGGATGAAAACAGAGGCAAGAGTTAGAAGCTCATTCATTTAGACTAAATGAATGAGCTTCTAACTCTAAATATTTGGTGGATCTACGGATTGAAGTATGCTTAATCTACCAAACAGCAAATTCTCGCTATCGTGAGAATTTGCTGTTTTTACGATACTAAAGTACACTAAATACAGCATACGTGGGCATCATAAAAACAACATCTCAAATTAATCCTAAAAAAGGAGTACTTCAGAAAAAAGTACTCCTACTTCTGTCTGCGGGGCTCGCTCTTGGTCTTACGCGCAATCCAAATCAATATTTCCGCGTAGTGCAAGAAATTGGAAAAGAGTGGAAGAAAATTGAACGTAACTCTCTTAATCGTGCAATTCGCTCTCTGTATGAATCAAAACTTGTCTCAACAAAAGACAATCATGACGGAACGTTGACGCTAGTGCTTTCAAAGGAGGGGAAACATTTAGCGCTTACTTACGATATCGAAAATATTGAGTTAAAAACACCAGCACAATGGGACGGGAAGTGGCGTATCGTAATGTTTGATGTTCCAGAAAAATTTAAGCGCACCAGAGACGCACTCCGTACACATCTCAAAAATATGGGATTTTATGAATTTCAAAAATCGGTATTTGTGCATCCTTACCCTTGCGCAAAGGAAATCGAGTATATTATGGAGTTTTATCAGTCACAAAGGTTCGTGCGTTTTATTGTAGCCACAGAGATTGATAATGCACTCGAATTAAAGAGGCATTTTAAGCTCCTCTAGTGAGACAGCAGGCGGTCTAATATTTGAAGTACCCTTTACCTTTCAGCAAATTCTCACGATAGCGAGAATTTGCTGAAAGGTAAAGGGTTGTGTAACCCAAGTAGGCATTTTGGAGCAAGATGACATTTTGTGGTATTCTGAAGAAATATGGATGGGAATATGGAAAAAGAACCAAAAAAACTTTCTGAAATCGCAAAGCGCGAGGAGGAGACCCTTGTGTATTGGAAAGCCGAGCATATTTTCGAAAAGTCTCTCGAGCAAACAAAGGGAAACGAAGAGTTTGTTTTTTATGATGGACCGCCTTTTGCAACAGGGTTGCCGCATTATGGACACATGCTCGCCAGCACAATCAAAGATGCGATTCCGCGTTACCAAACAATGCGTGGGCGCCATGTTCGGCGCGTGTGGGGTTGGGATTGCCACGGGCTCCCTATTGAAAACTTAATTGAAAAGGAGCTTCAACTTGGACACAAAAAAGACATCAAGGCGTATGGTATCGGAAAATTTAATGAAGCATGTCGTGCGTCAGTATTTCGCTATGATACCGAGTGGAAAAAATTCATCCCCCGCATCGGGCGTTTTATTGACATGGAGCATTCATACAGTACGATGGATGCAAATTATACCGAGTCTGTTTGGTGGGCGTTCAAAACGCTCTATGAAAATGGTCTCGTGTATCAGGGCTTCAAGTCGATGCACATTTGCCCGAGGTGCGAAACAACGCTTTCAAATAATGAAGTGACCAGTGGGTACAAGGACATCACCGATATTTCAGTGACGGCGAAATTTGAGCTCGCGAAGGAGCCTGGCACCTACATTCTTGCGTGGACGACGACACCATGGACGCTTCCCGGGAACGTAGCGCTTGCGGTAAGCCCCGAATCGGAATACGTGAAAGTACAAGATATATGGATAGAAAAGTTAGCAACCAGCGCTCTTGAGCCGGGTAAAAATCCACCAAAAGCAATTGAAACAACAATTTTTTATATTTTTGCAAAAAATAGATACGATGAAATAAAGCAGAACTTCAAAAACCCGCGAATCGTTGAGAGTTTTCTTGGTAAAGAATTAATAGGAAAATCATATAACCCTATTTTTGATTACTACGCCGAACAAGGTACCTTAGATAACCGCGAAAATGGATGGAAGATATATGGTGCGGAATTTGTAACAATGGAAAGCGGGACTGGTGTTGTGCATATCGCACCCGCTTTTGGCGAGGACGACATGGCACTTGGAACACGGGAAAATTTACCGTTTATTCAACATGTAGGAATGGATGGCACAATGAAAAAAGAAGTTCGTGATTTTGCCGGTGCATCAGTAAAACCAAAGGACGACCACCAAGCAACAGACATTTTGATTATCAAACATCTTGCCGGAATAAATGCTCTTTTTTCGAAAGAGAAAATAATTCACGCGTATCCGCACTGTTGGCGCTGCGATACGCCACTCCTCAACTATGCGGCCGAGTCGTGGTTTGTAAAAGTTCCCGAACTCAAAGATAAACTTATCGCGGAAAACGCAAACACTTCATGGGTGCCAAAAAATATGCGCGATGGCCGTTTTGGGCAGTGGCTACTAGGAGCGCGCGATTGGGCTATCTCGCGCTCACGTTTTTGGGGCGCGCCTATTCCCGTGTGGCAATGCGAGAAATGTAACGCGCGCGAGGTGTTGGGCTCACGCACCGAGCTTGAGAAGCACACAAAAAAATCCGGCAACAGATACCTTGTAATGCGACATGGTGAGGCAGAAAGTAATGTTCACGGCATTGTAAGTTCGAAAATTGACGGAAGCGCATCATACGGATTGACAGAAAACGGTCGCAATGCAGTCGAAGTAATTGGTAAAAAACTTTTAAACGATGGTATTGATATCATCATCACGTCGCCATTTGTGCGCACCAAGCAAACTGCGGAGATTGTCGCCAGCGCAATCAGTTTTGACACTCGAAAAATAATTGTCGACGAACGCATTAAGGAAATCGACACAGGAGTGTTTGATGGCAAGTCCATAGAGGAGTATCGTAAACACTTTGCTTCACCGGCGGAGAAATTTACTAAGCGCCCGGAGGGCGGTGAAAATCTCCTCGACGTGAAGCGTCGTACAATGGCACTTCTCGAGGATCTCGAGAAAGAGTATGCAGGCAAGACAATCCTTATTGTCACCCACGAATACCCAATATGGATGCTCTCGACTGGTGTCGAAGGTGCGGGAATTGCGCGTGGTGTTCTGCTCAAAGACGGCAAAGAAGATTTTGTGATGCCTGGAGAAGTGACCGAGCTATCTTTTGTGCCGTTTCCCCACAATGCAGATTTTGAATTTGATCTACACTTGCCGTACATAGATACGGTGGAAGTTTTGTGTAAATGTGAGGGATTGATGCTCCGTGTGCCGTATGTGTTTGACTGCTGGTTCGAGTCTGGCTCAATGCCGTACGCGCAGTTTCATTATCCATTTGAAAACAAAGAACTCTTTGAAAAAAATTTCCCTGCGAATTTTATTGCGGAGGGTGTGGATCAAACCCGTGGGTGGTTCTATTCTATGATGGTTCTTTCGGTCGCACTTTTTGACAAAGCGCCGTTTAAAAATGTAATAGTGAATGGGATGGTTCTCGCTGAAGATGGGCAAAAAATGTCTAAAAGCCGCAAGAATTATCCGGACCCACAAGAGGTGCTTAATCAATACGGCGCTGATGCGGTGCGGTACTATCTTTTGTCGTCGCCGATTGTACACGCTGAAGACCTTGCTTTTTTGTCGCGCGGTGTTGACGAGGTGGTAAAGAAATTTATTATGCGCCTGTCCAACGTGCTCTCTTTCTATGAGCTTTACCGAGTAGATGATAGTGTGGAAGCACACGCACCAAACGTTCTCGATTTGTGGATACTTGCTCGCCTGAGAGAGGTCACCTGCGAAGAAACTGCGGCACTTGATGCGTATGAACTCGACCGCGCGGTGAAACCGCTCAATCTTTTTGTAGATGATTTGTCCACCTGGTATTTGCGCCGTTCTCGAGATCGATTCAAATCGGATGACATTAATGACCGTGCGTCTGCCATTGCGACAACACGCGTTGTGCTTCTCGAGTTTTCAAAACTTATTGCACCGGTAATGCCGTTTCTTGCGGAGCATATCTATAACCGCGCTGGGGGGAAGAAAGAAAGCGTGCATCTCGAAGCATGGAACAATCTGCCCGCGACAATGTGCGAGGATCATGAAATAAGCGTTCTGAAAAAGATGAGCGATGTACGCCACATTGTGTCGCTCGCCCTTGAAGCGCGCGCAAAGGACAGTATAAAAGTTCGCCAACCGCTTGCGCGTCTTACTGTTAAAAACTCCTCACTCAAAGGAGAGGAGGAATACATCGCACTTATCGCGGATGAGGTGAATATGAAAGAAATTGCGTTTGACAGCAATCTTCTCGATGATGTTGTTCTCGATACGAATATTACGCCTGAGCTCAAGCTTGAGGGGCAGTTTCGGGACCTGCTTCGCACTGTGCAGGGGCTTCGCAAGGAATCCAAACTTGCGCAATCGGACATTGTTACACTAAATATTAAAACGACAGCCGAAGGACAATCCCTTGTGAGTGAGTTTGCCGATGAGTTGAAAAAAACCGCGCTTGTTCGCGATATTGTGTTTGGAGAAGCGGTGGGCGAGCCATTCGATATCGATGGCATCTCGTTTGTGTTTGCACTAAATAAATAGTGTATGACACATCATATCTACCACACACGTGGAGTCATTTTGGGGAGCCAGCCGTCAGGGGAATCGAATCGCTTTTACAAAATTTTTACCGATGAGATGGGGCTTGTGGGTGCTACAGCACAGTCGGTGCGTGAAGGAAGATCAAAACTTCGATATGTACTTCAGGATTTTTCCATTGTCACTGTCGACCTTGTGCGCGGGAAGGAAGTGTGGCGAACCATAAGTGCGGGGGCTTATCGACCGCTCGAGGTCATAAAAAAAGATTCAGTGCGCATAAAACTCTTTGCAGGTTACTGCTCGCTTCTCTCGCGACTCCTCCAGGGTGAGGCGCGCGACCAAGAACTTTTCGAGGAAATAATGAGAGTAGTAGATTTTTTGGAGGCACATGTGGTTGAGCAAGAGTTTGTGTTGTCTTTTGAAACCCTTGTTACGCTGCGCGTGCTAGTGCATTTGGGGTACGCAGACCCCAAAGGATTTGAGAAGTTTTTGAGCGCGACCGCATACAGAACAGATATTTTAGAGGAATTTGAAAATATTCGCCTAAACGCGCTTCCTAAAATCAACGATGCGCTTCGCGAATCACATTTATAATAGACGAGCGAGGCTAGGCAGGGTATTAATATCGGTTAAATAAAATGATATACTGGCTAGATGCAGGACGATGTAAAAAGCAAAATCTCTGAGCTAGAAAAAGAGCTCTACTCAAAAAACTTCAAAACGCACAGGGTGGAAGATGTTTTACCGCACAAAGAAGCCGCCGAGGCACCTTCATGGAATATAGAAGAGGACAAAGCCTCGCTACTCCAGGATGAAGCTGCCATTTTGAAACATCACCTTAAGATGAAAAAATTTGTTCAACTCTCCATAGGATTTTTTATACTTGCGGTTGCAGTGGCCGCATTTATTTGGTCACGCGGTTCAAACATAGTTTCTGGAGAGAATATTCTCATTGATATTTCCGCGCCGGTTGCCGCCGCGGGAGGGGAGCCGTTTGAGACAAAATTTGCGATAACCAATAACAATAAAGTTTCAATCGAAGCCGCGACACTTTTTGTTGAATATCCAATCGGATTTTATTCTGCGGTAAACAGCGTAGAGCTTCCGCGCATATCAAAAAACCTAGGGATTATTACCTCAGGACAAACAATATCAGAAACAGTGAATGCCTTGTTGTATGGTGAAGAAAATACGAGCAAAGAAGTACTCGTCACTCTCGAGTACCGTATGTCAGGTTCGAATGCGATACTCAAAAAAACGACGACATACTCCATAAGAATTTCTTCATCCCCGGTAAATATTAAACTTTCTATGCCAAAAGAGGCGAGCTCGGGGCAGGAGATAGAAATCGCTGTGGACGTTGCTTCAAATAGCAAGGATTCCATCAGTGCGCTTGTTGTAGAAGCGACATACCCTATTGGGTTTACTTTTCAGAGCGCAAGCCCTGCGCCGATGTACGGAAACAATGTATGGAGAATCTCAGGACTTAATCCTCAGGAAAAACGAACGATAAAGATTCATGGAGTCGTCGAAGGGCAGGAAAGCGAGGAGAAAGTGGTAAAGATTTCTGTTGGTAAAGAGAGCCCGAAGGACGAACGCATTATTGGTACCGTATACAACGCAGCGATCGAGTCTAGTGTTATCACAAAGCCTTTTCTCGCGCTTGATCTTGCCGTAAATGGCAACAAGTCACTAAATAGTGCCATGTCGCTTAATAAAAGTGTGCGTGTCGATGTACTTTGGCAAAGCAATAACCCTGTAAGAGTCACCGATGCTGTCATTGAAGTCAAGCTTAAAGGCGAGGTGCTCGACAGATATTCTCTCTACGCATCAGGGGGTGGTTATTATCGATCCATCGACAACACAATTGTGTGGGAAAAAACGGGAAGTCAAGAGCTTGCCGTAATCGACCCTGGAGAAAAAGGTTCAGTAAGTTTCAGTTTTTCTCCTATAGCTCTCGGGGTTGGCTCGGATCGTCTCATAAAAAACCCTCAGATATTTTTTGAAGTTCGCGCACGCACAGGAAAAGTGAACGACGCAAATGCTCCCGTGGGCATCGCTGCCTTTATGACGCGCAGTGTAAAATTTGAAACAGATCTAAGGCTTGGCGCCAAGGGGCTGTATTTCTCGGGGCCGTTCAAAAATACCGGACCAATACCGCCGCAAGCAGACAAAGAAACAACATACACAATTACGCTCTCGGCGCGCAATTTAGTAAATAATGTTTCTAACACACAAGTAAAAACGACACTACCTATTTATGTGAAATGGCTCGGGGTGGTGTCGCCAGAAGGAGAAGACCTCACTTTTAATGAAAATGCTGGTGAAGTTATTTGGAATGTGGGTCGGATACCCGCTGGAGGGTCGCGGGATGCCTCGTTTCAGATTTCATTGTTGCCAAGCATAAGTCATATCAATCGGTCACCACTCCTTACAGGAGATATCAACATTATTGCAATGGATGACTTTACTAAAACCGAAGTTCGGGACAAAAAGCCCCCCGTAACAACTTATATTTCATCAGACCCGCAATTTGGTCCAAATGACGCAAATGTGGTAAATTGAGCCCACTCACAGATATTAAACACTTATGCTTGAAAAGAAACCCTACCCCGTGGATATGATGGAAAAGCTCGTGTCGCTTTGCAAGCGCCGTGGCTTTATTTATCAAGGGTCCGAGATATACGGCGGGCTTGCGGGGACGTACGACTACGGCCCTCTTGGCACCACACTCAAAAACAATATCAAAAATATTTGGTGGAGAATGTTTGTCGATGGCCGTGATGACATGTATGGCATGGACGCATCGATTTTGATGAACCCGCGTGTTTGGGAAACTACAGGCCATGTCGCAGGTTTTGCAGACCCACTTTCGGAATGTATTAAATGCAAAAAACGTTTTCGCACCGACCAACTTGTTGACCACACCAAGTGTCCAGAGTGCGGGGCGGCTCTCGGCCCCGAACGTCAATTCAACATGATGCTCTCTACCCAGGTGGGAGCAATGGAAGATTCTTCGTCCATTTCATATCTCCGCCCTGAGACTGCGCAGGGTATGTTTGTCAATTTTAAAAATGTAGTTGATTCTTTTCACCCAAAGATGCCGTTTGGTTTGGGGCAGATTGGTAAAGCTTTTCGAAATGAAATCACGCCGCGCGATTTTATTTTTCGTCTTCGCGAGCTCGAGCAAATGGAGATCGAATACTTTGTAAACGAAAATGACTGGGAGCGCGCATTTGAAGAGTGGCGCGTAGCAATGAATACATGGATTGATACAGTGGGCATTGATCGCGAGCGTTTGCATGAGGTGGAGATTCCAGATGGCGACCGCGCGCATTATTCAAAACGTACGATTGATTTTGAATTTGATTATCCATTTGGACAAAAGGAGCTTTACGGACTCGCATATCGCACCGACTTTGACCTCTCGCGCCACTCCGAAGCAAGCAAAGTAGATTTGTCGTATCGCGACGAAGAGGCAGGCGAGAAATTTATGCCACATGTGATTGAGCCATCGTTTGGGCTTGATCGCACAATGCTCGCAGTACTTCTTTCTGTATATACCGAGGACATAATGGGTGACAGTCCTAGAGAGTACCTCAAGTTTCATCCGCGCATCGCGCCTATTAAAGCAGCCGTATCACCGCTCCTTAAAAATAAACCCGAACTTGTAGAAAAAGCACGCGAAGTGTATACGATGCTGAAGAGTGCAATTCCGCAGGTCATGTGGGACGACAATGGCAATGTGGGTAAGCGCTATCGCCGTCAGGATGAAATCGGCACACCATTCTGCATCGTCATTGACTTCGACACGCTGGGCGAGACACCAGAGCACAAAGACACTGTCACTATCCGCGACCGCGATACCGGCGCGCAAAAGCGTATGGGAATTGCTGATTTGACAAACTACATTAAAACTGCTATACTTTAAAAAATATCAAATCTTGCTCATTGAAAGGGGAATGCTGTGCTAATAAAACTTTTTGTAATGGCAGTTTTGGCAATTACTGTCGCTGTTTTCGGTATAGGGATTACATATTTGATCCCGGAAGCAGCTCATCAGACGTTTTTGTATATATGGGGGATTTTCTGGGGAGTAGGTATTTACCAGATAATCTGGCGTGACTAGTTAGGAGTCACAACTTAAAGGCTCTCTTGCGAGAGCCTTTTTATTTTTAACCTACCTCTGTCGCGTAACTAAAGTCTGAATTAGTAAATTCACGGCCTGGCCGCAGACACTTTAGTTGCGCGACAGATAGGTGGAGGGTCATTAATTATTCAACTTTGTTACCTATTTACATCTATCGATGTAAATAGGTAACAAAGTTGAAAACTGTGAAAATTCTACCAAGAGAGATTTTGTGTTAGACTAACGGGATGAAATTCAAGAAAAAAGTATTACCGAATGGCCTCAGAATGCTTGCGGTGCCAATGGTGGACAACCCTACTGTGACAGTCCTTGTGCTTGTCGAAACCGGTTCAAAATACGAAAAGAAAGCAAAAAACGGCCTCTCGCACTTTCTCGAGCATATGTGCTTCAAAGGGACGACCAATCGCCCTAATACAAGCGATCTTTCCAAAGAACTCGATACGCTCGGTTGCGAGTTCAACGCATTTACTGGGCAAGAATTTACCGGGTACTATGCAAAAGGAAAGGCGGCAGACTTTCCAAAACTCATTGATATTATTTCTGACCTCTATTTGAATCCGCTTCTCAAAGAGGATGAGATTGAAAAGGAAAAAGGGGTGATCGTTGACGAAATCAATATGTACGATGATATGCCGATGCAAAAAGTACATGAAGTGTGGATGGACCTTCTGTATGGCGACCAGCCTGCAGGGTGGACCATCACGGGGGAGCGAGATGTTGTGCGCGGAATGTCCAGAAAAGATTTTGTCGCATACAGAAAAGCACATTACGTTGCAAGCGCAACGACCGTTATTGTATCGGGTAATGTCGATGCGAATACCGCGTTCAAAGAAGTGGCAAAAAAATTCAAGGGCATCACCGAGGGTAAAAAAAATAACAAGAAAAAAACGCGCGACACGCAGTCGGCGCCAAAGGTTGCGCTTAAGTTTAAGGAAACTGATCAAACACACTTTATTCTTGGAGTGAGGTCATTCCCGATTTACGACAAAAGAAATCCAATTCTCTCTGTGCTTGGCGGAGTGCTCGGTAGCGGTATGTCGTCGCGCTTGTTTCGTAAGATCCGTGATGAAATGGGGGTAGGGTACTATGTGCGCGCGGGAAATAGTACTTCGACTGATAGTGGGTATTTTGCTGTTTCAGCAGGAGTTGCGAATGACCGTCTTCCAGAGGTGCTTCGTGCGGTAATGGTAGAGCTCAATAGTTTGAAAAACGACATGGTGCCCGCGGATGAATTGGCAAAAGTAAAAGAACACCTTGTGGGCATGATGTACCTCGGGCTTGAGTCGTCGGACGATCTTGCAGAATATTATGGTATGCAAGAGGTGCTCCATCGCGAAACGCGCACGCCAAAAGAACGAGAGAAGATCATTCGCGCGGTGACCGCAGATGATGTGCGCAATATGGCAAAGAAGATCTTTCTTGAGAAAAATTTGAATTTGGCGCTCATTGGACCGGTCAAAGATGATGCATCGCTAAAGCCAATCCTAAAATTTTAGGACATTTATTTATAAAGAGCCACAATTGTTAATTACCCCTTCTGTGGTATCATGACTCTATGAAAAGGCAAGAACACGATACGGTTATCTCTATCACCGCCGGCACTATTGTAAAAGGACTTGCTATTCTTCTGGGCGCATGGGGACTATGGATTTTGCGCGATCTTCTTATGGTTATCGTCACCTCTGTCATACTCGCTTCTTCGATTGAGCCCGGAATCAAGTTTTTGTCGAGGCTCCGCATTCACCGTATTCCAGCAGTGCTTTTGATGTACGTGTGTATTGCCGGATTATTTTTCGGCCTCATTGTTGCCTTTGTTCCGCCAATAGTAAACGAAGCGGCGGATATTACACAAAAACTCCCAAGCATGATGCAGTCTGTCGATAAGAATATTTTGGGCGATAAAGGGATCTTATCTAATGTGTTCTGGGGTGATAATAAGGCGGGAGATTCCTCTGTAAACCCAGCACTCGAAGATTTATTTGGCAAGATTTTTGGCGCTGGCGATACATCAAAAGGTATGTTTGGAGCTGCAAGCGCAATATTTGGCGGCATCTTTAGTTTTGTGCTCATTGTCGTACTCTCATTTTATTTTGCAATGCAAGAGCGTGGCATCGAGAATTTTTTGCGAATCATTCTTCCGTTTGGGAATGAAGAATATGCGATAAACCTCTGGGAGCGCTCTAAAGCAAAGATCGGCAAGTGGATGCAGGGGCAGTTGCTCCTCGGGGTGCTCATTTTCGTACTCGTATATCTTGGACTTACTATTTTTGGTGTGCCGTATGCAATGTCGCTCGCGCTCCTCGCGGGAGTTTTGGAAATTATTCCAGTGTTCGGACCAATTCTTGCGGCAATTCCGGGAGTTATTCTTGCGTTTACCGTTGGAGGGCCGACACTTGCAGCAATTGTTGCTGGATTCTATCTGCTTGTGCAACAGTTTGAAAGCCACCTCATTTATCCACTCGTCGTACGCAAGGTTGTTGGTGTCCCGCCTATTCTCGTCATCCTCGCCCTTATCATCGGCGCACAGCTTGGTGGGTTCCTCGGCATCCTTATCTCTGTGCCTGTTGCAGCTGCCCTTATGGAACTCGTAGAAGATATTGAGCGCAAAAAAGGAATGCTTGTTTAATTGTTTACAATTATGAGTGAGAAAAAATTCTACATTACGACGCCAATTTTTTACGCGAATGCGGAACTGCATTTGGGGCATACGTATACACTTGTGTTGTCAGATATTTTGGCGCGCTATCATCGCTTAATAGGAGATAGAACCTTTTTTTTGACTGGTTCTGACGAACACGGTGATAAAATTGTGCGCGCAGCGCAAAAAGAGGGAATTGGTCCACAGGCATTTGTAAATGGAAATGTCGCAAAGATGCAAGAACTTCTCAAAGAGCTCGGTATATCCAATGATCTTTTTATACGCACATCTGACCGTGAGCTTCATTGGCCTGGAGCGAAAAAGCTATGGCACGCTCTTGAGTCTGCGGGGGACATTTATAAAGGCACATACAAGGGACTGTATTGCGTGGGATGTGAAGCGTTCATCACGGAAAAAGAACTCGTGAATGGGAAATGCCCGCTGCACGACACCGAACCAGAGCATATCGAAGAAGAAAATTATTTTTTCAAACTTTCAAAATATGGACCAGAAATCAAGCGTCTGCTTGAAAGCGGAGAGTTAAAGATCACGCCACATTCAAAGGTGAATGAAATAATCGCGCTGTTATCCTCATTAACTGGTGAAAATAGTTTGGGTGATGTAAGTATTTCTCGCCCTGAACGCGCGATACCGTGGGGGGTACCTGTGCCAGACGACCCCACCCAACTTATGTATGTGTGGTGCGACGCGCTGTCGAATTATATCTCTGCGCTAGGTTACGGGAGTGATAACGAGGAAAAGTTTAAAAGTTTTTGGCCGGCTGACATTCAAGTGCTGGGGAAAGATATTCTTCGATTCCACGCATTGCTTTGGCCCGCATTTCTCCTCTCTGCAAAACTTCCGCTTCCCCGCGAACTCCTTGTTCACGGATTTGTAAACTCTGGCGGCAAAAAAATGTCAAAGAGCTTGGGTAATGTATTGAGCCCCGGCGAGTTCATTGCTCTGTACAGCAGAGATGCTCTGCGTTATTATTTGGCGCGAGAAGTTTCTCCAATTGAGGACTGGGACCTGACGCGTGAAAAATTCAAAGAAGTTTACAATGCGAATCTTGCAAATGGCTTGGGGAATTTGGTGTCGCGTACGCTTAAAATGGCAGAACAGTATTTCGGCGGTGTTGTTAGGGGCGATGCGACACATAGCCCGTCTATTCGTACGAAATTGACTACCATAGAAGCCCCTGGCGATGTCGCGGGTTTGAATATTCCTTATATTATTACTAACGATATTCTCCCACGCTATCATAAACACATGAGTGTGAGTGAAATAAATAAGGCGGCTGATGTCGTTTGGGAACTCATCGGACATCTTGATCAGTTTGTCACCGACTATGAGCCGTTCAAGCTCGTTAAAACAGACAAAAAGGCGGCAGAAGCCGTAATTTGGGGACTTTTGTACGGTCTTCGCGAAGTTGGTCAAATGCTTGTGCCAATGATGCCCGACACCGCAGAAAGAATCACTCTTCTTGTAGGAGTTTCTCTAGTCGGCGCTGATGAAATGGTATTTAATTCAAAAGCTCCATCTGAGCCGCTCTTTAGACGCAAAGAATAGTATGCTCCCACGATTTTTTGACATACACGCGCACGTGAATGATGCGAGTTTCGACGAAGACAGGAATAATGTTTTGGAGCGCATGCGTGATCGGGGAGTGTGGGCGATCATGGTCGGCACCGATTACAAAAGCTCGCAGGGTGCGGCAATAATGGCATCGTTTTCTGAGAGTGGAGTGTACGCGTCCATAGGCGTCCATCCGATTGATGACAAAAAAGAGCGTTTTCGGGAACCTTTTTTTGCCGATCTTGCGGTTGGTCCACGCGTTGTTTCAGTGGGCGAATGTGGTCTTGATTATTCTCGCTTGGGTGATACAAATGATGTTTCTACAGAAAAAGCGCGTCAAAGAGAGCTTTTTGAGACGCAAATAGATTTTGCGCTCGCGTACGACCTACCACTCATGATTCATTGCCGTGACAGCGACAAGGCGCTCGCTGATGCACACCGTGATGTCATTGCAATGCTTGTCGACAAGAAAAGTAAGAATTCAAAATTGCGCGGGAACATACACTTTTTCTCGCAGACAATTGACATCGCGCGAGAGTATTTTGCTATCGATTTCACTATTTCATTCACGGGGGTAATTACGTTTTCAGATGAATACAATGATGTTGTGCGCTTGGCCCCGCTTGATCGCATCATGTCAGAAACAGATTGCCCGTATGTTTCGCCCGTTCCTTATCGTGGTAAACGCAACGAACCTATTTTTGTGGAAGAGGTAGTGAGGATAATAGCGGAAATTCGCGGTGAGGATTTCGAAACTGTACGCGTTGCTCTCGTGCAAAACGCCCTCCGTGTTTTTAATATTACAACACACATTTAATTCCCCGAGGACGGTCCTCGGGGAAACTGAGGAGTAATCTAGGATTTCATTTAATTCTCTTTTGAAATGCAATTCTGTAACATAGAATTGTATGAAAAAACATCAAAAAAGAGCCCCATTTGTGCATTTGCGCGAACGGCACCGAGATAGAATCCACGCCCTGTATGGAGAGGGACACAATCAGAAATCTGTAGCCGAAGTGCTAGGGGTCGACCCAAGCACCATATGTCGCGAGCTCGACCGTGGGGGCAGAACCACGTGGCGCTACAATGCCATCCGTGCGGAAGCAGATTCAAAAGAAAAGCGTACCCACAGTAAGTGTGAAGGAATGAAGATTGAAACGCATCCCGAGCTCAAGGAGCGGATTATCAGAGAGTTAAAAGAACTGCGCGCCCCAGACGAGATCGCTGGGCGTATGAAGAAGGAAAATCTCGCCGTTCGCATTGGGACCAACGCACTTTACAAATGGCTTTACAGCGAGTATGGAAAGCCATACTGCAAGTATCTCTGTTCCCGCAGGGTACACAAAAAGAAGCAGTCGCGACGAGGAAAGCGACACCTCATACCGAACAGAATATCCTTACGAGAACGGCCTAATGACGAAATACAGGTGCATGGGGAGAGCGACTTGTTTGTTTCTCCGACAAATCTTCATTCAAAAACTGTTGGACACCTAACCGTAGTACCGAAGGCACACCTGCTCGTCGGACAACTCATTGCAAACAAGAAACCGAGCACCATGGTTGCTTCTATGAAATTAATACAGAGAAGAGTGGCAGTCACTACGTGGACGATGGACAATGGAACGGAGAATCAGTGGCACGAGCAGTTTGGCATACCCACCTTCTTCTGCACGAAGGGTAGCCCTTGGCAGAAACCCCACGTCGAGAGCAGTATTGGACTCACACGGAAGTGGTTTCTTCCCAAGGGTACGGATCTCGCAAAAGTACCCGACGCAGCCTTCCAATCCATGCTGTTTGTTTTGAACCACAAGTATCGAAAGTCCTTAGGGTACAAGAGTGCGTACGAGGTGGCTATGGATTGTGATATTATTAAAAAAGTTCCCCTATTATCAAGACGAAAAGCAATTGCATTTAGGTAGAGAATTTACCTTCCATGATTTTTGACTTCTCGCATTTTCTTTGGTAGGATGCACTAGTTATCAGGTTAACGGGGGAGACCCTATAAAAATATGAATCATAATGAACACACGGAGCCTCGCATTTACGAGCTAGGTTACCATCTCGTTCCAACGCTTGCAGAGGAGCAAATCCCAAAAGCGTCGGGAGCCGTGCGTGGTATGATTGAGCGGATTTCCAAGGATATTATTGCCGAGGAATTACCCGTATTCATCGACCTCGCCTATCAGATTGTAAAAACAGTCGAACACAAGAATAAGCGTTTTGATCAAGCCTACTTTGGGTGGATTAAATTCGACGGTTCTCCAGAGGGTATCGCAGAGCTTGAAGAAGGTCTCAAAAAGGACGAAAATGTTCTTCGTTACCTAATCGTTAAGACGATTCGTGAGAACACTTTTATCGCAAAGAAGTTTACCGGAGTAAAGGTAAAGGAGCCGGAAGAAGTAGCTGTTGTTGCAGCAGAAGAAGCCACAGCAACTCCTGTCGATGAGGTACTGGACAAGGCTATTGAAGAATTGGTAGCATAGTACTATGTATATAAACAAAGCGATGGTTTACGGGAATTTGACACGCGATCCAGAAATGAGAGCGCTTCCGTCAGGACAGCAAGTAGCAAGTTTTAGTCTTGCAACAAATCGCGTATGGAAGGACAAAGCAGGTAGCAAACAGGAGAGTGTCGATTATCATAACATTGTGATGTTTGCGAAATTGGCTGAACTTGCGGCTCAGTATTTGAAAAAAGGTTCAGCGGTGTTTATTGAAGGTCGCATGCAGACGCGAAGTTGGGACGACGCAACGGGCAAAAAATACCGCACCGAGATTGTGGCTGATACGATGCAGTTTGGACCACGCGCAAGCAGTGCTCCCGCTTCAGGAAGTTATTCTCCATCAGTATCATCAAAATCTGCTGCTCCCGTGGCTGCACCAGAGGCACTCGAAACCATTGAATACCCAGAAGAGGACATTAACCCAGACGATATTCCATTCTAATTATGAAAAAAAATACCCAATGTTACTTTACGACAAACAATGTAAAGCAGATCGACTATAAGGATGTCGACATTTTGAAGAAGTTTCTCAATCCACATGCCCGCATGATTGCAGGAGAACGTACTGGCGTATGTTCGAAGCATCAGCGTCAGCTTGCCTCGGCGGTGAAGCGCGCGCGATTCATGGGGCTCCTCCCATTCGTTGCGAAATAAAAATAAAAATAAAACCCAGCCCCACTAGTGGGGCTGGGTTTTATTTTTATTTTTTGTCCACGCGTTCTGCGTATGTTCCAGTCTCGGTGTTTACACGAATGAGATCTCCTTCGTGGATAAACATCGGCACGTTGATTGTTGCGCCAGTTTCAAGAGTTACTGTGTTTGAACCACCCTGCACGGTGTTACCGCGCACTGCAGGAGGCGCTTCTTTCACAAGCAGGTCAACCTTGATAGGGAGGCGGACACCAATTACCTTCTCATTGAATATCATTGCAGTCACAAGCGTATTTGCCTTTAAGAAACCTTCTTTGCCATCGAGAAGCTCGGTTTTAAGCGCATAGCGGTCCGCAGGTTTTTTTGGATCACAGAACCATGATTCACCTTTGCCAGAGTATAGGTACTTGATCTCTTTTGTTTCGATGTCCGCCTCTTCTACACGGTCTGACTGCTGGAATGTCTCCTCAACGACGCGCCCTGTAATGAGATGCCTAAGTTTTGTCTGGTTTGTAGGGCGACGCTTTTGTTTCTGAGCTACGTGCGAAGACATAACCTCGTATGGTTCGCCCTTCAAAACAATACACTTTCTTGGGGTAATTTCATTGTAATCTATAATAGCCATAATCTGCCTATTCTACGGGTTTTTTGAGAAAATGCAACGTTTACAGTTTATAATTTATTACCTATTTGCATCGATAGATGCAAATAGGTAATAAATTATAAATAAATACATATGAATTATTCCACCTCTCTCAATTTTGCGCGAATTTCTTTCAAGAGGGAAGCGCGAATCGCCTTATTCTCTTTGTCAGCGAGGAAAGTACATGCAGAATCATAGCCGCGACCGATTTTAGTATCCCCATATGAATACGAAGAGCCAGACTTTTGTAAAATTTCAAATTTCTCTCCAAGCCCCAAAATCTCGCCTTCCTGCGAGATACCTTTGCCGTGCATGAGGTCAAACTCCGCCTGCTTGAATGGAGCCGCAACTTTGTTCTTAATAACCTTTACTCGAGTGCGACTACCCACAACCTCATCTCCTTTTTTGATCTGCGCGATGCGACGGATATCGAGACGCACTGATGTATAAAACTTTAGAGCTTTGCCACCGGGTGTTGTCTCGGGGTTGCCAAACATCACGCCAATCTGCATACGGATTTGGTTGATGAAAATGACAATTGTTTTCGAGTGAGCGACTATCGCTGTAAGTTTGCGAAGCGCTTGTGACATGAGGCGCGCTTGCTTGCCGACGTGGTGCGCACCCATATCGCCCTCTATCTCGTCCTTTGGTGTGAGCGCCGCGACCGAGTCAATGACAATAACGTCCATTTTTCCTGAGCGCACAAGGCTCTCTACAATCTCAAGCGCCTGCTCGCCGTTGTCTGGCTGAGAGATGAGAAGCTCGTCAATGTTTACGCCGAGCTTCTTTGCATACTCAGGATCCATTGCGTGTTCCGCATCAACGAACGCACAGATGCCTCCCATTTTTTGTGCCTCCGCGACGACGTGAAGGGTGAGGGTAGTTTTTCCCGATGATTCTGGTCCAAAAATTTCGATGATGCGTCCGCGGGGAAGTCCGCCAACGCCGAGAGCATAGTCGAGACCAATTGAGCCTGTCGAAATGGCATCAACGCCAACCTTTGGCTTATCACCGAGTTTCATAATGGCACCTTCACCGAATTTTGCCTGAATCGCCTTTATTGTGTCCTCGATATTCGCACCCGATTCTTTTTTCTCAGTCGCCTTTTTCTTTGCTAGTGCCATAATAATATTAAATTTGATTGATAGTCGTTGAGCTAATTTGTATTTCTTGTGTTGTTGTCGCGAAAGTTGTCTCAATCTCCTCTGGTGGAACAACAAGCACCATCTCTATTGTTTTTTTTACGATCCTCTCGTAATTATCCTTTGCCGTAATTTCAATTATATTATATCCTGGTGCGAGTATCAATTGACTAATAAAGTTTCCGTTCAAATCAACAGCAGTTTGCGCGCCGTTGATTGCAAGGTTGTTTGTATGGACTCCGCGCCCCGCGACCACTATCACGGGTGTTGTGGTCGAAAATCCATTCTCAGGGTTTGAAATAATGATTCTTGGTCCCCGAATAAAATCGTTTAACGTAAAAAAGGAATAAACAACAATGAGGGCGACACCAAGCCCACCGAGCCACCATTTTAGTATTTTACGGCCTTCCATATCGTTTACTCGACTGTGTTGTCAGACTTTGTCAGGACCTCGCGAGGTTTTGCCCCATCTCCAGGACCGATAACGTTTCGATCTTCAAGCATATCGATAAGTCGTGCGGCGCGAGCGTAACCCACCTTGAGGCGTCTTTGGAGGTATGAAGTCGATGCCTTCCCTGCTTCAATAACGATTAGCCTTGCATCTTCATATAGGTCGTCATCGCTATTTCCTTCTTCTTCGTCAAATGAAGAACTAAACAGCGAATCGCGCTCATTGCTGATACTGCCGCTCGAGAGGTTTATCTCATCAGTATCAGGAATTCCGTCCGTTGGCATGTTGCTCAAGTATTTCACTACTGCCTTCACTTCTGTTTCCGACATAAATGCTGACTGAATACGCGTGGGCTTCGACATTTCGCCGGAGATGTAGAGCATATCGCCGGCACCAAGGAGTTTTTCGGCTCCTGATGCGTCCAAAATAGTACGTGAGTCGATTTGCGACGCCACTTGCAGCGCCACGCGCGCAGGAACGTTTGCCTTGATAAGCCCCGTAATGACATTCACCGATGGACGCTGTGTTGAGAGGATAAGATGAATACCCACCGCGCGACTCATTTGTGCAAGGCGCACGATGGCACTTTCAAGCTCGCGAGGGTATGTCTGCATGATGTCCGCGAGCTCATCAAGAACGATGACGATATACGGCATTCGCTCAGGGAGTACCCCTTCCGGTTTTCCTGCATTCTTCGCTTTCTCTGTTGCTTTTAGCGCCGGCTCAACGATGTTTTTGTGATACGAAGAAATATCTCGCACTGATTCTGCCTCAAGAATATTGTAGCGACGATCCATTTCCTTTGCAGCCCATTTGAGCGCGAGAATAGCTTTTTTCGCATCGGTAATAACGGGAGTGAGCAGATGGGGGATCTTGTTGTAGAGGGTGAGCTCAACGCGCTTCGGGTCGATCATAATAAAACGCATTGCCTCGGGTCCATTTCTGTAGAGGAGCGAATTCACGACCGCATGAATTGTCACCGACTTACCCGAACCAGTGGCGCCCGCGATGAGCACGTGGGGCATCTTTGCAAGATCCGCATAATAAAGTTTTCCAGAGACACCGCGACCAAGCGCAACGAGAAGCGGCTTAGGCGACTCGCGGAACTCATCAGAAGAAAAGAGTGTCTTCAACCCCACCACTGTCTTCGTGGAGTTTGGCACTTCGATACCGACAAGGGATTGCCCGGGGATAGGTGCCTCAATACGAATAGGGTGCGCCGCGAGCGCGTACGAGAGCTCGCTTTGAAGCCCAACGATGCGCGCAAGCTTCACGCCTTCTGCAGGTTTGAGAGCGTACCTTGTAACCGATGGTCCGATGGAAACCTCGTCCATTTCAACAGTGATGCCGTACTGCCCGAGCGTGCGTTTGATGATGTTTGCATTCGCTTTGATGTCGCCAACACCAGGCTTGCCACGGTCGCCCTCAAGGATTGAAAGTGGAGGGGGGACGTACGTTGTATTCATCACTTGGTTGAGCGAGATACCCGATTCATCTGTTGAAGCGATTTCTTTTTTTATTTTCGCCACTACTTGCGCGAGCTTCGGTGGTCTGTCCTCTTCTATTTTTTCCTCCTCTTTTATTTCGCGCCCGACCGATTGAATCTCCACCTCTTCATCAATATCACCTTCTTCGTCAACTTTTTTTCTCCAGAAAAGCAATGCGTTAAAGTTTGGTCGCGTGTTGAACATAACAAGGAGTGATATCGCAAGGAATGCAATGAGGAACAGTGTGGCGATGTAGGTGTCAAAAAGTTTTACGAGCGGATTGGAAACAATACGCCCGAGGATTCCACCCGAATTGTCTCCCGAAAAAATATTCACGAGTCCGAGAATGGAAAAAAGAAAAAGGAATGCCCCGAGGCTTGCGGTCATGGCAATGTTTGGACGTGACTCGCGAAAAAAAGAAACACCAAGGAGAAAGAGAAGAAGGGGGAGCGCAAAATACCCTACCCCAAGAAGATAATTAAAACCTCCATAAACCGACCCGCCCAATATCCCTGCATAGCCCCACGGCGCGACAGAAAAAAAGATACCAATGACAAAAAAGAGAATTGCAATGACACTGTGCCGTATCTCAGATGACAAGCCGCCAAAGAATGAAATGTCAGAGAATAACGATGTTTGTTCCTCAGGAGTCCCACTTGTTTTTTTAGGATTCTTCACCTCAGTTTTTTTATGTCTGCCGATTTCTTTCTTTGCCATATAAATATTCATACATAGTAACAGATAATAGACATCTTCCCAAGAGATCATTTTCTAAAAGACATTTACAATCATTGACTTTGTTCAAATGTCCGTTATATAATAGACAAACATTGCAGAGGTATCAATAAAGGACATTCATGTCAAAAAACCAACCAATAAAAGACATTTAAAGGACATACAATGGACTACAAAAAAGACATTAAAGACAGGGGGATCGCAAGCCACGAATCATCAAGCGGAATGGTGTCGTTTGGAAATAACCTTTCAAAAAAATGCGAACGTATTGCAACTGCAATTTATCTCATCACTAACTTTCTATCGGACACAGAGCCGATGAAGTTTCGCCTTCGCACATTGTCTATCGACTTTGTCCGAGATGCGTCCTTTATAAAAAATGGTAGTCAGATGCTTGAGACGAATGTCCTTGATGCGCTCCGCGCAAAGATAGAAGAGACCCTCTCCCTCCTTGAGCTCGCATTTATTGCAGGTCTTGTATCAGAGATGAACTTCACTATTTTGAAGCGCGAGTACGTTGCACTCCGTGATACAATCGAGGTTAAAAAAGCATTACGCGAATCTCGCACAGACAGCATCCTCGGCGACAAGTTTTTTGGAACACCTGATTCCGCATTGCATCAAAAAGGCCTGACCTTCGAATCAGCTGATTCGTGTCTTGGAAATAAACGCAACCCGCACCCAAGTCCTGACCTTTATGCACCCGCATACCCTAAAGGACATTCTATCGGACAAACGAGCATCACAATGTCCGATAGAAATACAAAAGGACATGTCCCCGCATCCCGCACACAAAGGTCTATCCTTGCTGATTTTGCAAAATCAGATCGCGCTCTGTCGAATGAAGCGCGATCTGAAGGTCGGACCTTTATGAATCCCGCACCAAATCGTGCCACCACCGATGTCGCCAAAGAATCCCGCCGTGCCCGCATTTTAAAACTTATAAAGGACAATCGAGAAGTTACTATAAAGGACATTACTACTCATTTTCCAGACCTATCAGAAAAGACAATTCAGCGAGAGCTCGTTCTTCTAACAGAAACAGGTGTCCTTAAGAAATTAGGGGAGCGCAGATGGTCTCGCTATGCATTAGTATAGCCAACGCATTTAACAAAGGTCCGACCTCTGATTTTGCAAAATCAGAGGTCGGACCTTTGTGTTTGTATTGTACTTTCTCCTTTTTTCTGCTACATTACACTCGTGTGGAGTGATGTCGGTTTTGGTAGTTTGCAACGTTTGCAAGCTGCTATCCACGAGTTATCCACACATATACTTTGCAGGTTTATCCTGTGCCGTATATAATGTATGTAAGTTCAGTGCGTGTAGAAATACACCGCACTGGATTTAGGCGTAATAAGATGTTCGCATCCCCATTGCCCATTAAATAGAAAGCTCCCGGCAGACGATAGATTGCAAGCTTGTGGGAGAGGTCATTGAAAACTAGATCCGTTGCGCAAAAACTTTTTTGCACCCAAGGTCCGACCTTCGAATCAGCTGATTCTGAATCAGGAGATTCACGGCTTGGCCGTAGACTCTTGGACGTAGACTATAAATAGAAGGTCGGTCCTTTATTTTAAAAAAAAGTTTTTGCGCAGCGGGTCTTGCATAGAAAATCGCATCACACAATACGGTGCATTTTCAGTTTTCTATGGCCTCGACCCGAGTGGTCGAAGCACTACCGCATGACCGACAAAACGACAGAATCAAAAGTATCAGTAATTTAATCATTGATACTCGTGCTATTAGAAACTTATCAATTATTTCGTAGAGCGAGGAGCGTGTGGAAGAGTAATCTCTTACACAACGTCCGAGCGGATACGAAAATATTGTAATCATTATTTATGAATAAAATTATTTCATCAAAGTCTGCAAAAATTGCTGCAGGTTTGGTAGGAGTGATTGCTGGATTCGCAATGGTTGTATCAACCGCATCAGCATACACATTCTCAACAAACTTGAAGCAAGGCAGCACCGGTGCTGATGTAAAAAACCTTCAAATAGTTTTGAACATGAGCGCTGACACAAAGGTAGACGGAATAGGAGCAGGTTCAGCAGGTAAGGAAACTTCTTACTTTGGACCAGCAACCAAAGCCGCAGTTATCAATTTCCAGAACAAGTACGCATCAGAAGTTCTCGCACCAGCTGGCTTGACCAGTGGTACAGGCTTCGTTGGTGCTATGACTCGTGCGAAGTTGAACACCATGGGTGGCGGATCAACAACAGGAATGGTTCCTGGTTGTACCTCACTCGTTGGCTTTAGCTCAACCACAGGTCAGTCGTGTGCTACAGGCGCAACAATAAGTACGGTTCCTGGTTGTACTTCAGTTGTTGGCTTTAGCCCAACGACAGGTCAGAAATGTGACGCTTCAACAACTACTACAACAACTGGAGTAGCTACAGGCGCAGGCTTCAACGTAACCCTCGCATCAGACTCTCCAATGAGTGGCGCGTTGGTTGCAGGACAGGCTCTTGGCGACCTTGCACACCTCACCTTCTCGAACAACTCGGGAAGTGAAGTGAAGGTTACCAGCATCACTTTGAACCGCACTGGCGTTTCAAACGATGACACACTCGTAAACGTATACCTCTACGATGGAGCAAATCGCTTAACCGACTCGACATCAGTTTCGAGTGGTAAAGCTACTTTCAACTCTTCAACAGGTATCTTCACGATTGCTGCAGGTTCATCGAAGACCATAAAGGTTCTCGGCGACATCTTGAGCACATCTGCAGGTCAGATTGTTGGTGTGTCACTCACAAGCGTAACTTCAACAGGTACACTTACGACAACACTTCCAGTTAACGGTGGATACTTGAATATCGCATCCGCAACACTTGGAACTCTTGCATTCAGCACAGCAACAACACCTACTGCAACATCAGTAGACCCACAGAACGACTACACTGTATGGCAGAACACTGTTACTGTAGGTACACACGCTCTTAATCTTAAGGCGTTGTCACTTCGTAACGTTGGTTCGATCAATACGAGCGACATCAAGAACTTCCGCCTCTATGTAGACGGATCACTTCTTTCAACTGTTGCAAATCTTGATTCAAACGGTTATGTAACGTTTGATCTTTCAGCAGCACCAAAGTCACTCGCAACAGGAGGACGCATTATTAAGGTAGTTGCAGACATCACTGGTGGCTCAACACGTACCTTCGCAATGTCACTTCGTCAGGCAAGTGATGTTACTGCAGTTGATTCTGACCTCAATCAGGCAGTATTGGCTACTGGTAACGATACTTCTTCAACAGGAACATTCGCAGCTCGCAGCGCAACATCGGCAACGATTACCGCAGGTTCACTTTCAGTAACCAAAGCGGCATCGTCACCTTCAAGCGACATCGCCGTTGCTTCGTCCAATGTGAAACTCGGAAGTTTTGAGTTCCGTGCAGCAGGTGAGAACATCAAGATTGAAAACTTGAACGTTCAGGCTGACACGTCAATTCACAATGGTGGTCTCGACAATGGTAAAGTATTCTTCAATGGCGTACAGGTAGGTTCTACAAAGGACCTCTCAGAAGGCGCTTCAGTTAACTTTACTTTCGGTTCATCACTCATTGTGAACGCAGGAACGACTGGTATCATTGACATCTATGCAGACGCAAAGACATCAACTGGTACTAACCTTTCTGCAACAGAAACCATCTTGGTTACAGTTGCAGTCGGTACATCCGGTAATGCACAGGGAATGTCATCACTTAACACGTTGACAGTTCCAGCAACAGCGGTTGCCGCAAACACGATTACCGTTGCAGCATCAACACTTACTACAACTAAGTACTCTGGTTACGGTAACCAGACAATGGTTGCAGGACGTAACAATGCAAAGATTGGTTCGTTCGTGCTTTCAGCAGGTTCATCAGAGGGTGTTAATGTTGATACTCTCACCATTGCACTTTCAACAGCAAACGCAGCATCTCTCACAAACCTTACACTCAAGGATGCAGCAACAGGCGCGCAAATTGGTACTGTAAAGACGACACCTGGAGCTCCAACAAACGCTTTTGGTGTTAACCTTGCTCTCGCAGCATCACAGACCAAGACGATTGATATCTACGCTGATATCTTGACTGCAGCAAACGCAGGTACAATTGCAGCGGGAGCCGCAGCAACAGGTACCGGCACGTTGGGTACATCAGTAACAGCATCGAACGTAACTCTTCAGACCATTACGGTTGGAAACGGTTCACTTACCCTTGCAGTTGCTGCAAATAACCCAACTTCTGCAAACGTAATTGCTGGTTCTACAAACGTAAAGGTTGGACAGTTCGTATTTACCGCAGCTAATGATTCCTACACAATTGAAAAATTGAAGATCAAGGTTTCAAACAACGCGGCAACTTCGACTACTGGCATTACGCTTAAGTACAAGAACGCAGCAGGTGTAGAGCAGACTGTATCACAGCCTCTTACTACTGGCTCGGAATCAAATGCAACGGCAACCTTTGATGGTTTGACGATGTATGTTCCAAGCACAGGTACAGATGCGCTCCTCGATGTATACGTAGATATTCCTACGATTGCGTCAGGCGCAACATCAGGTGCTGCTATTACAGTAACTATTGATTACAACGAAGGATACCAGCAAAAGAACTCAGCAGGCACGACCGCTACAACGATCGGATCAGCTGACGTAACTGCTGCTTCGGGTAACAATGGTACGTTCTACGTTAGAAAGACTGTTCCTACATTCGCACGCGTAACCTCAGGTCTTACCTCGGTTCCTACGACAGGACAGGCTCTCTACAAGTTCAGCCTTACCGCGGACACAGCTTCATCGGTAGAATTCAAGAAGATTACGCTTACGGTAGCAACCACGAGCGTAACCATCGCTGATATGCACATCCGTGAAGCTGGCAGTTCAACAGACTTGAACACCACTGCTGCAAATGCAACAACTGCAGGTCTTGTAGCATTCACCATCGGTACTACACTCACTGACGATATCCAGCAGATTGGCGCAGGTTCTTCAAAGACCTACGAGATCACTGGTACTGTTACAGGATGGAATGCCTCTGGCGACAGCGCAGTATTCAGCATCACTGATGATACAACTGCAGCAGGTTCTGCAAATGCATCATCACTTGCTCATGGAGCTAACTTTGTTTGGTCAGATCGTTCGGCTACAAGCCACACAACGATTACTACTGACTGGATTGGTGGCTACTTGCTCAAGGATCTCAGTTCGGACGCTTACAGCTACACCTACTAATCTAGGTTAGTTTATAGAAAAGAGAATAGATTCAATATGAGTTAATCCACTGATTCAGAGAAATATCTCGAATCTGGCAAATTCATCGAATTATCCTCAATTCAGCAAAAACCCCCGCTTCCGCAAGGATTCGGGGGTTTTTTGTTTGAATACCCAGGAAGGACCGCCCTTCCCATCCAGGATTCCCAAAAAGGTCCGGCCTTTTTAAAAAGGCCGGACCTTTTTGGGAATGGTATGAAAAGTGTTTTCCTCGTGATATAGTAGATATATTATGAATACGTATTTGAAATGGGGTTCGATTGCCGTCCTTGTTGCTGTTATTGCTGGTGACGCGTTGTTTTTCCTGGGGAACAAGTCTACTGTCACTTTTTTTGCGATTGAATCAAATCTTCTTCCAAGAGAGTGGCAATATAAGGGGTTTTATACAACGCCAGAGCAAATCGCAAAGGCGCAGGCTAATATTAAGACCTTTCAAGGCAGAGTAGGAGGATCAACTGAAGAAAAATATGACATCGCAGTTTCTATTGCGCAAGAATATATGCATATCGGGCAAGGTAAGGAGGCATACGAGTACCTTCTTCGTGCTGAGAAAATAGATCCTATCAATTCCATTACTTATCAGACAATGGGAACCCTTTTTGAATCTACCACTGCCATTGATGCAGCAGAACAGGCATTTAAAAAAGGCATCGAAACACAACCTCATATCGCTCAAAACCACCTTGTTCTTATTGAATTTTACAAAAGGCATAACAAAGAGGCTTTGACGATTGATGATACTTTTGTAAAGGCGCTCAATAGCACTGACCGCAACATCAATCTTCTCAAGGAATACGGACAGTGGCTTGAGGGTGAAAATCGTTACAGTGATTCGCTTTCTGCATGGGAAGAAGTTTTTGCGCGCGATCCGAACACCGCTGTTGAAAGAAAAGTGTCGCAATTGAAGAAGTTGGCAAAATAAAACAAGAAGATCATGTCACCCAAGAATCTCGCAATATTATGGAATACCTTACGATGGGTGCTCGTCGCAACGGCCCTAACGCCACTCCTCTATGTGAGCGGCATTTATTACCCGTTTATTGTCCCAAAGGTTGTGTATTTCAGAACGCTTGTTGAGTTTTCTGTGGCATTTCTTGCGGTATATGCAATTTATCGCATAGATGGCATCGATCTTTCATTTTTTAAAAATAAAATCACATGGCTCCCCGCTCTGTTTTTGGGTATGAGTTATGTGTCGTCGGTGTTCGGAATTGATTTTTATCATAGTTTTTGGTCAACATTTGAGCGTATGGACGGCTTGTTTACCCTTACGCACGTGGTCGCATATTGCTATTTACTGCTCATTGTTTTCCGAGAAAAAGACTGGAAGCTTTTCTTTACGGCAAATGCTGTCATCGGGTCTCTCGTCGCGCTCTATGCGGTCGGACAGCATTTTGGAATCGCATGGTTTTTGGACAAGGCAGACCCACGCGTAAAGGGAACGATTGGAAATCCTGCATTCCTTGCGAGCTATCTTGCCATTACCGCTTTCTTTGTATTTGATCTTGCGCGCAAGTCGCGGTCAGTGTTTGTAAGGTATTTTTGGTGGTTCGCCTTATTTATTCACGCGTTTGCAATTATTTGGTCGCAGACGCGCGGTATTTTCGTGGCGATTTTTGCAGCGGCAGCAACGCTCTTTGCGGTATGGGCGGTTACTACTCGCGAAAGAACAAAAAGAATGTGGGCCGCCGGAGGCATTTTGCTCATCGTTGTTTCCGGGGCGCTTTTTTATGCCTATCGTCACGAGATTGCATCTGCCAATATCCCCATGCTTTCGCGTGTGGCAAGTATTTCCGCTGTGGATCCTACGACACAGAGTCGTTTGTTTGTGTGGGGGAAATCGTTGGAAGCATCCGCTGAAAGACCAGTTATTGGCTATGGTTTTGAAAATTTCGAGTATGTGTACAACAAGTTTTATGATCCGCAAAAGATTGGAGAAGAGTGGTTTGACCGTTCGCACAACGTGTATATTGACGAGCTGATACACGGCGGCATCGTCGGACTCGGGGTCTATCTTGCATTGCTTGGCTTCATGTTTTACGCGCTTTGGCAGTATCGCACGCGAGATCAAGAGACGGCGCTCCTTTTGAGCGCGCTTCTTCTTGTTTATTCAATACAAAACTTTTTTGTATTCGATACCATAAGTAGCAGCTTCTTATTCTGGGCACTTTTTGCATTTATTGTATTTTTGTCGAAAGGGGAGGAGAAAGTGTCTGTCCGTCGAAATGTTACAACTCAAGAAATACCACTATGGGGCAAGGTCCTCTCCGTCGTTTTTGCTTCTGGTGTGGTAATTTCTGGATATTGGGCAAATTATCTCCCTATTCGCGCAAATACAGCCCTTGCTGAGGGGTATATGTATCAGATCGTAGATATCCCTCGTTCTACTGCTGCGCTCAATCGAGGGCTTTCCTATGGTACTTTTGGTGATATGGGATACGGATACCAGGTGTATGATATGTACAAAAACAAGCTTGAATACGGAAAGATTTCACAGAAAGACTTGAAAGAAAGTTATGAATTTTCAGAAGCGTTCCTCGGTCGCCTTATAGAGAAATACCCATGGAATACCCGTTTGTATATATATTGGGGGCATGTTGTCGAAGGTCGTCCGGAAGGCACCCCGTATGACAAAAATAAAATCATTGATTTGATGGAGAAAGCGATTGAGCTTAGCCCGATGCGCCCTCAGGCGTATTATATACTTGCGAATGTGTATTTAGGCGAGCTTCAGGGGGGTACCACAGCTCAAAAAACAGAGGCAAACGCAAAAGCGCTTGGTGTACTGAAAAGCTATGCCGACCTTGTGCCACATTATGCAGAAGCGCAGTTTATCGTTGCAAATGTTGCAGAGAAGGCTGGTGAGAAACGGTTGGCAGCGGAGTATTTCAAGAGAGGGGATGCAGTCTACTTGCCAGACCCTGGGGTTGCAAAGAGGGCTGTTACGTATCTCATTAGAACCAATGATTACAAGCACGCAGAGCGGTATTTCAAGGATCTTTCGGACTCCAATCCTGGCAATCTTGATGCGATGGTAGATTTAGCGAAGATTTACTACATGAATGGAAAAGTCGATGAAGCGGTTGAAGCACTCAACAAGGTGAACAACATCAACCCCAAATTCCTCGACAAAGAACCTGACCTCACGAGTAAAATTTTAAATTCCTACCAGCGCTAACCCCAAAAAGCTCCGGCCTTCTTAAAAAGGCCGGAGATTTTTGGGGTACACATGGTGTATAATTCTTGTATGCGAAGAAAAGTACAATTATCAATCGGCGAATACTACCACATTTACAATCGTGGAACAGATAAACGCACCATTTTTATGGAACCGCATGATTACAAGCGATTCATCGCTCTTTTGTATGCCTGCAATAGTATGGATCCAGTAAATATAGCCGATCATTTCCAAAAAGGCCGGACCTTTTCTGAACTTTTTGCCGTTGAAAGAGGTGAAACCTTGGTATATATTATCGCTTACTGCCTTATGCCAAACCATTTCCATCTTTTGGTACGGGAAAAATCTGAATGTGGTATTCAGAAATTTATGCAGAAACTATCAACGGGATATTCGATGTATTTTAATAGTAAAAATAAACGCACAGGTACACTATTTGAAAGTCGGTTTAAAGCAAAGCACGCTGATAATGATGAGTATCTAAAGTACCTTTTTGCATATATTCACTTGAATCCAGTTAAACTTATTGACCCACTGTGGAAGGAAAGTGGTATTCAAGACCGAGTTGCCGCAGAGGGTTATTTGAGTGATTATGTGCATTCAAGCTTTCTTGATTGGAATGGGAGCACTCGTCTTGAGTCAAAGATTCTTAACCGTGAAGCTGCTCCAGAATATTTTACAACAGCAAACGACTTCAATAATTTTGTGAATGATTGGCTAGGGTTTGAAGAGAAGTAGCCCAAAAAGCTCCGGCCTTTTTAAAAAGGCCGGAGCTTTTTGGGAGTTATCCACAAGGGGAATTAGGGAATTGTGGGGGTGGTTGGTAGAATTAGTGGAATTATATGGATACAAATACAAAAAAAATAGTAAAAAAGGGCGCTAGGATTTTGAAGTGGGTGATGGTGGTGTTTGTGGTACTTCTTGTTGCGCGTCTTCCTTTCTACTTAAGAAATGAAAATACAAAGGAGCAGGTTGCGAAAATTCACGCAACCAAACTCACGATGGATGATGTTATGGGGGTAAATTTACCACCAGATCCGGGCGCAGAAGCAGACAAAACAGTTGCTGGTGTTGATGCAAATAAAAATGGTATCCGTGATGACGTGGAACTCGCTATTTTTAAAGAATATCCAAATTCAGCAAAGACGAGGGCGGTGCTTTTGCAGTATGCGCTGGTGCTTCAGATGGAGGTGACGCAGCCGTTTGAGAATACAGTAAATGTTACGGAGGTGGTGAGGGAGGAGGATAGGGCACACTCTTGTGTTGCCGATGCTCTCGTACCAAGGGAAACCCCAGAATCAGGGAGAAGCATGACTGATGTTAAAAAGATTGAGAATTATATTAGTTCAATAGAAAGTAAACAGTTCAATACAAAAGAAAGAAAATTCACAAAAAGTAATTTTTACGAAAACTTGAGAAGTTTTGGACCACTTGATGAAGTTGTTTGTGATATTGATTTATTTACACTTCCTAATTAATTATGTTAAAGCTGTACTTTAGAAAATTTGGAATAATTATTACAGTATTTTTATTTCCACTGATTTCATTTGCTCAGGTGAGCGGTGCAGCTTGTTTAAAGAGCGGATATACCATTGAAACAATTAACGGAATTTTTACAAAAGAAGGCACTCCAGGTGGTGATGATGGCGCTGAAGCTAATAGGAAATCTGTCGAGCTTCTGTTGCCACTGATATACAAAGGTGAAAAGTTAACTGTTAAGTACCTCTACAACCCCACGCACGGCTTACTTGACCTTACCGACGTCGCCATTCAAAAAACATTTGAAGATGTTGATATGCAGGATCCTGATTTTCTTAAAATCCTCAACGCCGCAAGCACGCAAGTAAAAACACAGAAAGTCCTTGTTGTTGCCCACTCGCAGGGCAATTTCTATGCTAACAATTTTTACAAGGCTGTTACCGATAGTGGCGATGTTCCAACTAAATCAATCGGTGTATATAGTGTTGCGACACCTGCAAGTTATGTAGCAGGAGGTGGAATATACCGTACATCTAGCACGGACACTGTTATTAATCGCGCAAGAAAGGCTCTCCCCGGAACATTTTTGCCAGCGCATGACAGTATTGATTACAAAGAGTCTGATGACGATGGCCGAGGGCATGGATTTCGTGAAATATATTTAGAATATCGTGGTGAGGAAATTAAAAAGGAGATAGAACAATCCTTGAGTAAATTATCAGTTGACCCAACACGCTCCGAATACACCACATGCATCAATCCACCAAAAGCACTTTCTGCTTTTGAAAAAGTGACAAAACCTGTTGTCTATTCTGTCGACTCCGTTTTGGCTACAGGAACAGTTGCTCTTACTGCTAGAAGAAATGCAATAATCGATTTTGCGATATTAACTCTCAAAAAAGATATACCTATTGCGATAAAAACCTATGTAGTCGCAGTAGATACTGCAAAATGGACATACGACACAACGGTGGCGCTCGGGAAATTTGTTGGTAATGGCGTGTTTGCAGTTGGTTCCGCTGTGTATAACGCTATTGCATCGGGATTGTCTAGTAGTGGGTCGGTTGCAAGTAGCAATAGTGCATCAGTGATTTTGGCGACGCAATCATCACAACCGCAAACACAGAGTCAAGCTCCCGTT
>Ga0209542_10000682_pt1 | contig 81269 bp, 90 predicted proteins | sample RifCSPhighO2_01_FD_184028 | JGI IMG/M metagenome (GOLD analysis project Ga0209542, IMG submission 184028) | Soil microbial communities from Rifle, Colorado - Rifle CSP2_plank highO2_0.1 (SPAdes) (version 2) | ecosystem: Environmental > Terrestrial > Deep subsurface > Rock core/Sediment ...
GACTTGTGCTTGACCTTGACAATCTTGCTCTGGAGCGCGGGCTTGCGCTTGAAAACGTTGTCATTAATAGTCCGGGGGCAGATGAGGGAGCGGCTCCCGTGCTCGGTGGCGCCTCATCTCGCGGCGCCTATGATTCACTCACCTTGCGATTTGCCACCAATGGCACGTACCCGAACTTCGTAACCTTCATAAAGGATATTGAAGCGAGTTTGCGCATTGTTGATTTAGTTGCTCTGACTCTCGAATCGACGGGACTGTTCGTGCCTGGGGCTCCGGGCACTCCGGCGGAGCCCGTGTATCGTTTTGACCTTACGCTTCGCACCTATTGGCTCAAATAAAACACTATGCTGTCTCACATCAACAAAAACTTTTTCATTATCGGCGGAATCGGTGTTATTGTTGCGGGTCTTGTGTGGTACGGAATGTCTTCTAAAGAAGACCCCACACTTCTTACAACGACGAATGTGAGTGGAGCGTCGAGTGCCGCAGAGCGAGAGCTCATTGATACACTTCTTGCGCTACGGGCCGTATCTCTCGATGGTGCGATCTTTTTTGACCCCGCATTTCTCGCCCTCCGTGACTTTGGTACGCAAATTATTCCGGAACCAACAGGCCGAAGAAATCCATTTGCCCCTCTTGAATTAAAAGGTTCAACACTGTCGCAGTAAATGTCGAGTTGGGGCTGAAGTGCGTGATACGATATAGGTATCTCTCATGCCTCCCACAGCAACAACACACAGTAGAGAAGATGGCGGGAATGCTGCTGTTCCCGTTCGCTCTCTTGGCGATACGAAGGTGCCGTTTGAGATTCTTCGCTACATCCCGCAGGACTCTGCCGAGCACTACCGTTTGGCCCCCCTGGGGCTTTCGGACGGAGTGTTAGAGGTCGGCATGGTGAATCCGGACGACATTAGCGGGATTGACGTGTTGAATTTCATTACACGCAAGACCGGCGTGCCGTTTAAAGTATTTAAGATTTCCCAAGCTGATTTCGAGATGATTTTAAAAATGTACAGGGGGTTAAGCGGGGAAGTGGAGCAGGCGGTTTCTGATATCGCGGTTGAGAGGCAGGGTGAAAAAAGTCCAGAAGATGAGATGAAGGCGCTCGCGCTGGATTCCGTTTCGCTTGAGGGTGTTGCAGACACTGATCTTTCGGCGACTATTCAGGAAGATGCGCCGACGATAAAAATTGCCTCTACTATTTTTCGGTACGCAATTGACGGTGGGGCTTCCGACATTCACATCGAACCGATGCCCGACGGCGTTCGGGTTCGCTATCGCGTGGATGGGCAGTTGCATACGAGTGTCGTGTTGCCTCCGGGGGTACATCGGGGGCTCGTGGCGCGCATCAAGGTGCTTTCTTCTTTGCGGCTTGATGAACAGCGCAAACCGCAAGATGGGCGCTTTTCCGCGACATTTGATAATCGCAAAATAGATTTTCGTATTTCAACATTCCCGACACATTATGGAGAAAAAATAGCGATGCGTATTCTCGACCGCGAACAGGGATATATTCCATTGGACAAAATCGGTCTCACAAAACGAAATCTTGAATTGATGCGCGCCGCAATCAGGCGCCCCCACGGGCTCATACTCATTTCCGGGCCGACGGGCAGTGGAAAATCGACCACGCTGTACTCCATGCTTTCTGAAGTTGACCGAGAGCATCAAAACGTCCTTTCTCTGGAAGATCCGATTGAGTACTACATTGACGGTATGATTCAGTCGCAAGTACGCCCGGAAATTGGATATACGTTTGCCAATGGATTGCGCACGACACTTCGCCAAGATCCAGACGTTATCATGGTCGGAGAAATCCGTGATGGAGAAACCGCGAAGCTTGCTATTCAGGCCGCCCTCACGGGCCACCTGGTGTTTTCTACTATCCACACGAATGACGCGGTTGGGACCATACAGCGTCTTATAGACATGGGTGTTGAACCGTATTTAATTCCGTCTGCCCTCATTGCCTCAATCGCGCAACGTCTTGTGCGCACGCTGTGTCCTGAGGGGGGGAAGGAAGTCCCCCTGTCCGCGAGCGATAGAAAGGGCATTGAAACACAGTTTTCTTCTTTGCCTGCGCGTTTTCGTTTTCCTGTGCCAAGAAATGTGTACGATGTGGCGCCAAGTCCGACGTGTCCCACGGGCTTACGTGGGCGTATGGCAGTGTTTGAGGTGCTCGAAATGTCAAAGGAGATAGAGGAGATTATTTTGGACAATCCCGTTGAGTCAAAACTTTGGAACGCGGCACGCGCGCAGGGCATGCTTACTATGCGTGAAGACGCCGCGCAGAAAGCGTTTCAGGGCTCCATTCCGTTTTCTGAAGTTAATGCACTGTCAAATGTTGCTTCGGATGATGTGCCCCTCGAGGAAGAAAAGAAGTCCACCAACGCCCCTGTAGAGTCTGAGTAGTACAGAACATACATCGGGCACCCAGTATGACAAATACACACGACACGAAAGGTTCAGTTCTTCTGGTTGACGACGATAAGTTTTTGGCGGATGTATACAGTATGAAATTTTCTCGTGCCGGGTATACGGTACACGCATGCCTTTCGGTTAAGGACGCGCTCTCGGTTTTGGAAAAAGGATTTGAGCCGGACGCTGTCGTGCTTGACATTGTTATGCGGGAGCAAGATGGTTTCGTGTTTTTAGATGCAATACAGAAAAAAGGTTTATGCAAAAAAGCGGCTCTTATAGCGCTTACCAATCAGGACAGTGCTTTGGAGCGCGGAAAGGCAGAGCAAATGGGGTGTTGTCAGTACATCATCAAGGGAAGCACCGTTCCCTCTGAATTGGTGGAACTTGTGGGGAAGGAGATTGCGAAGAGGTGATAGTTTTGCACACGCGCATATGGGGAGAGGGGCGCCGGGCACGGTATAATTACTCTGTAAAAATGGCACACATACACTAGTGGGGCAGAGTGCGTGATTGCATAATCTTTACTCAAATCTATCTATGGAATACGGGCCACAACTCAAAAAATACATAAACATTGTTGCGCACGAAGACGCTTCGGATTTGCACCTTTCTGCAGGAGCGCATCCGACTGTTCGTGTTTCGGGTGTGTTGACCCCGATGCTGAAAGAGTCCCCGCTTACGCAGGAGGACGCTCTCGGATTTGTAAAAGTACTTGTTACGAAAGAACAGTATGATCGTCTCCTGAACGAGCGGGAGCTAGATTTCGCATACGAAACTGAAGACGGGCTCCGATTCCGCGGCAACGCGTTCTTCCATAGGGGGTCTCTTGGTATCGCGCTTCGTCTCATACCAAAGGTTATACGCTCACTGTCCGAACTTCATCTTCCGGATGTTTTAGCAACGTTCGCACGAAAATCACAGGGATTTTTTCTTGTGGTTGGCCCCGTGGGGCAAGGCAAGACGACGACACTTGCCTCGTTGATTGAACTCATCAACACGGAAAGAATGGAGCACATTGTCACCATTGAAGACCCTATTGAATATCTCTATGAGCCGAAACAATCGCTCATAAACCAGCGTGAAGTCGGGTTGGACACGGGTGGATTTGCGAAGGCACTGCAGGCGGCGTTTCGTCAAGACATGGATGTCATTATGGTTGGTGAAATGAGGGATCCGGAAACTATGGCTGCCGCCGTCACTGCCGCAGAAACAGGGCATCTTGTGTTCTCAACTCTCCACACAAACGACGCGGCACAAACGATTGACCGTATTATTGATTCGTTTCCTCCATCCCAACAAGACCAAATACGCCTTCAGCTTTCTTCTTCACTGGCGGGAATCTTTTCTCAACGCCTCGTGCCCCGTATTTCAGGCGGGAGAATTCCAGCGTACGAGTTGTTAATTAATAACAGCGCTATTGCGAATCTCATACGCGAACGCAGAACGCATGAAATCTCAACAGTTGTAGAGACAAGTTCTACAGAAGGAATGATTGACATGAACCACACGCTCGCGGAGCTTGTATCTCGCGGAGAAATCTCAGTTGAGAGTGCGTACCAAAACTCTCTCAATCCAAACATTCTCCAGAGACTTCTCTAGGTGTGTTCGTGTAACATAGACCATGGCACTTTTCACCTACACCGCGCTAGACCAGGAAGGGAGCGCACGAAAGGGCACGATTGATGCGGCAACAATTGATCTTGCAATTACGGCGCTACAAAGGCGCGGTCTCGTTATTTCAAACATTGAAGGAGAGAAACTTGCGGGGGGTTTTCTTAAGAATATAACTATCTTTAGTCGCATCACAAACGCGGACGTTGTGATGCTTTCAAGACAAATCACGACACTGTTTGAGGCGCAGGTTTCGGCACTTCGCGCATTTCGTCTTCTTGCAACAGAGGCGCGCACGCCACGACTCTCTGGAGTGTTGACCGCGGTTGCGGAAGATATCCAGAGCGGTACCTCAATTTCCTCTGCGCTCTCAAAACATCCGGCGGTGTTTTCCGCGTTTTATGTGAACATGGTGCGCGCCGGAGAAGAGGCGGGCAAACTCGATGAAACGTTCGGATTTCTCGCGGATTATCTGGATCGTAACTACGAGTTGACGCAAAAGGCGCGCAACGCGCTCGTCTATCCGTCGTTTCTCATGATCACGTTTGTCGTTGTCATGTCGCTCATGATGACGGTGGTAATTCCGCAGTTGTCTGGAATGCTGACAGAGCTCGGGCAGAGTGTGCCGATTTATACGCGAATTGTGATTACCTTAAGCGAACTGCTTTCGCAGTACATCTGGCTGCTCCTCACATTTCTTGTGGTGGGGGGAGTTGTTATGTATCGCTACACACGCACGGGGAGCGGAAGGGAGATGTTCTCCAGGGCGCGAATGCAGATACCGCATGTCGGAGGTATTTATAAAAGATTGTTTCTATCGCGTGTTGCCGACAATCTCGCGACCATGCTTAAAAGTGGTATTCAGATGTTGCGCGGGCTCGAAGTTACGGGGAGTGTCGTGGGGGACGCAGTGTACGAGAAAATTCTTATGGCAGTTGCATCCGATGTAAAGAGTGGGCTTCCGGTGTCTGAAGCGTTTCGCAAGCATCCGGAGGTTCCCGGAATCATAATCGCCATGATGCATGTCGGGGAAGAGACGGGCAACATGAGCCATATTTTGGAGACTATGGCACGTTTTTATCGACGCGAAGTCAACAATGCGATAGATACTCTCGTTGGCCTCATTGAGCCGTTTATGATTGTGGTTCTTGCGGTTGGTGTGGCAATTCTCCTTGCGTCTGTTCTGGTGCCCATCTATAATATTGCAGCAGGACTCTAGTATGCTATCCACAGGTTGATTGGAAGTAGCGTGCGGTTCCGTGCGTATAATTGAACAATTGGTCGCAAAAAACAGCCTACTATTTATTTATTAAACATTAAAATTTTTACCTATGAAGCATACATCTCAAAAAGGGTTTACTCTTATTGAACTCCTTGTGGTTATTGCAATTATCGGAATCCTGTCTTCGGTTGTGTTGGCATCATTGAACAGCGCGCGCAAAAAGGGGCGTGATGCTCGCCGTATTTCTGACGTAAAACAGGTTCAGTTGGCTCTCGAGTTGTATTATGATTCAAACGGTTCGTATCCAACGGGCATTTACGGTACCACCCTCACAACTCCCGGATTTATTTCAGCGGTTCCGACAGATCCTTCTGACAGCGTCGCGTGCACAGACGGAACGCAGACAAGCTGCTATGACTATGACCAAACACAAACCGGCTCTTCGTATGAGCTTGGCACAGGGCTTGAAACAAGCGGACACACGGTCTTGGGGACAGACGCAGCTGACTCTACGGTTGTTGCCGGTGGAAACTTAACGGCGGGCGCCGACACGGCTGGATGCAGTGGAGGTGCTGGCAGGTACTGCTACAACGTCATCCCGTAATCCATTGTTTAGGTATACACGAGACCCCGCCATGGCGCGGGGTTTTGTGTTTTAATTAACCCCATGCTTGAAATACTTGCATACGCGGGGTTCGGTCTCATCATTGGAAGTTTCACCAATGTGCTTGCGGAGCGTTTCAATACAGGGAAAACGGTCATGGGGCGGAGTGTGTGCATGTTTTGTGGTCACACACTTGCATGGTATGACCTTGTGCCACTTGCGTCGTGGGTCGCTCTTCTCGGGAAATGTCGTACGTGCAAAAAAAGTATCTCTATTCTGTACCCAATCACCGAATTTTTAACCGCTCTCGTGTTTGTGCTGATTGGGCTTGCACACCTTCCGGTATTTTTTACTGGTGTCGGATTTCTTGTCGCGACACTTCTTATCGCAATTGCAAGGTATGACTTGAAGTATAAGCTCATTCCGAATGTGTGGGCGCACCTATTTGTCCTATGTTCTCTTGGGGTCACGTTATATCAGATTGAAGCACCTTTTCTCCTCGGTGCTATTTTCGCGGGGCCGGCTGTCGCCTTGCCGTTCCTTGGACTTTGGTTTTTTTCTAAGGGCAGATGGATGGGGTTTGGTGATGTAAAGCTCGCGCTCGGAATCGGTTGGCTTCTTGGTCCTCTTAATGGAGCGATTGCGATTCTCCTCGCATTTGTCATTGGGGCGGTTGTTGGGGTTGGGCTCATTCTTTTGTCAAAGGTGGCGCCGTATCTTATCCAGCGCCTAGGATGGTTGAAGAGCGGAGAAGGATTTACAATGAGGAGTGAAGTGCCCTTCGGGCCATTTCTAGTTATCGCATGTCTATTCATATGGATTACACAGATGTACGGAATACCACTACTGGAGGTTTTTCCCTTATAGAACTCGTCGTTGTGACCGGTATCTTGGTCATCATTACATCTATTCTCTTATTTAATAATGCTCGGTTTGGCGGGGTGATGCTCCTTGAAAACCTCGCGTATGATATTGGGTTGTCTGTTCGCCAAGCTCAAGTGTATGGCATTTCAGTATTTCGTTATGGAGCAGGAACATTCAGCGTTGGATACGGAATGCACTTTACAAAAGCGCCCGCGCCGTCCGTGTATGTGCTCTTTGCGGATACATCAGCTCCCGCGAATGGTCTCTACGATTCTGGAGAGACGGTGCTTTCCACGACTATTGAGCGCGGGTTTTTTGTATCTGACTTATGTACCACAAGTGGCGGAGGGGGAGAGGTATGTGGAAGAACAGAGCTTGATGTTGTGTTCAAGCGTCCGGAACCAGCGGCGTATATTCGCGCCAATGGCGCCGCGACTCTCTATGACCGAGCACGCATCGTACTCGCCTCTCCTCGTGGAGACCTACGGAGTGTTATCGTTGAGGCGTCGGGGCAGATTGCCGTGCAATAATATGAAAAAGTTTACAGTGTACAGAAAACAGTGTATGGCGAAATTCAAGTCGAATCCTTCTGTCAACTGTACACTGTCAACCGTCAACTCCTCTCGTGGACTCGTCCCGCCATCTGCTGCGGGGTTCACCCTCGTGGAGATGGTTGTGGCAGTTGGGCTTTTTGCAATCGTGATGTTGATTGCGACAAGCGCGCTTCTTTCTGTGGTGCACGCAAACAGAAAGGCGCACGCGCTTCAGTCTGTTATGAACAACCTCAATGTTGCGCTTGATGGAATGACACGCTCGATTCGCATGGGGTCAAACTACCGTTGTGGGGGTCCGTCTCCAAGTAGCCCCGATTGTCTGTCGGGAGGATCTTCGTTGTATTTTGAAGAATATGGAGGAAGTACAAGTAACCCGGCCGACGATTGGGCGTATTGGTATGACGCATCCGCGAAGCGTCTCTACAAGTCAGAACAGGGTGGGTCCTCGGGTGTTGCCATCACCGCGCCAGAAGTGTCCATCGAATCACTCACGTTTTATGTGGTGGGAACAACACGGGGAGACACGACACAGCCCAAGGTAGTAGTTGCAATCAAAGGGACAGCCGGTGTCTCCGCGCGCGTACAAACGACCTTTAGCGTTCAAGCAACTGCCGTACAGCGGCTCTTAGACCTATGATGAAGAAGATTACAGTTTACAGTGTACGGTTTACTCGCGACGTAGAGCGAGCGAAACGCAAGAGCAAGGCTCTTGCGTTTCCGAGCCGAGGAGCGAGAAAGGTAAAAGCCACGGGGCTTGCCCCGTGTTTTGCGCGAGAGAAGCGAGCTCCCCTAAAGCGCAGGGGCTTGCCCCCGCGTACCTTTACAGCACATGTGCGAACACTTTTTTGGTATCCTCTGTCCTCTGTCAGCTGTACACTTTCAACTGGGTTTACCCCGTCAGTGAATGGCGACGAAGTGCCTCGCCCCAGTGGAGACACTGGCGACAGCATGCCTACATGTACTGTGCGTACCCATCATGCACCAGCAGAGAAAATTCGCTCGGCACGGAACAGTGTGTCAGCGGTACACAAGTATAGATTCGCACACTTTTCTCTACATGAACGAACGCGCGGATTTTCGTCGTTGCCATCTACTGCGGGGTTTACTCTGATTGAAACCATGGTGGCGGTTACCATTTTGACCGTTGCGGTTGTGGCACCAATGTCCCTCACGATGCGCTCTCTCTCGAGCGCGTACTACGCGCGCGATCAAATCGCGGCATTTCACTTGGCGCAGGAGGCAATCGAGGCAGTGCGCAGTGTGCGTGATGGCAACATTTTGCGGAACGCGCTGGGAAATCCCATCGACTTACTGAACGGTATTTCTTCTGTGAACGGAGACCCATTCACCATCGACACGCGCGATAACAGTATGATGCTTTGTTCTGGCGTGTGTCCTCCGCTTAAAACCGATGGGTCGCTGTATGGGTATGGCGCGGGGTCTGGGTGGGCAACAACTCGATTTACAAGAAGTGTGCGAGCCCAATTTGTGACTGGGGTGGATGAGGTTCGCGTGTCTGTCACTATTTCGTGGAGGTCGGGCGCGTTCCAAGCGCGCACGTTTACCATTTCTGAAAACCTCTACCGCTGGGTAGAAGACGGAAGTGGAGTCTAATATGAATATGAAAAAAAGTTTACAGTCTACAGAACACAGTTTGCAGAATACGGCACGCACTACACGTTCTGCCGTTAACTGCACACCGTCAACTGCCAACTCGTCGCCCGGGTTTACACTTCTTCTCGCGGCCCTCATTGCTTCGATTGTGGTGGCACTTGGCATTTCCATTTTCCGTCTTGCTCAAAAAGAGATCACATTGTCATCAATCGGACGCGACTCACAGTTCGCGTTTTACGCCGCGGACTCTGGGTCTGAATGCGCTCTCTATTGGGATTTGCGCCACGCATGGTTCGGGTCCACGGTCCCCGCGACTTCGGCTACCTGTGACGGAGAAACTCTGAATGCGTCTGGACGCTCAGCTGTCCTACCATACACAGTTTCTTTCCAATATGAACCAAACGACCTCTGCACACAGGTTTCGGTGACCAAGAGTTCCATGCATCCACGGACGCTGATTCATGCCGACGGGTACAGTGTGAGATGTGACACCATCACGACGAGTCCGCGCGCCCTTCAACGCTCCGTGGAAATTCGATATTGAATCAGTTGATACTAAAGCAAAAAACGCGACGTTTTTCTGTACACAGTGAACTGTAAACTGTAAACTTTGCCCATGGTTCCAAAAGACACTCGCGCGCGGTATGAAAAGCTCAAAACAACGGTCAATAAGTATCGTACGCAACGCCATGTGTATAACAGAGAAGAAATCCCCATTGCTGCGGAGGATGCGCTTAAACACGAACTCGTTTCACTCGAAGAGCAGTATCCAGAGCTTGTGGGGCCAGACTCTCCCAGTCAGCGTGTGGCGGGGAAGCCTCTGTCTGGGTTCAAGAAAGTGAAGCATAAGGTTCCTCAGTGGTCTTTTAATGACGCATTTACAACAGAGGATGTTAGGGAGTTTGACGCGCGCGTGAAGCGTTTTTTGGAACGTGCTGGAGAAACCGCGAAGCCGACGTATGTGTGTGAACTTAAGATAGACGGCCTAAAAGTGGTTTTAGAGTATGAGCGCGGAATTTTGAAAACTGCCGCAACGAGAGGGGATGGCGAAGTCGGAGAAGATGTAACTCACAATATTAAAACTATAGAATCTGTTCCACTGTCTCTCGCTCGCCCCATTGACGTTATTGTTGAGGGGGAGGTGTGGATGAGCGCGAAGAGTTTTGAATCTTTGAACAAGGGTCGCGCGAAACAGAAGGAACCACTGTTTGCCAATCCACGTAATGCTGCTGCGGGCTCAATTCGTCAACTTGATCCGTTAGTTGCTGCTTCTCGAAAGCTCGATGTTTTTGTCTACGATCTTGCCTCTTCTTCGGAGCCATTCCCAAAGACCCAAGCCGAAGAGCTTGAGTATTTGAAGGGGCTTGGGTTTAAGGTTAATCCGCACCATGCATCTGTTACGACTGTTGAAAACATACTTTCGTTCTGGGAAATGTGGAAGAAAAAGGGACGCACGCAGGACTATTGGACCGATGGCATTGTCATCAAAGTGAATGAGAAATCATTGGAAGAAACACTCGGATATACAGGAAAAGCTCCTCGATTTGCTATCGCATTTAAATTTCCCGCAGAAGAGGTGACTACGATTGTGGAAGATATCGTGCTTCAGGTCGGGCGAACTGGCGTTTTAACCCCCGTTGCACATCTGAAGCCAGTGTCTGTCGCTGGTACCACTGTAAGTCGCGCGACACTTCATAATGAAGATGAAATAAAGCGCCTTGACGTGCGCGTGGGAGACACGGTTATTTTGCAGAAGGCGGGGGATGTTATTCCAGACATTGTGCGAACCTTGAAGGAATTGCGGTCGAAAAACTCACATCCTTTTCAGTGGCCTTCGCGTGTTCCTGAATGTGGAGGGGGAGGCAAAATAGAGCGTATCCCAGGACAGGTTGCGTGGCGCTGTGTTGATAAAAACTCTTTTGCGATTGTGCGACGACGGTTTCACAACTTTGTCGGGAAACACGCGCTTGATATTGTTGGGTGCGGTAAAAAAACGGTTGATATGCTTTTAGAACATGGGCTGGTTCAGCACTACCATGATCTATTCACCCTGACGGAGGGTGACGTGTTACCACTTCCTGGTTTTGCTGATGTGTCTGCACGCAAGCTCATTGAAGCAATTCAGAAATCAAAGCGCGTTCCTTTGTGGAGACTTATCGTGGGGCTCTCAATTCCGCAGGTGGGTGAAGAGACCGCGATTGTTTTTGCAGATACATTTCGCACGTTAGATACGCTTCAGAAGGCGACCGAGGAAGAGCTTTCCGGGGTAGCGGGGGTTGGCCCAATTGTGTCTGGGGCGGTGGTGGACTGGTTTGCGCAAAAACAAAATGCGCGCGTTGTGGAGAATCTCAAAAAAGTTCTGAAGATTATGCCCGGCGGCAGAGAGGGCGGGGTTGCAAAAATACTGTCTGGAAAAACATTTGTTTTGACGGGTACACTCACCTCCATGTCGCGCGATGAGGCGAAGGACAAGCTTAGAAAACTGGGGGCCGACGTTACTTCTTCAGTGTCCAAAAAAACCTCATATATTCTTGCGGGCAAAGACGCTGGTTCGAAACTTGATTCGGCACACGCCATCGGAGTTCCTGTTATTTCAGAAAGCGAGTTTCTCAAACTTATTAGGTGATGTTGAATTTTGCGCCTGCCCCGTAGTGAATTTCGTTTTTAAGAAATTCTACTTCGGGGTATAGTTGGCACATGACAGATTTATCCACAATCAAAAAGTTAACGGCATTGGCTCGTGTGGAGGTTGGGGATGAAGAGCTCAAGGAATTGGAGCGTGAGATTCCTGCTATTTTGAAATTTGTTGAAACAATTAGCGTTCTACCCGTTGGAGAATTGAAAAGAAATCACGCAGGCATACACAATGTGATGCGAGAGGATAGTGAACCGCATGAATCCGGCATCCACACAGAAAAACTCTTGAATGCCGCGCCAGTCAGTAAAGAGAAGCGAATCGTGGTGAAACAGGTCATTAGCAAACAACGAACGAAGTGAGTATGCTTTGCTATGATCCCGCACTTTTGTAAACAATGTCCATACACGTAACACTATGCAACAAGAACAAAAATATCAAACTGAAATAGATACTCCACATAAAAGTGCGGGATGTAAGAGCTCCTAAACTCACTATGCTCGTTAAGAATCTCTAACACATGGATATACGAACACTTACGCTTACAGAGGCGCGGCGATTGCTTGATGCGAAAGAATTTTCCGCACTCGAGCTTGCCGAGGCCTATCTCAAAGAGATACATGCACGTGACTCGGACATTCATGCGTATCTTGAGGTGTGGGAGGATTCCGCGCGCCTTGAGGCGAAAGCGGCAGACAAAAAAATCGCGTCTGGAACGCAAAATCAATTGACCGGTGTCCCTCTTGCAATCAAAGATAATATTCTTGTGGAGGGGCGCGTGGCGAGCGCGGCTTCAAAGATTCTTGAAAACTATACCGCTTCGTACGATGCGACAGTTGTCACAAAGCTAAAAGAACAGGGGGTGGTGTTTCTTGGGCGCACTAACATGGATGAATTCGCGATGGGAAGTTCTACGGAGAACTCTGCATGTGGTCCTACAAAAAACCCACACGATACAACCCGTGTTCCGGGGGGTTCCTCGGGGGGCTCTGCGGCTGCTGTTGCGGGGAATATGGCACTCGCGGGTCTCGGGAGCGACACTGGGGGGTCTGTTAGGCAACCGGCTGCTCTTTGTGGTGTTGTTGGCCTTAAGCCCACCTATGGGGCGGTGTCTCGGTCGGGCTTGATTGCGATGGGCTCTTCGCTTGACCAGATAGGTCCAATTACACGCACCGTTGCGGATGCGCGCGTGTTGTTTGAAGTGATATCAGGGCGTGACCCCAAAGACAGTACGAGTATAGAGTTGCCAAAAAAACAAAAAGGAAAAAAGTCCCTCACTATTGGGGTGTTACGTCGTTTTTCTGAGTATGCGGAAAAAGATGTGTTGAAACGTTTTGACGATACACTGAAAAAATTGAAAGAGGCGGGACATAAGATACAGGATCCTGTGGTAGCGTCAACACTTCTTGACGATTCTCTTGCGGTATATTACATCGTTATGCCGGCAGAGGCATCTACGAATCTCGCACGATTTGATGGAATTCGCTACGGACTTTCTGCCACGGGTGAAGACATTGGGGATGTATATAAGAAAACTCGAGGGCAAGGGTTCGGAAAAGAGGTTCGTCGCAGAATTCTTGTCGGCACATTCGTGCTGTCGGCTGGATATGCCGACGCATATTACAGAAAGGCAATAGCCGTGCGCGAACTCATTCGTCAAGATTTTTCTCATGCGTTTGAAAACGGAATTGATGTGTTGGTCACTCCAACGGCCCCATCGCCTGCGTTCAAGTTTGGAGAAAAAGCCGATCCTCTTGCTATGTATGCGGCGGACCTATTCACCGTTCCGGTCAATTTGGCAGGATTGCCCGCGCTTTCAGTGCCGATGGGTACGGTGTCTCGCGACAGTGTTCCACTTCCCGTTGGGTTTCAGATTATTGGCCCACCCCACTCAGAAGAAGTGTTGTTTGCTGCCGGTGAGGATGTTGAAAGGTTCTAAGGAGGCGCCCCGGCGCGGGCTATACTGATAGGTGTGCCCCGTTAGAAGTTACGGAAGTTTAAAGTAATTACTATACGCATACTATGTCTCGAAAGGTCAATTTATTACTAGATGTAATTGTTGAGTCGGAAGCACCGAGCTTCCTACTTCTAACGGGGTATGCCCCGTTAGAAGTTACGGAAGTTTAAAGTAATTACTATACGCATACTATGTCTCGAAAGGTCAATTTATTACTAGATATAATTATTGAGTCGGAAGCACCGAGCTTCCTACTTCTAACGGGGTATGGGAGGTGATGTACCACTGACACAGGCGTTTGCTGACATTTTTGGAGGTGTCGGGGATTTGCTGTTTCGATTTATTCCTGCCGCCCTTTCAACCATTGCACAGGATTATTCTGCTGTAACAGAACGTGAGCCGTTTGTAACGCCCGTATCAGCGCCGGAATTATTGGATCTTGTGGAACGTGGAAGCGCGCCGGAGATATATGACACCATATTCAATGCTTGGACGATATACGTTCCGATTGCAATTCTCGTTTCTCTGCTACAGCTGACTCTGATTGCGTACTGTCTTATACGAGTGCTGCAAATCAGGCGAGAGGAGCGCGCTGCACACGAAGCAAAATCAAAACCAATCGCATCTCTCCATGTTCCACGGACACAGTTGCGCTGGCAGCGTATTCAAGAGCACATAAACTCTGATAACGAGCATTCGTGGCGTCTCGCGATTTTGGAGTGCGACATTATGTTGAATGAACTGTTGGATGTGCGCGGGTATCGAGGCGAGACGATGGCAGAAAAAATGAAGCGTGTGGAGCGCGGGGATTGGAACACGATTGACCTCGCGTGGGAGGTGCACAAAGTGCGCAATTCAATTGCGCACGAGGGTTCCGAACACGCTCTCACTGGTCGCGAGGCGCGCCGTGTGGTCGGCTTATACGAGCAAATATTTAAGGAGTTTAAGTTTTTGGAATAAAGTGGTATGAATTCGCATTTTATATGACCGAAACTCCACACAGACGTTTTTGGGAACAGGTTGGAGGAGCTTCTGATTACGACGCAGAATGGAAAAAGAAAATTTTGAAGCATGTGTCGAAGATTCTCCGGAAACAAAATATCTCCATAGGAAATACGGTGCTCGATCTTGGCTCTGGCCCCAAGCCAATATCTCAATATATTGTCCCCAAGGAGAGTAAGGTTCTGTACGTGGACTTCAATGCTCCGATTGAGGGACATGCGCACGCACAACACCTGCACATCAATCGTGATATTCGCGACGTGCTTGATCAGAAATCAACCGCGGCAATACGAAGTCGTGTGCGCGCGGCGAAGTTCTTGGGTATAGATGCACACAATTCACAACCTGAGCAGGTGGATACTGCCATTGTGTCAGACGTACTCAACTATATACCGGCAGAAGAAACATTGCGGCAGGTTTACAATCATCTGAAAAAGGGCGGAATTATGATTATTCTGAATAAGCCGGACAGAACTTTTGCATATTCGGAACATGCCCTTCACCCGAAAGGTGCGAAAAGTAATGAAGAACTCACGCGCTTTTGTAAAGAATCTCTCGGCATGCTTCCTTTCTACGTTGAAACCACAAAAGAGCACTATCTTATAGCGGTGTTTCAAAAATAATATCTTGTTGCGGGGGCGGGGATATTGGCCAAGAGCTCGAAATTTGTCCTGGGTCGGCAGACGACGCAAAGTTTCTCCTCTCGGCCCTGATTTTGCGCCCCGCTCTTCTGAACGGGGACCCCGCAAAATCTTGCAAATCCGCACGCGAGCGAAGCAGTTCGCTCGCTCCCCGCAACAGACAAAACAGAAAAATCCTGCACGAGGCAGGACTTTTCTGATTTTGTTGCGGGGGCGGGATTTGCACCCGCGACCTTCAGGTTATGAGCCTGACGAGCTACTGCTGCTCCACCCCGCTATGTATCGGCGAATAGTAGCTTGATTTTTAAGTGATTTCAAGTACCTCTCCTTTTTTCTTGCTTCCGATCGGTCAGCACATTTCTCCACATGCACCAATTTCCACGGCCGGTGTCGTGCCGTCCATCCTCTCCCCCGTGGACTATTATGTTGCGTAAGACGATGGGGCACGCTATTGGTTTGCCCTATATAAAACTTTTGAGCAACGTCAGAAAAAAGTATGTATACGAAAAATTCCATTTAGGTTATGATCCCGGCATGCCGGGATACTGCTGCTCCACCCCGCTAGCCGAACAATATTTCAATTCCTTTCTGGTTTCAAGTCTTTTACGCAGTGATGAGTGGCGCGATTATTATTTGTGCAAAACTTGTAAACACAAATACACTTCCGCTCACAAGAAGTAGGTCCCATGAAAATGTAATGAGCGCGACACCGAGCGCGTGCACTGTTATCGCGAATGCGATAATCCACACTATTGAAAAGATGTGGGCTACAATATGTGGCACCGAATGGTTATACCACAGCTCTTCGGGGGAGTGGGAATGACATATCCGTCCAAACAATGCACAATGTGAGGATGTCTTTTATTGTTGGTGTAACGGGGGAAAAGGGGAGTGGGAAGGACACGTTCATCTCGCTTCTCTCTGAAGTCGCGCGCGGAAAGTCCGTGAAGTCGGTTAATTTTTCTCAAATTTTGAGAGAGACATTGGACGCATGGGGAATCCCTTGTACTCGTGCGAATCTTCAAACCCTCCCCGTTATTATGGATAAAGCGTATGGGGTTGGCACACTTTCAAACGCGGTATACGCTCGCGCGCTCAAAGTGGATGCAGATATCGTCGTGCTTACGGGAGTTAGGTGGCCGACTGATGTGGAACTTGTGCGACGATTTCCAAAAAATAGACTCGTGTATGTAACTGCCTCTCCTCGTGTTCGCTATGAGCGATTGCATGCTCGGGGAGAAAATGTTGGAGAAAAGGAAACATTATTTGAACAATTTATGCAGGAAGAACAGGCGGCGAATGAAGTCGGTATTCCGATACTGGGCGCGTCAGCCGATTATAAAATGAAAAACGAGACAACGGTGGAAGCATTCCGTGAGGCAGTAGAAAAGTTTTATCGCCAGATGCAATAGAGGACTATGCTGTTTCTGGTGCCGACGGCAGGGATCTCCCTCGACTAAACTTTTGCCGCCGCAAAAGTTTGTCTGGGCACCGCCTCGCACCCCACAAGATTGTGGGACACCCCTGCCTGCCGGCAGGCAGGGCTCCGGCGTCCGATCCCTGCAAACAGCACTTCGTGCTGTTTTTAGTGCCGACGGCAGGGATCGAACCTGCGACCTGACGCTTATGAAACGTCTGCTCTACCACTGAGCTACGTCGGCTAGAGAGGAGTAAAATAAGAATATCGCATATTCTTATTTTCTCCGAACGACGCCGACGAAAGCTTCGCTTACGTCGGCTTTTTATTACTATATGTGTATGAGGGTATTATGTAAACGATAACAAAATGTTGGTCCCCGCGGCGTATGACGCCGCGGGGACCGAGTTTTTTTAGACTGTCTTGCCCCTGTTCTTTCCGCCTCGGGCTTCGCTCGAGGAGGCGGAAACCTTGTGGATGCCCGGAACGGGGCGCCCACGGACGGGGACATGGCAATCGTTCGTGCGCGCCTTACGGCGCTTTTTCGCGAGGCGCGAGCGACGATTGTCGCCCGGCTTTGGCGCGGGTGGACAGGTGCCACCCTCGTGGGCGTTCCCGCCTCCGCCCACTGGATGTCCGCAATGGACACAAGGCTTTTTCATCGGAAATCCTCCGTTTTTACCCCCTCGTCCAACGCGAGGAGCGTAGCTTTTTTAATTATACTACCTACTTAATAAAAGTCAAGTGTTGAGGATATGCAATGCCGGGATTTACGAAATCCCGAAATAAAGAAAGAAAAAACAGCGCCACGAGTGGCGCTGTTTGACCCCTCACTTATTGGAGAGCTTGCGCAATTTCTTTCGAAGGAGACGTTGCCGAAGTTCAATCAAGTTGTTTCGTTCTTTGGCAATGTCCGGTAACGTGCGATTCACCATGTCTGCAAGCGATTCTTTATCGCGCATGGCAAAGCAGGGGATGTACCGTTTCCGTTTTCGTGCTAGGAATTTTCTACATCCCATTTCAGAACTTTTGATTTGAATGGGGATGGGGCCTGCGTCTGTGATTACCCACGCGTCTATGCCGTGGTGGTCGTCTTTCTCACTTCCTTTTTTTGCCGAGTGAAACCACGAAGGGAGGTGACCTGCATTTTTTGCCGCCCCGTATCCGTCAACAAACTTTTTTTCATTTGCAAGTCCGCGGGACAATCTTTTTTGCCCTTTTGAAATACGGGGAACTGTACGATGCGTGCAGGAGCATTCCTTGTCCCTGCTCCAGCGCTTTCGGTGTGAACTCATCCGTCACCCTCTTTCTTTTTGAATTCAGTTTTCTCTTCGGCAATTATAGCAAGCCCGTCCCATACGACAAAAGTCAAAAAACAATCCGCGGATAGATGGTTAGTGATATGTCATGTCACGAGTATATTAAACCAATGGCCCCAATGTTTCGTGCGGTTCAGCATGATTTTTTTAAGAAGTGGTCATCAGAGATGGCATATGTACTTGGTTTTTTCGCTGCCGATGGCAACATGATAAAAAATAAACGCGGTGCGCACTTTGTATCTTTCTATAGCTGCGACAAAAAACTTCTGGAACAAGTTCGGCACGTACTGCAATCGACGCATAAGATAGGGATGCGTAGACGTAAGCGGGAAAATCACTTGTGGAGGAATGGCTATCAACTTCAAATTGGGAGCAAGGCCATGTTTTTCGACCTTCTATCACTCGGGATGACGCCAAGAAAGAGTTTGACCCTCAGCTTTCCAGACGTGCCAGAAAAGTTTTTCAAAAATTTTGTACGAGGATATTTCGATGGGGATGGGTGTGTCTATTTTGGGAAACATTTTGTAAAGGATAGGAGCAAAATGCGCTTGGTGTTTCAGGTAAGATTTACAAGTGGCAGCAAACAGTTTCTTGCAACTCTGCATGCCCGCTTAAAAAACTGCGGAGTACGCGGTGGTTCTACGTACGAGAAAAATAGGGGACACGAACTTGTTTTCAGTCACCACGACGGCGTTGCGTTATTCCACATACTGTACGATAATGCGCTTGCCCGGCCGTTTCTGGAGCGCAAGCGACGGATATTTGTACGAGCGTTTAGGAAATTGTGTATGCGGGCGTAAGCGGAGCTTTCACCCGCGGCATTCGGGAAAAGAGTATGCTAGCATCCTCTTTGTCCCTCATTTGCGGGCGTAGCTCAATTGGTTAGAGCACTCCCCTGTAGAATTGCAGCTTTGCGCTGAAAGGCGCATTGAAACTCTTTGGGATATCGGTGAAGGCTACATCCCGCCTTGGCGGGACACGCGAACACCGAGGGAACCACACTCTAGTGGAGCGCCGTAGAGACTAGATACCAGAGCACCTAAAAGATGTTCTTATGGTGAAGATATAGTCCACGCCCCTATGAAAATAGGGGGTTACGTGCACGGGAGAGGTTACGGGTTCGAGTCCCGCCGCTCGCGCTTAAAACAGAGGAGCCCAAGGTGTAAACCTTGGGCGACTTCTGTTTTACAGCGATGCGGGACGAGAAAGCTCGCGTCGGAGGACTCCATCAGCAGATGGAGCGGCGCGAGCGTGGTCAGGCGGAGAAACTGCGCGACGGCACAGTTTCGAGCGCTTGACCGAGTCCCGCCGTTCTTGACAAAAGCACATAAAATAGTGTAAGGTTCCACCAGTTGAATAGGCAACACAAACACGAAAGGGCTTCCAATGCTGTATCCGCGCCTTATCTCGCTCTGTACGATTGTCGCCGGTGTCACTGGCCTGTATCTCGCGTCAATGGCATTTTCCGCTATGCCAGAGCCGGTAAAGACGCCCGAGGGTGTCCCTGGTATGGATGTTTTATTTATCGTCCTTGTTCCCACCCTCATTCTTATGGCGGTGATGTCCGGGGCCGGATTGTTTGGCCTCATCACGAGTCTTGGAGTCAGGTCAATTGGAGATGGATGCTTTGAGTTTCGGGAAAATCTGCTCGGAAAGGTTATTCGCGCGGTGGATAAACATATGGGTGGTACTTCGAACACACTGACTGGATTTTGTTCCGTCAGTGCAGTATTCGCCCTTGTTTCCACAACGTGTCTCGGTATCTTGGTGCTATTGTGCGCCCTTGGTTTCACTGCATACGCCAATCCGGACAGGGCATGGGAAGCTTTCCTAAGAATTGGTTCTGGTATAGGGATGCTCGTTCTCGCGATTGGGCCGTTCTTTTTCTTGGCATGGCTCAGTAACAAGTACCCACTTGTCGGCAAGGTGTTCGGGGCCATACTATCTCTTCTGATGGTTGCAGGTATCGCCTGCGCGTCTTGGGGTATATACATATGGCTCTCTGGGCAATGGAATTTTCCTGCAGGATTTTTTACCCTGACAGGAGAGATTATATTGTTGGTTCTTGTATTCGCATCGTTTATCTTCGTTCCGATCCTTGTGATACGCTTGACCAAGAATCTTCCGATCTATAGATTGGTTTGCCCTGTCAAGATGGCGGAGCAAACTCCTACACAGGCGGCATAACACACATGCCCCACAGTCCTAAGGCGGATTGTGGGGCTCTACTTTTTTCGCCGACGGGCGGATGGGGACAACTCACTTGCGTTATTTCTAATGGCACGTATACTGTACTTTTAATGGGAACACATAATACTCTTCTGCGAGAGTTATCTCAAAAGAAGGCAATCTCGTCCTCCTCTGGAGGAATTTTTTTTACCCCGTCAGTGAATGGCGGCGAAGTGCCTCTCCCCAGTGGCGACAGCATGCCTACATGTACTGTGCGTACCCACCTTGCACTAACAGAGAAAAGCCGCTCGGCACGGAATATCGTGTCAGTGTTACGCGGATATACAGTCGCACGTTTTTCTTCACGCGAACGAACGCGTGGATTTTCATCGTCGCCATCTACTGCGGGGTTTACCTCATTATCAACAGTTTTATCAATAACTACTAACCGAATATGATTAACACTCATTTACCAAGCGGGGACATTGTCGCGTTTAGCAAAACCGTGAACACCCTTCGCGGTTTTTTTCTGGCGAAGGGATTTATAGAGGTGCATACGCAAGACCGCCTCTCTATTCTTGCGGCATGTGAAGACCCGACGACCGTCGCGACATACGAATATGAAGGGAGCGTGTGGCCTCTGCCACAAACGGGTCAAATGTGGCTTGAATATGAATTGCTCACAAAGCCAGAATTACCTGGCGTTTTTTGTGTCTCAACAAGTTATAGAAACGAACCGAACCCGGTGCCAGGGAGGCATGAGCGTATTTTTCCGATGTTTGAGTTTGAAGCGAAGGGCGAATTCGCCGACCTGCGAACACTCGAAGAAGATTTGTGTGAATCCATCGGACTTGGGTCGCGCGACACGTTCACGCACAAAACATATAGCGCTATGGCGAAGCACTATGGGGTGGAGGAGCTCACGAATAGGGAAGAGCGAGCCATGGCGGAAGATTTTGGGCGCGTGGTGTTTCTTGAACGTTTTCCAGAAAACACATCTCCGTTTTGGAATATGAAACGCACCACGAATCCCGCCACGGCGGGACTAACGGGGCAGGCCGGAAATACAGCAAACAAAATAGACGTCATTATTGATGGCATGGAAACAATTGGTTCTGCTGAACGGAGTTCTGATGTTGCGGACATGCGCAAACGTTTCTACTCAATTTCTGACGGGGAGTATGCCCGATTATTGTTTCAAAAATTCGGCACGGAGCGGGTGGTGAAAGAGCTTGAAGAATTTCTCTCACTCAGATTCTTCCCGCGTTTTGGCGGGGGAATAGGCATGACGCGGCTCATGCGCGCGCTCAAAAATCAAACAGTTGCCGGTGTGCCAAGACACTCTCTTGTGGGTGTGCGCTAGAGTTTCTCAATTTCCTTCAAGTCGTGGTCGGGGATAAACAGAATGGCTAGTCCAAGCACGACACCACCGAGTGCTGTCCATATATGACTGCCACCGAGATATGCCATGTCGATTGAGTCGAGTATGTACCATATGCCGCGCCAGATGAGGACGAGGCCGACGACGATTGCTAAGTTTTGTGCGAGGTAGCGTATGGGGTGGCGATGAAAAAGTGTGTTCATATACGAAGAAGTATAACATCATTTTTTGAATCACATTTCTGGAGTCCCCCAAGGGGACTGCGCTTTTCTAAGTCGCAGTAGCGACAAGAAAATCGGGAGCCGGAGGCGGGAATCGGACCCGCGACCTCCATCTTACCAAGATGGCGTTCTACCACTGAACTACTCCGGCTTGTGAGTAAACAAGGTAAGGATATAGCATATGTTTGTCTTTTCCGAATGCTTCCAAAAGAGAAAATGTGTTATATTCAATTTCGTTTGCCGCCTTAGCTCAGTTGGTAGAGCACGTCTTTCGTAAAGACGGGGTCCCCGGTTCAAATCCGGGAGGCGGCTCAAAAAAGTCGGCCGTCCCCGAAGGGACGGCCTCTGACTGCTTTGCTACTTCACGTTCACACCGAAGTGGTCGGCGAGCTTTTTCCGGAGATGGTCGTGCTTATCGTAGAAGCCCGGCCTCTCGAAGAATTCGCCGGTGAAGAACTGCACGTACGGGACCGTTTCTTCCGTTTCCCGCTCCAAGCTCCCCCCCGCGTCTTTCCACCGAAGGCGGTCGGCCGGGACCAGGGCAACAAAGAAATGGAGGGGGTGGGTTACGTATGACCCATCGCGCAACCACTTCTTCTTCTCCTCGACACAGATGAGTTCTATGTCCTCATTTGTTAGATTGAGGCCAGTTTCCTGGACCACCTCGCGCTTAGCCGCGTCGAAGACGGCCTCGTCTTTTTCTACACTTCCCCCAGCGAACTTGAGGAAGTCGTTATGTCGTTTCTCAACGACCCCGACGGAAAGTGTTGGTTGTCCGTGGTTGTCGAGTCCCACAATTGCAATCCGAACTTCTCCGGATTTGCTGTGGGTGGTTTGCGAAGGGGCATTTTCCATTCCAGAACTGGAACGATCCCAGAGCTCTTGGTAGGTTACCCACCCGAGCGTCTCGTCGTACACCGCGTCGTCCGGGTTTGGGCGGTAGGGATTCCCAAATTTCAGATGATGCCTCATTCTCTTTGTACTCCGTTGCGTGCGCACGGCGTGCACACTACTATTTTTAAATATAGCACACATTTCATATATTTGCAAGTATACCCATGGTATAATGGGACGGTATGTCAAAAGAAGCTGTACAGAAGCGCGTTTCTGACATTGAAGAGGCGATGGGAGCCTCTGATTTTTGGAGTGATAAAGATAAGGCACAGACAATCCTCAAGGAATATCAAGAGCTAAAAGCGCAACTTGCTGGTGTCGGCGCGTACGACAAAGGCGATGCATTGGTATCTATCGTGTCTGGGGCTGGGGGAGATGACGCGGAAGATTTTTCTCGCATTCTTTTTGAAATGTATTCAAAGTACGCATTGAAAAAGGGCTGGCGCACAGCACTCATTTCTTCCAATCAAAACACCAACGGAGGATTTCGGAGTATTTCTTTTGAAGTGTCAGGAAAGGGTGGTGCCTATGGCGCGCTCAAGGATGAAGCGGGTGTGCACCGACTCGTGCGCATGTCTCCTTTTAATTCCGCGGGCAAGCGACAGACATCTTTTTCGCTTGTTGAAGTGTTGCCGAAAATTCCCGATTCGGGAGATGTGCGAATTCCAGAAGAAGAAGTTGAAATGTCTTTCGCGCGTTCGGGCGGGCCTGGCGGGCAAAATGTAAATAAGCGCGACACTGCAGTGCGCGCGGTACACACGCCGACGGGGCTTTCAGTGCACGTTACGTCTGAGCGAAGTCAAGCGCAGAATAAAGAAAAAGCGCTTGAAATGCTTCGCAGTAAATTGTGGGAACTGAGAAAGAAAGAGCGCGAAGCGAAAGAGCGCGGCATGTCTCTCGGCGCATCTACGAAAATTGAGTGGGGAAGTCAAATTCGTTCCTACGTTCTGCATCCGTACACATTAGTGAAAGACCATCGCACGGAGCATGAGAGGCGCGACGCGGACAGAGTTCTTGAGGGAGATATTCAATCGTTTATTGATGCAGAAAAAAATTTGGATAGCTATGGGGGCGAGGTATAATGGTCAGGTGTTTCTTGGTTTTCTGAAAGCTGATAGCTAGAAGCCGAAACCTATTTTTATGATTTATTACGACAAAGTAACAAAAGCATACAATGGTGGCACGCCTGCGGTGTCCGATGTCACGCTCAGTGTTGACCCAGGTGAATTTGTGTCCATCGTTGGTCACTCCGGGGCAGGAAAAACAACTCTCTTAAAGCTTTTATTTGCGGAGATAAAGCCGACGACGGGGTCTGTGTATTTTGGTTCGCAAGAAGTGCACCTGATGTCTCAAGCAGAACTTTTGAATTTGCGACGCAATATCGGTACTGTGTTTCAGGATTTTCGCCTTTTGCCGACCAAAAACGTATTCGAAAACATCGCGTTTGCGATGGAGGTGGCGGGGCATTCTGACGAAGATATTCAGGCGGATGTGCCGCACGTGCTTGAATTGGTGGGGTTGTCTGAAAAGATTTGGAATTTTCCGCGCGAACTCTCCGGCGGGGAACAGCAGAGAATAGCGATCGCGCGCGCAATCGTGAATCAACCAGACGTGCTTATTGCGGATGAGCCGACGGGGAACCTTGACCCCATAAACACGCACGATGTTGTTGAAATTTTGAAGAAAATTAACGACCTTGGTACGACCGTGCTTTTAACGACGCACAACAAGTCGGTCATTGAATCTGTCGGCAGACGCGTGGTCACGATGGATCAGGGTCGGATTGTGAGAGACGATAAGAGCGGAAAATATACTCTCTGAAATTGGAAAGATGTTGCATGCTATGATTAAAAAGCTAGAAGCTAAAAACTAGCACCTACAAGCTATGAACACATGGGTAAATGTAAAAAGGGTGGCTCGCTATGGGCTTATAGGATTCATTAGAAATGGTTTTGTGTCGCTTGCCGCAATTGTGATTATGGCTATCACGCTTTTTGTGGTGGCGGGACTTTTGATGGCTGGTTCTGCTCTTGAAAGCACGCTCGTGTATCTCACAGAAAAGGTTGATGTGAATGTGTATTTTGTGACGAATGCCGAAGAACAACACATACTTGAGATGAAACGTTCCTTAGAGAGTTTGCCTGAAGTCGCGTCAGTGACGTACACCAATCGGGAACAAGCGATTGCAGAGTTTCGTGAACGTCACAAAAATGACCAGTTGATATTACAAGGGCTGGATGAACTTGAAAATAACCCTCTCGGCGCGTCACTTTCTGTTCGCGCGAAGGAGACTTCTCAATATGAATCCATTGCAAAATTTTTAGAAAACACACAGGAGTCGGGGGGCGCGGGCACTCTTATCGAAAAAGTTAATTTTCATCAAAATAAAACAGCGATTGACAGGCTGTCTGGCGTTATTGGCGCCTCGCGCCAGATCGGCATTGTTTCCGCAAGCGTTTTCATTATCGCGACTATTTTGATTGCTTTCAATACCGTACGACTTGCCATTTATACCGCGCGTGAAGAGATCGGTGTTATGAATATTGTGGGTGCATCGCGTTGGTATGTGCGCGGTCCGTTTGTTATCGCGGGGGTTCTCTATGGAGTTATTTCTGCACTCATTGTTTTAGTGATTTTATATCCGTTGACATACTCTCTTAGCGGTCCATCTGCCGACTTTTTTCCTGCATTTGATGTATTCGAACACTTTACCAACTCGTTTCCGTTTTATTTTCTCGTACTCGTAGGGTTTGGCGTGTGTCTGGGCGCCATCTCCAGCATCCTTGCGATTCGGAGATATTTGAGCACGTAACGCCATGTCTACAAGCAAAGCAATGCGGGGACATAAGTATATTTTTGTTGTTGGGGGTGTTATGTCGGGGGTCGGGAAGGGGGTCGCGACCGCAACGATAGGGAAGTTACTCTCTGCTCGAGGGCTTTCTGTTAATCTCGTTAAAATTGACCCTTACCTCAATGTGGACGCGGGAACGATGAACCCGACAGAGCACGGTGAGGTGTTCGTGCTTGATTCCGGACTTGAGTGCGACCAGGACATGGGCAACTACGAGCGTTTTTTGAACCGTGATTTGGGACCGGAAGATTATATGACGAGCGGTATGGTGTACCGCACGGTGATTGAGCGCGAGCGCGCGCTGGGCTACGGCGGGAAATTTGTAGAAACGATTCCGCATGTGCGCGATGAAATTGTGCGTCGCCTAGAGCACGCTGCACGCAAGAGCGGGTCTGATGTTTCGGTTGTTGAAATTGGGGGTACTATTGGGGATTTTCAAAATGCGCTCTATATTGATGCGGCACGCGTCATGCGCTTACAGAGTCCGTCGGATGTTCTTGTTGTTATGGTTTCGTACCTTCCCGTGCCCGGAACAATCGGGGAAATGAAAACAAAGCCGACACAGAATGCTGTACGTCAGCTTAATTCCTACGGCGTTCAGCCGGATATTATTGTTGCCAGAAGCGCGGTCGCGCTTGACCAGAGACGGAAAGAAAAACTTGCTGTGTGGTGTAACGTTGACGCGGAGCACATTATTTCTGCGCCCGATGTCGCATCCATTTACGATGTGCCGATTAACTTTGAACACGATCATCTTTCCGATATTGTATTGAAAGCGCTTGGAAAGAAGGGACGCGCGGATTCTGATTTGTCGGAATGGAAAAAATTTGTGAATCAGACTCATGGGAAAGGGGGTGGGGTGAAAATCGGTATTGTGGGGAAATATTTTGATACGGGGGATTTTGTTCTTTCCGACGCATACATTTCCGTGATTGAGGCGCTCAAATTTTCCGCGTATGCCGAAGGGTTAAAACCAGAGATACAGTGGCTAAACGCAAAGGAGTATGAGAAAAATCCTCCGAGCGTAAAAGAGTTGAAAGGGTATGACGGAATCGTGGTTCCTGGAGGATTTGGAGAAACGGGGGTGGAGGGGAAAATAAACGCAATCAAGTTTGTGCGTGAAAACAAAATTCCATACCTCGGTCTTTGTTACGGTCTCCAACTTGCGATTGTGGAGTACGCGCGAAGTGTTGCTGGATTGAAGGGGGCGCACACGACGGAAATAAATTCTAAAACACCGCACCCCGTAATTGCTGTTTTGCCGGAGCAGGTGGAAAAATTAGCACGCCGTGAATATGGAGCAACAATGCGCCTTGGGGCGTATCCGTGCGTGTTGAAAGGGGGGACTATTGCTGGAGAGGCGTATGGGAAAAAACTTGTGTCCGAGCGTCACAGACATCGCTTTGAAGTGAATCCCGACTACATTGAACAGCTCGAGAAAGCGGGAATGATATTTTCAGGGTCTTCTCCAGACAGACATCTTATGGAAATTGCGGAGCTTCCGAAGAGTGCGCATCCGTTTTTCCTCGGCACGCAATTTCATCCGGAATTCCGCGCGCGCCCCCTCTCTCCGCATCCACTATTCACCGCGTTCATCAAAGCCGCACACAAGAAGATCGCATAGTGTAAATAAAAAAACGCCCAGGTTGAATGTGCCTTGCGAACAGTTGACAGTGTGTATTGAATATGCTACAAGATGTTTTGCGTCCTTTGACATAGACATAACAAAATTTCCGTCATTGTGCTGGAGGCCCCATGGAAGCCCAGTATCTTTTGTTAGTACTCCTATTGTTTCCCGTGCTATGGCCTTTCGTTGCAAAACGAATCTGGCACCAAGATATCTCGTGGACAGAGATGGGACTTAACATAGGTCTTGTTGGACTTCTCGTGGTCGCTATTTTCTATGCTGGTCATTATGCGCAAACAGCGGATACAGAAATATGGAATGGCGCGGTGACTGGGAAGGAGAAGGAGTGGACCTCTTGCGAGCACAGCTACAGCTGTAATTGCAGAGAATCGTGTTCTGGGTCTGGCAAAGATAGGTCGTGTAGCGAAGTATGCGACACGTGCTATGAACACAGCAACGATTGGAATTGGAAAGTGCGGACCACCATAGGCAACTTCAACATATCCCGCATTGACTCTAGGGGTAGTAAAGAGCCACCTCGTTGGTCTAAAGTTGCTTCCGGTCAGCCGGTGGCGTTTGAAAAACCGTACGTGAATTATATAAAGGCAGTGCCGGAGTCACTATTTCACTTCAACAGCAGTTTAAAAGAACAGCATGAAAAACTGCTCGTCCGGTATCCGCGAGTATTTGATTACCATTACGCGAATCGGGTAATTCCGGTTGGCGTTACGCTTCCGGACATTGAAGCGTGGAACTATGAGCTCGCGCTCATGCTCCGAGAACTTGGCCCGAAGAAGCAAGCGAACATCGTTTTGATTGTGGTGAAAACGCCCGATCAGGGATACGCTCACGCCATCGAGGCGCACTGGCTTGGTGGCAAGAAGAACGATGTGGTCGTGGTGCTCGGTGTTCCCGAGTATCCGAATATCGGATGGGCATACATCATGAGCTGGACCGATAGTCAGATATTCAAAGTCCAACTGCGTGATGCACTGCTCGCGCTTGGCACTGTGGAAAAAGATGCGGTGTTGCGGACAATTCATCAGCACGTTGCAACAACATTTGTACGCAAACCCATGGCGGACTTTGCGTATTTAAAGGATGAAATACGTCCTCCTACCTGGGTCATTGTGTTTGCGGCCATGTTCGGAATTTTGGGCAGCATAGGACTCAGCTTTCTGTTCCGCCAAAAAGATGTGAACTTAACCCTTGGAAAATGAAAGGAACGAAACAATGAGCGCGGGTAAAGTAACAGCCATTCTTGTTGCTGGAGTCTTCGCCCTTGGAGCCCTGGCATGTGCCATAGGCTTTATTGGTGCCTGGAATCTTGGCAACAGGCTAGAACAGGGAGTCCATGCGTCCTGGGAAAACAACAAACAAATCCTAGGGCAGTATGGGCAAAAAATCCAAGAAATGGCGCAGGTGCCGGAAATACAGCGGGACGACTTGATCGCCGTTTTCACCAAAGCGAACGAGTCGCGGTATGGGAAAACGGGGTCAGCCGCGGTGGTGCAGTGGATCCAAGAACAAAATCCGAACTTGGACCCCTCTACGTACAAGGGAATTCAGCAGGCGATCGAGGCCGGTCGAAATGAATTTCAGGCGGCGCAACAGACAATAACCGACAAAAAGCGCGCCTATAGAACGGAACTCGGCTCGCTTTGGGGCGGGTTCTGGCTAAAGATGGCTGGATACCCAACTATCAAGATTGGGTATCCGATCGGCACAGAGGATGCATATCCGGTTATCTCGACCTCGAGAGCCGATGATGCATTCAAGAAGGGTCGGGAGGATGCCCCCCTGAAGTTGCGCCCGCAAGAACCAAAGTAAGCAACACATCGAATGTGGCGCCGCGGGCAACACCCCGCGGCGTTTTTATTTTTTGTCCTCGCAGGGAGTGATGTTTTAGTGTATCCACGCACCAAAGGATCACCGCGTTATATAAGGCGGTATTAGATCCTTGGTGCGGGATTCCGCACCGCGAGCAAGCTTTTGGGCTTTGTTACAAACGTTTGGTATCATGAGCTTGCTCGCGGTGCTTCATTTTAATTCTTTGCGGGATCATCTAGTGGTAGGACTTCTCCCTCTGGAGGAGAGTATCTTGGCCCGCCCCGTTAGATATTTTTGTAGAATACGCGGTTGATACTACAATACACACAGCTTGTTTCCATCGCTGCGGGATCGTCTAACGGTAGGACTTCTCCCTCTGGAGGAGAGTATCTTGGTTCGAGTCCAAGTCCCGCAGCGATGGGCGTAAGCATGCAGATGCCAGTAGTATATGTATATCTAACGGGGTGAAAATCCAAGTCCCGCAGCCAGGTTTGAGATAGGTTCGGACTCCGAGGAGCATTAAAAACTATGAATAATCAAAACAAAGAACCTTGGCAAATAACAGCAGCTCGGTTTTGCGTAGAGAGAAAAGAGTTTACCTTAAGGGGGTTGGAGACTTTTTTGAAGGAAGAACCGTACAACATTCCTCACGAACACGTAAGAAATTTTTTCATAGAAAATATTCAAAATCCTCCAGGGCGACAATTCAACAGAGATTTTCGAAAGAGTGCCGAAGGAGAAGGTGGATTGTGGACTGCTCCTTCTGACCTTGTATCCATGGTGACAGATTATGATGAATTGAGAGAGGCAAGAGAGAGTAGTAGAAAGGCAATGTATATTGCAATCGGGTCTTTGATCGTTGCTACACTAGTTGGCATTGCTCAAATCATTGTACAGATTTATTACAAATAACTTTATGAAGATAATTACTAAAAAGGAATCTGGCAATTCAGGAGAGCAAGAGATTGTAGACCTTATCCCATGTCCGAATTGCGGGAAGAAATTGATGAAACTTCCATCAAACTATCCTTTATATGATGTCCAGTGCACTGGGTGTTCATTCCGTGCTCAAGTTAAAACAAATCAAAGTAAACCAAAATCAGTAGTTTTTGGAGCCGGGTGGCAAATTATGAACAAGGTATTGAAGTCTGGTTATATGACACCACCTCTTTTTCTAAACTTTAAATGGACAGAGAAAGATGATCAAAAACAAGAAGTCAGATTTTACCCCTTCGTGCCAAAGAAAAATCTCTCTAACTATCGTTTGTCTGCAACAGCACGTCGTGCAAATTATGAAATGTTTACCTATACGGGAATGGATAAGCTTCCGTATTTTCTAGTATATAAAAAATGAACAAGATTCAGGATGACATATTAAGTTATCGTGAGATGTGTGACGCAGAAAATATACAGACACTCCAGCGCGGTATGAATTTTCGAATGAAACCAACATACTCTGTTATTTTGATGTCTCAAAGATCAAACGCACCGTATCAAGATAGAATTCACGAAGACGGCATAACGATTGAATATGAGGGTCACGATGTTTCTAAAAGAGCTCACGACCATAATCCAAAGGCCGAGGATCAGCCAGACAAGTTACCGAGTGGTCGATTAACTCAAAATGGATATTTCATAAAAGCCGCTAAAGACTATAAGGAAAGAGGAACTGCCCCAGAGTTGGTAAAAGTATATGAAAAGGTATTTCCCGGCGTGTGGTCTCTAAAGGGATTTTTTGATCTAATAGATTACAAAATATTTAATGATGGAAAACGTAATACGTTTCGTTATATTTTAAGACTTTCTGATCATGGAGAGACGGACACGAGGGTACCGACAAACATCGAACATACTCGCCTAATACCTTCAGATGTAAAAAGAGAAGTTTGGAAACGGGATCAGGGTAAATGTGTAATCTGTGGAAATTCTAAGAATTTACACTTCGACCATGATTTACCATTTTCTAGGGGTGGAACCAGTTTATCAGCAAAGAATGTACGCCTGCTTTGTGTGACTCATAATCTTCAGAAATCAGATAAAATTGAATAGTTGCTCGTTCCTGAAGAGCATCAAAATAGTAAACTTAAAAGCGTCAGAAAAGCTTTATGGGGTCTCACTTTGAAAAATACGAGACCGAAGGGGTCAGCCAGTTTGAGATAGGTTCGGACTCCGAGGAGCATTGTATCTATATGCTAAAAATTAGTTTGAGCAAGTATCAACTGAACGAATGTTTAAATTCGTTTTGTTGGACTTTTAAGATTGGCGATAACATTCTTTATAATTTAGATCTCATATTCCAACTTGTGGACGACCACAATAAGCTAGCGGGGCGCAAATATGCTAAGCCCATATCAATACTCTGTGTCTCAGTTATAGAGGGAGCACTTGTTGATTTTTTAGAACGTTTAGATTCTGCAACGCGACATTTCCCGAGTAAACTAGACTCGAAAAAAAAGGACATAAAGAAAGAATTAGAGGGAAAAAAGAATGATTTTGAGATAATCTACAAAGGGAAGGTTTATAAGTATAAACGACTAAAAAATTTCGGGTACAAAGAATTGATAAAGTTTTACGAGGATTTTAAGATTCTAGGTTCAAGGTCTGCCGATTATCAGATACTGCAAGAGCTGGGTCGTTTCCGCAATCGGGTCCATATTCAAAATTACTTTAGAAACTTTGAACAAAATGAGTCCTGTACATTCTCTGAAAACAGAAGCCAGAGAGCTATTGATTACATGGAAAGTGTATTTAAATACCTTAGTAAAAACTATCCGCGCCCATAATTCATTTTCATTGTTGTCTCAGCTTCGGCCCACTCAGCTGTTCCGAGAAGGGTCGAAATGGTAGAATAAAAGTAATCAAAAAAGTCTTATAGAGCTTGATGGGTAAATTTACAAGATCGAGAGGGCCAGCAAAAATATGATAAAAAAGCTCGCCATTGGTACAGTACATAAACTGCCGGAGGATTTACAAAAAGCACTCACATCTTCCGCTAAGGTGCAAAAACTATGGGAAGACATCACGCCGCTCGCGCGCAATGAGTGGATATGCTGGGTCATCTCCGGGAAACGTGCGGAGACGAGGGGAATTCGAGTTGAGAAGGCGCTCTCGAAACTTAAAGATGGAATGCGCAGGCCGTGTTGCTGGGCTGGTTGTCCTCACCGTTGATGAACGAAGGTAAGGAAATACTGAGCCGAGCGCGGCGAAGTGTTGAAAACATCCGAAGCGTTTTATGATTTCGAGAATACTGAGCACGATAGTGAGAATGTGCCAATAGAAATTTTTAATATTTCCGATGTTTTGTAATTTCTAAAACCCAAAACGCAACGAGCGTTGCAAAAAATCTTAAAAAATCCTTGCGTCTTTGTAATGACTTGGTACACTATTTTAAATGGCGAACAAACAAAATGGTGTGCATGCAAAATGCGAAGGCAAGTTAGTGATGATTGGTTTCGGCTCAATCGGGCAGGGAGTGCTTCCGCTCATACTTCGTCACATAGGTATTGATAAAAAAGACATCACAATCATTAGCGCCGACGGTAAGGGAAAATCAGTTGCAGAAAAAGAAGGCGTTGAACTTAAACTTTCTCCCCTCAACCCTCAAAATTTTAGAAAAGTACTCGACGAATATCTGGGGCCAGGCCCGGGTGGGTTCGTACTCAACCTTTCCGTTGACGTTTCATCGGTCAATCTCATTCAATACTGTCAAGAGCGCAAGGCCCTCTATTTAGACACCTGTATTGAGCCGTGGACTGGTGGATATGTAGACCCAACCCTCACATTTTCCCAGCGCTCCAATTACGGATTGCGCGAAACGGCCCTCGCGCTTCGGGAGAAATATATTGGTGGCTCCACTGCCGTTGTCGCTCATGGCGCAAATCCGGGGATTGTGTCTCATTTTCTCAAGCGCGCACTTCTTCAAATTGCTAAAGACACGGAGTATGCGAAAGAGGAGCCGACGAAAAAAGCGGAGTGGGCGTCGTTGATGAAAGGTCTCGGTATAAAGAGTGTTCACATAGCGGAGTATGATTCGCAAGTTGCAAAAAATCCGAAAAAAATAGGGAGGTTTGAAAATACGTGGTCTGTCTACGGTTTTCACGCCGAAGGATTGTGCCAGCCGTCGGAATTGGGATGGGGAACGCATGAAAAAGAAATGCCGAAAGGTGCGAGCGCCCACGACTTCGGTTGTGGTGCTGGTATTTATTTAGACCGGCCAGGTGCCACGACATTGGTGCGCACGTGGACACCGAAGCACGGCAGTTTCAACGGGAGGGCGGTAACGCACAATGAATCAATTTCCATCGCTGATTTTTATACTATTCGCAGAGGAGATAAGGTTACGTATCGGCCGACGGTTCATTACGCGTATCGCCCATGTGACGCCGCAATGCTTTCTCTCGAAGAGGCGTTTGGCAACAATTTGAATCTCCAAAACGAACAACTTATTCTTTCGGATGAAATCCAAAGTGGAATGGATGAACTCGGGGTACTTCTTATGGGGCACGCGAAAGGTGCATACTGGTACGGCTCACAGCTTACAATTGAAGAAGCAAGAAAACTCGCCCCTTATCAAAATGCCACGGGACTCCAAGTAACCGCGGGAGTCTTGGCTGGAATGGTGTGGGCGATAGAAAATCCGACTTCGGGAATTGTTGAAGCGGATGATGTTGACTACAAACGCGCCATGGAAATCCTTGAGCCGTATATGGGAACGATGGTGGGGGAATATAGTGATTGGACTCCGCTTAAGGGGCGAAGCAGTCTCTTTCCGGAAGAAGCGGACAGGGAAGATGTGTGGCAGTTCAAAAATTTTCTTGTTGATTAGAGTGGGGCGGTATGTTCCATGTCTCTGGATGAGTTTTGGAATGTGTGAACATACACCGTTCTAGCTTTTTGCAAAAAGCTAGAATATAATGACGTACACATATGGCGCAAGAAAAATATCGCGTGTTGGAACGGATTATAAAAGGTTTTGCGAACCATCGGCGGCTCGCAATTCTTGATTTGTTGAAAAAGAGGCCAGAGCAGACTCTCGACGATATTGTGGAGACACTCGGCATTGGGTACCAAAACGCATCGGATCATGTGCGCAAACTTGCGATTGCGGGTCTCGTGGCAAAGCGTAGTGACGGCTTGAATGTGCGACACAAACTTACGCCACGCGCAGAAACCATTCTAGCTTTTTGCAAAAAGCTAGAATAAGAAACTTTGCATCTCTTTGTTCCGAGGCGTAAAGGATCATTTTTTGTAAGGATGCTTTGTTTCTCTTTCTCCAGTGATATGATTTTGAGAGGTGGAGTAATGCAAAAAAGAGGTGATCTGTGGGCGATACAGTTATGCGTAGAAAATGCGCGCGCAAGAAGTACGGCCGCGGACAGTGGCTATGCGAGTGCAACGGAAATATTCGGAAGGATAATCAATGCACTGGCATAGGGTGTCTGGAGTATTACGAGCGCATAGGTGGCACAGATTCTCCCGCGTACAAGACATTGCTCGCTGCAATTGCGGAAGATGAAAGAGATGACAAGAAACAGTCCTGATGTGTAACAGCGACCCGCAGAGCGGGTCGCGTTTTGTAATATAATTGAATTATGGTGCCCTTTGAATACGTGTATATGGTTGGTGCGTCTATGCTCTTTATTCCGTGGGTTATTTTTTTCGTTGTAAGACCTGACGTGCGGAGAGAAATGCTTGTCATGAGTTTTTTGCTCGGTGTTTTGAGTGTTGTAACTGCGCAGTACTGGTGGACTGTGGATTGGTGGAAACCCGAAACGATAACAGGCACGATTGTTGGCATTGAGGATTTTCTGATTGGTTTTGCGAGTGGTGGAATCATGACAGTTGCCTATGAGGTTTTGTTCAGGAAGCGTTTATACAAAAGTGTTTCTAGCGTACGAGCGCCAGGTCCGTTTACTCTACTGCTGTTACTCGCTTTTATAACCTCATGGTTATTTTGGGCAGCACACCTCACTTCTTTTTGGGGAAGCACGCTGGCAATGGCGGCGGTTGCGAGCGTTCTTTTCTATTTTAGAAAGGACCTGTTTTTGAACGCAGTGTTAAGCGGTATTTTAATGGCAGGCATCTCGTTACTTTTTTACTTCACAGTCATGTCCCTTTCTCCTGAGTGGATTCCAAAAACATATCAATTTGAAACATTAAGTGGAATTCTTGTACTCGGTGTTCCTGCGGAGGAGTTTGTATTTTGGTTTCTTGCGGGGCTCGTATTCGGGCCATTCTATGAATATTGGCAAGGTAAAAGAACAAGGAATATCAGTACATAGCATATGAAAAAGACCATTTCAATACTGGTACTCGCGTGCGCAGTCTTCGCTCTGTGGTATTTTTTGTCTGACGCACCAGGCAATGACTCGCGGGTAGTGTATGTGAATAGTTCTGCCGATCTTATTCGTGTTGAGGGGCCCTTGCCCGACGATTCTCTTGGCAAGACATTTACAGTTGAGGGCGAAGCTCGAGGGTTCTGGTTTTTTGAAAATTCTTTTCCCGTTGAAGTTCTCGATGCAAACGGTGTTGTCATTGGACGGGGACTCGGCGCAAGTAGTGAGGAATGGATGACGGAGAATTTCATACCGTTTACGGCTCCTGTGGAAATTGTCGGTGAATATACGGGACAGGCAACACTTGTGCTCAAAAAAGACAATCCTTCCGGTGATCCTGATCGAGACGCGTCGGTGTCTTTTGTGGTGTCGATATATTAACCAAAACGAGGGCTACTTTTTGTTGTATACTGGACACTATGACACTGGAAGATGGAATATCGAGGCAGGGGCGCGTGCGCCCTATTGAGCATGGGGAAGAGCGCATCGCATTTTCCGCACTTAGGTATAGGGGAGAAATCTTCACTGGCGCAAATCACGGCGATGCACTCATTGATCTTGAGGAGACACACCCAGATTTTGTGGGACGGGAAGTTGATGATGGTTTTACTACTTCTAGTGGGAGGTTTGTGGACAGAGTTGAGGCGTATACAATTGCGCGCAGTCAAGGCCAGCTGAAGCAGCGGTTTATTAGCTACAAAGGGGAGGGTGATTTAGACAGCAATTACCTACTTTCCTAGCTTATTGCGAAGTAGTGTTTTAAAATACAACATATATGCCACGAACATTAGTTGTGATAATTGGTCTTGTCTTGGTGGGAGGGGGTTTGTATATATGGTCTTCTGGCTCTTGGGTGGGGAGCACGAAAGTAGATGATACAAAAATCGGTGGGGGTGTCGTTGTTTCTCAAGCGGCGGGGTTGTATGGCGCGTATGAAGCGTATGCGCCGGAGAAACTTATGCGCGCGAGCGCGGAGAGATCCGTCGTTTTGTTTTTTCGCGCCGACTGGTGTCCGACATGTCGAGCGCTTGACGCGGACATTCGTTCAAAACTTGAAACAATTCCACAAAACGTGAGCATTTTGTACCTCAATTACGACACAGAAACGGCTCTCAAACAGAAATATGGCGTCACCTATCAGCACACGCTAGTGCAGGTTGATGCCGAGGGAAACCAGATTGTTAAGTGGAGCAAATCTCCAACACTTGAAGATGTGCTGCTGAACATCAAATAGGTAGCATGGCGTTTCTTATCATTTCGTTCATCGCGGGTGTCTTGACGGTTCTTGCTCCCTGCATTCTTCCGCTTTTGCCTGTTGTTATCGGCTCTTCCGCCACAGGCAGGAGCAAAACCACTCCGTATATTGTCGTCGGCTCGCTCTCTGTTTCAATAATTCTTTTCACCTATGTTCTTAAGGCATCAACGGTGTTCATTATGGTGCCTCCATATGTGTGGACGTATCTTTCCGGAGGCATTCTCGTTGCGTTTGGACTTTTTCTTGCTTTTCCAGCCCTATGGGAGAGTATGCCGGGACTTTCGAAATTCGCCGGGGATTCAAACAAATTTGTCGGTGCTGGGTATCAGCGCAAAAGTTTTTGGGGCGACGTGTTAATTGGCGCGGGGTTGGGTCCCGTGTTCACGAGCTGTTCGCCGACATACTTTGTAATTCTTGCCTCGGTATTGCCTGCTAGCTTTGCGCTTGGCACGGCGTACTTGTTTGCTTACGTGCTTGGGCTTGGGCTCGTTCTTCTTCTCGTGGCACTTCTGGGCGAACGGTTTGCGAATCGGTTGAGTATTCTGTCTGACTCTCGCGGACTGTTGAAGCGAGGGGTCGGCGTTCTTTTCATTCTCATTGGTATTGCGATTGCGACAGGGTATGAGAAGAGGATAGAGGTTGCAATTCTGGATGCGGGCTGGTTTGATATCACAAAGGTTGAGCGTGCCTTATTAGAAAAAATTCAATAATATATGCGCATGGAATACGCGATTGGTTTATTGGTATTGGTGGTGGCGGGTGTTGGGCTCGCGATTTTGTACACCCCCGTGTCTCCTAAGGCATCTAAGGGTTCTCCCTCTAGTGTTGCCAAGCAACAAGGGGACCCTTACAGAGAAATAGCAAACCCTGCTGGATTTGTGAACACGGACGGCATAACGATAAAAGAGTTGGTCGGCACAAAAGTCATTATTGTTGATTTTATGACGTACAGCTGTATCAACTGCCAGCGCACATTTCCGTATTTGAACGCGTGGTACAAAAAATACAAAGACCAGGGTCTTGAAATCGTTGGGATTCACACGCCAGAGTTTGCGTTTGAAAAAAACATAGACAATGTGCGCGATGCGATGAAACGATTTGGCATTATGCATCCGGTTGTTTTAGACAACGACTATGGGACATGGAACGCATATGGGAACAGGTACTGGCCAAATAAATATGTAATCGATATACACGGAAATATTGTGTACAGTCATGCTGGTGAAGGTGCATACGAGGAAACAGAGATGAAAATTCAGGAACTTCTTCGTGAGCGGGCTGAAGTTCTCGGCAGCTCCGTTGCCTTCGCTGGCGAGCTTGCTTCGTCTGACATGCCGCCTTTAAAAAATTTCGCGCGCAGTCCGGAAACGTATTTCGGGGCGTGGCGCAATGAGTATTTTGCAAACGGGATGCCGGGGAGGGAGGGTGAGCAGACACATGCGCTTCCGGATACGCTTATGCGCAATGCTCTGTATTTGGATGGCACATGGAATATTGAGGACCAGTTTGCGGAATCGGTCAGAGATTCCAGCGTATTCTATCGTTACAATGCGGGGGATGTATTTATTGTCGCTGATGCGGACAATCCTATTTCTGTAGAAGTATTTCAAGACGGAAAGCGAATAGACGTTGCTGCGGGTGCAGATGTTAGGGACGGAATTGTCACTATGCAAGAGAGTCGATTGTACAAGTTGATTCACAACCGAGAGCCAGGAGAACACACGCTCGAACTTCGTGTCGGAGGAAAAGGGTTGCGTTTCTATGCATTTACGTTCGGGTGATTTAAAGCACTCTCTGGTGTAGTATCAATAGATGTGCGGCATATTTGCATATACGGGTTCAAAAGAAGCCGGAAAACTTCTCTTGAACGGTCTTTCTTCACTCGAGTATCGTGGGTATGATTCGGCAGGAATTTTTATGCCGGAAAGCGGTTCTGTACGAGCGAAGGGCGCAGTAGCAGAACTTAAGAAAAAAATACCAAAAAATTTTCGTGGCACAAGCGGTATTGCACATTTACGTTGGGCAACACACGGGGCACCCACGGAAGGAAATGCGCATCCACACACGGATTGTCGCGGTGAGATTTGGATAGCGCACAATGGCATTGTTGAGAATTTTAAAGAACTCAAAGACAAGCTGATTCAAAACGGGCACAGCTTTACATCGGAGACGGACACGGAAGTCATTGCGCACTTGACTGAAGAATATCTTGCAAAAACACATGATTTTAAAAAGGCGCTTTTGGCGGCACTGGGACTCGTGCGCGGAACGTATGGCATTGTGGCGCAGTATAAGAAGGAGCCGGAGCGTATTATTGCGGCGCGCATGGGTTCTCCTGTTGTGTTGGGAGTCGGAACACGAGAACGTTTCATAGCATCCGACCCATCGCCGATCATTCCTCACACAAAGAAAGTAATCTTTCTTGAAGATGGGGAGGCTGCTCTGATAACCCCACGTTCGCATTCTATCTTTAAGCTAGACGCTACACGTGTGAAGCGTGCAACTACACGGATTGATTGGAGTGCAAAAAAAGTACAAAAGGGCGGTTTTGAGCATTTTATGTTGAAAGAAATTTTGGAAGGACCAGAGGTTTTGGAAAATACACTTCGCGGTCGACTCGTCGCGCACAAGGGAATGGCAAAATTGGGCGGGTTGGAGGCGGTTGCGAAAAAATTGAGAGCAATAGAGCGCATTATTATTGTTGCATGTGGCACCGCGTACTACGCGGGACTTGCGGGGGAGTATATGCTGGAAGAGCATGCTGGTATTCCTGTTGAAGTGGAACTGGGAAGTGAGTTTCGCTATCGCGCGCCCGTTTTGAATCAGCGCACTGCCGTTTTAGCAATTTCACAATCAGGTGAAACGGCCGACACCCTCGCCGCTATTCGCGAAGGGAAGAAACGCGGGGCACTAACGCTCGGTATCGTGAATGCGGTCGGCTCAACTATTGCGCGCGAAACAGACGCCGGTGTGTATAACCACGCGGGGCCCGAAATGGGTGTTGCTTCTACCAAGGCGCTTGTTTCTCAACTTGCGGCGCTCGCGCTCTTCACTTTGTTTTTTGGTCGTGAGCGCGGCATGTCGTTAAAAACAGGGCGTGAGATTGCTAAGGAACTTATAGAGATTCCTAAAAAACTCGGGCACATTCTTTCCGATAGGGCGCATATTGAAAAACTCGCAAAAAAATACAAGTATGCGCGTGATTTTTTGTTCATTGGCCGCAGATACAATTACCCTGTAGCGCTCGAAGGAGCCATTAAGCTCAAAGAAATTTCATACATACACGCGGAAGGGTATGCGTCCGGTGAGATGAAGCATGGGCCACTCGCGATGATTGACGAAAAATTTCCCACATTTGCGCTCGCCCCGTCCGACAGTGTGTACGAAAAGAATCTTTCAAACATACACGAACTTCGGGCGCGTAAGGGGCCAGTCGTTGCACTTGCGACCGAAGGGAATAAAGACATTGCCGAAATTGCTGACGATGTTATATATGTGCCGAAGACACTGGAAATGCTCTCACCGATTTTGAATGTCGTGCCACTGCAACTTTTTGCGTACTACTTTTCCAAACAAAAAGGATACAATCCCGACCGTCCTCGCAATCTCGCGAAATCCGTTACCGTTGAGTAGCTCTAAATAGATTCAATCTTTTCCCACGATCTGTCCGTCACTCCGAAGTGTCCGTATGAGGCGGTGTTTTGGAATATGGGGCGCGTGAGTCCGAGGCGTTCAATGATTGCGCGTGGGCGGAAATCAAAATGTTTCTGCATTACATCTGAAAGATTTTTCCCGTCCTCATTATATGCTTCAAGCATGACTGGCTCGGAGCGTCCGATTGCGTAGGCGACTGCAACGAGCACTCGTTTTCCGTATTCGTTTGCCACTAAATTCTTTGCGGCAAAACGGGACATGTATGCGGCGGAACGGTCCACTTTTGTCGCATCTTTTCCAGAAAATGCTCCTCCGCCGTGAGGAAAGAGTCCACCATATGTATCAACCATAATTTTTCTTCCGGTCAGTCCGGCGTCTGCCGTGAATCCGCCGAGCACGAAGCGTCCTGTCGGATTTACCAAAATTTCAATATCATCTAACGAGCCAAGAATTGGCTCAAAAAGGTGCTTTTTTAGGGATGTTCGTATTTCTTCAAGAGAAACCTCTTCCGCATGTTGCGCGCTTGAGAGTGCAGTTGCGACACGTCCGTCTTCTATCGTTATCTGCGTTTTACCGTCAGGTTTAAGCCATGGCAAAGTACCATCTCGTCGGAGTGCTTCTAATCGTCTGGCAAGTCCGTGAGCGAGCACTGTACCCCTTGGCATGTATTCCGGTGTTTCATCGGTTGCATATCCATACATCATGCCTTGGTCGCCGGCGCCTCCAGTGTCTACCCCCATCGCAATGTCGCCCGATTGTTTTGCCACATGCACGAGTACTTTTAAATCGTTTGGGTAGCCGATTTTTTCATACACATCACGGGCGATCGCTTCATAGTCAACCTCTGCGTTTGTGCGGAGTTCTCCTCCGATGACCAGCGTTCCGTGACTTCCAAATGTTTCAATTGCGACACGGCTCGCCGGGTCCTGTTCCAAACACGCGTCTAGAATCGCATCTGAAATTTGGTCGCACACTTTGTCTGGGTGTCCAGATGTTACGCTTTCCGTCGTGTACCTCTTAAATAAATGAATCATGTGTGTATAGAACCGAATAATCTCCCCTCGGGGAGATTATTAATAAAAATATCATTCCCTGTCGGGCTGGTTGTAGCACTTTATCCTGAGCTTATCGAAGGACGAGCTTGAACAAGTTGCCGGTGGGTCGGAGCCAGTACTCTCACCACACTCTTGATACAGTATTCAGTTGTGTGTTCATCGTAGCAGTGTCATTTCGAAAGTGCAAGTAAGGGGGGCGCTGATAACTGGCGCCCCCATACTACTCACTCACTTTTCGGCGGGGGGAGTGGGATTACTCCGAGGAGCATGTGCTCTTGCCTTCCATACTGCCGACGAGAACCTGACATTGTATGGAAAAACTTTCGATATATCTTGTTGACAGGATTATCTTCTGCCGTCCACACAATGATGGTCGCGTGATTGACATGTGCAGTCTCAACGGTATCAGGTTCAACACAGCAGTGTTTATTTGTGTTGCGCACCCATGTTCCGACGCTCGGAAGACTTTGTTCTACGAGAGTTGAGGCAACGCCCTGATTACGATACTGCGTGCCGACCGCAAGTTGCTCAAGTTCCACTACGGGCTTTTTTCGATTCCATCCACCCTTTATTTCCCACACGATGTATCCAGCGACAGCCCCGTCAATTTCTGCGACGCGGATGTCGAACACTGGGTCGAGGAACCTTGCTTTCAACCACTCAAAAGCGGATCCAATGTCAGCGTTACCGGCAAAGCATTCTTGATTTATGTATGCCAAAAAATCCAGATCTTTTATACACGCCGGTAGCACAAGGATTCTTTTTTTGTCGGTCATCGGTAACCTCACTCTATGTGATTTCTATGATGCAGAATACATTTTTTATCTCCACAATCAAGTGCGCTTGGTTGTGGGAATTCCTATTAATCGAGCTATGACGGAAGCAAGTTTTGCTGAGTTGTGACGAATGAGAGAGCGCGACAGCGGGTCACCACGTTTTATTTTTGGAATTGTTTCATTGATGAAGTCGCCGCCGATTGCGTGTTTGCCGTGAGGGAGATTTTCAAATTTCGTAAGCGCTTCTCCTTCGCGAGCATATCTTCGTATCAGTGTATTTGGTGGACGCACATTGTTGTACAGCACGGTGTCCACTGGGCTCTGTATATATTTTTCAATTTCGCGGGTGTAGTCGGTAACACTGAAGTCGTTCGTGTGATTTTTTCGAGACATTAAATTACATATAAAGATTTTTCTTGCGCGACTGTTGCGAACACTTTCTGGAATTCCGCGCACGAGGAAATTTGGCACTAAACTTGAGTAAAAATCTCCCGGCCCTATGATAATTGCATCTGCTTTTTTGATTGCAAAGAGGGCTTTTGGGTTTGCTTCTACGGAAGGGGAAAGGGTAATGGAGCGTAACTTTTTATGTATATTTGTATTGTGAATTGCATTTTGACCGCGCACAACTTTTCCCGTGAGACGTGCAACGAGTGTCGCTTTTTCAAGAGTTGCCGGAACAACATGTCCCTCAATGCGCAAAATTTCTCCGGCTGCCTCTACCGCTTTGTCAAAATTTCCTGTTACTTTTTCAAGCGCAGAGAGTAGGAGGTTTCCAAAATTGTGTCCGCGCAGTTTTCCGCTCGTGAATCGGTAATTCATAAGCTGTCGCATGATGATGTCCGACGTGGATAGAGCAACGAGGCATTGCCGTACATCTCCAGGAGGCAACACCCCAAGTTCGTCGCGCAACATTCCAGTTGACCCACCATCGTCCGCCATAGCAACAATTGCAGTTAAATTACAGTCGTACTTTTTGAGTCCGGAAAGGACTGTAAATGTTCCAGTGCCTCCCCCCATAACGACGATGCTTTTTCTCTCGTGTTTCCGCATACAGGCATAGTAGCAAAAGAAGAGCCCGCCACCACGTGTGTGTGGGGCGGGACATGTTTTCAGACTTGTTCATCGATGTATATGGCGTACCTCCAGCCGGATATGACGCAAATACCACTGCCTGCCGGCACGCGATCTATGTGCCGAATCATGTCGCACACGAATACATTCCACGCGCCAGCACGCTCACACGCATGTCGCAATGATGCCTTGGGTGTCCTGCGTTCAGTTTCTTGTTGCAAAAGATGCAGAATATATACATGCCCGCGTAGCACATGCGGAATGTCTGCATGTTTGTACGTGCTATGTGGCGCCGACTGTTTGATTGGGCACTCGAGCGGTGCTTCTACACCCCTAAACACTCCGTGCGCTAGTTGTAACAGCGCTCGGGACGCAACGTTGTGTTCGTGAGGAAGAAGCACGTCGGTCGGCGCAGTTTCAATAACCATGACTTTTTCCTTTATCGCAATGAAGTCTTTAGACCTTATACCACAAAAACATCGTTTGCGCTCTCACTATTGTTTCGTGCACGATTTGAAGTACAGTGCTACTCATGGGGGAACGGGTGAGAAAACAGCGGGCGCAAAAATTAGTCTCATATCTGAAACGGGTATATCCGAAGCCAAAAAGTGAACTACAGTATCACGCGCCATTTCAATTTCTTGTTGCGGTTGTTTTATCCGCACAGTGCACCGACAAAGTTGTAAATCGTACGACGGAAGCATTGTTCAAGAAATATAAAACAACGGACGATTTTGCGCGCGCACAACCGCGGGTGCTCGAGCGTGAACTTTCTTCAATTCCGTTTTTTCGCAACAAAACGAAGGCGATTATTGCAACCGCAAAAAGTATTCGTGATGAATATGGTGGCAGGGTTCCAAAAACAGAAACGGAACTCATCTCACTTTCCGGTATTGGCTACAAAACAGCGCACGTTATTTTAGGGGAACTGTATGGCGTGTGGGAGGGCATCGCCACGGACACTCATGTAAAGCGTTTCGCGCGAAAATTTGGTTTAACCGAACACACCGACCTCAAAAAGATTTCAAAAGATTTGGAACGATTGGTTCCAAAAAAAGATTGGAAGTATGTAAACAACGGGTTCGTATTGTATGGGCGGTATGCATGTCCTGCTCGTCTGCACGAATGTGAGCAGCACCCTCTGACAAAACTGTGGCAACCTGCGGGGAAAAAATGGCCGAGAACCTAGCGGCTACAGGCTTGCCACGAGCCTCTGTTGTTTTTTGTGCCGCTGTAGTGCGAGCTGTATGAGGGTGTCAACAAGTTTCGCATAAGGGACTCCAGACGCTTCCCACAATTTTGGATACATGCTGATATTCGTGAATCCTGGAATCGTGTTGATTTCATTCACATATATCGCGCCTTTTTTTGTAACAAAAAAATCTACACGCCCCATACCCTCACATCCGAGCGTTTTGAATGTTTTGATTGCAAGATTTTGAATGCACTGTGTTGTCGCGCGCGAGAGTTTTGCCGGAATGTCCAGTGTCGCTCCCTCGGGGTCTATATATTTTGCCTCGTAAGAATAAAAATCGTGATGCACTACCACTTCCCCGAGGATGGAAGCTTTCGGATTTTCGTTTCCCAAGACGGCGCACTCAATTTCGCGCCCGTGAATACACTCTTCCAGTATGATTTTCGTATCAAAACGAAACGCGTGGCGTGTCGCACGTTCAAATTCTTTTTTAGTTCGCACTTTTGAAATTCCGACTGAAGAGCCGAGGTTTGCCGGCTTCACAAACAGAGGGAGACCGAGTTTTTTAGTCGCAGACCTCCACGATACAGGGGACTCACGTGTTGCAATTAGAAATTGTGCACTCGGAATACCCGCGTCTCGCAAAAGACGCTTCATCACATCTTTGTCCATTCCGACTGCGCTTCCCAAAACTCCCGCTCCCACGAACGGCACGTCAAGTAGTCGCAAAAATCCCTGCACGGTTCCGTCTTCGCCGAACGGGCCATGAAGAACAGGGAACACCACGCCTATGTCTTTTTGCTTTGCGCCGATGTCTCCCAGCGGGGCACCTGTTTCTTTTTGTGTCACGGTGAGCGCCCGACTGATTTTCGATGCTGATGCGCCGAGCAAAATTTCAGATTGTTTTGGGGGAAGTAATTGTCCCGTTTTTGTCATTCCAACAAGAATCACCTCATATGTTCTTGGATCAAGAGAGGCGATGATATTTCGAGCAGAGATGAGAGATACCTCGTGTTCTGCCGATTTTCCGCCAAAAAGCACTGCAACGCGGAGTTTTTTCTTCATACCAATAGAGTACGAGTTGTCAGGCGCGCTCGCAACCACGTGTGTTTTATGTACTATAGAGCGATGGGTCGTAGAAAAAAGAGGAGGGTTGCGGTGTTTGATGTGGACGGGACGATTTTTCGCTCCAGCTTACTTATACAAATTGTCACAGCATTGATTAAGAAGGGCATCTTTCCAAAAGACGCGGAAGCGATCTTCGAGCGCGACCAAAAGAAATGGCTTGACCGCGAGGGAGATTACACCGCATACGTAGAGGGTGCAGTACGTGCGTTCGCCAAACATATTCGCGGAGTTCATTACAGTATATTGGTGGATACGGCGGAAAAGCTCACGGAAGAGCAGTGGAAGCGCACGTATCGGTACACGCGGGATCTTATTTATGAACTGAAGAAGAGGGATTATTTTTTACTTGCCGTATCACATTCGCCAAAAACGGTGCTCGACAAATTTTGTCCGCGCCTCGGGTTTGATAAAACGTATGGCACGCTGTATGAGATTGATACCAATGAGTGTTTTACGGGGTTGGTAACTGAAAGGCATGTTATCCAGAATAAAGCGGGCATTCTGGAGCGCGCTGTTGAAAAAGAAAACCTGACACTCGCGGGTTCCGTGGGGGTGGGAGACACGGAGTCCGATATTTCATTTCTGCGCATGGTTTCAAAACCCATTTGTTTTAATCCGAACGCGAAATTGTATGCGCACGCGAAGCGTGCAAAGTGGCGCGTGGTCGTGGAGCGCAAGGACGTTATTTATAAACTTTAAACATGAGGTTTCTTCGGAATGTTTTTGCGTATTACCGGGCGCATGGGCGGCACGATTTGCCGTGGAGGGCGACGAGAGACCCGTACAAGATTTTGGTTTCGGAAGTTATGCTTCAACAAACGCAAGCGGCGCGTGTTATTCCAAAATATAAAGAATTTCTGAAAGTTTTTCCGGATATTCGGATTCTTGCGCGCTCGCCTCTCTCCAGTGTTCTTACGGCATGGAGCGGGTTGGGATATAACAGACGCGCCAAATATCTGCACGATGCGGCAAAAATTGTGGTCAAGAAGTACCGTGGTCGTATTCCGCACGACGCGGCGACGTTAATCACTTTGCCGGGGGTTGGTGAATATACTGCCTCTGCAATACGCGCGTTTGCGTTCAATCAACCTGATGTTTTGATTGAAACAAATATTCGTACTGTATTTTTTCACTTGGGAGTACGTACGCGCAGAAAAATTAAGGATGAAGAATTGCGTCCGTTGGTTGAAGATGCCCTTAGGCGCTCACGCATGTCTCCGCGAGAATTTTATTCCGCGTTGATGGACTATGGCGCGTATCTAAAAGCATCTGGCGTACGATTGAACGCACGAAGTCGGCACTACACAAAACAATCGCGATTTCAAGGTTCTTTGCGCGAAGTGCGTGGCGCAATTTTAAAAACCCTGACTGCGCGCATGTCAACTGATGCGACACGCAAGCGATACAAAAATACATTTGAAAAAGCGCTTGTGTCCCTCGTGCGAGAGGGCTTAGTGGAGCGTCGTGGGAGTATGGTGCATCTTGCGCGTTAATCTAGGGTGGTATACCCCGTGATATAGTGGCTTTGCCAATATCACAGGGTATACTTTTTTGATGGACAAAGAACGTACTCTTGAATCTTCAGTATCCACAAAATATGTCCATCGGGAAGGCGGCGAGTGGTATATGCGACTTGATGAATCCTCACGCGGGGTCAAAATACCCAAAGATGTGGCGCGTGCCATTGTGTTCGCATTTCAATTACAAAAGCGCCGGCAATCAGAAAGCAATATGCGGACTCGCAGAATATATGCAGATATAAATTGTCATAAAACGGCACTCCATGCGATTGGGGTTATAGACAGTGGGTACAATCCGAAGGATTCGTATAACATCAGTTTTTTTCCGAGTGAACAGTATGTGCCATATAGGTCTATTGAGAACTTAGAGGAACATTTGCGCACAGTAGGAGGGAAGGGGACATTGTTATTTGTGCAATGCAAAATGTCACCTGCCCCTTTCGCGGGGCCGTATCATTCGTTTCTCGCGGGTTTAGATGAGGGGGGGCGTTTCGTTTGCTTTGAAAAAGTTGGCGCAAATCTGTATCCATTTAGAATTACCTCACTCTCAACAATTTACAAGGAGTATAAAGAGGGTTGGTGGGCTTGGGGATCAGTTGAATCGATTCAAAATCATCCAATAACTCAAGTGATGAGGAAGCTAAAGGGTTCCCCTCCGCGAGATTTTAAATCGAAACAATAACGGGAATTACAATCGGACGTTTCATTGTTTTTTGCAATAAGAATCGGGAGACGGAGTCCGCGAGGTCTTCACGCGCGATGTCTAGGTCCGCGGCGCGCGGATTCCTGAACGACCCCTCAACACTTTTGCGGATAATGAGCCGTGTTTGGTCCATAAGTTCTTTGTTGTCTCGCAGGTACACGAACCCGCGCGATATGATGTCTGGTGATTTGTGAAGTTTTCCACTTCGGCGTTCTACCGTTGCAACAACAACACAGAAGCCCTCTTGTCCAAGCGATTTTCTGTCGCGCATTAAAACATCGGACAACTCTGAAACCACATGTCCCTCAACGACACGCAATTCAGATGGTGCTTTGTATGGGGTTTTCACGATTCGTTTTCCGCCGTCCTGTATTTCAATAACCATTCCATTGTCTGGTATGACGACATTTTCTTTTGGTGTTCCCAATTCTTCCGCGAGGTCGGCGTGTACACGGAGCATGTAGTGGTAGCCGTGTACGGGGATAAAGAATTTTGAGTTGATTTGCTTATGCATCCACGCCGCCTCTTCGCGGTTTGCATGACCAGACGCATGAACGTCGGAGGCGTGGTAGGTAATGATGTGCGCTCCCTGTCGTGATAGGTTGTCTTTCAATTTTTGTACTGGTCGTTCGTTGCCGGGAATAACTGAAGACGAGAGAACAATCGTATCTTTTGGTGTGAGGCGTATGTATTTGTGAGTTTTGTTTCCAATGCGCGCAAGGGATGCGAATTCGTCTCCCTGAGCGCCCGTTGCCAGTATCACAAGCTTTTCTGGAGGGTAATCCATCATGTGTTCAACAGCGACGACGGTGTCGTCTCTATATTTCACCAGTCCCAATTCACGGGCGATTTCTATGTTTGTGCGCATTGACCTGCCGTCAACGATTACTTTTTTTCCATATTTTTCCGCAAAGTGAACGACGCGCATTAATCGCTCTAAATGAGAAGCAAACATCGCAATAATGATGCGATCTTTTGCGTTCTGGACGATTTGTTCCAGTGTGTGGTACACATTTTGCTCGGGTATGGAAAACCCCGGTTGCCACACGTTTGTGGAATCCATAAGAAGACACAGCACTTTTCTGTCTTTGAAGACGCTGAATTTTTCGAACTCTTCTGGAAGCGGTTTGCCGTCAATGTGGTTTAATTTTATGTCTCCCGTGAAGACGATGTCGCCCCAAGCGGTTTCTATGATGATACCCATGGACTCGGGGATGGTGTGTGTGACATCAAAGAAGCTGATTGTGTGGCTTCCGATTTGAATTGACTCTGCTTTTTCTACCTCACGAATGGTGACTGGGGATGTTCCGGCGAATTCTTCTTGGCGCCGCTGAATCATTTTTGAAGTTAGGCGGCGTGTGTAAATCGGCGGGTTCCCGATGCGGTCTAAGATATAGGGAATGCCTCCGATGTGATCAAGGTGTCCGTGTGAAATAAGAACGGCGCGTATTTTATCTCGGCGTTCTTCCAAGTATCGCGAGTTCGGCAGAATATAATCTATGCCCGGAGTCTCATCTTCTTTAAATTGGAATCCGCAGTCGAGTACGAAAATGTCGTCACCCACCTCAATTGCCGTCATGTTGCGACCAACTTCTTCAACTCCGCCAAGCGGAATAATACGCACGGTGTCATGTTTTGGCGGAGGGATTGGGCTGGCGTGGTCTCGTTTCTCACTTGATTTTTGGTGTGAAAGGTGCACTTTGCCCCGTCCTCGCGGGGGACGTTGTCCTCCGCCGAAGGAGCGTGTGTGTTTGCGTCGTGGTGCGTGCGAAGGAGCGTTGGTAGAACCCCATCTTCGCGGGTGGTTTTCTTTTACGGGCGAAGGGGCGCCTGTATTTTTTGTAGTATGTTGAATAGGTTCAATCATGAGTGTCGTGTGTTTACTCTATGCGGGGCACATATGTTTCATGTACGAACATATTCCATACGCGTTCGGTGTCGACGTACCATGAGTGTGCTTCCGCGAACCTTTCTGATGGGGTCGTGAGAGCACCTAGGGTGACACCTTTTAGCCACATCGGTGTAACGTATGTGAATTTCGGCGCATACAGGAATATGGCCGGCCGGTCTTTTTTAATAATTTCAGCGAAAGATTTGTAGAGCGCCTCGCGTTCTTTTTTGTTGGTTGTTGCGCGCGCTTCCGCCAGCAGTGCGTCTGCTTTTGAGTTTGTGTACAGTGCCAAATTCAGACCCGGATCGTTGCGCTGGCTCGAATGCCAGAAGGAAAACAAATCGAGTGTCCTTCCTATAACTTCTCCAAACAGGAGCGCGTCGTAGGAGCGCGGACGCAACACTGCTGTGTTTAATTCGGGCAGTGTGTACACCTGTACGCGCACGTCAACCCCAATCGTTTGCCAACGCTGGGCGATATGTTCTGCCGTAGCGACCAATTCTGGCGCGTCCGAGGTTGCAAGAGTAAACGCGAGAGGTTTTTTCTTTTTGGCCCATATGCCAGTTGTCGTGTCCATGCTCCATCCACCCTTTTTTAGAAGTTCGTGAGCCTCATCTATCCATGCGGTACTGTTTTCTTCTGTCGCAGAGTTGATACTTTCTACTTTTTCCTCACCAGAGAGTACCCCGGGCGGGATGGGGCTTTCGATAACCACCCCGCTTCCATGGAGGATGTCTCGCACGATTGATTCTTTGTCAATTGCACTTTCGAGGGCTGCGCGCACCGAGGGGTCTGCAAGAGATGGGGCGTGATTTTGATTAAAAAAGATTCCAAAAACGCGCGGTAGCGTGGTGGATATGTATGCTCGTTTTTTTTCTTGCAACGGGGGCGAGGTGCTTACAAATGTATCAATGCGACCAGTGCGAAACGCCGTTTTCAGTGCCTCCTCGTTAGAAAATATTTTTATCCATATGTGTTTAAGGTGTGGTTGTCCCAGTGCGTATTTTTTAAATGGTGTGAGAGTTATCTCTGTGATGGAGCCAGCCCGATCCGTGTTTTGATTTTTGATGGCAAAAGCACCGGAGCCTATCGGGTGTGTATTGAGGGGAGAAAAAGGAAATTCTGTTGCCGAAATATCTTGCCATGCGTGGCGGGGGAGAATGCCGAGTGTTGTATTTTCCAAAAATGGCGCATATGGATGTGGCAGGGTGAAGATAATTGTTTTTTCGTCAGGACTTGCGACAGCTACTCCTTCCCAGTCCGCGCGTCGCGGACTTTTTATGTCTGGATGTTGTGCCATTTGAATTGTAAATACGATGTCATTTGCGCGCAGGGGCTCTCCATCGTGAAAGGTGAGATTGTCCTTGAGGGTGAATGTGTATACGGTGCCGTCTGGCGAAATTTCATACGAATGCGCTATGTCTGGCACGATAGTTCCATCTGGAAGTGCTTTTGTGAGCCCGGAAAACACTAACTCAGTGAGGTCGTTATCTGTTTGAGATACTGCGAGGATGGGATTTATAGAACGTACCGCACCCACGAGTCCTTCAGTTATGTTTCCTCCGCGGGAGGGTACAACAACAGAGGCCTCTCGACTGATTCCGACAACGAGGAGAAGAACGCTTGTGAGTAAGACAAGTGAAAGGACATATAACAGCAAACGTTCGCTCGGTCTCAACGAGACGAGCAAGCGCTCCAAAATGTGCATGTATGGTATGCGACGCCACCTGAACAGCGAGCGTACAAAAGAAGCCACGTCATGTTTTGGTGGCACGGGTTCAGGTTCCGATTCTTTCATTCTTGTTTTTTCTGGATACATCGCGTGTGGGGGTGCACAACAAAGTGCATGTGTGTCTGACCCTCTACTCTAGAAGGTCGCACGGGGATATTATATGAGTAAAGTTATGAGTGCCGAGAGGGCGAAAAGAATACCAAGAATAATAGTAGCATAAAATAGTGTCTTTTCTAGGCCGCGACGCGTGTGAAATCCAGAACTAAAGTTGTCTGCCCCAAATGCGCCACCCAAAGAGGCGCCTGTTCTTTGAAGAACGACGGCCCCAATCAAAAGTACTGAGAGTATAATCTGCACATAGGGCAGAAAAGAGTTCAGGAGTTCCATATCACTAAGTGCTCACAAGTATAGCATAGTGGGTTTTATATGCAAGCTTTGCGTTATATACCTGTTTTGTGCGGCGACAAGTATTTTTCGCACCAATGTTTTTTTTCGGTTTGTTTTGCGGGGCAAAAAAGTATGGCGCGCCAAGAGGCGCGCCAATTGTAGCGAAGAATCAGGGAGATTTGCGTAAGATTTTTCGTACTTCCCAGATGACACTCGCGTAAAGACCAACGCATATCGCGAAGAGTCCCCACACGGCCCATAGCGATAGGTGCATGGTGGACGCGATGTGTTGTATGGCAATCACCCTCGACGTTTCAATCGAGAGTATGGTTCCTAGTATTCCCAACCCCCCCATGAGCACCGCAATAAACGTGCCGACTGAAACGAGCTCCAATATTCTATTTCTATGCCAAGAGGATGGTTTATGGTTGTTGTTTGTAGGATTCATTCCCCGGTCTCCCCGAATATGTTGCTATTTTTAGAATATCATGATATGGTCTTTCTGTCAAAACATTTGACTCGAAATCGCAGTGCGTTTATAGTGTTCACGCTACGAGGTGTCGTATTCAAGAGTAACCTTTTATTATTATTTTAAGCCAAAATAACATGGTAAAAACAACAGCAAAAGTTAATTTTCGTCCACTTGGAGATAGGGTTTTGGTTAAGCCGGAGGAAGCGAAAGACAAGAAGTCTCCGGGGGGCATTATTATTCCTGACACCGCGAAGGAAAAGCCAGAGCATGGAATTGTTGTTGCGGTGGGGATGGGTAAGCGAAGCGAGAACAACACACTTATTCCCATGTCGGTAAAGGTGGGTGATCGGGTGATGTTTTCTAAGTATGGATATGATGAAGTGAAAATCAACGATGAAGAATATTATGTTGTGTCCGAATCAAACATTCTTGCTGTTATTAAGTAATGCCCTTATCACTAACTAATTAAAATTATGTCAGCAAAAAAAGTAATCTTTGACCAAGAGGCGCGCGGTGCCTTGAAGCGCGGTATTGATATTGTGGCGGGCGCCGTCAGAATCACACTTGGGCCCCGAGGAAGAAACGTCGCGCTCGATCGCGCGTGGGGTTCTCCTGTCATTACGAATGACGGCGTTTCGATTGCAAAAGAAATCACACTTAAAGATAAGTTTGAAAACATGGGCGCCTCGATTGCAAAAGAGGTTGCCACAAAAACGAATGACAAGGTGGGGGATGGTACTACAACCGCAGTTGTATTGATGCAGGCAATTGTGCATGAGGGGCTAAAGCGCACAGCGCTTGGCGCAAACGCCATGCGCGTGCGCAAGGGCATTGAGGCGGCGGCGAAAGATGCCGTTGATGAGCTTCGAAAAATTTCCCGCGACGTGAAGGGCAAGAGTGACATACGCCAAGTTGCGACCATTGCCGCTGAATCAGAAGATTTGGGTCGTACGATTGCGGACACGGTGGAAAAAGTCGGCAAGGACGGAGTCGTGACCGTTGAGGAATCGCAGTCAATTGGCATTGAGTCCGATTTTGTGGAAGGTATGGAATTTGATAAGGGATATGTGAGTCCGTATATGGTGACTAACGCGGAACGCATGGAAGCTGAAATGAAAGATGCATCTGTTCTTATTACCGACAGAAAAATATCGATCATTAAAGACATCCTTCCGCTTCTTGAAAAAATGGCAGCTGTCGGAAAGAAAGATTTGTGCATTATTGCGGACGATGTGGATGGTGAGGCGCTCGCGACATTTGTTGTCAACAAATTACGCGGCACATTCTTTGTGCTTGCGGTGAAGGCGCCCGGGTATGGCGACCGCAAGAAAGAAATGCTCGCGGATATTGCGGCGACCGTCGGTGCTTCTGTCGTGTCCGAGGACATGGGGGTGAAGCTTGAAAAAGCCGATCTGTCCGTGTTGGGCCGCGCACAGCGTATTGTTGCCGGAAAAGATTCCACGGTCATTGTTGGCGGGAAGGGCAAGAAAGCGGATATTGATGCGCGCATTTCACAATTGCGAAAACAAATTGAAAACACTGATTCAAAATTCGACAAAGAAAAACTTGAAGAGCGGGTCGCGAAACTTTCTGGCGGCGTTGCGGTGATTCGTGTTGGGGCGGCGACGGAAACAGAAATGAAATATCTGAAAGATAAAGTGGAGGATGCTGTGAACGCCACAAAGGCGGCGCTTGCCGAGGGTATCGTGCCTGGAGGGGGCGCGGCACTTGCCAAAGTTGCGGACAAACTTGCCAAAAGGGTAGACGAAAAAGCGCACGACGAATTTACTATCGGCTACAGGATTCTTGTGTCTGCATTGTCCGCGCCGCTTCTTCAGATTGCCCACAACGCGGGTAGGGAAGACGGGCCGGTGATTCTGCGTGACGTTGTTTCAAAAGGAAGTGGATGGGGGTTTGATGCGGCTGGCGAAGGGGTGGACGCTCATATAGTAGACATGTATGAAGCGGGTATCATTGACCCTGTGAAAGTTACCCGAAGCTGTGTTGAGCATGCGGCATCTGCGGCGGCAGTTCTGCTTACGACAGAGGCGGCAGTTGCGGAAGAGCCGGAAGAAAAAAAGCCGGCACTTCCAATGCAGGGAGGGGAAGACATGATGTAAATAAGGGGTGATGAAAAATGAAGCACCACGGGCGAGTCCGTGGTGTTTTAGAGTTTACAGCAAAACCTAAATACTTGTCCGTGGTGCGGAATCCCGCACCGAGGACCAGTTCATTTGTGTGTACACTGGTGGTCCTCTGGTGCGTGGAAGAAGGCCGCCCTGTGAGATAGCGAGCTTTGTGAGCTCAATCTCATAGGACGGTTTTCGTTAGCATCCGCCGAACAGGAGGTCTTTCTCATGTTCCTCTGTTCCGAGTTCGTGCGTGGCGTCTTCTATGAGTGGAATGCCAAGATTCGGATCCTCGGCGAGCCCTCCTAAAATTTGGTCATACATTGCGAGTCCGCCAGGTTCCTGAGCACGTATTTCTTTTGCGTGGAAGGCCACTTGTTCCAGCCACTCCAGTGGCGTTACAGAACCGTCGTCTCTTCCGATCCGCACACTTCGCATATCGGATTCCATGGCGTCCATGTCAGCAGGCGTCAATATGCGCTTGTCCCAGAATTGTGGCGGTACCACATCGTCCGACGGGATTACATTTGGTTCAATACCGAGATCTCGTAGACTTTCCAGTCGGCGAACAAGGTCACCTGCGCCCGGCATATTCAATTCGGCAAACTTCGCTCGAAGTGCCACCGTGTCTACAACATGAGTCAATGGCGTTCTCCAGTAGTTGTTGGGTTCCTACCTCATTTATAACACGGAAATTTTCTTTTGCAAATACCGTAGACGAAACACAAGAATATGTGCTATACTCACTTTCATTATGACTATTCTATACAGTATTCTTGGGGTTTTGGTTTTTGCGTTTTTGTGGGCGGTGTGGGCGTACAACCGCTTTGTTACTTTGACGAACCGTGGAGAGGAAGCATGGTCTGATATTGATGTGCAGTTGAAACGCAGATATGACTTGATTCCGAACCTGATTGCGACCGTTAAGGGATACATGCAACACGAACAGGGGACATTTCAAAAGGTGACGGAGGCGAGAGTGAAGGCGATGGGTGCCTCGACTGTGGGTGAGCACACGCAAGCAGAAAATATGTTGACGGGTGCTCTGAAGTCACTTTTTGCGGTTGCGGAAAGTTATCCAGACCTAAAAGCAAACACAAATTTTATAGAGCTTCAGAGGGAACTGTCGGATACTGAAAACAAAATACAAGCCGCGCGCAGGTTCTATAACTCTGTTGTACAGGACTTACAAAATGCGCTGGAACAATTCCCATCCAATCTCATAGGAAACATATGTAAGTTCACATCGAGAGAATTTTTTCAACTTGGAGAGGGTGAGGTGGCCGCAAAAGAACCAGTTGCAGTCAAGTTTTAATTGTGTGGAGAAGAATAGAGACGTATTAGGAAGAGAAAACAAAAAGACGGGTATTTCTCGTCGCACACTTCTCATAGGAGTTTCTGCTGTGGCGGGAGCGACTCTCGGTGGCGTTATCGCACATAGGGCGTTTTCGCCAAAGGAAACCAAGACCGATTTTCCAAAAAAAACTCCGACGCTCAGTCCAGAGAAAATTCCTACGAGCATTGATCGGGTACATGCAGAGATAGAACATGCGCGCATCCTCCTGTCTTCAAAAGACCCACTCGATGTTCTCAAAAGCACACATCTTGTGTCTGCCCTGTATTATTCCGACAGATTCCTTGCGTCTATTTTAAAATCAAGTGATACGCCTGATGAATCACATGAAATCGTGCGCGGCATTGTCCCCCATATCACCACAGATGTTCGGCGGCGCTATGTGGAAGCTCTTTCAAAAGAGGCGTATAGAGCATTTGGCGAGCGATCCGAAGAGAAGCGCTCGCTCCCATTTCCGAAGTTAGATTTTGGACGAGGGGACAATCATCCTGATGCAGTGGATATTTTTGCGCGAGAGGGAACTAAAATCGCCTCTGTTCGAAGGGGTGTCGTTGTTTTGGCGGAATCCGGTTGGACCGAAAAGAATCCGTATCTTGGAACTTCTCCAAGGGGTGGAAACACAGCTATCGTTTTTAATCAGGATTCCAAACAGTTTTATCGGTATGCTCATCTCGATAGGGTTTCTATACGTACCGGAGAGGTGATAGGGGCGGGGCATTCCATAGGAACCGTTGGGAGAACTGGCATCAACGCTTTTCAAAATCGTAGCGCCAGTCATGTGCATCTGGAAATTAATGCATATACTCCAGCAACACAGGGTATGAGATCGCTCTCGTCTCATGAAGTTAAACAAGAGATTCAAAAAATTAATTCAAATTCGTAATTGTATGAATCCCGTTAGAAGTCGCGGACGCATGCGAGAGGGGGTGTATACACATAAGTTTTGTGTTATACACTAATCGAGTGGGGGTGTGGAAATTTAAGTTTTTCCGCGTCCTACTTCTAAACGGGATGAATATCTACAATGAACGGGGCAAGAATATTAGGAGAACATGGTTGCTCATGGTTGGATTTTTGGTGTTCATTATAGGGCTTGGATATTTTATTTCGTGGTATATGGGAGAGTCGTGGATTCTCTATATGGCCGTCATTTTTTCTTTCGGTATGAACATCACCGCGTATTGGTTTTCAGACAAAATCGCGCTTTCCGCAACGAGAGCACATGAGGCGGACGGGGTGAAGTATCTAGAGCTCCACCGCACAGTAGAAAATCTCGCAATTACCGCCGGACTTCCAAAGCCGAGGGTGTATGTCATAGAGGACTCGGCGCCAAACGCATTCGCCGCTGGCCGTGATGCGAAGCATGCCGTTGTTGCGGTGACTACGGGACTCCTTGCGCGGCTTGAGAAAAGCGAACTTGAAGGAGTGATCGCGCACGAACTCTCGCATATCGGAAACAGGGATATTCTCGTTATGACCGTCGCCGTGGTACTTGCCGGATTCGTGGCGATTATTGCAGACATATTTCTTCGCATGAGTTTTCATGGGGGAGGTGACAGGGAGATGAGGAATCCTGTCGTCCTCATTGCGGGGATTGTTGCAATTCTTTTGGCGCCATTTGCGGCAAAGCTGATTCAGCTTTCTATTTCACGCAAGCGAGAATTTCTTGCGGACGCGTCTGGCGCTCTTCTTACGCGGTATCCAGACGGGCTTGCGTCCGCTCTCAAGAAAATTGCTTCATACGAGGCACCCATGCGACACGCAAATCATGCAACGGCGCATCTATTCATTTCTAATCCGTTTGGCGCGCATGAGGCGGGGCCCTTTTTTGCAAAATTATTCTCTACGCATCCACCTGTTGAAGAAAGAATTACAGCGCTCACGGGGATGCGGATGTAGAGAAGTGCATGGTATAACAAGTCGATCTGGAGGGTTCGCATAGCGGTCTAGTGCGCACGCTTGGAAAGCGTGTGTGCCGAAAGGCACCGAGAGTTCGAATCTCTCACCCTCCGCCAGTGGAATAAGGCAAGAATAAGGTGTCAGGAACCTTTTCCCTATACGATTTTCAGTATATGAAGCAGAAAAAATCCAGCAATACTGCACACAGATACAATAACAACGATTGCTTCGATTATGATACTTGTGGAAAGCTGTAACGCATCACGTTTCAATCGGAATGTTATGCCAACGATGGGGAATAATCCGAGTGCCAAAACACTTTTACCAAGCCAGTGGTGATAGAATGTTTCTTTGAGCCAACTTTTAAGAGCGGGAATTTCTTCTGCACTGATAATGAGTACGGCGAGCATAATTGATGTGCTGGCTGTCGCAAGCGCGACTGAACGGACCCATGGCGCAAGTTTTTCGTACATCATATAGAGCCGGAAACAAGAATACCTGACGCTGCCACCGTTATACCGATTGTGAGTGCGATGAATGTTAAAAATGCCGTGCTTTTTCGGAGTCTGCCATCTGCGTTCGCGCGCAGGTATGTTGTAGCGAGCGCAATTGAGATGGCCACGAACGGCAGTAAAAGAAAAATGTGCTCCTTCGTCTCCATAAAAAACGTATGCGCGACAGGCGTAGCGCCCGCAAGAATGCGTGGTTTAACCGCGGAGCCGTAATAAGTAACGTAATAGTAAGCTGAAGTGGTCCACGAGAGAAAGAACAGTGCTACGGCCGACCACGCAACGCGCGACACGAACACGTAATTCGGAGCCTTCTTGAGAAGGTGCATAAGGACGACATTGTGCATGCCTATCGCAACAACGCCGCTCAAGACATGGATGATAAGTAGAGCGGCGAGAGTTGTTGTCATATCTTTTTTGGCGCGTGTATGCGGGCGCGGATGAATCGCAAAGAGAAGCCGACAAGTACAATAGCAATCACATAGTATACGAGTATTTCAACATAGGTGGCACTGGTTGTACCAATGATGCCCAGAATGAGCGCGACGTACCATGATGTGAGCGACACTGCAGCTCCAATCGCAAACGGTAGTATGCGTGTCTGTAGAAGAAGTGCGTTTCCAACAAGAACCGCAACGACAGTCATTTTAGCCCAAAATGAAGGGCTGGTGAGAGTTTCCACATGTTCCGTAAGGCGGAAATAGAGCAAAAATGAAAAGCCAGAAATGACGAGGAGAAAGAGTCCCGTCCGCATGACAGTGTAGGTTATTGAGAGTACTTTTCGCTCATCATCGTTGACGATGTCGTCGCTGTTGAAGCGCGTGTAATATATTTCGGCGAATGTCGCCGCGCCGACGCCAAGGACAGTTCCAACGATATGCATGATTACTAGAAGCTCGTAGAAAGTCATATGCCTTGGATTCCCAGTTCTCGTACCTGCGCTACCCACGCGTCATGTTGTGCCGTGTCTGGATGTTCGCACGGCCCCATTGTTGTTACGTGTACTTTCATACCAGAAAATCCGAGTATGCCGCGTGATATCTCATTCGTATAGTCGCCATATTTCAATCGAGTCATGAAGGGACTGTGTGCGCCATCAACGATAATGACGCGCGCCGTTTTTCCTTTCAACAGTTCTATGACAGCGTGAGTTTTTTTATCAAATGAAAAAGCAAAACCGGGGAGCCACATGCGATCAAACATGCCCTTTAGAAGTGCGGGCATACTCGTCCACCAGTTAGGGTATAGAATCACCACATGGTCTGCAGAACGTATATTCTCCTGCACAGCGAGAAGGTCTGGCTCTAGGGGTTGGATTTCGTTGTATCCCTTGTGTAAGATCGGGTCGAATCGCAATTCGCTGAGGTTAAGGCGTTTGACGGTGTGAAGCGCGGCACGAGCCGCGGTTTCATATGCATCCGCAAGTTCCGCGGTGAATCCTTGGAGGTAAGAATGTCCGACCAGTATAAAAATTTTACGACTCGATGTCACAAGAACAGTATACTATACAATTTTGCGATTGATTTTCAAAAACATTTCCACGGAGGTGATACAATTTGTTGTCTATGAAAAAAGAAACCGCCACGCATCTCACGACAAAAAAAGCACGCGCTGTTTCCGTCACTATTATTCCCATTCCATTTGGGGATGGCGTTGGGGAGACGGGGGGGGCGGTGGATACCCCGAAGTATCTTTTGAGACGCGGGTTTGCGCGCGAGTTCGCACGCGCTGGGTTTTCGGTAAAACAATGCCCAGCCATTACGACACAAAAAATGTCTCCCATGACATTGTCGGCGCGGGGGGCAGTGGCGCGCGAATTAAAGCTCGGCAGAAAGTGCGTTGCCCTTGGCGGTACGCACACCATCTCTCTTGGCACCATAGGTGGAGCGCTCGAAGTGTTTGGGGATGACCTTGGATTGATTTGGGTAGACGCACATGGGGACTTAAATACGCACGCGATTTCACTTACGAAAGATATGCGGGGAATGGTGTTTGCCTCGCTTCTTGGTTTGGACAAAAAAATTTCACATGCCCTTGTTCCGCGAAAACTCAACAAAAAGAACGCGCTTCACATCGGACTGAAGGATGCGGATGAGGCAGAAATACAACTCATACAAAAAAACTCGCTTAGTGTGGTGACAATGGGGGATATGGTGACGCATGGAATGTCGTATGCCACTTCGCACGTCAAGCGTCTTGTCGGGCACACGAAATATCTGTGGGTAAGTATCGATGTGGACGCGATAGAAAAAAACGATGCGCCTGCGTCCGCCATGGCAAGCCATGGCGGGCTTACCTATCGGGAAATTGCGCACTTAGCAAAATACATCGGAGACTCGGGTAATGTTGTTGGCGTTGATATCGCAGAGATGACACCCAATAAAGATGTGCGAGGGAAAACAGCGGGTGTGTGCCTCGAGATCGCGTCCTCTCTTCTCGGCGCTCCGTCGAATTGGTATACGCGATACATGGATACGTACACAAAGTAGTCGAGTGCCTGGTTTTCCCACGCGACAGGATTGCACGCCACGCTGTTACTTGTATTATTGAAGTATGCGTTTCGTGGCTACACTCGTCGTTCTTTTTGCGCTTACTCCATCATTCACATGGGCAGAAATGTGTATAGAAAATGTTCCCGTATGTGGATTTAGGGAACTGTGTGTAGAAAATGTGTGCGAATTTTATCAGACATACGATAACACATGCGACATGGAGGCGGATGGCGCAGAGCTCATGCACAGTGGCGCTTGTGAAAGTGGCGGCGGGTATGCGCTCTCAAGATTTTTATCTGATACGCGTCCGCTATTTCCGCGCGGTTTTTGGTCGTACGATTTTACCGCATTCATTACGGCGATAGCGTCTCGCCTGTTCTCATGGATATGATTGATGTTTTTTTTGTTGTTAAAATTCTTGTCGCGAGTGTCGCGAACATGTGTATCGGATTTGCGTGGTATCACCCGCGCGTATTCGGGGCGTCCTGGATGCGAATGGCCGGAGTAACGCCGGAGATGGTGGAGCGGGGGAAGCGTCGCGTGCCGTATGCGCTTGCCGGAGGGCTTGTCGCGGGAATGGTCATGGCGTATGTGCTCAGCTATTTTGGCGGCGCGCTTGGCGTTATTACAATGGCGGATGCCGTGATGCTTAGCGTGTGGGTATGGATTGGGTTTGTAGCTCCCGTGTTACTCGGGGCTGTGCTGTGGGAACAAAAATCGATGTATCTATATCTCATCAACGCGCTGTATTGGTTAGTGGCAATTATTGTTATGGCGTTCGTACTCTTCTTTTAATTTTTCATGCGTCGTTCGTGGACTAGGGTAGCGCTGATTGTAGGAATTGTGTTTCTTATTTCCTACGCGGTTGCGGGCAATTTTTCAGTATTTTTGTTCGGAGAGTGGTGGCGCACGAAAACAACACTCACGCTTGGTGGAGAACACATTGTCGCAGAAGTACGGGATACTCCACGAGCGCGCGAGCGCGGGCTTTCTCTACGCGACAGTTTAGAAGAGGATACAGGAATGTTGTTTGTGTTTCCAAATGACGCTCGTCATTCATTTTGGATGAAGGACATGAAGTTTCCAATCGATATTGTGTGGATTTCAAAAGAGGGAAAGGTGGTTGATATTCAACATGAGGTTGCGCCGGAAACATATCCTGAATATTCATTTGCTCCGCAAGATATCGCGCGGTATGTGCTTGAACTGAGGGCGGGGTGGGCGAAGGAGCACGACGTTTCCGTTGGGGGTGTGGTGGAATTTTAATGTATGTGTGGTATAATGTAAGTCTGCGCCGGGCAATTGATGGATGTTGAAAAATGTCTATAGGAAAGTCCGGACATGTGTCCCGCCTTGGCGGGACAGCAGGGTAGCGGGTAACACCCGTCGTGCGCAAGCATAGGGATGCGAGCAGAAACGGTGCGAAGCGAGAGCTGAGTACCGCCCCTTGAAATCCTACATAAGTATTTCACTGGGGCGAATCCGATAGGTAACTATTGGAATGAAACGGCAAAATTCCTACCTACATGCAAGGTCGTGCTCGTCAACACCACGCGTGGTGGCGAGAGTGCCGCTTGAGGTTGTCGGTAACGACAATCCCAGATAAATGGTTGCCTCCCGCGATTGCGGGAACAGAATCCGGCTTACAGGCGCAGCGAAATGAGCGAAGCGAAAAAGCTTCGCTTTTTCGCTTCCGAATGAGCAAGTCTGAACGAACGAAGTGAGTATAGGCGCAGCGAAATGAGCGAAGCGAAAAAGCTTCGCTTTTTCGCTTCCGAATGAGCAAGTCTGAACGAACGAAGTGAGTATAGGCGCAGTGCAGCGAGCAAAGCAAACAAGCTTTGCTCGTTTGCTTTTGAGCAAACAAACCTATGTGGTACTCCACATAGGCGCAGTTGCTGGAGCGACCTGAAAAAGCTGGCGGTTTCGTTTGAAAATACACACCTGTGGTATACTTTTAAAGCATATGCAAAACTTGCACGCACTATGTTTCAAGGTTGGGAGGTGGGTATCGGTCATACTTCTTGCACTACTTCCAGTTGCAGTTATTCCTGTTGACTGGATAACCGTCACACAATCAAAGGGACTTCTGATTGGTATCTCATTTGTTGTTTTGGTTATTGTGTGGGTGCTCGCTTCTGTCGCAGAGGGGTTTATTCGCATTCCCAAACACGCGCTACCGATTGCCGTTGCGCTTTTACCTATTGCATACGCAACATCAGCTTTTGTTTCTGGCGCTTCGTGGAATTCTTACGTCGGTAACGGCGCGAGCGTGGATACGGTTTCTTCCGTTGCTATTTTTTATGGAATATTTCTTATTGTTGCTTCTTTGTATAGTACACATTCCGTAGTTTCATTGCTTCGCGCGTTTCTTGTCGGCGGGAGTATATTGCTGTTCTTACAGGGCGCGCGACTGTTTGTATCTTCCGGATGGTTTGATTTTAATGGCGCACTGACGGGTGTTGCTACGAGTAGCGCTGGGAGTTGGCATGATCTTGGCATAACACTGGCACTCCTCATGTTTCTTTCAATGCTTATCGCCCGGACTATAACGAAAGGACGTTCTATGTCCGTCATTTTATACGGATTGGCGTTTCTTGCAGGGGTATTGCTTATTGTCGTTAACTTGTCGGATGTGTGGTTTGGGGTAGCGGGATTATTTGCAGCGTATGCGGTGTATCTCGCGGTTTCCTATTGGAAGCAAGAGTCGTGGCGAGCTCTATGTCTTCGGACGTATGTGTATTTATGCATCGCACTCGTTGCGATTGGATTTGGTTATGCGGGGGGCTCGGTTCAAACATGGCTTCCGGAATCAGCGCGCGTTGTTCATGTCGAAGTGCGCCCGTCGTGGCAAGGGACATTCGCCGTCGGCGAGAAAGCATTGTCCGGGAAGGGATTATGGTTTGGTACTGGGCCGAACACATTTGTGCGCGAGTGGAGTTTATATAAACCAAAAGAAGTCAATATAACTAATTTTTGGGGTACTGATTTTTACGCGGGCATTGGCACCGTTCCCACATCCGTAGTAACCGTGGGATTGTTCGGCGCCCTTGCGTGGATTGTAATTATTTTTGCTCTGTGTGCTATTGCATATAGAGGTCGTTCTATACGAGAGGATCCGTTACTGGCGATTCTTTTCATTGGCACCCTGTTTCTTACCGTGTTTCAGATTTTGTATACGCCCGGCGTTGCGCTTTCACTGTTCACATTTTTACTGTATGCAATTCTTTTAGCGCATCACTCCCGTGACAGCTCTCCATGGCACCTCTCAATTGACGTGGTGTCTATTCGCGGTGGCATAACTCTAGCGGTGCTGTGCGTCGTTTCACTATCCGTTTTGTTTTTAAGCATCCAATCACTTCGCTTTCTTGTTTCCGACATACTTTTAAGCCGAGGTGAGCGCGCGCTCGCAAAAACCGGAGATACCGCTGTTGCCGCGTCGTACGTGCAGTGGGCAAGTGTACTATTTCCAAACAACGATAGGGCTCACCGTGCGGCCGTGGAGCTTGGTTTTATAGAATTACGCGCCTTGGCATCTCGCGGAGCAGAGACGGAAGAAAAGCAACAGCAATTACAGAATGTTCTTTCTCAAACAATCGGGCGCGGTCTCTCTGCCGTGTCTGCGGAGAATAATAATTACCAGAATTGGCTTTTACTCGCTCGATTGTATGGGGAACTAGCTGGTTCAAAAATTGAGGGAGCAGAAACACAGGCAAGGGAGGCGTACGCGCGTGCGCGTGCCGTGAACCCCACGAGTCCGCTCCCCATTGTCGGTCTGGCGCAACTGGAGATTGTTCTTGGGAATATGGACGCTGCTCGAAAACTTCTCTTTGAGGCACTGTTGCTTAAGCCCAACCTCTCTGTGGCGTACTTTTTACTTTCGCGCATTGATGCCGGAGAGGGAAATTTTGATACAGCACGTGAATCGGCTCTGGCCGTGGTTGAACTTACACCAGAAGACGCTCTCTCGTGGTATAACCTCGGGGCTGTTTTGTATGGAAACAAAGAGTGGGGGGGCGCGATTGAGGCACTCACACGAGCTCTCGCGCTACAGACCAATTATGCAGATGCCCTCTTTGTACTTGGGCTTTCCTACTTTGAGGCGGGGGAGAAGGAGAAGGCAATAACTGCTTTCACAGCACTTTCTTCGCTCGATCCGACACAAGAGGTTTCCTCGCAGGCGCTCAAGAATATACGGGACGGTTTCGACCCACTTCGGAAGCGCACGCGATAGATATCATATGATGCGTGCTTTGCGGATCTTCTCATCCGAAGTGCAAAATGTGCACAGGGCGGCATACATTCTTGCTCTTGCCGCGATCGTTTCTTCTCTCTTGGCGCTTTTGCGAGATCGTTTGTTTGCGCATACATTTGGAGCCGGAATTGAGCTTGATATGTACTACGCCGCCTTTCGTATTCCAGATATTATTTTTGTTGCCACAACGGCGCTTGTTTCTGTGTATGTGATACTTCCGGAATTGACGCGGCGAGAAGAGCAGGCTCAACGCGCATACATTGATACCGTGTTTGTCGGTTTTTCCGTGCTGGCCGTGTGTGTTTCGATAGGCGCGGCATTTTTATCTCCATACGTACTGACGGCGCTATTTCCACACTTTGTTCAGGGTGGATACATGGAAGAGACGATTCTGCTTACGCGGATTATTTTGTTACAACCGATTCTCCTCGGATTTTCAAACATTTTTGCCGCGGTCATTCAGCTTAAGCGGCGTTTCGCGCTCTACGCACTTTCTCCAATTGTATATAACGTCGGTATTATTGTTGGCGTTTTGGTTTTGTACCCACTATTCGGACTGTCGGGGCTTGCGTGGGGAGTAGTTCTTGGTGCATTCCTTCACGCCCTGATTCTTATGCCATCTGTATTTCAAGATGGATTTTTCTCTTCGTACTCGTTTGTAAAGTGGCGAGAATTGTTTGAAACGGCACGCGCATCTCTTCCTCGCTCTCTTGCCCTCGCAATGAATCAATTTACCTTTTTGGGTCTTACGGTCATAGCCGGCACTCTCTCTGTCGGTTCGATTGCCTCTTTCATGTTTGCATACAATTTGTACAGTGTTCCGCTTGCAATAATCGGCGCGTCATATTCTGTTGCCACGTTTCCAACGCTTGCGTTAGCATTTTCACGCGGAGCACATGATGAATTTGTGCTTCAGATTGCAACTGCCATACGGCATGTCTTGTTTTGGTCGCTTCCTGCCGTTGCGCTCCTTATCGTACTTCGTGCACACATTGTGCGCGCGGTTTTAGGAAGTGGCGCGTTTGATTGGACCGACACGCGTATAACATCGGCTGTGCTCGCTCTTCTTTCTGTATCAGTAGCCGCACAGGGGATAATGCTTTTACTGGTACGCGGGTACTACGCGGCGGGGCGTAGCGTTGTGCCGCTTGTGTGCTATAGCGTGATGGCGGTTTCAACCATACTCGTATCGTACGTATTTGTATACGCGCTCGAAACTCCTCTCGTGCTTCGAATTGTAGAACACACGTTGCGTGTGTCAGACATCCCCGGGAGCTCTGTTGTAGCGCTTGCTTTCGCGTACTCACTCGTGTCTGTGTTCGGAGCGTTATTGTTATCGATTGATTTTGACCACCGATTTTCAAGTTTGTTTTTCCATGTACGGAGAACGTTGTCTGAAGCTGCGTGCGCGGCTCTTGTCGCGGGGGCTGTAAGTTATGGAATTCTTACGACTCTAGGGACACTCACGCAGGCAACGACATTTCTTGTGGTGTTAACACACGGGTTTACGGCAGGAATGGGGGGGATTGTGGGTGCCGGATGCGTCTATTATCTTCTTAGCACGAGAGAGTTTGCAGAAGTGGTGACAACATTTTTTGAACGTTTTACTGATCGAGGTTCTTCCCAGTCACAGGCGCGTGTTGTCGCTTCGGCGGAAGAGTGATACACATTCTCGATGGGTACCATACGCACCTTCAGCACCTCAGTACCACAACGCTTCGCATTGGCTACGGGGCAGGTCATCGCACATGTGGGTAGAAATACTATATGAACATTCGTAACTTCAGTATCATTGCCCACGTAGATCATGGCAAATCGACGCTTGCTGACCGCATGTTGGAACTTACGGGGACCATTCCACCGCGTCGCATGCAAAGCCAGGTGCTTGACCATATGGAGCTTGAGCGTGAACGGGGCATTACCATCAAAATGACTCCAGTGCGTATGCGGTGGAATGTTCGGGGCGAGGCGTATACGTTGAATCTCATTGACACCCCGGGACATGTTGATTTTGCATATGAAGTGTCTCGCGCGCTCTCTGCTGTTGAGGGCGTTATTTTACTTGTGGACGCAACGCAGGGGGTTGAAGCGCAAACACTGTCTGTTCTTTCTGTCGCGCGAGATTTGAAGCGCGTCATCATTCCCATTGTTTCAAAAATTGATGCTCCACATGCGCGCGTATCTGAAGTATCCGGCGAGCTCGCGGCTCTTCTTGGGTGCGACGAGAAAGATGTTCTTGCTGTTTCAGGCAAAACGGGTGAGGGGGTTTCCGCGCTATTAGATGCCATCGTCGCTCGAATTCCTCCGCCTACACCTCACGGGAAGGGTGTACAGGCGCTCATCTTTGATTTCGGGTATTCGGACCATCGGGGTGTCATCATATATATGCGTGTATTTAGTGGTTCGATTAAAAAAGGAGACATGCTGCGGTTTATCGCAGCTGATACGACATTTGTAGCGTCTGAGGTTGGTATTCTCGTTCCCGACGAGCAGGCGTGTATTGAACTTTTTGCGGGAGAGATTGGGTATGTTGTGACAGGTGTCAAAAAGCCAGGCATTGCATCTGTTGGAGACACAGTTACCTCTGTGCGGAGTCCGGGAGAAGCGCTCTCCGGATACTTATTCCCATCTCCCGTCATTTGGGCAAGTGTGTATCCAGAAAGTCAGGACGATTTACCTCTCTTAAGGCAATCATTAGAGCGTTTGCGTCTCACCGATTCATCACTTTCGTATGAAGAAGAGTCGTCGGGAGTTATGGGAAAGGGATTCCGGTGCGGATTTCTTGGGATGTTGCATCTCGAAATTATCATTGAGCGTCTACGGCGTGAATGTAATCTCGCGCTCGTTGTCACGCAACCGACCACGGTGTACGAAATAACCTATGGAGATGGCACGGTTGAAGAAATTTATACGCCGTCGCGCCTGCCGGATGACGGCTCGGTTTCCAACATACGCGAACTGTGGGCACATGTTTCGATTATCACACCGCCCGCGTATGTCGGTGGCATTTCACAATTGTTGTATGACCATGAAGCAGTGGTGGGGGACACGGAATCATTTTCGGACGGCAGATTGAATATACACGCCGAGATGCCCTTGAGAGAGCTTATGCGCGGGTTTTTTGACCGCCTGAAGAGTGTGTCATCTGGATTTGCGTCTCTATCATATGTTCTCTCCGGCATGAAGGATGCGGACGTTGTTCGTATGGATGTTCTGGTCGCAGAAGAAACTGTGCCTGCGTTTACGCGAATTGTGTCGCGCAGGCGCATACAACACGAAGCAGAATCAATGGTTGAAAAGCTTGAAAAACTCTTGCCACGCCAGATGTTCGAACTGAAGATACAGGCGAAGGCGCTCGGGCGTATTCTTGCATCGCGTCGCGTGTCTGCCATGCGGAAGGATGTGACGGGGTATCTCTACGGGGGAGATATTACGCGCAAAATGAAACTATTGGAAAAGCAAAAGCGCGGCAAGAAAAAGATGTTAGCTCGTGGCAAGGTAGATATACCTCACGAGGTGTTTCTGAAAGTGGTGCGCGGAGGGGATTAGGGCGACTCTCTAAATCAACCCGGGCGCGAAGAAGAGCACCATGCTGATGCTGATGAGAATTGCGAGTACCCCCCACACAATTTTCATTATTTTTTTTGTTCGTTTTTCAAATAAGAAGCTCATCCCGTTTTAAGTAGGACGCGGAAACACACATCACTCCACATCCTCTCGGTTAGTGTTTGTAATTATCGACTTGTTTCACATGTATCTGACGCATGCGTCCGCGACTTCTAACGGGACTCATACTATCGATGAGGTACACCCCGCAGTAGATGGTGGCGAATGAATACACTCGCGCTTGTGATGCCACACCAACCGCAGTGTACAGGAACAGTATAAGATAGTAATAATTAAATTTCCACTTCTCGCGTGTTCACATTTTGAACAATTTCTGTACAAGAAAATCACAAACTGCTCTTGTACAATGATACACCGCCCGTGGTGAGAAGTATCGCCACCATTCACTGACGGGGTACAATTATACTGTATGACATCGTTTCATGAAAGGAACAATCCCTTATATTTACTTGGGAAACGTCTCCTCCTTCTGTGCATTTTTGGAGCCATACTGCTCATGATTCCGGGAGTTTGGAAGGTGTATATGCAAGAGAGGGAATCGCGTACCCTTCGGAATGAGGCAGTGGGCGCGCTGTCTGATTTGGAGGCGCGTGAGAAACGTGTGCGGGAACAGATTGACACCCTCAATACATCTCGCGGCCTTGAAACAGCGCTTCGTGAGCAGTTTTCGCTCGCCAAAGAGGGCGAGAATTTGATTATTGTTGTCGGCCGTCCGTCTTCTGAAATACTGTCAGAAAAAACAAAAGGACTGTTGGGGTGGTTTGGAAATTTGGTGGGGTGGTGATGATGCTATGAAATGTTGAAAAAAGAAAAGCGGCCACTGCGGGTGGCCGCTCGAAACGTGTGCGGAAAATATCTACTTGAGTGCGATTTCTCCTTTGCGGAGTGCCTCTCCAAGAGCTTTCGCCATGCCGTCCCGCACATGGATGGTATCTTGATAGATGATATCGTCCACCTTGAACTCAAGGTGCACGAGCGCTACGATCACGGTGAGTTTTATATCTTTTTCACTGAATCTCTGTAAGGCGACCCTGCTGTTGCATGTTACGGGGGTGACAATCTCACAGGGCGAGACCTCAACGCTCACAATAAGCGAGTTGCTGATGAGCTGCATGAATTTTTCTTGCGGGTCGGTCGCCATGTCGAAGAGCCATTTCTTGAGTATCTCTCGATTTTCTGCAGAGAGATTTTTCCACTGTCTGCCTCCAGCGGTGGCGCCGAGCGCGGCGATGTGCTCGAGATAGAGATTCTCTTCGATCATTTTCGTCCAATAGGCAACACGCTTGGCTGTTGGTTGGGCATTGTCGAGCGCACCATTTGCAAGCGCCCTCACGTAGGAAGTCGCCATTTTGTCTTCTGTAGCTTTTGCTCCAATTGGAGTGAAAAACACGATCAAGAATAAGATTCCGGTCATCGCGTTCAAGAAGCCGGAACCGAGATTCGCGAGAGTGCGCATGCCTTTTTCTCCTACATCCACAGGTTCAGTTCTAATCTTGATGCAGTATAAACCAAATTTTATTATTGTCAACTTTTGTGCGGGCACGGAGAATCCCTGCCTGCCGGCAGGCAGGGAACTCATATTTTGATGCGAGTGGGGGGAATCGAACCCCCATCTAATGCTTGGGAAGCATTCATTCTGCCACTAAACTACACTCGCTTACATTTGGGAAGTTTACCCCGTAGGAAGTGCGAAGCAATTTCCTGCGGGGCATTCATTCTGCCACTAAACTATGCCCGCTTTTTGTTCTCGTATTGCAGTATGGTACACTATAGAAAAATTAATTGGTATATACATATATATGAATCAACAAAAAGAGGTCATTATATATTCAACTCCCACGTGTCATTTTTGCCACGCGGCGAAGGAATTTTTTAAAGAGAACTCCATTTCTTTTACTGACTACGATGTGTCAACTGATCTTGAGAAACGAAAAGAAATGATTGAGAAAAGTGGACAGATGGGAGTGCCTGTGATTTATATCGGGGGGGAACTTACCGTTGGTTTTGATGAGTCGCACATTCGCGGGCTTCTGAATCTTTGACGCTTTTGCTACAGTGAGCTCTGTACCCCTCGTAGCTCAATGGATAGAGCAATCCCGTCCTAAGGGAGAGATATAGGTTCGATTCCTGTCGAGGGGAGCGAAGCGACACGAGAGCGCAACGCCTGAGCGTTGCGCGTGCAGGAATCGAACGCCGGAGCCCTGTCACGCAAGCTTGCGGGACAGCGAGGCGGTGCCCAACCCGAGTCCCGCTTGAGCGGGACGAGAGGTGAGGGGGATTCCTGTCGAGGGGAGTGAATTTGAGTTTTACACAGTCACCCATAGACACTGGAATGTCCGTAGTATCATTATGATATTACTAAGTAGCTACATTATATGGATAAAAAGACGTTCTTTTTGGTTTCTGCGGTTATTTTTGGGCTCGTAGCGCTTGTGCACCTTGCGCGAGTGTTTTGGGGCTGGGACGCCTCAATCGGAGGTTGGTATGTTCCGACATGGGCTTCATGGCTCGCGATTCTGGTGGGTGGCTTTATGAGTTGGCACGCATGGCAGTTTAGGGGCTAGGTTTTGTTTTGTATGCAGAAAACGGCCGCCCTCATGGTGGCCGTTTTCAGGTGATAGTATTACCAGTATGGAAGACAAGGACATTCAAGATATTTACAAAGTAGTAAGAGATAACAATCGCATGTTGCACGCCATGCGCAGGAATGCCTTCCTTGGAACCATAGTTAAATTTCTTCTGTACACCGGACTTCTAGTCGTATTGCCTTTCTGGCTCTACTCAACATACTTGGCACCCATCCTTGGAGAAGTTCTTGGCACATTGGGGCAGGTACAGGGGGTTGGCGCGAACGCACAAAATCAAATTGGCGAGTTGCAGAAACTTCTCCAGCAGTTTACCCTACCGAGGTAGGGTACAGTTGCCCAGATAGCCAAGGGGCAGGTAGATAGTTAGAGCATGCGATCGGTGGTGTAGTTGCCCAGATAGCTCAGGTAGTTAGAGCATTCCCCTGAAGAGGGAAGGGTGGTCAGTGCAAGTCTGACTCTGGGCACAAAGCGAGGTGATGTTGGGAGGTTGCACCTCCCAACATTTATTTATTTTGTTCTCGTAGATACGCAAGCATGGTGTTTGCATCGGACACCGAAAAAGGGTCTGTTCCGCAATTATCAGAGAATTCCGGTTCAATAAACATTTTTTCGATTGTTCCATCGTTTACAAACATGCTGTAACGCCACGAACGATTCCCAAAACCAAGGTTTTCCTTTTTTACCAACATGCCCATGGCGCGCGTAAATTCAGCATTGCCGTCGGGTAACATGAATACTTTCTTCATCCCAAGATCCTCTTTCCAATGCTTCATGACGAATGCATCGTTTACAGAAAGACATATAACTTCGTCAATGCCGAGTTTTTTAAACTCATCGTACGCAGTTTCATATCCGGGAGCATGAGTTGAGGAGCAGGTGGGAGTGAATGCGCCAGGCAAGGCGAACAGGACAATTTTCTTGCCTCCAAAAATGTCTTTTGTCGTTTTATCTTCCCACCGGTACGGATTATCGCCACCGATCGATTCATCCCGAACGCGCGTTTTAAAAATAACATCCGGCACCTTTTTATGTTCAAGTTTGTGAGCCATGTTTTTAGTATACAAAGTAAGACAGTTAGCACTTCTTGACGTGGTTGAATCAGCGTGATATATAAAGTTTGGTTAACAACGAACAAGGAGACGATGGCCATGAAGAAACGGCTCATGTTGTCGGCAATGCTCATTGTCACTTTGATGGTGATGTCGTCACTTACCTCGGCACAAGAGGTGGAAGTCAAAATTGGAGAAGAGTTCAAGCTCTCCTTATTTGATGTTCTTACCGCTGGGTATACCTCAATATCACGACCGTTTCAATTTGAAGCTACGGGTCGTAAGTATGACATGTCCTGCGATATTCATCTTGATGGTACAGTGAAAGTGGTTGGTTTCTTTGAAGATCCATCACTGCCGCGCAAACGCGCCACCGTGGCTCTTATGCAATACATACATCCCGCCGTACGACCCACAAATCGCGAGCCCCTGCTCGGCCATGTCTTCCCGAAATGGTGCTCGGAAAACAAACATTTCTACCCGATACACTTCTTGACTTCTCTTGAGGAGTTGGAGCGCATCAAAAAGAGGATTGCAGACGGTAAGACAGTAGACAATGAAATCAAAAAGTTGCTCACGAAGTAATTAGAGTAACAAAGGTTCATCCATGTGCGCTCCGCTAACCACGGGGCGTTTTTCTTTTCTACCGACTCCTGACTTTGAGTTTCGTTTGTTTTGCCTTATTTATTTTTGGAAGACGAATCATGAGAATGCCGTGTTTTTCAGATGCTTCTGCTGAATCCACATCCACTTCTTCGGGCAAGAGAATGGTGCGCGAGAATGAACCCCAGTAGAGTTCGCGTTGGAAGTAGTTTTCTTCTTCTACCTCTCGCTCGTCTTCGCGCACACCGGAGATGGTGACCATTTCGCGCGTGAGCGCGATGTCAACTGAGGTTGGCTGAATACCTGCAATAAGAGCTTTTACCACGAGCGCGTCCGGGGTTTGATAAATATCTACCGCAAGTTCTCCACCACCGTCTTCAGGCACAGCTACATCTTGTGCCGCGATGTGTGCGTGAGAATGACGCTCTGCGCCCTTGCCCTCAAAGACAATGGGTGTTGTGTCCTCGGTCTCGTCATCAGACCCGAGTAGGCGAGTGAATAAAGATGGTTTGAGTAGCGACATGGCGTTTATTTTTTTCGCAGTTTTGGGTGTATCCCGTTAGAAATAAGAAGCTTGCGCTCCTGGCCTGAGAGTTGCACCTTGCTGCTATTCGTTTCTTTTGACATATTTTTTATGTACTACCAGTCAAACTTCTGCGATTTCTAACGGGATGAATGCGTTTTACGTATTCAAGCACGGCGAGCAGTACAATGACCCCAATCCATACCAAAGAAAAGGTTCGCAATAGATGCTCTTCCGATACAGTAAGTATAAGGAAGTTGAAAGTACTGTGCAAAAGCGCGGCGAGGATAACTCCAATCCACGCGAAGTGTATACGTGCCCTTTCCCCCCTGTAGAATGAAAGTGCTATGGCGACACCCACGACAGCAGAGGAAAGAACGTGGAGTAACGTGGCGCCCAAGAAGCGCAAGTTGCCCGTCATGACCGTTTCAACGAGGGTATTTCCCGCAAGTGGACTCAATAAAAAGAGCGTGTTTTCTATTGCCGCAAAACCAAGTGCCACAGTTACCATATAGATAACGGGATCAATCGGTTCATCATCTTCGCGTCTTCGCAATACAGTGAGTCGCGCTGCGAGATATTTGACAACTTCCTCGATAACAGACCACGCTGTAAAAATTATGACTGTTCCAGTCAAAAATCCCGCGGCGAATTTTTGGATCGGAATAACAACGGCAACGCTTATCATGCCCGCGAGGAATGCGAGCGCGATCAAGTATCGTGGTTCCGGATGTTCAGAATCTTCGCGGAGCCAAAACCACAACCAAGCAAGGGCAGGGAAGATGCCGCCCGCAATCGCTATCACGAAAGGAAAAATTTCAGTCATGGAGTAGTAGTCCATCTGGCGACCATAAGAAGTTCAGAATCTTTTTTTGGTAATTTTTGCCAAATTGCTTCAGTAACGAATGGCATGAAGGGATGAAGCAGTCGGAGACATGTGATTAGTATAGCGTACAGCGCGTGACTTCTTGATGTCGCATCTTCGCCACCGCGTGTGAATATTTTTTTCGATTCTTCTATGAGTTCATCTGCAAATCGATTCCATATAAAATGGTATAAGGTGTCGGCAGCGAGGTCTAATCTAAAGTTTTCGATATGTGCTGTTGTGTCGCGTGTGAGTATTTCCACCTCTTCCAATATTTTTTTGTCTGCCTCTGTCGGCGGGATGTCATTTTTTAGAGTGTCTGCGCTCGTATGTTCAAGAACAAATCTAGCTATATTCCAAATTTTATTCGCAAAGTGTTTGTATCCGCGGATTTTTTCTTCCGAGATGGTACTGTCGGTACCGGGTGCCATGCCTGCAATCAGCGACATACGTACCGCGTCCATGCCGTATTTTTCCGCCATATCGAGCGGGTCAATGTTATTACCGAGTGATTTTGAAATCTTGCGTCCCTCCTTGTCCCGCACGAGTCCGTGCAAATACACTTTTTTGAATGGAGTGTGCCCGAGATGAAATCCACTCATCAAAATCATGCGTGCTACCCAGAAGGGGAGAATGTCGTATCCGGTTTCAAGAATGGCGGTCGGGTGGTATGACCCCAAATCTTTTGTTTTTTCTGGCCATCCGAGTGTTGAAAATGTCCACAGACTTGAAGAAAACCACGTGTCCAAGACGTCAGTGTCCTGTATCCACCCACCTCCTTTTGGGGCTTCAAAACCACAGTGTATTTCCTCTCCTCGGTACCACACGGGGATTCGATGGCCGAACCATATTTGTCTGGAAACGCACCAATCGCGAAGGTTTTCTATCCAGTGGAGGTATGTTTTTTCAAAATGTTCAGGAGTTATTTTTATTTCTCCGTTTTCTACGACAGCTTTCATCCACTGTTTTAGTGTCAGTGTGCCTTTCGGCGACTCAAACGGTATATTCACTCCAACGAACCACTGCTTCTTTATCTGTGGTTCAAGTATGCCACCACCCCGATAATTTGTTGCGACATTGTGTTTGTATTGTTCGTCTATTTTTGTCACGAGCCCCTTCGCCTTCAATTTTTCCACGATGCGAGCGCGTGCTTTCTTAATGTGCTCTCCCGCAAATTCTCCAGCGATGGGGAGCAAAAGTCCGCGGTCGTCAATGATGCGTTCCATTTCAAGTGTGTGTCGCTGCGCGATTTCAAAATCTATGCCAGAGTGCGCGGGTGTTATGGTCATGACGCCGCTTCCAAACGACATATCCGCTGCCTCGTCTTTAATAACAGTCGCGACAACGGGACCGTTAATCCACTCCGCTTCAAATGTCTCTCCGTGCTTGTGTTTTTTGTATCGCTCATCGCTCGGATGCATCACCACATACTTATCGCCGAATTTTGTTTCTGGACGAACCGTGCTGATTGTAAATGGTCCGTACTGGAGGTGGTAGAGAGGGTCGGTTTGTTCTACATACTCTATCTCGTCATCGGACACCGTTGTCTGTGATTTTGGGTCCCAGTTGACGATACGCAAACCTCGATAGATGAGTCCGGCTTCATACATGCGCACAAACGCTTCCGTGACCGCGCGCGAGCGCTTTTCATCCATTGTGTACGCGTAGCGACTCCAATCCAGTGACGCCCCCATTTTTTTGATCTGAGTTATGATAGTTGATCTATTTTCCGCAATGAATGTTTCAATGCGCTTCAAGAGGTTTTCTCTTCCGATATCGTGGCGTGTCTTTTTTTCTGCCTTATATATATCCGCCTCAACCTTCGCTTGTGTTGCAATTGCGGCAGAGTCTGTCCCCGGTATCCAGAGTGTGCGTTTGCCTTGCATGCGCGCCGCGCGGACGAGGATGTCTTCTATTGCAATCATGAGAGCGCTCCCCATGTGGAGAACCCCCGTTACATTTGGCGGCGGGAGAACTATGGAAAACGTTTCGGCATCCGGTTTCGTGATGCCTTTTTCAATGCAGACGTCTGGGTTAGCAAAGCCGCCCTTCTCCCACAGTTCCAGCATTTTTTGCTCCTGCTCTTGAGGGTTATATGGTTTGAGGAATTGCTCGGGAACGTCTCGTTGTAGCTTCATTCGGCTTATTTTAGCAGATATGTCGTCTGTGTGCTGTGTGGGGTTTAGTACAAACGCAGGTTTCCTTGCGCTCCAAGCGTTTCGGGATTTGGAATATCTTTTTTTAACGCACGAAAATAGCCAGCAAGAGCAATCATAAGCGCGTTGTCGCCTGAAAACTCTGGCGGACACACAAGAAATGTACGGTGTACGGTTGACAGTTGACCATTCAATTCTTCACGAAGATGTTTGTTGGCAGACACGCCACCGCCGACAATGAGTGTTTTTGCATCACGCATTTCGAGAGCCCGCATAGTTTTTGCGACGAGGACGTCAGTAATTGCGTTCTCGCACTCAAGTGCGATTTCACTTCGCATTTCATCCCCAAGAGGAGCGTGCGCTTCTATGAGTCTTCGGGCGGCGGTCTTGAGGCCGGAGAATGAAAAATCAAACGTATCGTCGCGGAGCATGGGACGAGGGAGCGCGACTGAGGGTGGGAGGTTTCTATTTCTAGCTATCTCAGCGAGGGTGCTTATTTCAGGTCCTCCGGGGTAGGGGAGTCCCAACAGGCGGGCGATTTTATCAAATGCTTCTCCTGCAGCGTCGTCGCGCGTTTGTCCAAGTAATTCATACACTCCAAAGTCGCGCATCAGAAGTAATTCTGTATGCCCCCCGGAAACTAAAAGAGCTATTGCTGGAAATTCATACGCACGCATTGTGAATGTGTCTGCGCTCCCTTTTTTCTCGACGAGGGACATGATGATGTGTCCTTCCATGTGGTTTACGGGGACGAGAGGAAGATTCCACGCCTTCCCCAGCGCGCGCGCAAAATTTATTCCGACCCACAGCGCGGGCTCTAGCCCGGGGCCGACAGTAACGGCGAGTGCGTCAATATCTGGTTTCGGGTGAGTTTTGAGAAAGGGGAGCAATTGGTCGTACAGCCCTGACTCTCGCGTGAGAAGTTTTTCCAAGTCATTTTCATGTGTCGATATGTCGGTGGGGTGCGGGGCTGCCATTTCCACTTGTTCTAAAACACTTCGCAGTAAGGGAACCACGTTTTTGCTGTGCTCTCGTCGTGCGACATTTGGAAATACACCTCCGTACGGGCGGTGGGTCTCTATCTGAGATAGGAGTGCCTGCCCCTCAACTGTGCAAGAAAAGTCGCTGCCAAATGTGCCGCGCGCTTCTATAAGACATAGGGCAGTTTCGTCGCACGATGTTTCAATGCCGAGGATACGCATATCGCCTTGATACTACACGCGCACGTATTCGTTGCAAAGTTGCATGTATGTGGCAAGGTGGTGGAAGCACTATATGGGAAATAGGGAGAAGGCATAATGGATGTCAAGACATTTCTTCTTCCAGATTTGGGAGAAGGGTTACAAGAAGCGGAAATCGTATCATGGAAGGTTTCCGTGGGGGATTCGATCGTGATGGATCAATTGCTGATGGAAGTAAAAACCCAGAAAGCGATTGTTGAAATTCCTTCGCCCTATACGGGCACGGTCAAGGCACTTCATGGCAAAGTCGGGGACGTGCTGGGGGTCGGAGTTCTCTTGGTTGAATTTGAGGTTGCGGAATCTTCTGATTGTGACGTGTCTGCTCCAGAAAAAAAGATGGAACCTGCTTATCTTCCCACGCCTGAGCTTGAACCAAAGAAGGTCGCAGAGGGAGGGAGTACACATGGGATTCTTGCGATGCCGATGGTTAGGAAGCGCGCGTGTGAGCTTGGGGTAGACCTTTCAAAGGTTGCTGGAACTGGTCCGAACGGGTCCATAACTCTTGCGGACATTGAGCCAACGACACAACTGCAGACAATGATTTTGGGGGAGACGCGCAAAGAGTACGAAGCGCCTCTTCCCGGTGTGCGAAAGTTGATGGCGCGCACAATGGAGCGCGCGCACCGTGAGGTGGTTGCGACAACTGTGTTTGACAGGGCGCAACTTCCTTACGAGAGCACGACATCAGATATTACGTCGCGTCTCATATATGCAGTCATCGCCGGATGTCGGGCTTCGCCTTCGCTTAACGCGTGGTACAACAGCGAGCGTCAAACGGTTACACGGCACGTATCAATTGACCTTGGACTCGCGGTAGACACCAAGCACGGACTATTCGTTCCTGTTCTTGAACGAGTGGATACGCTTCTGTATTTTGAAATGCGCGAAGCGCTTGTTGGTGTAAAGAAAGCAGTGTTGGGGGGCAAGGCGCTATCAAGTGTTACTCCGACCATCACGCTTTCAAACGTGGGTGCTGTGGGCGGCGAATATGCGACGGCCATAGTTGTTCCACCTCAAGTTGCAATTGTCGTCGCGGGGCGCATCAGGGATTCCGTCTGTGTTATGGAGGGGGAAGTGCGGAGGTGTAAAATTCTTCCGCTCTCGCTCACTTTTGACCACAGGGTGGTAACGGGAGTTGAGGCGACGAGGTTTTTGGTAGCAATGATTGAGTCGCTTGAAAAGAAGGATAATTTTTAGCTCCGGTTTCATTCCCCCTGTTCGACAAACTAATGGTGGCATGCTTCACTAGTTGAAGTTTCTGGAGATGGAGGACTCTTTGTGGAAATTTGGTAGCGACATAACTCGGAGTATCTCGCGAAAGGACATGTGGGCTCTCGCGGATAGGATTTGCGCACGAGCACAAGACCTATTCGAAAATCCCCTTGAGGTTAAGTTCTATGAGGATATTGAACAGACAGGGTTTCCAAAAGTTGACCCGTTCCTGTACATAGTAGAGTTCAAGAAATGTTACTTTCTTCGATGTATTCCGTACAAAAAGAGAATCAAGACGCTATTCTCTATAAATGTTTTACTCTACGGAACCATGGATGGGAAAAGAGAGGTGCGGTGTCATGTGTTTGAACAGGTGCTGTACAGTATTGTGGAAGATGAGATGCGCGCATTCAAAGATGCGCATCATCTGACTCACATTGCTATGATGCTGGATTTTCCGCATCGTACTGACTAGGTTTTTATGGGCACATCCGAGCAGGGGATGTGCCTTTTGTTTTGTCTTTATGCGCGCTGTAGGGATTGAACCTACGACCCTCGTCACGTCAAGACGATGCTCTACCACTGAGCTAAGCGCGCATGTGTCAATGAGGAATACTATATAGGCTACTGTGCGCTTGTAAATCGCATCATCCTGCTGGAGCCCTGCCTGCCGGCAGGCAGGTAAGCGCGCCATCGTACACCATTATACTTATTACTGTGAAAATGCTATAAAGCACGAGGTTCGTTGCTCGCTAGCAGGGCAATAATAGAGGAGAATACACACAATGGCACACGCAACTGGAGATGCAAAAAAGCATGTTCCTGTCCACATTAAGGCGGACACGTCGCACCTCACACCGAGAGACAAGTTGGCTTTAGGGGAGCTTGTTGAGGCGGTTCGTCTCATCAATCCGATATACCTATTGCAGACTAAACAGGACTCTACGGTAACGGGAGCACTGTTCGACAAATCGAAAGGTACTAATTTTTACCCGAAGGGGATGACCCACAAGAAATTTACAACATATCTTGATCGGCATCCCGATGAACGAGACGCGCTTCTAAGTCCGTTCACTGTGGTGGAAAAGGTGGGGAAAGTTCTTCGTGCCACTCCCTATTCGGAATATTACAAATTGTTTTTAGAGCCCATCAGTGAGATGCTCGTGCGAACGGCGGGATTCAGCGACAATGAAACGTTCAAAAAATTTCTTGTAAGCAAGGCGCGGGCGTTTCAGACGAATCAATATCGCGAGAGCGATATTGATTGGGTACGCGTTGATGGGTCTCCGCTCGAGCTTACCATCGGTCCGTATGAAAGCTATGAAGACAAACTCTTTGGCGTTAAGCGCGACGTTGAAGGTGTGCTCGGGGTCGTGCTTCCGCAGGAGACCGAAAGGACGTTGGTGTACCAAAAAGAAATTTGCAATTTCGATGCCCATCTCGGAGAGAAATATGGGTATAAGGCAAAGACGGCACTTACGCCAATGGTCGTCATGGATGAAGTTATCGCCGGCGGGCATCCGTGGTATGGCTACGTTCCCATGGCGTACAACCTTCCGAACGACCCTGATATTCACCAGGAAGTTGGTTCAAAGAAGGTATTCATACGGAACGTGATGCGGGCAAAAGCGAATCTTCTTACGAAGCCAATCGCGGAGCGGGTGGTTTCCAAGGACACTGCCTCGTTGATTAATCCGGCGATTCTTATGAGTTTCGTCATTGGACACGAAGTCTCTCACGGGCTAAGTTTTCGGCTCAATGGTAGTGAGTTTCTTGCTCTCGGTTCACCACTTGAGGAATGTAAGGCAGATGTGTTCGGTCTTTTGTTCCTATACTACCTCATGGGCAAGAGTATAATGCTTCGGAATGTCGTTGAGCGCGCTGTAATTTCCCATTTCGTTGATGGTTTGAGACAGATTCGATTTGGGGTTGACGAAGCGCATGCAGTTGGTGTGCTCATCCAGTACAGCTGGTTTGTGAAAGAGGGGGCCATGCGTTTTGGTGGGAATGGTTTAGAGTTTAATCCGTCAGCGTTTAAGGCCACACTTGAGCGCCTTGGTGGTGAACTATATACCTTGTCGCAAACGCGCTCTCCAGAACTTGCGCATGAATTTGTAAAAGCGTGGGGTAAGGTGCCAGACAGGATTCGTATTCTCATCGAAGCGTTAGACGGAATTCCAGTCGACATTGATCCTGTGTTTGAAGTCTAATTGTAGACGCGCGGCTCCGAGATCGGAGCCTCTTTCTTTTTGGTATACTTGTGCGGTATGACTCATCATCCGATGCCGACTCTGAACGACACGGTTATGGAAATTGAGCTCGTGCTCATAAGCGTTGTTGAAGGTCTTGCTCTCGCGGTGCTTGCTGAAAATTCCTTGCCACTCTTTCACGGGGGAGAGTGGCAGTACATTCCCTACGTGCTCGGTGGACTGCTGTTCATTTTCGTATTTTGGTCTCAAGCAATTATTCATCTGCTCTCATTTATTCGTTGGCCCCTGTCGATCACACACACCCTCTTTTACTTTTTAGCGGGGTTCATACAGGTCATCGCGTTTGGTTCTTTAACAAATCCGCTCATGTGGTTTTTCTGGTGCACCGTTTTTTCGGTTATCGTGGCGGGGCTGTATATGCTTGACCTCAAACTTTTACGACAAGTGAAATTAGAACTTTTGAGTTTGCCTGGGGGTGAGGAGTTGTTTAAGGACTCGGAAAGTCGACACAGATCAGACATGTTCTCTCTTGTGCCCGTGGCGATT
>Ga0209542_10000683_pt1 | contig 81205 bp, 77 predicted proteins | sample RifCSPhighO2_01_FD_184028 | JGI IMG/M metagenome (GOLD analysis project Ga0209542, IMG submission 184028) | Soil microbial communities from Rifle, Colorado - Rifle CSP2_plank highO2_0.1 (SPAdes) (version 2) | ecosystem: Environmental > Terrestrial > Deep subsurface > Rock core/Sediment ...
CCGCGACGCGGCGCCGGCACCTTGCGCCACAATTCGAATGCATGATCTGCACGACTGATGTGCTGCTCGACTTCAGCGGCACCTTCCCAGTTGACGGCGGCAATCGTGCTGCCATCGATTGGCGAATGCACCGGCACTTTGCCGTTCTGGTACAGGGCCGGGTTCACACCAAGACGATCAAGCAATGCGGCAACCATGGGTCACTCCTCAAGCAAAAAACGGAACGTGTGCAGCCGCCGAATCACGACTGATCAGACCTGTAGTTTTAGCGCTACCGAGGTTACTCAACAAACGACCATTAAGAGAGATATCATTCCGTTTATTCATGCTGTGCATTGTTGGCAATAAAGAGACAAGTACAAAGGACCGCCCATGCTGAACAAACGCTATTTGCCCTCGATCGCTGCACTGCAGTGTTTCGAAGCCGTGACCCGCCACCTGAGCTTTACCCGGGCCGCGGAAGAGCTAAACCTGACCCAGAGCGCCGTCAGTAAACAGGTGGCGCAACTTGAAGAGCTGTTGCAGCACCTGCTGTTTCGCCGGGTTCGCCGACGCCTGCAAATGACGCCAGCGGGCGATCTGTATCTGGTGGAGGTACGAAAAATCCTCACCCAGGTCGAGATGTCGACCCATTACCTGCGTTCCTACGGTGGTGAAACCGAAGTCTTGCGCGTCTCGACACCCTCGACCTTCGGCGCTCGCTGGCTGGTGCCACGCCTCAAGGGCTGGCGCCTGCGCCATCCGTCGATCCACCTGGACCTGTGCAATGAGCAGGAAGCCGACGACCTGCTACAGGGGCGCAGCGACCTGGCGTTCTACTTCGGCCAGGGTTCTCGCCCTGGTACCGAATGCCTGAAGTTGTTCAGCGAAGAGCTGGTGCCAGTCTGTGCGCCAGGCAGCCTGCCCGATACGCCATTCACCGACCCGACGCAACTCACCGACCTGGTCCTGCTGCAAAACGCCTCCCGTCCCCAGGCCTGGCACGACTGGTTCGACAGTCAGGGCTACCACACCGAACACAGCTACCACGGCCCGCGCTTCGAAACCTTCTACATGTGCATCCGCGCGGCGCAAGTCGGCTGCGGCGTGGCATTGCTGCCACGGTTTCTGGTGGAAGAGGAACTGGCCGACGGCAAACTGGTCATTCCCTGGCAGCATGCAATGCCCAGCACCGATGCCTATTACCTGGCGTACCCGGAACATTCGGCGGAAGTGCCCAAGGTGCGCGATTTCGTCAAGTGGATGCTGGAGCAGGTGTAGGGCGGTGCAAAAATCGCTGGCAATACCCACCACCGATATGCGCCACTAGCCTTATTCCATGTGGAGAACCCCCGTTATGAGCGAGAGTGTGTTTGCCGATCGCATCGTGCAGAACCTGCTCGACACCGACTTCTACAAACTGACGATGATGCAGGCGGTGCTGCACAACTACCCGAACGTAGAAGTCGAATGGGAGTTTCGTTGCCGTAACAGCGAAGATTTGCGCCCGTATCTGGCAGAGATCCGCTTCCAGATCGAACGGCTGGCCGAATTGAGCCTGAGCGCCGATCAATTGAGTTTCCTGGAGCGCATCAGTTTCCTGAAACCGGATTTTCTGCGCTTTCTCGGGCTGTTTCGCTTTAACCTGCGCTATATCCACACCGGCATCGAAAACGGCGAATTGTTCATCCGTTTGCGGGGGCCGTGGTTGCACGTGATCCTGTTCGAGGTACCGATTCTGGCAATCGTCAGTGAGGTGCGTAACCGATATCGCTATCGGGAGATTGTCCTGGAACAGGCCCGCGAGCAGCTCTATCGCAAGTTCGACTGGCTGACCGCCAACGCCAGCAGCGACGAATTGTCCGAATTGCAGGTAGCCGATTTCGGCACCCGTCGTCGATTTTCCTACCGCGTGCAGGAAGAAGTGGTGAACGTGCTCAAGCATGATTTCCCCGGGCGCTTCGTTGGTACCAGCAATGTGCACCTGTCCCGGGAACTGGACATGAAACCGCTGGGCACCATGGCCCACGAATGGATCATGGCCCACCAGCAACTCGGCCCGCGGCTGATCGACAGCCAGATCGCCGCCTTCGATTGCTGGGTCCGCGAATACCGTGGCCTGCTAGGGATTGCGCTGACCGACTGCATCACCATCGATGCATTCCTGGGCGATTTCGACCTGTTTTTCGCCAAGCTGTTCGACGGTTTGCGCCACGACTCGGGCGATCCGGTGGTATGGGCGGAAAAAGCCATCGCGCACTACCACAAGCTCGGCATCGACCCCATGAGCAAGACGCTGACCTTTTCCGACAGCCTGACGCTGCCCAAGTCCCTGGAGATTTTTCGGGCGTTGCGGGGTCGAATCAACGTCAGCTTCGGTATCGGCACCAACCTGACGTGTGATATTCCGGGTGTCGAACCGATGAGCATCGTGCTTAAAATGACCGCCTGCAACGGCGCGCCGGTGGCGAAGATCTCCGACGAGCCCGGCAAGACTCACTGCAAAGACCCGAATTTCGTCGCGTATCTGCGACACGTTTTCCAAGTTCCTGCCCCCCTCTAGCAAGGAGTGAATTCATGCAAGCCGTACAGCGTGAGATTGCTGAACAGCTCAAGGTTCAACCGCCGTTCGCCGACGAAGCCACCCTCGAAGCGGAAGTCGCCCGGCGGATTACCTTCATCCAGGATTGCCTGGTCAATTCCGGGCTCAAGACCCTGGTGCTGGGCATCAGTGGCGGCGTCGACTCGCTGACTGCCGGGCTGCTGGCCCAGCGTGCGGTCCGTGAACTGCGTCAGCGCAGCGGTGATGCCGCCTACAAATTCATCGCCGTGCGGTTGCCGTACGAAACCCAGTTCGATGAACATGACGCCCAGGCCTCCGTGGATTTCATCAAGCCGGATGAGCGCCACACGGTGAACATCGGCCCGGCGGTCAAATCCCTGGCCAACGAAGTCGCGGCGTTCGAAGGCAAACACGCGGTGTCGGTGGACTTCGTGCTCGGCAACACCAAGGCGCGCATGCGCATGGTCGCCCAGTACACCATCGCCGGCGCGGCCCATGGCCTGGTGATCGGCACCGATCATGCCGCGGAAGCTGTGATTTCTACCCCCCTACACTAAACTGCACAACACCCTCTGTACCCCCCGTCCTACCCACTTCCCCTTACCTTATCTCCCCACTCATAATGCACACCGCTGGTTCCTCAACTGATTGAAATGGAAACCGAAGGTGGTGCGTTGATGAAGATGGTTGCAGTCAAGGGAAAGCTCCTAGACCTAAGAAATTCTGTCCTGACTGAAGGCAAGTATCGGGAGCAGTTCTTGTCCCAACCTGAAGCTCAACATCTCGAAGTGAAGGTCACCGGGTGCGTGTTGATAGGGAGTGGCGAGCAACTCCAACCCCTGACCTCGGAATATCTCTGCCGCAACTACCGGAATAACCTACTGGCTGATGCCAGCACCAAGTCCTACGCGTACCGTATTGGGTACCTTCTGGATGACCTGAAGACCCAGGTGGAGTTTGAGAGCAGTGACCGAGACGAAGCGTTGTTGAGCGTCACTATAGGTAGGCTTGAGAGTTATCTGGCCGGCCTGAACACTGCAGGCCTTGCGCCCAAAACAATTAAAGGAAGGGACTCAGCCCATCATCACCTGTTCACAACGTTTCTATGCAAGCAGTTTGATGAGAGCCCGGCGCTCCGAGAGGACAATCCCTACGAGACAGGCCTAATTTGGAGTGGCAAAGCAAACACCCTGGGTATCGTTCAACCCTGCAGCATGGATGAGCTGGAGCAGTTGATCCTACACGCTGAATCGGAGCGTGAGCGGTGCCTGATCCAGGCCGTATACGACACTGGAATGCGGGAGTCAGAAGTACCTCGCGTTACGCTGCAGGCGGTACGAGATGCGCTCGACTTTCAGAAGCTGCAGTTCATCACCGCAGGATTGTCTCACGCAAGACCGTTGAAGGCGGAGTACTGCCCGCTCCATATCCAAGGGAGCAAGGGCAGAAAGAATCAGATCAAGCCGCGTGTGACGCTGGTCAGCCGGACGACGCTGGAACGCATCGAGAACTACCACAGGACTCCTCTATACCGGCGCTCTGCTAATCGATACCCGACTCCAGAAGAAACACCCGCGTTCTTCAACTCACATGGTGAGCCCTACAAGACCAAGAGCATCGAGAAGCTCTTTGACCGCGTCGCCAAGCGGGCCAGGAATGCGAGGAAAACCAGGCGGCTCATCTCGCCGCACAAGCTGCGCCACGGCGGCGCATACGCGATTCTCAACAGCCCTGACCTAGGCAATGATTACGTCGATCGTCTCGTTACGCTCACGAAGTCGTATGGGCACAATCGGGAGACGACATCTGAGGGTTACACGCTGATCCCTCATGATTTGTATAAAAAGCTCGCCGACCCTAATTCCGTGGAAAAGACCAAAGCCAGCGAGATGGAACTACTCCGTGAAAGAACTACCAAGCGAATCCGTACAGGAGACAAAAAATGAAATATGAATCTCCTGAAGGCGAACTTACAGAGGCCGCCCAAGAGCCGATAAAGCGCAAGAAGCGCTTGGAGGCCGATATCACGAAAGAGATCGACTCGTGGGCCGAAAAGATCAAATCCAGCCGGTCAAGCCTTCTTAATGTGCAGCTTAATCAAAAGGGCGAGCCGGCTATCGCACCCACTTATTTAGAGACCCAGCTGGACACATCCTATGGCGTCTTCAAAACGAGAACCGCAATCCTAAATTCAGTCATCCAAAGAATGATTGATGAGGAAATTATTATCCCCGGGCATAATTCGATTGCCAATGAATGGCGTCGCAAGCTGCTGTGCTGGTATGAAGGTATGACGGATGCCGAGAAGCAAGCCATCCCGATTGTAAGCAATACCATTTCAGTCCGCAGATGCCTCCAGAATGTACCGGGAATGGGAAATCTCAAGTGGGCACGTTTGAATATCCCACTTGTAGAGCAAACCTTCAGCGACATCTTGTTAGATCTAGAAAAACGCGGTGTCGTAGACGCCAATTACAAAACAGTTGCTGAGCGAAATCTTGAGATCGACGAAAAGAAAGAGCAATTCCCAAAAGGTGAGACTTGGGAAAAGCAGCTGAATACGCTGCGATCAATCCCGCTCTCGCATGTCGAAGACCTGGTACCGGTTGACCCCGCACGCCCATTCATTCAAATCTTCCACATGTTTGCCGCAGCATCGATGGCTACCAGGTCTGAGTCTGGGCAGCGCAATTTTGTCGAAGGCTTCAGGTATGTCAGTCAACACTTGCAAGAAGTTGGCTACACCGGCACTGAGCATGCATTGCAATGCATCACGCCAAACTACTTGACTCGGCTTCGAAACTACATGGTAGAGCAACTTAGCATTGGGGCAACGACATCGCATATAGCTGACAATGCCATTTCATGCACACGCAAAATGTTAAAGCGCTCGTTGAAAATCAAAGGAATTGGCTTCAGTAGTTTTGTGGACACTCAAGGGTTCGAAACAAGCAGAAGCACCGATGAGTATCGCCCCTATACTTCTCCAGAGCGAATCAGAATCAAAGAGGCCTGCGAGTTAGAAATCCAGGAAACCAATCGACTCGCGGCGGATTACCAGCAGTTTAATGGCGGCTGCGACCCCGTCAATGCTAAAGGTCATATTCAGAGCGGCCTTGGCACACTAGAAAATGCCAGATGGATTTTTGAAAACAAACTCAACTGCCAACGCCTTAGCCGTGCATTTGCTGACCAAAATAACTTCTACGAGAAAGCTTTTTGCAAAATCCTGGATTATTCAGAATTTGGCATCATCGATATCTATAAGAGCTGGGGTGTCATCTACGAATATACATCCAGATTACTCGCCCCCTATTTAATCCGCTTAGCACAAGTAACAGGACTCAATGCCGACTCTGTGAAATCTCTGGATGTGGATGACTTCATCAAATGCCATGAAATCACCAAGCGGCCCTACCTGCGCTACTGGAAGGAGCGATCAGGCGGAGAAAAACTCTACCACCTTGATCTCATGAATGCTGGCCTTGATCTCATGGATGCTGACGTCACTTGGCTTAGTGTTGCTCAGAGCGTTGAAGTCGAGAAGATCTTCAACGATGTGATCTACTTAACTCGTCACATCCGTGACCGCGCTGCCCCTCCCGTTAGAGAGAAGCTTTTTATTTATGAATCCTTGAAAAGATCCGAGTATCGCGAGATCAAATCGATTGAGAACTCCAACATCATCAACCTGGTGATGAATCGGTTTGCTAAAGATCATAACTTGAAGAAAGACAATGGTGACGACATGGCAATCTCTGCTTCAAGGTTAAGGCCTAGCCTTGTAGCAGAACTGGTCGATCAGGGTGTTTCTCTGCGTGAGATTCAAATGATTCTCGGCCATCGAAGCATCTCCACCACGATCAACTACCTCGACCAGTTAGAGTTCAGCAAAACCGCGCAGAAAGTGGTTGATGAAGCTTTGCTGAAGATACACAAGGAATTCGTGCTGGATGAAGCGAGCAGCGTAAACGCTCCCAAGACCAACATCGATACCCCAAACGACCTCAGCTCCCCAGCAGTCACCATCAGCACTGGACTGGTCGAGTGTCGAAATGTCTACGATCCCCCACCAGAGATCAGGAAATCGCCAAGCTATAAGGAAGGGAACCCATGCTCGCTTCTGAACAAATGCCTTTCCTGCCGAAACAGCATCATTACGGTCTCTAACCTGCCTGACCTGTTCGCTATGCGAAGGGACTATAACGCGATGATGGAGACCAGCGCCGTCGCGCAAACTCCCTATGGGCGAATCATCCGGGAGAACCTAGAAACGCTGAACTCCATCCTGACACCGTCGGCGCAGGGTTTCGATATCGAGCAACTGGAGTATGCCGAGCGACTATCTGAACACATCATTACAAGCACCCTGGTAGAAGGTATGACCCTTTGATGACTTCGCTCGATACCCTTATCTACCAGATTAAACCGGCAAGAGATCAATTCCTGTGCCTACTCAGTGCTCAGAACGTTCTTGCCGAAGGACTTAGTAGCTCCGGCCAACTCAGCCATGGTGAGCCCAGCGTCGGCTACGACCCTGTTGCGATCCACAATGCACTTATGAATCTTCCCGTGAGTAAGCTCAGCGTCATCAGGGACTTGGTATGGGACTTCAATGACGAACCGCATCTTCTGGCGAGAAATATTCAGGGCTCAAAGTCTAGGATTGACTTTGGGAACTACAAAAACCTTAACTCAACGATTCTCTTCGAGTTGAAAATTGCATTCGTCTGCGCACTTCAAATGCCAGGGGCCATTCGAACTGGAGAAAGGCTTAAAACTTTAAAGCCGCACACCATCATCGATATTTTCAAGTCAGTCATCCCGTTCATTGATAAAATGTGTGCTCGCAAACGTTGTGAACAGGGCGATGAATATTTCGAGCTTTCTTACTACAGCCTCGCAGACTTCGGTGAAGATGATTATGCTGTAGAAGCCAAAGTATACGATCGTGCTTTTCGGAACGTCACGAATTTAGGATTCACACTCCTACGCTCACATTTTTTACTCGAAAATCTGTTTGCGAAGCCACTGCCTTTTGTAGAAATGCATACTCTGGAGTGGCCACAAAACAGCATTACTGATCCTAAAATCCGTAAAAAACAAAAACATTTTGACAACCACATCTTTGAGAAATGCTCACGCAAAGCCACTTTCGCGGTTGTCGACTTCCTGAAAGCGTTGAAGGAACCTGTTTGTGACAAAGATGGCCTTGAACGAGTAAAGGTTAGTGGTTACGACGCTGCAGCCATAGCCAAACTCACCAAGAAAAATTTTGACATCTATGTAGCCATTCGTCTGACTTCTAGAGGATATACAGGAAAAGAAATCGAACCGTTCCTTTACTACAGCGACCCAGAATACTGGTCTCTCCAACGTGAAGGAATGTTTAAGGATAAGGAAGCCATCTGCAAATTGACCAAGGCTAAGATGGATGAGGACTTTTATCAGTACATTACACACATCAGCAACAGCGCATATTACATAATCGCTCAATACACTGGCATGAGGCCATCCGAGCTCTCAGGCATAATGGCGCAAGGATGCCTAACGACAAGTGAGTTTGGTCACAATTTAATCCTGAGCACAGTCATTAAAAATCGCGAGGCGTTTGGAAAACTTTTTGGCGATAAATGGGCAGCGATTCCTATCGTCATGGATGCCGTAAGGACACTACAAATACTAAACCGGTTCAAGCAGAACCCGTACTTGATAGCCAATATGAATACCGTGGCCCCTGGGCAACAGGGAAGCGCAAATTCGATCGGAAATTTTGACCACACTTTGTGGGCGTTCCTATCAGAAGTCTTAGATTTCGAAGAACTAGAAACTCTTGATGTCTCCGCTTATACCCTGCGTCACTCCCTGGCGCATCAAATGTTTCGTGCTTCCGTAGGACTTCCTTTCATCTCCTACCAACTGAAGCATTTTGGAAATCTTGTGAGTGGCATTGGGCAAAACCGCCTAAGCGCCGTCACGATTGACTATGGCAATATCGGCTCAGCACTCACCTCCGACGCGGGGCGCGACGCCGCAAATGCCATTCGGCACGATGCCGAAAAAGAATTCATCATGAATGCCTGCGATCCCGATGGCGGCTACGTGGGTGAAAATGCCGGAGCCCATCGGGAGCGATTGAAGAAATACTTCCAAGGCTATCTTGAGGCAGGCTACACCAGAGACGAAATCTTTGATCGGATGGTTGAGCTCGGCTTTGCGATCATCAACGTGGGTCAAGGCTACTGCTATGGCGACGCTACAGAGGACTTCGACGCATCGCTCCCTTGTATCGGTTCGCTTCGGTGCAACCCATATCGCTGCAAAAACGCTGTGGTCACCAAGGCCAATGCACCCAAGTGGCGCGAGATTTATGTGCAAAACACGATTGCAGTCAGAAAGCTCGAGTCGGAGGTCAAGTCATCCGATCAGCTTATTTATGGTGGCTTTGCGAAATCGATTGCGCAGATGAAGGCGGCAATCGCTGAGGCTGAGGCGGTACTGCAAGGATTGGGCGAGGAGTTGGTAGTATGAGCTCTTCTCCATACGATGAAAAGAACGAAGAATTATTTGAGGCAGTAACGCGACAACTTAATGAGGCGCTGCGTAAATTAGAAAAGGATTCTTCACTATCTGCGTCTGTTTCATCGCTGGCCAAGCTATCTGGTGTGCATCGAAATACCATTTATAACCGCAAATGGCCACTAGAGAAACTTAACGTAATCAAAGAAAATCGCGTTCAGCAAAAGAAAGATGACGCTATTATCAAGGCTGGCCAAAAAACACCAGAGGAGCTTCTGGAGCTAAGTCGGCTTGAGGTTATTTATTGGTTCACACAGCTTCAGGACGCTCGCAATAGCAATAACTCGCTGATCAAAAAGCTTAAAGAAACCGAAGCGAGCAGAAATTTCTACATGAAACAATCACGAGAACACTTAGAAAATATCAATAAGCAAACATATGAAATCAGTAAGCTGCAGGACGCGCTCGCCTTGCAGGAAGAAGAACTCACATTCTTGAAGCGAAATCTGTCGCCAGCTAAATGATATTGCGACTTCAGCCCCCCGCCCTCAAGCAAAATCGAGCGGTGGGGGCGGGCACTGCCAAAAAACACATTCCAAAGGCTAATTTAACACCGACTACACCATTAGATACCTAGGTGGGCCCTCAACTAAAAGAAGTGAGATACCTTATCCCCTTGACAATTTTCCCAGTCAGCTTAATTACTTCCTTTGGATCAGTGTAAGCTATTCCATAGTATGTACTTTCCTTTTTGGTAAAGTTGAATCGTAACTGAGTTACGCCGTCCACCACATGCTGATCTCCACATTCGTCAATGACTTCTTCAGGCTCCCACATATAGCACTCAGGTCGAGTCAAGCACCAACGGAGAGCTTGGCAAGCAAATAGAATCCTTCGCAGGTATGGATACGCAGAAATCCGCGCCTTCTGTCTAGCCAAATCATTAAGTAACGAATACCCCTGCTCTACTACTATCAAGTCTCTTTTATCGATTTTTCTGATGGCTTCGGGATATGTGCGGATGACTCTATAGGTTTCAGCCAGTTCATTTATAAAGGTACCGATTCCATTAACTACCTTTACGTCAATCAGCGGGCCAGCACCTATAGTAAGAATTCGTTCAATGTCGATTGTTGAGAGTAAGCTTTCAATTGCATCAATCGCTTCTTGAGAGAGAGGTGTTTCAGCGGGATCAATTTCATCCTTGAATCTTCTAACTTCCCGATCAAGACCATTAATATCTAAACCATCCAGATGAAAGTTTTGACCGACTGGTATTGACACCTGCCACTTCCACAGCAGGAATGTGCTTTGACCAAGGTAGCTCCTGATTTCATCCCAACCTAGTATGTGCAGCTCTGGCAATGCAACAGAAGGAAGGCAGGGAAAAGGTGTGGAGTCATCACGCTCTGCTTTCGCCTTGGTATTTTTCTTTTCCACCCAATCAGACAATGACTTTTTGACATCCGAATGACTAATCAAGAAAAAATAGTGCGAAACGTCCTTTTCGTACTCCATGAGCAGCTTAAGCTCACGCTGAAGCGTGGTTGTAGTTATGTCAACCTGCCTCTTACACTGCGCCACAGCCATAGTGGCCGGATCTCTTACATCAACACCATACTGCTTGTCCCCGGTAGTCCCATACGCGTGCACGCGATTGTGCAACTTACTTAATATTTTAATATTTCGCGCCTTGAGGATAAACTCAAAGACGTCTACGCATAACCTTTCAAATTCCTTATGGTCTACTGGTGGCTGGAACTTACTCAACCTATTTTCTACTGACGATGAGAGCCCACTCATTTCCGCTCCTAGACATCAAAACACAAAGCCGAATCATTCAGCTCAACGGTCAAAATTCCTGCCCCAATAGATCTGGAGAAGACAAGCTGCAGGCTTAGGACAATACGCTTCAATTTCTGATAAGCGCTGCCCGGAACGGAATGATGGCACAAGCGCGTCCCCCAAAAAAGATTTGTGCCACTATCATTCAGGAGGGGGAATTTTCGATAGTTTACATGCCCTAGGCTGTTTGCTCAGGAGCAAAATAGAGATCGATTGATATGCTTCCGCACAGTACGTGCGATGGGCTCTAGAAGGGTCAGCGTCGTGGGTAGATGATTTTAGAATCATCCATCAAGTCATCGACATACACCAAAGGTACGGACGAGCGAACACGCCCAGAGATTCTCTGGCTACGTCCTGTGGAGATTTAGGATCTGGTCAAATAACCATCAGCCTCCATCCCGCCTACCCGCTTGCCACTCTGAGGACATGAAGATCTCGTGAATCCGCTCCGGGGTGGCTCCGCAGAAATCGGCTTTGCTGCGATACGCCCCGCCCGCCGTATATTCTGGGCGGTGCATTGATTCTTATTGGCCAGCTCTACCAGACGCAGTTCGTGGAGCTTTCCATCAGCGCACCGGGTAGCAGACGTTGATAAGAGATAGCGCTTCACCTAATCTACCTGCGTGGCAGCCACTGAACGGTCGTCTGCAGAGGGCGCAGCGTTCCTCCGCTCCGTTGGTAGGCTGCGGGGTTTGGTGTACAATGCCCTATGAATCAGGAGGATTTATGACTGCTTTCCTCAAAAGCCTTATGGGCAAAAACGACCTTGTGTCCAAAGTCTTGAAACGCCACAGCTCTAAAAAGGCTGTGAGTGCCTTTGCGCGCGGTCTGAGCACAGAGAGTGCAGCCACCATCAACGCTCGCTTCGCGAAGGTCAAGCGTGTGGCTTCTCGATAGGATGCGTAAGAAAGGCCCCAAAAAAGCGCCTCCCAAGCCCTTCCTACCCAAGCCCTCCGCCAACGACGACGAGTCGGTGGTGGAGCACAATGTCATGTACGAAAAGCTGGTCGAGAACCCCGATGACATCGTGGGGCAGCTCGCCTATTGTATGTACAAGCAGAGCAAGCAGCAGTATCTCCAGCAATTCGCGTCGCGAAACAAAAGGCAGCCCAGCGACGCGGAAGTCCGCAACCACGTCCATTGTGCAGAATTACCTGCCGTGGATATGTACAAAGACACCGCCAACAACCTGTTCAACGATTATCTGGCTCAGGCTATCCAGGACAAGCTGGATGAGATGGAGGAGCAGTACAAGGCTGAGCTTTGGCTTTTCATCAAGCGGCACAAGCCTGAGTCGAAATTCGAGCAGTTCTTACATGGCTCCAAAGCGCTGTTCTTTGGAGGCATCGGCGGTGTCGTAGGCAATGCACTCACGACCCTTATCGTCATCCTTGTTCTGTTCGGGGCGGCGTCCAGCGTCACCCGCGACGACTTCGCACAGAGTACGAAGGAACGGATCATTTCCGGTTTGGCCGAAACCTTCGGCGTCGGCATCTTGATCAGACCCGCCCCGAAAGCCGACCTGCCAGTCGAGTCGGCGTCAGCATCGACGCCAGTAACCTCAACCCGCTAAGCAGCCGCCTGGCTGCTGCAACGCCCCGGCTAAATACTCTCGCAGCCCTGAGCCCTCTCCGAGAGGGCTTTATCGATGGGGCGGTACTCCACTGCTTTGATAGAGTGCTGAACGAGGCTTGCGTTTACATACGCAATGCGAGGGGGGTCAGATTGTCTCGGCCCCCGCACTCCATGGCTGCCGTCGAACTCCCACTGCAATGCCGTTTCTACGCAGACGACATGCGAGAACAGGGTGATGTTACTTCCCGAGGGATCCTGAACCGACTTGAAGATGACGCCATCGATACGAGGCTCTACGCAGGTGGCCAGGTATTCGGCGATGAACTGAGATACCAGATAATTTCTCTCCGATCCTGGGAGCACTGGTGCGGTGATCTTATCGTGCAGGTACTTGAGGAATTCCCTGCGCCCGGACTTTCGGAAGTAGTCGGGATCGAAGACGCTCGGCTCGAGCCCAAGATCGGCATTTTCGAATCGTTCGAAGTCCAGCACGCTAACCGATTTGTTCAATCTGAACTCCCCGCTGACGACAGTCCCACCTACCGGAGGTCGAAGTTCAGCCACGCAGGTTATTCGCTTGAAGGCACCATAAAATGCCGGTACGCCATTGGGGTTCATTCGCCCCTCGCCTGCCAGCGCCTTAGGCGGCGCCGCGAGCTTGGTCGCGGGATCGGCGCTGATTTCATCAACGCTTGACGACGTCATGCAGGTGCGGGCGCGGTAAATTGGTGGAGCGTTTTCAGGAGTCAGCACGCGCACCACAGACAGAGCCTCTGACTCTTCTGAGTACTTATGCAGCCCTTCGAATAGCCAGTCTAAGTATTCTCTGGCTTGCTGATTGAAAAAGCGACTGCCGTGCTTTACACCTTCCTCAAACTCTCCCCATTTCAAGCCAATATGATCATGTGTGGAAGACCTCTTCAGGTATTCGTCGTCGCGCCGGAAGGACGTCAGGTTGCTGCAAACCGCGCCCACGATTGGCTCACTAGCTGAACAACCAAACATCGAGATGATCCAGTGCTCGATGTTATCGCCATGCGTTACGAAGAAGTCGCCGTCGCCACCAACGTGACGGTGAGTTCCTACACAAACGTGTTTACCGAGGGCGTCCTCCACGCAGGTAACGATCTCGCTGAGCGGTGAGCACGTACGCGTCGAGTTACAGAGCCCACACACAACGGCGCTACCTTTGAGCCGGATCTGCTCGCCAAGAAAAGAATCGAATGCACACTCGGAACACACATTTACATTTTCAGCCATCGCGTGCTCATCGTCCTTTTGCATAATGGTGGCAAAGTACAAGTACGTGGAAGCTCGGCATGATCGCTGATGATCATCCGCAGACCAACACCTGATTTGCCGATCCGTTGCGTGAGCTTCCACGCACAGCGACACCCCTCCATGAACGTCACAGGACAGGACATCGTATTAGCAGCGTCAAGGAACACTTCTTCGAGTTGCAACAGCAAGGCTGCATTGAGGGGATCAAACAGGTATATGGAATCGACATCGACAAGGATGATGAGCGCTGGGCGGAGCTGGCCGCCGAGTACTCAGCCATGCTTGACGGAGAAGAGGAAGAAGCTGAGTTCCAATGGCTGAACCGGCATACGCATAGCGAGTTTTTCCTCAACTTTCCCGAAGACCTTGCGACCGCATCCAGCCTATTGACGCTTGGCGATAGTGAGCAGCACACCGATACACTGAACAAGCTTGTGTATGCCCATGCCGTGACCTTGATGGAGGCGCTTATCAGTTCTGTCGTTTGCAAGCTCGTCGTTAGTGACAAGGGGCTGCTGATCAATCTGGTGGCTGGGTACCGGAAGCTGAGTACGCGCACGATCAACCTCAAGGAGGTTGCCGAGCAGCCCAAGCTCGTGGAGAGCATCGTCCTCACCACACTGAAGGAGCTGACGCTGCACAACGTCGGAACGGTGAAAGAGGTGCTGGGTGCGATGTTTGGCAAACACATGGACAGCTTGGAGGTGGGCGAGATCGGTCGCATCTGCAGCAAGCGCCATGACATCGTCCACCGCAATGGTAAGACTGTCGACGATCAGCCGATCGAGCTCACTACGGAAGAGGTTAAACAGGCAATACGCACCATTCGTGAATTTGCTGAAGAGCTGAAATCCAGGATCGATAATGCCGCCTGCGAACGAGAGTCCGCTGATTTCTAGATGGCGCACCAGTGGACGCTGACCGTGTGCAAATCAGGGTGTGAGTAAGTGTAAAGGGTTCGGTGGCAGCGGGCCGCTGATTTCCGGAGGCTGGTTAGGAGACCCCACGAAAGGAAGCCGTATGTTCACCCATGAAATCGCACAGCCCACCGACACCATGCTCCTGACCGAGATCCTCGACATGGAGAACGGCGAAAACGTCGACCTGCAGGTTTTCCTGAGCCGCGAGCTGAGCCTGGTCATCAAAGACCGGGGCGAGCTGGCCAGCAGGTATGCACGCAATCCCGAAGAACCCTGGCTGGTCTGCCAGTTATGCTCGGCGCCGGTCATCCTGGTACGCACCAAAGGTCGGCGTTTTCACTTCCGCCACCACCCGCGAGAGGAGGTCGAGCAGAAGTGTTCGATTTCCACGCGTGGCCAACTCAGTGCTGAGCAGATCAACTGCATTAAGTACAACGCAGCCAAGGAAAGCTCTGCTCACCTCAGGCTCAAGAGCATCATTCGAGACAGCTTGATTGCCGATGAAAACTGCAGCGAGCCGCAAGTGGAAGCTGTCTGGAAGGGCATGCGGCTTGCTGACCGAGCGCAGTGGCGCAAGCCGGATGTGCAGGTAGAACACGCCGGCCAGCGACTGGCATTCGAGGTGCAGCTCTCGACCACCTATCTAACCGAGATCGTAGGCCGGCGCGAATTCTACCGAATGAACAACGGCGGCATGGTCTGGGTATTCCAGAGCTTCGATCCAAGCATCACTCGAACCTCCGAGGAAGACATCTTCTACCTGAACAACCACAACGTCTTCATCGTGAATGAGGCAACACTGGAGCGATCGCGACACGCGAAACACATGGCCATGGATTGCTGGTATGCGGTACCGCACCTGAGGGGCAAGACGATCATCAACGAGTGGGTGATGGAGGAGGTTTTCCTCTACCAGCTAACTGTAGATACCAAGGCACAGAAGGTGTTCTTCAAGGACTACGATGCCATTCGTGCCGAGTTGGAAAGCTCATTGGATATCTCGAAAGCCCGCCAGGCGTTTTATGACTTCTGGTTCGAACATGCCCCAAATGATTGCCGGGAAACGGATGCCGCCTGGGTTATTCTGCGGGAAAAGATGCGCGTTGCTTTACCGCGCTTGCACCTGCCAACGGACTACCGCACGGGCAAATTTCATGGAGCGATTTCACTGATGCTGAGCGCCCGCTTTGGCCGGCCTGTCGGTTACAACCTGCCGCGCTTACTGAACGTTGCCAACACTGCGTTCGACCACTACAAGCAGTACCTCTACCCGTTTGGCTGGGCGCTCAAACTATGCGATACCGAGCATCTGCTGAAGGAGCAGGACACCAAAGGTACGTGGCTTCGGCGCATTGAGGTCATCAAGGACGGTATGAGGAATCATGACGAGGCGTTCCGGCAAGATCCCAGCCTCAACCGACTGATCGCATTCCTCGTTCCCGAGATTACCGAGAAGCTCGCCCAAGCCAGGGATTGGTAACCCGCGAAGAGCACTGCGAACCGGGGGCGCATGGAAGGGTTCTAGAGTATCTTGGCCGAACGTCGACTTCGCTGCCGCATCCTGCGGGGGAAGCGTTATGATAGATGGTTGCCGATAGCCTGCGAGCGCTCTGCAGCGTGATCCTCGTCAAGCAGCTTGACGGGGGCGCTCCAGCCCAAAACCTGGGCGGTTGCCGAAGTAATTTCCACTTTCTGTGTTGACATAGTGACCCTCGTTGCTCAAGAATGATCACGAGGGCTCAATAAGAGCAGGGCTGATCTGGATCATGGCGATATTGGCAGATCAGTGTGGATTGCGCAGGTCGCCACCTGTGCGGTAGCGGTAACCGGCAACAATGGTTAGCTTCCGACCCCTTTCAGGCAGCTCTGCCTGGACGTGCTAAGCAAGCGCTGCGACTACCAGCCCTCAATGAATTCTCTAAAAAGGCGCCTACGGCGCCTTTTTTGCTTTCAGCGTGCCGACCTTCATCGCGCTCTGCTTCTTCAGAACCTTGTAAGCGGTCACTACAGAATAGAAATTCTCGCCTTCGGCATCCAGCTGTGGGGAGAGGATCACAACCCCCTTCGCGCCCCTCACAATCGTCAAACGGTAACCATCACGGGTTTGATACCCCTCGCAAAGAATCTGCGCCCCCTGCGACAGAATTGCCGCTACGAAAGCCGGGACATCTTCGATCTTCGGGCAGCCAGCACCGACCAGTTCATGACCGTGACCTTCCCAGATATGGCGAACACCAAAGCCTTTACTGAAACCATGATGCTTGCCTACCCGCAGGTAGATCTCGCCACCGGGCAACGTGAGGTTACGACTACTGTAGGGTTCGATATAGCCATAGCTGAGCAAACCAGTGACTGGGTGCGGTACGCAAACCTCTTTGTCCAGGGTCGCGTAATCAAACAGCGGCACAAGGGGCATCAATGCTGACAAGTGTTCTTCATCCAGTGGTGGCTAGTCCCTGAGGGCGTCGCCATTCTGCCACAGATTTTAATGGTCATTCTGACCGCCCTGCCCTGCTCTGCCAGACCTTACAACGACCTCGGGTTGGCGACGCTGGGGGTAGGTGTCACTACCTTAAGCCAAAGCTCTATTACAGCACTATCGCGGCTTTTTAGAGGCTTTGTCCTGCCGCCAATGGGTATCACCCTCGACTTCACGCGCAGCCCCAGAGGAGAGCATCAAGGTTTGCACAGGGTAAATATCCATGAAATTAGGGACGCGGGCGAAGTCCTGCGTGGTTTCAGCCCACTGGTAACCATTTTCCAAGGGGTAATAGTTCACGGCGTGCATGAGCACGCCCGCCACAGTTGTACCGGACGCATCGTAGTTCGCGATGTTGTCGATGTTTTTCGCTCTTCTCATCTCCTCAATCGCAATGCCATCGCGGGTTTCATAGAACACGTGAACGACTCCAGGTTTGTCCGGTGGAATCTGAGTCACCGCGTCGTTGATTAGGCTTTTGAAGTGCTTCGAACGTAGCCCGAGCGATATCTCATGATCACAGCGCCACTGAGCAGCCACGCAGTTAGCAACGTCCTGGACAAAGATGTTGAGAATGCTATCGGGAGTGCCGGCGCGCACGATGCTTTCTGCGATCGTTGCAATGCTGCGCTTTTCATTGCTGTCTACGTCACCGAACACCAAAAACTCATGCTGTGGGCAGTTGGGTCGGACTGAGAAGCGACGGTAATGACGCTCAAGAGGCCCCCGATCAACCCAGCGCAATTCGACACTGATCGATCCGTTTCTTACCCGGCCTCCGCCCTTCTGAAGTACCAAATCCACAACCCTGATCACTTCCTCTGCCGACGCATGTTTGACCTGGTCATGGAAAGTGATATCAACAATGCTCCATGGCGCGACCCTCAACATGTGAAGGCTCAGTACCGCCCAGATTTGAGCCCAAGCATTCCGCTCATCCAGCGAGTATCTAGTTTGCTGAGCAGCTCGCTTGCACTCGACATAAAAGCCTTCTTCACCTGTTTGAACGAGTAGATCGGGTGTCTTCTTGGTCTTTCCGTCCGGCCAGGTGATGCTCAGTTCCGGAAGAAAGGAAACCTTGTATCCATTTTTCAGGTAGAACGAGGCGGTCAACAGCTCAAAGAGCTGGGTGTCGGGCTGGTTGTTGTTCGCCAACATTTTGTCCATAACGCTATCTACGTTCGGAATGTTGCGGACTTGCTCAGCGACAGAGCCAATCGCCAGGGCATAAGGATAAACGCGCTTACTGCTATAGGCGGAATCGCTTTGCTGCACGTCATAGGCCAGCTCGCATGCCAAGATGTACCAGTCCACATCACCGTCTTCAGGCTCGAAGAGCTGAGGCTCGATCGGAAGTGCAAGATTCAGGTTATATTCCTTCTCACGTACGCGCGCCTCATAGGCAGCCTTGCGCTTAGCCCAGGCCTGCTCGCCAAGCCTGTCGACCAGCAGCCTGTAGAACGCCTTGATACGCGAGTACTCCATTTGACGAATCAGATCCATAGTCGTTTCCTCCATGCATTGCACGGAGGGTAAGCGCTGCACAATCAAACTGCCACCAGCCTTTGCAGGCCAATCTCCATGGCCGAGCACGCCTCCAACAATGGCTCTATTTCCTTGCCTCGCCAGATGAGCAAGGAGTGCAGAAACAACAAAGCCCAGTTGTGAGGCCGGGCTTTGTAGATGGGGTACAACGGAAACGTTACGAGGTCTTGCGACGAACGAAGATCGAGTGGGTCACCTGAGCCTTTCACCACCCGCGAAGTTGGGGTTGTGGGCTTGCCCGTACACGAACGTGCTGCTGGTACGATCCCAGCGGGACACTTTCACATCGTAGACCTCAAAACCTACAGGCCGAACTCGAATTGGTCATAGTCGGCCTTTTGGCTCTCGAAGATCTCTGCATCGCTGACCGAGATCGCCAACGAGCACCGACTCACCAGGTTGATGATGTCTAGGATTCGTGCTTCTTCCTAAAGGCAAACCAAACTGATGAATCTCAAAAAGTATTAGAGGCTTCATAACACGCAATTTACTTGCGCATTACGTACCTGAAGCCTCTAAACCTTCGGTTTGTGAGCAAACATTTCAAAGCCGCAAGTCAGTCAGCGATAAAACCACGCGTACGCCACTGCTGCCTCACAAAATCACCGAAGTTATAACCTTCCCCAAGGTCGAGTCCGTCGGCGTGATCACAAACGATAATCTGCGGCCTCACACCAGTTTGCTCTGCAGTATCATCACAAAACTTAGCAAGTTGAGTAAACATGTTCGACACCGCATCGATGTCGTCGTGCAATGCGACACCCTTGGTGTCATCAGGCCTTAAATTATCAGCTACAAAAGTCTTGCCATCGTCCTTGGCAGGAAAATAAACCTGTGTAGGTTGGTCAAGGAATAGAATCGGCGGAATCTTGCACTTATCGGCCCTGGCTGCAAATTGATAATGTAGCGCCATGAACAAAGTAAGGTGCGAATAAACCCAGTTTGCACCACTCCCCATAGACCTGAGAAATACCTTTTTGAAGGCTTCTTTCTCATGCCACAAGTCGAAGCTGTTTACGTCAAACTTTAGAGAACCCGTCTTGTACGTTTCTTCGAAGTGGAATTTCTTACCAAGCTCTTTCATTTTCTTGTTGATGTCTCTCGCCAGCCTGTCCAGCTCGATATCAACATCATACTCATCAAGTTGGGCCTGGTATTTCTTAACCTCCGCCTCCCAATGATCCTTCATCTTCTTCAAGTCAGAAGGCGGGTTCTCGATGAACCTGTCGATTTCGATCTCAAGCAGCAGCTTCGTTTTCTTCGGAGCATCCTCCAACGAGCTGGCCTGGGCCAGTCGCTTTTCCTGCTCTTCAAAAGGCTTGAGGGAGGTCTGGACTTCTTTGAGCTTCTGACGAAATTCCTTGATATCTTTCCTCAGATCGCGACTCTCCTGCCCCAGGCTCTCCCGCGCAAACGACGAAAGCTTCAGTTCAGTGTTCAGCCACTCGATGGCCTGTGTCAGCTTGTTGGCCTGATCCTCCGGGATATCGGAGTGTGACTCGCACACCGGGCAGAACGTGTGCTCAAGGTCAGTGGAGCGGGGAATCGTCAGCGAGGCATACGAGACACCAATTCCCTTCGCCTGCTCGACAGAACGCTCAAGTAGATTGAGACGACCGATCGCCGAACGCAGGTCGGCAACGTGTTTGGCCTTTTGGTCACGCAACGAGTTGAGCCTCTTCTCGTAATCATCGGCCAGCCCATCCACAGAGACTGGGGTGCTGTTCATCAGCCTGAGCGCCTGACTTGGCTTGATGAAAATCTCATCAGCCGTCATCTCGAATAGGGGGACTCCAGCGAGCGCTTGGTACTCCGAGAGAAGCTTGCCGAACTTCCCAACTGTTTCTTCCCTGACTTTCTCGTCTTTGGGGATTTTCAGCTCAACCCGACGAAGCTCATAGGCTGCTTCGGTAAGATCCTTGGCGATATCAAAATACTCTTCCTTCACGATACCCATGAATATCTTGAAGTGATCGATGGCCTGATCCCGTTTAACCTTCTCATCGAATCGGTAAAAAATGGCGTGCTTGTTCGCGACCAGGTTCTGGTGTTGAAGCATAAACGAAGGGAAGCTGCGCACAGATGGCGTGGCACCCTTGCTACCCGTGACCTCTTTGTACATCGGGTCTTTATCAATGTTCTCCAGCGTTACGCCAAAGTACTTTCCGAGACTCTTTAGGAATGCATCTTTATGGATGTAATATCGATCGTCAAAGAAACACTCAACATGCCCCATGAGTTCTAGGACATTCTCTCCTTCTGACCCGGTGACCTCGCGTAGGAAGCAACGTTTGGATGCCGCTGCTCGCGCCAGCACAAGCGTCAGACTCGGGAACTGCAGAACGGTGAAGAACGTATCGCCACGCTCAGTCAGCTTACCATCCGGAATAGTGTCTTCACTGCTACCCAAGCAGTAGTCAAAGATCTCCAGAATAGCGCTTTTCCCGGTAGACGACTTACCGGTGATGATATTGAGGCCACGGGAAAACTCCACAGTGTGAAGTCTTTTATCCTTGTCTACGACGCCGATATATCTTACATAGCAGTTCATAGCGATTTCAGCCCCAATGACCTATAAACAGAAACGACATTTTCACCCGTAAACACCACTGCGAGTTTCCGAGCGTACTTCAACAACTGTGCATCGGCATTTTCCGCTCTGATTTTGCCTTGCGGAGCCACCGACATATCCTCATTGATCTTTATGCTCCGCTCCGAGTTAAGGATGAGTAGGGAAGCATTCGTGATCGGCTTGTATTCTTCGATCCGCGACTCCAAACCGAGAATCCGGCTGGGTTCCTGCATCAAGGTACGGATCGAGCTATTTTTCCCCGCGTAATGGAGAAACTTGTGGATAGGCTTGTAGGTGATCAAGGGCAAAACCAAGTAGCTCAGTAGGATATCTTTCTCGGTCGGATCCCAGTGATCGTAAAAGGAGTGGATTATCGGCGCGAGGGCAAATGGCGTTCGGCGCAACGTGTAAATATGATCTGCGGCATTCATACTCACGGCCATAACCTCCAGTAAAACTCTCTTTCCTCGTCATCGGACTTCACGTCAGCAAGCATGTGATAAATGCCATTTCGGAAATCGGTCGTGGTGTCTTCGAAAGTATTCAGCTGCACCACCTCTGCAGAGTGCTGCTTGAAGAAAAACTTCAGTGACTGACGCTTCAGCTGGATGGGGCATGTCTCGTCCATCCAGTCGACCATCGCACTTAGCCGACCATCCAGATGACGATCCAGATGGTTTTTCTGATAGCGTTTGATATCAAAATCCGAGGCCAGGTTGTCTTGGTACAGCTCATCAATGACCTCACCGGCAATCAAAAGCTGCAGAGCAGCGTGCCTGACGCGTGACTCGCCATCGATCTCGCGGATCTTCTGCACGAAAGGCCGATTGGCAATCTCATCAAGCACAATCGTCTGCTTCAGCGCTTCAGCATCCACCTCTGGGAAGACGCTCGAATGTTTCATGTACCGCTTGGTCAGCTCAACAGTCTTGGCGGTGAACTCCTCACAGGTGATTTCCCAGCCGGTATCGATATACCGGGTGCTGCCAATGAAGCCCAGGATGTCATCGATGTAGGATTGACGCTTCGACTCTCGTATCACCCTCAGATGATCAAGCTCGTAAGCATCGAGCCTTTCTTTGAGCGAAGGCGAGCCAGTGATGAACACCGCCCTCTCCAACACCTCAAGCAGATCATCCCTCAGCTCTGGAGCCATCACGGATCGTAAGAGCTCCAAGGTCTCTGAAGGCTTTTTCGCCTTGGAAGCGACAAACCGCTGCTCGGCACCGTCGTAGATCGCAGTGAGCAAGGCGAGCTTATTGGCAGCGGCACAGCTGTTCCAATCGGTCAGCGTCGACTTTGGCGAGTACTCCTGGTTCGTCACCAATATCAGGCTTTCGTACGCCGTATGGTCAAACGCCTTGTTCAGCCAGTTGTTGAGGGTGTTCCAGATGTTCTGGTGGCCATCCCTCAAAGCATCGGCGTAGAGCTTGACCTCAACCTGGGCCTCGTCTTCCAGAGTCACATCCCCGAAAACCTCGACCCACAAGCGCTTTCCCTTCTTCAGCTTGTGGCAGTACTCAAGCGCGACCACAAGCTGATACGTGAGTGCTTCGAAAAGCTTCGTAGCATCAAACGGTAACTTATCTGGCAATTTATCCATAAAAATTCCACGACCGCATTCGGAGCACGAGCAGATGAGTTGACTGCACTGATGGCGAGATGATCAGCGTTTTCCACAGCACTTGGCGGCGGAAAATAACTGTACGAATAGACAGTAAAACATTACCCAAATTCGACACTTGACTGTATATAAATACAGCTTTTCATATTGAATCCACTGGATGGTAGCACTTCAAACTCGATGATCGCAAAGGGCTATCAAGCAATTGAGCCGAGCCAATTTCATCGAACTATCAAAGGGATATCCATTGGATACCCGAAGGCTATTTGGAGAGTATCTTTAAGGTATCCCTTGTATCCGAAGGGGTAACAAGAAATGCGTGGCGCACTGGCTGATGGGCGAGGCCAAGAGAGTAGCCAGAGTTCAAAAGAAGCGCTGATACACTCAGTGCATGCTCATTAGGAATGTCAGGACAACATATGGAAACTTACACTATTCCTCAATACTTAATATCTGCAGTTGCCGACTCCGTTTCAACCTTTGAAACTCATGCCAGTTTGGACAGCTTGTTCATGTACGCCAACGCTCCAGGCGATCCCCCGGAGGGTAGCAAGGCCGTCAAAGCGCAGGAGTGGCTGCGCAGGATCAGCAAGGAATGCGGCGCGGATGCACTACCCATCGTCGGTCGCATTATCGAGAAGTATATGGAAGATGAGGAAGACACCTCTGGGCGCTTCTGGATAAATCCGCAGCAAGCCAAAGAGCGGAAGGCAAAAATCAACAGGATCAAGGATGGATTGGAGCGTGCCGGACTCACCTACAACCCAGGAGGAATGCTCACCAAGGGCGAGGGGCTAGCGACCAAGACGCTGTCCGAGCTCATCAAGAGCCGCAATATCGGCGCCATCGACTTTGAATTCGAGCGTGCCATCAAGAACATAGAGTCGAGCCCACGGGAGGCCGTGTCGGCAGCGTGCAACATCCTCGAATCGGTGTTCAAGGTGTACATCGAAGAGCATGACCACCTCATCATGCCCGCCAAGCAGGATCTGCAGGCTGTCTGGAAGATCGTCAGGGCTGATCTGGGGTTAGACGCATCAATACTTGAGGAGCGAGACCTGCAGGAGATCGTGACGGGGGTGGTGGCGACTGTCCATGGCATTGGTGCACTGCGCACTCACGCCAGCTCGGCGCACGGTGCGGGAAAACGACCCTACAAGCTCAAACCACGACATGCTCGGCTGGCGATCCATGCGGCTCATACCATCGCTGCATTCGTTCTGGAGACGTGGGACGAAAAGAGCGGTCGATCCCAGACAATCTGATCGCACTGCCACAGATCCGTTGCATCGACTCTGGTCGCACACTCAGTCGTCTGCCGGTTCAGTCACGCGCGCAGATCCGAAGGGATTGGCGCTGTTTTTTACGTCTGTGAGCAGCCGCGCATAAGGAGATGCGTTAAGCCCGGGCCTGAGGAACGTCACACAAGAACTCCCTGCTCCAGCCGACCGATAAGATCGAGCACGGCATCAGTTTCTACTCTAGTCCCCACCATCTCCAAAGGTCGCTTCGATCCAAGCCCAAGAATCGGCGAGTTCATCCATTGCGCAACAGCAACAGCATCGTTTTCGAATAGGAGAAGGCCTTGCACAAAGACAGCTATCAGTGCAACCAAGCGGTCGCTTTCTAACGTAGTAAATCGCCCTGTCTTCGCCCTACGCGCCAACGTTACGGGCGACAAGCCAATGGATCTGGAGATCACTCCTCGCTGCATATGCAGTAGGGTCGCAATCTTATCTAGGTGCTCGAAAGGCAGGCCTTGGTGTATGTGCTCATGCAGTCTGGTTCCGCGCGAAGGCAGTCCTAAAGCAGACCATATGCAATCAGAGGCGGGCGAGCCAGGTTGATATTCCTTGATCGATAACAGCATCTAAATGTCCCTCTGACAGACCTCAGACAAGCCGGGCCGAGGGCCCGAATCAGCGACATCCCCCTCGGCAGCAGGCACCACTTTGCGACTTACGAAACCAGAGCATGACAAGAGCTTCAAGCGTAGATAATGTCACTGCCATGAACAACTCAAAGCCCTCACCTGTTACCAGGTACCTTGCTCGCAATGAATCAGAGCGCGCAGATGCCTTCAAGGATGACCAGGATATTTGTGATTTTCTGACTCTGTTGGAAGACGACATTCTGAGCAACCCTGAGGGTCTAATCGCTCTGGACTCGTCGTTCATTGCTCGACTCGAATCTTTGATCGGCGGTATGGATGTTGACATCAACTCTCCGCTTTCGGCGGATGATGAGTGAAGCAATGCCCTTTTACAGATACTCGCGCAGATGACTGAGCACCGGCTCCACCCCATCACTCCCAGTTCAATTCCTACAGCGACACTGGCTCGAGCAGATGAGCTTGTAAGGAAGACTGCCTTCCTCGCTGGCCTGGTCGCACCAGAGACAGCTGCATGCTTGAGTGAACTGCTGAAAATCACCAACGCCCATTATTCAAGCCTGATTGATGGGAACCCTTCTGAGCCAGAATCGCTGGAGCGTGAATTCGTACTTGAGCACCATCAGCGCGCCTTCAGTGACATCCCGGAGCTGCGTCGACGCATCGTCGTGGCCGTGTGTCAGCACTACAAGCTTCTCCATAGGCGAACATCCCGTAATGGCATCGGAGCTTTCGCTCGGGCTCTTACGTTCGAGCATTTCGCGCTGCTTGGACTTCACCCGCATCTGTGGTCGCTTTCGCGCGGCTTGGGCCGTAGGCTGGGCGAGTACCAGTCTGCTACTGCTATGAATGAGCCCATTGGTGAAGATGGACTCGAGGGTGCTCAAAAACGCACAGACGGAAGGCAGCTAGCCTTCATCGACTTCATGCTTGATGTCTGCCATGACGAAGTAAATTACATGACAACCGCTCTGAGTCGTCACCAGCTTCGTGAGTCCGTTACCCATGCGTACAGAACAGACTCGCGATTGACGAAAGCTGGCGTCAGCCCAGACACGATGCCTGCGCTCCTAGCGCTGTTAATCCAAGGCACACTACCCCGCGCCGAATTCGTAACCTTCACCGGCCTTCCACGTGCGACAGCGAATGATCAACTCAACCGGCTACTCAAGCTCGGGATAGTGGTGATCCCGCCATCTAACCTACATGGGCTGGAGATTGGTTTACCGGCCTGGTTTGCACTCGATCTACTTCATGATTTTCATTTAGCAGGTGCTTGAGCCCGAATGGCCGATAAGGGTTCCGGGAACGCACCTCTCGAACTCCAGCATTAAGGACTATGGCCTACATCCCAAGATACAAATCAGGCTTCTTGTTACTGACGTAAGACCGGCCTTTCTTCAGAACCCGTTGCGCCTCAGGAATATCCAGCTGAATGACAAGGGGAGCCACGCCCTTCGTAACCTTGAGCGCAGGTTCATGTCCGCCTCCGAGGTCTTCCATGACCTCCAACACGCGCTCGGTCTCAGTCGCATCAGGATTAGCCGCCAGCTCACGCGCCAACGCACGGAGCTCCTCCAGACCCAGGTCACTGCCAGTGTCGAATTTCCGCCCCAGTACCATGCTCACGGCCTTGGCAAAAAGGTTCATGCTGCCGTCATCGCTGTTCATTAATTCTTCTCCCGTGTTCCTTCAGCCTAGCATGTGCGGTCTAGCCGACGTAAAGGGGTCTGGCATCAATCAAATGCCTCCGCACATCTGATACTGGGTTTCTGTATCGCCCATGCACTCAGTCAGCAACGTAGCCCTTACGACGATACAAGTCGTTGTCCTTGATGATCTTCGCTGCCCCCTCAGCTTTGAGCAGCATGTACCCCTTTCTGTTTAGCCAGCGATATAGGGTAATTGGCAAGACCTTGAAGCCGATCGACTCAAATCCCAATTTCTCGTAAAGCCTTGTCAAACCCTTACCACCTCCCGGCGAAGCATGCAGGAGCAGCGAACCATCTAAGCCAGCCCGATATGATGCAATGATGGCCGCGTCAAAAAGCACCTTACCCACCCCTTCTAGCTTCAGTTCCCCGAAGTACTCCTTGTAAAAGCCTTCAGGAGCAGAGGAAATGAACCACGTATAGGTCTTGGAACCATACTGGTTTGAATTGCACAGGTAGCGTGGCACCAGGGTCATCATGCCAACGGGCACGCGCTCGCCAAGCGCGTTACGTGTAACCATCGTGAGACCAAAAGCTCGGTGCGCATTACGTGTACTGAAATGCCCATGGTTGTGCACGTCCAGCAACCAGAAATTAGTCTTCCAATTCCAATTCACATCAGCACGGATCTTTTTTGCAGGATCAGCAGCTCGGTCAACAGCGGTGCGAAAACTCGCTTTGATCATGGGCTGCATCGTGTCATGCCACCAGGCAACGTGGTCGGCAGTCATAGGCACGATCTCAACCTCGACCTGGCCCAACGGTTTACCCTCGAAGGAAGAGGCTTCTACAGCGGTAACGTATGGAGGGACTCGGGCCGGATCCGGGTAGAGAGCTTCGGATGTGACGTGGTCTGACTCGAGCTCAGACGAAGGGTCGAGCTCAGACATAGGCGGGGTGACGATTGATGATGGCAAACGACTCATTCCTATTCAGCAGCTAGGTGGCAGTCGGCCATTCTGTTAATGACCAACTGGATGCGTCAAGGCACGCATATCTCTAGGACGGTCATCTCCGGTGCGACCATCATCTGCAGGGATCGAATCCGCTTACTACCAGCGGGTTTGCGAGAACGACTGAAATCGCGATCAGCGTCAGTACTTGCGCTGTTACCGCGAGCGCATGGCTTTCATCTTGGCCTGGATGGACGCCTTATTGGCATCGATCTTGTCAGCGTCGGTTTTCGGTGAGAGCAAAGCCCGCTCTTTCTTGCCCAGGAAGTAGTGCACTCGCTCAATACTCCGATTCGATGGGTGTGGAAGACCGTTCAGCACCTGAGCTGGGTTTACCAGGCCCTTCGACTCAAGGTGGGTGAACACCTTCGACACCTCGTCGCCAAGGGGCACGTAGAGGCAATCCGGGCCCAATTGTCGGATCTCCTCGACCAGTGTCAGCTCGATCTGCTTCAGCAAGGCTGGCTGCTTGACCATGGATGGCTTGCCACCGTAGTCATCACCATCGAAGAAGACAGGGTTGCGTAATGCCGAGGTGTAATGGGCAAGATGGCTGTAGGCCCCAAACAAGTCTGAGCAGTTGGTAATCCCCAGCAGATCGTCAAGTCCAATGTGGTTGAGCATCGCGACCAGGTTGGGACGCATACCACCTGAAAAGCTGCCAATTTTTTTCGCCTTCTCCTTGGCCACCTCAACGCTGTCCCCGTTGAGTAGCGACTTCCGCGCTTCCTCCAGCGCATTGAGCGCCTGCTGTTTGCCGGGGGTGATTCCACAGATCACGACCTTGGCGTCGCGGTTGATATGGTCGAAGGGGGCGTAAAAGGTCTGGAAGCGTCCATCCGTGGAGACAAGCAGCTTGTTGGACATGGGATTCCCGTAGAACGAGGCCTTCGGGTTGCTGATCAGGTCGTGGTAACGCTCAAATGTGCTCATGCTCAAATCTTTGGCTCGGCTGAAAACAAGAGACTAGTCGAGGGATTTAACTGTGCCTATACAGCAAACCCGAAACGCCGCGTTTTGCCATACTTTCGCCGCGTTTAGCCGTGACTCGTCGAGAGAGATCAACTCGCTGCAGAAACCGCAAATAAAGATGATTTAATCAGAAATATTTTCGTTACTGCTACTAGAGATGCAAAGACGTGCTCGGAGAAGGTGTTTTGAAAGCGGCAAGGGACATATCATTGACGTATCGATAACGTCCGAAACGTTGTTCAAGCGACGACTCGAGCGCAGAGCACTTTGAATACAACCTCTCCTCTCACTGCCGCGAAGTTTGGCACTAAGGGGCATGTCACTCGGCAAACGCATCATGGCGGAAGCACTCTCCACTACAGTGAGCTACAAATCCTGAAGGATGCATCAAGCTTACCGGCCTAGATTGCACTCGATCTCCTTCCTAACTTCCATTAGGTATGCAGGCGGTGCGCGCAGGAATTTCAACCAGATCGACCACACCGTGTAATCACCAGGTCAAGCCGCAACAGCGCATGGGTTGCCTAGCTAGGATCCTAGCGGACTACCTACCATTCAAACAGAGTTCAGCAGGATAGAAACCAGCCATCGGCCTGCAACTTTTACTTGTTGTCTCCAAGGTATCCAAAGGCTCACGTCCCATGGCCTCCATCAAAGCGTTAGAAAGCCACACTGCGTCGTGCATGCTGAACGAATAGCACATGAAATCGAAAACAAGCTCTACTCCACCGTCCTCAACCGTGTAGACCCTCACCCGCTCAGTTTTGTCGCTCTCCTCCATCGCGAGCTCAACAACATAGATTTCATCTTCTGTCTCGTGGCAGTTAAACCTGCCATTGGCGCAGTAACTCCACTCTCCGGACACTCTTTTACGATATGTCCTCTCAAACATACATTCGCGATCTGCTGGCGTTGGCACAAACCCTGCGAGATTTCCTACGGTAATGAGCACAGCATCGTAAAGACAGCGTGCGATATCCTCTGCTACGGCGTCGACGAACCTAATAGGCATGATGTCTAAATTTACCCTGACGTAGTGATCTCCCTGTCTGGATACCTGGCACGAATACAGTTCGTCATATTCCCGTCCACGCCAACAGATGAATTCGCGTTCTGCAAAAAACACTGCTGGTTGCGCCCTATCTTCACTCATAAATGTCACCATCACTAATGTTCTTAAACATCTAATCGGACGGGTCGAGGGCAGGCTTTAACGTAGAAGAGAAATATTTTTTTCGTAAGATCAGATTATGATCAATACCGCTGTAGATTAACGATGTTTTCATTACTGGCTGAGCCAGGCCAGATAAGCCCGAACCAGCAGTCGCCTCCGCCCGCGAAACATATTTGGCGTAACTGAAAGCTGAACAGGGATGGGAGTCAGCACGACAGGAAACTGTTGGTTATACCCATGAAACGATATGTAGCGCTCTGCTCCATGTCCCGTTCCAACTCGCGAGCCTCCTCCCGAGTCGAAGTTACTTTCACCAGGATATGACACCGCTGCTCTAGAAAGGCCTGCCTACCAGCTTCTGTTTTCAAATCGAAGCCAGTGGCTGGTGAATAGAAGAACAAATGCTTCGCTAGTATCGACTGCTTGCTCATCACGTCACTCGGGTTGCTCCAATCCCCTCCTTCCTTAAGCTTGAGACGAGACTGCCGGGATTGCCTGTGCTGAGACAGTCGTCTGCGCAGGTTGCCGCTGATACCCACCTTCAGCAGCCCGCCTTCATCAGTCACGATCTCATAAAGCCCTGGTGCCGTAGGCACAGTGGTTTCGATCTCGGAAAATCGAATTCTAAAACTCCGTTCAATCACGTTGATATTCCGAATGGCCTCTACTGCTTAAATCAAAACACAGCTGGACGATGGGCCGCGATGATTGGAACGCAAAAAATCACATCCACACCTTCGCCCACAAGACCTACCGCTTGGCATGGTCGGCAATGCCTTTCTCGTTGGACTTGTCCAGACGCCTCACCAGCAAGGCCGCGTGGCGTCAGAAAAGGATTGAGATGGCTTCCTCGGCACACGCGGGACGATCAAAGGCGACAACACGAAGAGGTTGAACTGGTCGAGTTTGTTGCCTACAGCTATGGCCCGATAAACACGCTGTCGGAGCCAGTCACGTCAGCCCGCTGTGAAGCTATATGTTGATTGCCTACGTGATTGCCGGCTAGAAAAACAAAGCCCCGGAGGTTCGCGGCTCCAGGGCTTCTATTTTCGCCTCCATCCCTTAATGGTTTGACGAACGTAGCCAAGACATTATCAGCGTCGCTTTGGTATTTCACTACGACTTTGGATAAACGTGTTCGATCAGCGAAGCAACGAGGAAAACGTTATGTCGTGTTTATCATGGACGCCGTTTCAACAGGAGGACTGCAAATGGATCTGAAATTCAGTCACGTAGATGTACTGGTCAAGAATCTCGACGAAGCCTGTGCTTACTACGCGCAGATATTTAACGCCAGGATCTCTAAAACGCTCGTCTGGGAACGAGGTGGTCTGCATGTGCGCTACGCGATTGCGTTGATGGGCCAAGAGCGCTTCATGTTGGTACAGCCGTTGGCGGGGAACCTGAAAGAGCTATTGGATACGTCGGGTGAAGGGATGATTTACCGCCACTGCTACTCGACACCGGACATCGAGAAAGCCTATGACGAATTGATGGCCGCAGGTGTTCAGCCAGAAGACGAAAATGGAAAGCCATTGGCTCGTGCGAACCTGCAATCCCCGTCTGGGGCACGCATCATTTGGTTGCCCAAACGATTCGGGCACTTCTCTATTGAGATACTGGAAGATAAAGCGCTAGAGGCATTTATCGAGTCTGCGTTTTCCTAAGAAAATTCAGCAGTGGGTTTGGGCGTCGTGGGTAGGCCAAATGACGTGAGGACGTCGAGCCGGGCTTAAGCCCGAAGGAACGACAGGCATCATCGTTTTAGCTTCCCAGAACAAAGGACTCTGGCTTCGCTGGCTGCTGGATTCAAAAAGACTTTATAGTCGACTATAGAGCGTGCCCGGAGCCATCCGTGTCTTCAGCACCCAAAAACCTATTGATCGAATCTGTTCTTACCACTGCCCCATTTTGCCCGACCATTTGCTGGAGGATCTGGGCGACCGAAAGGAGTATGAAAATGCTAAACCGTCCTGACAAAGACTCGCTTCGTGCGATGCTCGAATCTCAGGTTCAACAAAAGCTACTGGACGATCCGGACGCGCTAACGACTTATGCAGCGCAGCGAGACCCTGAGCGGAAGCCCTACGTTAGTAAACGCACAGTCCAGGATAAGGCTTTTGACAAAGAGCTTGATCAGATGCGAGCCGATGCTGAAGCCGGAGTAGTACGTAACCCAGAGCGTCTGCAGACGGGGAAAGGAGAGCCTAATCTTGCACTTGATGATTATCCCGGTTTGAAGCCAGCGGCCACTGTACCGAATGAATGGTGATCTCCAACGCTTGTGATGATGTGATCTGTAGCATCTGCGCCGGAGTAAAAGAAACACGCCCCTTACCAATGTCTTCAGAATGAGGCTGTGTGCATGTGTCGATGAACCTTGGACAGATCAAAATTAGGGCATCCATGCCATGAGCATTCAAGCAAAGCTTCTTCACCTTCAAGCGATCCAAAACCTCCTCGCGCCATACCGCTACCTCTATTGCGTAGACCTTGAGGCAACCTGTGATGAGATTGATGAGTCGGAATCGCCAAGGCCGCTCGCAGTCGTTCCCGATCAGATGGAAACGATTGAGATTGGCCTGGTGATGATTGATTTGGAGTCACTTGAGATCGTCGATGAATTCCAGCGATTCGTCCGGCCTCTGATCAATCCCACCCTCACCGATTTCTGCAGAAAGCTTACGTCCATTCAACAAGCAGACGTGGACGGTGCCCGAACCTATCGAGAGGTTGGCGAAGAGCTACGACCGTTCGCTGCGTGTTATCCAAATGCAGCCTGGGTGTCATGGGGTGACTATGATGCAAGACAGCTTGAGCGTGATGCTGGTTTAGCTGGGTGCCCTTCCCTGCTCGAAGGCTTGCCACATTTCAATGCCAGGAAATGGCATGCCGGCTTATATGACGATCGACCGAAATCACTTAAGCAAACGGTAGAGTCGTTGGGCTTGGTTTGGCTGGGTACCTATCACCGAGGGATCGACGATGCTAGGAACGTTGCATCCATCATCAAGGAGATGCTCGGCTGATTAGGTCAGCCGAGCCCATTGGGCCGAAGGAGCGACTTCCCATTTAGGTCACCCCTCAGCTTAGCTCTAGGCATGCTATGACTCGCACACAGAATGATTTGAACACAACCTTCCTTCCCAGCTCCCGAGAGGTCTCTGCTCTCAAGCAGAGGATCACAGCGCCCTGTCATAAATTGTCGCAGCTCAGTCCAGCATAAATGTTGGAATTATGGAGTCATACCGGTACTCCTAGAACACCATTCTTTAGCAGGGAACGCACCATGCAACCAAGATTCAAGGTGATCGAGACCACCAGACTGGACGATGGCGTTAAGCAATATCGGATTGTAGATCTCGTCGAGGGAGGCTCAGCTAGCAAGCATGGGGTGTTCAAGATCAGGGGAGAGGCAGACGCCGTCTGTTCGATTCTGAATGCAGAGCATCCACGTCAGAATAGTGTAGGTCGTGCGTCCCTGAGCCTATGATCCACTCGAGTCGGAACGCCAAGCGCTGATGTTTTGTAGAACTGCTAATGCCTAGAGCGCAGTCATGGACTCGCGTTCGGAAAGGATGTTTTCAAGGCATTCTTGATTCAGTCGCTGACACTCATTTTCGGCTTCTTCTCGAGCTTGGTAGGTAGCCGTCAGTCGTAGCTTCTCTTCGTTGTCATAGATGTTGAAACCTATGGGTGCAGTCTTGCAGTAGAAGCGTGCTCCGTTACGCATTGATCCCGTTTCTGTTGGTATTGCAGGGACAACAACAAATCTCGAAATCATCTTCAAGCCCTCTCCAATTCCCCTTAACTATTAGCGGCTGTTAGCCACCATAGCAAGGATGGAACATCGGTTTCCGATGAGGGGCACGACCGGCCACTGGCGCTGGCTAAAGTCGTTTAAGGGTTCGAGAATTGTGTTTCTAAAACTCACCCACTGGTACGCTGAGCTCTTCCACGGAGGAATCACCATGTCGAACGCAGTCCTGCTCCCTTCCCTACTGCTCAGGATCAATCAGAACCAATTGGCCCTCGAAGCCGTAAACATGGAGTTGACGCTGTGGGTCGAACAGCGTGGCGCTTGCGGTGCTGATGACGCCGGATTGACTCTTCATGACAGACAGCTAACGGCTTGGGATTCAACCGGTCGATGCAACAGCATTGGTTCAATCTTTCAGCGGGTGTTTCGTAGTTAGGAGCTTGCCGGAGAAAATGTCCGGGGGCGAGACTCGCTCGCCCTGCAGCCCTGCCATACTGTTCAACATGACCATGAGGGAAACTATACGCAGCCTATGCACGTTGCTGCTTACAGCCATCACACGGGTTTAGTGTACAAAATCTCCGTTTTCTGCATCCTCCCCTGTATAGGACAGGGCGGCACCTTACCGGAGGGTGAGGTGTTGCGCTCAGTCTTCGCGGCCGCCCGGGATAAAAACCAACTCACAATAAAAAGGTCTCATCGAGCACTTTTTTACGCGTGATTACAGGAAACTATACGTGTAGTTGAAAATTAGGCGAGTCTGGTCTTGGTCGGCAATGCTTTCACCGCTGCCACGGTAAGTACCGTGACGCACAGTGGCCCCGAAGCCTTTGAGCACACCTGTTTGGAATAAGTAGTCGACACGCATGTCGCGTTCCCACTCAGAGTAATCGCCGTTGCCACTCTTGTTCTTGATGTCGTCGCCGCTCAGATAGGCGATCGACGCTTTCAAGCCTGGCACGCCGAGGCGGGCGAAGTCATAGGAGTACTGGCCGAAAGTGGTGTTCTCACCAGCGCGGGCGAACTGGTTGACCATGCTGTCGGTGAAAAGGTAGAAGCTAGAACCACCGGCGCCTTCAGGGCGGTTGTTACTGTCGCGTACGCTACCCTGGTTAAGCCAGACAAAACCTCCATCGTCGCCAACTTGCTGGTGGCCCAGCAAGAACGCGTGACCAACCAGGGTGTAGGTGAACATGGCGCTCCAGGTCTTGTTGGCGACCTCGCCAGTGTCCGTGGCAAAACCACCATTGTTGTCGAAGGCATAACCGGCTTGGCCGTTCTTACCATCGGAACGGCTGTCGAAGTAGCGCAGGTCGGTCTTGAACGATTGGTCAGTGCCGATGGGGAAGACGTGAACCAGGCCCAGGAAATTTTGCGTGTAGTAGTTTTCCAGGTTCGAGTAGTAGTACTGAAGGGTCAGGTCTTTGGTGACCTTCCAGTCTACACCGCCAAAACGGAACTGGTTGCTGTCCTGGGTACCACCGGAAACGGCAAGGCCGGTGCGGTTGCTCGAAGCACGACCATAGGCGTGTTCCAGCTGGCCGGCAGTAATGGTCAGGTTGTCGATTTCCTTGGAGGTGACGATGCCACCATCAAAGGTTTGCGGCAGCAGGCGACCGTCGTTCGCGATCAGGATCGGTAGGTTTGGCGCGAGGGCACTGCCAAGGTGACCTTCAGTTTTGGAGATGCGTGCCTTGACGTTGCCGCCGACACGGCTCCACTCATCTACCGCCGAACCATCGGTGTCACTTGGGAAGAAGGTGTTGCTGTCCGGGTGGTGCCCCTTTCCGCCATCGAGGTGAATACCCCACAACGCTTGAGCGTCGAAACCGAAACCTATGGTACCTGGCGTAAAGCCGGACACGTAATCGAGCTTAAAGCCCTGGGCCGATTCGCGCTGGTCAGCACCGCCTTCACGGTTGTCGGCGTTAAAATACATGGTTCGGGAACTGAGCGCGGCTTTACTGTCTTCAATAAAGCCGGCAGCGCCGGCTTGCTGGGCCAATACCCCGGAGGCCACGGCAAACGCCAAGCTGGATTTGTACATGTATTGCTCCTGTGGTTTCTAATTCTTGTGTTCATAGGCCGGGGTCTTATTGCCGCCTGGCCGCTGATGCGCGATTAGCACCAGTGTCCTGTCTCGCAAATAAGTTGCCTCTTGACGACTGCCTGTCGCCGCCATGCTGCGTTGCGACTCCTCGCCATAGCCCGGCCATGACTCGTCGCGGTGCCTTGCCTGACAGCAGGCGGTCGTCAAAAGGCAACTTGTTTTTTTCGAGACAAGCCACTACGGCATCCACGTATCGGCTGGGTGCATGCTACGCAAGTCAATTAAAAGCGGTTGAACATTACGAAATTGTAATCATCTGATCATGTCCCCGTTATCTCCAGATTGCCACGATATAAATCGGCAACCGTATGGGAGGGCAATTCACTTCCTGTAGAAAATAAAATTAAGCCGATGAACGTTCTCGTTCTGCCGAACCTAAGGAGTGATGGATGAATAACAACACAAAATTTTCGATGGCCGCGTTGGCAGTGGTTGTGAGTACCGGGCCATCCATGGTTTTTGCTGAGGAAAAATCTGGGGGCTTTATAGAAGATAGCAGCCTAACTGTGCTCAACCGAAATTTCTACTTCAACCGCGATAATCGCAACGGTCAATCAAGCGCGACAGGCAACGGTTATTCCGAAGCATGGGCGCACGCCATTATCAGTAAATTTGAGTCTGGATTTACACAAGGCACTGTGGGTGTGGGCGTCGACGCGTTCGCTATGTTAGGGTTGAAACTCGACACGGGTGACGGCCGTAATGGCGGCCGTAGTTCGTTCGATGTACTCCCCGTCAATAGTGAAGGGCAGGCTAGTGACGAATACACCAAAGTTGGTGGCGCGGCAAAAGTTCGCGCCTTTGACACTGTAGTAAAGGTCGGCGACGTATTCCCATCTAACCCAGTTGTTGCCGCGGGTGACTCCAGACTTCTGCCAGAAAGCTTCACTGGTGTAACGGCGACCAACACCAGCATTGACGGATTGACCGTTCAGGGCGGTCGCTTGCACGCCATGAGCCAGCCAACTTCCAGCAATATGCGCGATAACTTCGCGACATTCTATGCCGGGCCTGTTAACTCGCCGTGGGTCGGTTACTTTGGCGGTGACTACAATCTGAACAAGAACGTGATTGTAAGCCTCTATTCCAGCCGTCTCAAAGACGCATGGAATCAATATTATGCCGGCACGGGATTGAACTACTCGCTGTCGGATGAACTCTCCGTATTCGGCGGTGCGAACTACTACAAAGCCGTCGACGAAGGCAAAAAACTGCTGGGTGAGTTCAACAACAATATTTGGAGTGCTAAAGTCGGCGTGAAGTATGGCGCACACTCTGTCGCACTGTCTCACCAACGAAATAATGGTAACGACGACTTCGACTATCTGCGTCAATCGGATTCCATCTTTCTTGACAACTCAATCCAGTATAGCGACTTCAACTCGCCGAAAGAACGCTCATGGATGGTTCGTTACGACCTCGACATGAGTTCCTATGGCGTGCCTGGCTTGACGTTTATGACACGCTACGGTCGCGGCACTGACGCTGATTACTCAAACGCTAACGCAACCTACATGCGACGTGATGCTGAGGGGAACCCGTTGACTGAACAGAAACGTTGGGAGCGCGACATCGAAGTAAAATACGTCGTTCAGACAGGTTCCTTGAAAGACATGTCTTTCCGCCTGCGTCAAATGAACACTCGTGCAACCGCGTTTGAGTCTGACCTGGATGAAGTACGTGTGATCGTTGAGTATCCATTAGCGATCCTGTGATATCGAACGGGGCGACTCGTGTTGCGAGCGTCCCGCTCCTCCGAAAAGTTACAGAAATGTCATTTTTCAATCACCTTCATGTTAGGTTGCGTTTTTTATACTTACCGTGAGTTGATAGAGTTCTAGCTAGCGCATCTGGCTGGGATTCTATAGACAAGTAGCTAGTCTGTGAAAGTCTGAACTCAATGCTGTTCAGTTGTAACATCCGTTCACCTTTGGAAGCTCCTTTGCTCCTTTGGAAAAGGTGAATTTTTAAGACGTCCTCCGGGACGTCTTTTTTTGGCCTGTCGAAACTTGAGCAAATAAAAAACGCCCGACACCCTTAAATAACGAAGTTGGTCGCGCGTTAATGATTCGTACGATAGCAACGCAGCTATTAACCGCCTCGTTTGCGACAGTCTCCAGCGACCGTGTAAGTGATCGTATTGAGCTGTCCTTCGGAATCTTCATAAGTCATTGCGGCGGGCACTACTGCGCAGACTTTCGCAGGGCGCACCACACTGATCACCTTCACCACATCCACCTTCATCCCGTATTCGTATGGCCTCGGCACAGGAGCGCTCTTTCCCTGGCTGATCGCGTACTGCTCCATAGCTTTAGTATTGGCAGCCATCATTTTCTCAAATGTTTTATCTCCCCCACCCTCAGCAAGCAAGTTTGAGGAAATAACTAAACCTCCGACTACAGCGAAGATGCTCATAAATTTCATATTCTGTACCTCATCTAATAACAGTTACGAGAATATCAACCTAAACATTGCGACGGCGTGGCACGAAAATTACAAGTATGTAAGCTAGCTATCCATAAAAAAACCCGCCACCAGCAATCTGGAGACGGGTTCTTCCCAACGTGCATCACTACATTTCTTTTGCCGTCTCATTTTTTGCATCACTTGACACCACTGGGGCACTCCTCCCTTCTCTGGCTAAATATTTCTCCATTGCCAAGTCATTCGCCGCCATCATTTTTTCGAAGGTTCTATCTCCGCCACCCTCCGCCAACGCAACCGAAGAAAAGACTAAAGCACCTGCAAGAGCACATATTTGAGTAAAATTCATTCTGACACCTCATATAGATAACGCTATTAGGGTATCAATCCGAACCTATCACCACGGTGGCGTCGAGATTACATATTCGTAATTTAACTCTCGTAAAAAAGCCCACTACCGAAACTCGTAGTGGGCTTTGAAATCAAAGAGCTATACGGTTGCTTTTTTGTCTTCCTCTGCTTCATCCTCATCTCGACGGTGTGCCCAGTGATACAGCGCAGGCAGTATCAGTAGGGTCAACGCAGTTGAAGACAGGATACCTCCGATCACAACGGTAGCTAATGGCCGCTGGACTTCCGCCCCGGTTCCAGTAGCGAGTGCCATGGGAATAAAGCCCAGGGAGGCTACCAGTGCTGTCATTAACACTGGGCGTAACCGTGTAAGTGCCCCTTCATTGATCGCGGAACTCAACGAATATCCCTCCTCTCGAAGATTGCGGATGAACGCAATCATCACGAGACCGTTCAGCACCGCCACCCCCGATAACGCGATGAAACCAACTCCCGCTGAAATCGACAGCGGGATATCGCGCAGCCACAAAGCCATCACTCCGCCCGTTAACGCAAAGGGAATCCCCGTGAATACCAAAAGGCCATCCTTAAGATTGTTGAACATCATAAACAGTAGGGCGAATACAAGGAGCAGGGCTACCGGGACGACAATCTGTAAGCGTTTGGCGGCTGATTGGAGTTGCTCGAACTGCCCACCCCAGTTTATCCAGTAGCCGGCCGGGATTTGCACCTGCTGATCAATGACGCTGCTGGCTTCCTGTACAAATGAGCCGATATCCCGTCCACGCACGTTGGCGCTCACAATTACCAGACGCTTACCGTTTTCACGACTGACCTGGTTCGGCCCCAGCACCAGATCCAGGGTTGCCACCTCTGAGAGCGCAATGAAAGCGATCTGATCGGCGTTGCCGTTAAGCAGCGCCGGCACCGGAATCAGCAGCGTGGCCAATTCCTCGAGGTCTTTGCGCATGGCGTCGGATAAACGCACCACCATATCGAAGCGACGGTCTCCTTCGTACATAGTGCCGGCCTGGCGGCCACCCACCGCCACCGCAATGGTGTCTTGTACGTCGCCAACATTCAAACCGTAACGTGCGGCTTTGTCACGATCGATGTTGATGGTCAGCACCGGCAGCCCCGTTGTCTGCTCAACTTTGACTTCGGAAGCACCATCGACCTTTTGCATGGACGAGGCAATTTTGGCAGCGGTGCTATTCAGCACAGCCATGTCATCGCCAAAGACCTTGACCGCCACATCACTACGTACGCCTGAAATCAACTCGTTAAAACGTAATTGAATGGGCTGGGAAAGCTCATAGTTGCTACCGGGCATAGCGGACGTAGCTTTTTGGATATCGGCTATCAAAGCTTCTCGGGATTTATTGGGATCAGGCCATTGATCCTTGGGCTTGAGCATTACGTAGCTATCAGAGATGTTGGGCGGCATTGGATCAGAAGCGATCTCTGCGGTACCTGTACGAGCAAACATCCGTTCAACTTCAGGCACCTTTGTCAGTACAAGTTTTTCGAGACTCTGCTGCATTTCTACCGATTGTGTCAGGCTGGTGCCCGGTACACGCAATGCTTGCAGGGCCAAATCCCCTTCGCTAAGGCTCGGCACAAACTCACTACCCATTCGACTGGCGACGACACCGCACACAGCGATAACGCCGAGTGCCATGGCGAATGCCAGAGACCGATGCCCCATGACCCAGGCAAGCGCGGGGGCATAGACTCGGCGCGCCCCTCGCATGACCGCGTTCTCTTCTTCCTTAACCTTGCCAGTCACGAACATGGCAATCGCCGCAGGAACAAAAGTAACGGACAGCAGCATAGCACCCAACAAAGCGATCACGACGGTAAACGCCATTGGGTGGAACATTTTCCCTTCGACGCCGGTGAGTGCAAAAATCGGCAAGTACACGACCATGATAATCAACTGACCAAAAATCAGCGGTCGTCGGGCTTCCTTGGCTGCTGCAAAGACCTCGTGAAAGCGTTCTGAGCGAGTGAGGATTCGCCCATGATGTTGTTGCGCATGGGCCAGACGCCGGATGGCGTTCTCGACAATAACTACCGCACCATCGACGATGATGCCAAAGTCCAACGCCCCTAGACTCATCAGGTTAGCGCTGACCTTGTTGGTGAACATACCGGTGAAGGTGAAGAGCATGGCCAGTGGAATGACCATGGCTGTGATCAGCGCGGCGCGAATATTGCCAAGGAACAGAAACAGAATCGCGATCACCAGGATCGCACCTTCAATCAGGTTCTTCTTAACCGTGGCAATTGCTTTGTCCACCAAATTGGTACGGTCATAGACGGTGACCGCCACCACACCTTTTGGCAGTGAGCGGTTGATTTGCTCCAGTTTAGCGGCAACGGCCTGAGACACGGTTCGACTGTTTTCGCCAATCAGCATGAAGACCGTGCCAAGTACAACTTCACGACCGTTTTCGGTAGCCGCGCCAGTGCGCAACTCACGCCCAATATCCACGGTCGCGACGTTTTTTATGCGGATTGGCGTGCCATCGACGTTGGCCATCACAATGTTGGCGATGTCGTCGGTAGTCGCCACTTGGCCAGGCGCACGAATCAGCAGTTGTTCGCCGTTGTGTTCAATGTAGCCAGCACCGACGTTGGCGTTGTTCCGCTCCAGCGCTGTCACAAGGTCGGTCAGTGTCAGTTTGTAAGCCGCTAAACGTTTCGGATCGGGAGCAATCTGATACTCCTTGGCGAAGCCGCCAATGGTGTTGATTTCTGCGACTCCCGGAACATTGCGCAACTGGGGTTTGATGATCCAATCCTGGATCACCCTCAGGTCGGTCGGCGTATATGGAGTGCCATCCTCCTTGACTGCACCTTCCTCGGCTTCGACCGTCCACAGGAAAATCTCACCCAGACCGGTAGAGATCGGCCCCATGACCGCTTCCACACCCTCGGGAAGTTGCTCCTTGGCTACTTGCAAACGCTCGTTGACTAATTGCCGGGCAAAGAAGAGGTCGGTGCCTTCTTTGAAGATCACCGTGACTTGCGATAGGCCGGAGCGTGAGAGGGAACGTGTCTGCTCAAGAGCGGGCAAGCCAGCCATCGCGGTTTCGATGGGGAAAGTGATGCGCTGCTCGGTTTCTAGTGGCGAGAAACCTGCGGCGCCAGTATTGATCTGTACCTGGACGTTGGTAATGTCGGGTACGGCGTCGATCGGAAGCTTTTGGTAGCTGGCTATGCCAAGGCCGGCCATGAGGAAAACCGCGAGCAGCACAATAATGCGCTGCTCAATGGCAAATTGGATCAGGCGTTCGAACATGAGAACCTTCTCGTGGAAGTGGCGGATCAGTGGGCGTGTTCAGCCGAGGCTTTACCCAGTTCTGATTTCAGAATAAAGCTACCGGCAGCAGCAACTTGAACACCGGGCTCCAAGCCCCCTGTGATTTCGACCAAACCCGCCGCACGGCTACCCACCTCCACCGGCTTCGCCTGAAATCCGTCATCGGTTCGAACGAAAACGGTTGGTTTGTCCTCGACCGTCTGGATGGCGATTTCTGGCACCGCGATTCTCGTCTGTCGGGTATCGGTCTCAACCAGCACGGTCACGAACAACCCCGGACGCCAGGCACCGTTTGGGTTGGTCAAGGTCACCCGGACTGTTGCAGTGCGGGTCTGCTCACCCAACAAGCTTCCGACGTAAGCCACGGTTCCAGTGACTTCGGCGTTCAGCTCTGTTGCACTGACCGTGACAGACTTACCAACCACTACCTTGCTCAAATCTTTGGGAGAGACACCAAAGGTCACCCAAACGCGTGATAAGTCAGAGAGCGTAAACGCGTTAGTGGTTTCACTGACGACCTCACCGAGACCCAGATGCTTTTCGACCACGACGCCGTCGAATGGCGCACGTAATTCATACCGATTACCGCCGCTGGCCACCGAGCTACCACTGAGTACACTGATTTTTTGGCGAGCATTGCTGAGAGCGATTTCGGCCTCTTGTAATGCCTGACGAGCCTGAAGAAAATCCTGTTCGGCGGAGATTTTGTCCTGCCATAACTGGCGCTCACGTTCGTAGGTGGTACGCGCTAACTCAAGACGGCGTTGCGCAGCAGCTTGCTCACTGCGCTGGTCAGAAATTTGTTGGCTGGCGATGACGGCCAGTAACTGGCCTTTTTTAACCTGCTGACCCAGATTGACATGTACCGACTCGACGACACCGGGTACCCGGGGCACAACATGCGTTGTGCGGTCTTCGTCGAAACGAATTTCTCCAGGAAAGGGCAATGAAAGGCTGATGCTCTGTGCCTTGGCTTCGACCAACTGAATACCAGCCGAGTTGATCTGCTCGTCGCTCAGTGTCAGATGACCTTCTTCCTCCTCGCCTTCGGCATGCTCGCCCTCAGCTGACTCCTTTGAGGCACCCTCGTTGCCGTGTTCGTCGTGACCGTCGTGGCCCTGTTCTTCTTGCGCCTGAGCCTCACTGGACGGTGCCGAGGAGCTACCCATCCAGAGGGAACCGATTCCTATGCCCACCGTCAGGGTCAGTGCGGTGACAAGGATTTGTTTTTTATCCATGGAGACTCCCTGCGCAACTCGGTTGGCAGCCACGAAATACCGTGGCACTGCAACACCGAGCAACGGTGAAAAAAAGTTATTTGAAAATTCAAGGGGTACGATAAAGCTGGTCGACATCACCAAAAATTCGCTCAATGCGCACCCAGGCGTCTGTCGCCTCAGCAATGGCCTGGATATATTGAGTGCGTGCGCTGATCAAGGTGCGCTGAGCATCGAGCACGTCCAGGAAATTGAACTTGCCCATTTCAAACCCCCGCGTAGCGGTGTCGACTGCATTTTGTGCGGCAGGCAGGATGGTCTGATTGAACGAGGCGACTTCAGTGTTTGCCGTCATCCACTGATCCAGAGTGGTTTGAATTTCTGTGCGCAGGCGTAACTCACTGGCATTGCGAAGGTCGCGGGCTTGATCGGTACGGCGAGCAGCTGCCAGTACATTGCCCTGGTTACGGTTGAATAACGGTATAGGCATCGACAGCCCCACGACATTGACCCGCTCCCGTTCCCGTTCATCGTATTGGCTACCTACACTCACGGTGAGGTCTGGAATACGCTGAGCTTTCTCCAAACTAAGGGATGCTTCTCGCTGGTCGATTTGAAGCTTTGCCAACCGTAGCTCTGCGGTCTCGCCGATGCGGTTAATCAACAGCGAGAGTTTCGGCACATCTGGCATCGATTGACCGGTTTCCCCCACAGACACGAACGCAGGCAATGGTGCCCCCATTACCTGAGCGAGCTGCTGATAGGCACTGGCCTCATCCCGCTCGGCCCGTCTCAACTCTAGGCGCACCTCCGACAACTGGACTTCAGCTCGTGTGCCCTCAACAGGTGAAGATTTGCCACTTTTGATACGACCTTGAGCGACACGCAAACCACGCTCGGCGAGCTCAAGGGATTGACGTGCCAAGAGCAACCTTTGCTGGGCCGTTGATGAGTTGTAAAACGCCTGAATGACATCGGCACGCAAAACATTACGCTTGCGCTCCAATTCAATCCCAGCTGCATCCTGAGCTCGGCTGGCAACATCTATCCTGGCCCCACGCTTGCCACCCAGCTCAATCGGCTGGTTGATCATTACCGTCGTAGTCCGTGAATTTCGTCGAGTATCTTCAGCCTCCCAGGACATCAAGCCCGCTTGCTGTCGATCTCCTTGAGCGATACCAATTTCCCACTGTGCTGCAGCCAGATCGGGATTGTTGGCAAAAGCCGTTTCCAGTGCTTGATCGATGGTTAGCGTCTGCGAAGACGAAACTGCGGCAAAACTGGGGCCTGCCAGTGAGAGCATAAAACTGAAGCCTACAATCAGTAAGGCTTTTTTTATGCTAAAGGGTGCAGTTAATTTTATATGCCGCCGCAATTTCATAGTTCCTTTAAAGCCAATATTTTCTATGCACAAATGGTAGAGTTTTCCACTTATCAGCAAGGTGACTGAAAAATTACAAATACGTTATCAACCGATCTGGCTGTATTTTTTGCATTAGCATATGAGGTGTTAAAAAATAGATGCACAAGGTCGGCAACATGACGAAACAAATACCAACCAATATCTTCCGAACAGCACTTGCCGAAGCTCGAAAACCATGCGCGTTGTCATTTATAGCTAAATTCAAGAGTGTTTTGTGCGACACGTTGTCGCAAGACGCTGGCTTGATGGCTCAAGAGCGGAGCTTTGGCTTGACCCTGTAGCAGCTATAGGCTTTAGGGTGATGATCATTACCGAGCAAACGGACGTTGAGACGCAAAAACAGCTTAACAGTTTCAAAGTCGTATTGTTTCGGTCGGAAACCCTTATAAATACTAACTTTTTTAATTAACTAATATTAATTATCCTATTAAAATGGTGACATATCATGCGAATCCTTGTAATTGAGGACGAGCCTAAAACTGCCGAATACTTGCATCAGGGGCTGACTGAAAGTGGCTATGTCGTTGACCGTGCAATAACTGGCGCGGATGGACTTCATCTGTCGCGTCAACATGTCTATGACTTGGTGATACTTGACGTTAATCTTCCAGAACTTGATGGTTGGGGTGTTCTTGAACGTCTGCGCCAAAGCAGTAATGCCCGGGTCATGATGTTGACGGCCCGAGGGCGCCTGGCGGACAAAATCCGCGGACTAGATTTAGGCGCCGATGACTATCTGGTCAAGCCGTTTGAGTTTCCTGAGCTACTGGCACGGGTACGAACCCTTATGCGTCGCAGTGAGCACATTCCTGTCCCGCAGGTACTCAAGGTAGCCGATCTGGAGCTCGACCAAGGACGCCACCGTGCTTTTCGTGGAGATCAGCGCATAGACCTGACGACCAAGGAGTTTGCGCTTCTGCACCTGCTGATGCGTCACACTGGAGAAGTGCTTTCCCGTACCCAAATCATTTCATTGGTCTGGGACATGAATTTTGACTGCGACACCAACGTTGTCGAGGTTTCAATCCGTAGGTTGAGGGCCAAAATAGACGACCCCTTCGATAACAAATTGATCCACACCCTTCGCGGTGTTGGTTACGTATTGGAGGCACGCGAATGAAGCCGGTCAGCCTGTCAATGCGACTAGGTTTGACGGTAAGTATTCTGGGAGCATTGTTGGTGGTGTTTCTGGCTATCCTGGCCTTTTTCGCCCTGACGCATGAGCTGGATAAGCTGGCGAAAAATAGCCTGTACAATAAAATGCAGCAAGTTGAGCACAGCCTCTCACTATACGAGGACACGGCTGACGTAAACTCGACACCGCACTCGTTGCTGGATCAAGTCATGGGGCATGACAATCTGAACCTGGCCATCTATGACCTGACAAACCTCAGGACACCCTTACTGAAATTCGGGTCTGGTTTGTCGGATCCGCAGATTGAGTTGAAAGCTGCGACTGCTGCCGTTGACAAGATTTCATACTCCACCAATTCCGATGGTGAGGGTCGACACTTCCTTACCGCATCCAAGCTCATCCGATTAAAGAACGGTGTGAGCGTTCCCGTATTGCTGTCGATGGATTGTGCGAACGATGAAGCGCTGCTCAGCGCGTATCTTCGATCGACGATTATTGCTCTGCCTCTTTTACTGATACTCATTGGAATAAGTGCCTGGGCCGTTGTGCAACGAGGACTTGCTCCCCTGAGAGAGTTCCGGAAGGTCGCCGCCATGATCTCTGCTCAAGACCTCAGCCATCGACTCTCTGAGGTCAAAATGCCTCAAGAGCTCAGTGAATTGGCCCATGGCATCAACTTCATGCTGCACCGACTCGACAGCGGTATTCAGCAGCTGTCGCAGTTCTCGGATGACTTAGCCCACGAATTGCGATCCCCCATCACCAATTTGATGGGCAAGGCCCAGGTTACCCTGTCTCGGGAGCGTCCGGCAGAAGAATACAAAGCAGTGCTTGGGTCATGCACCGAAGAGTTGGGGCGTGTCACCCGAATTGTCTCGGATATGCTCTTCCTTGCTCAGGTCAGTCACCCCGCCGCGCTCGTCCCGTTCGAGACAATTACCCTGGAAGATGAAGCGTTGAAAGTCATCGATCTGTTTTCACTGTCTGCGGAAGAAAAACGGATCAGCCTGAGCGTCGCCGGAAACGGCAAGACCATTGGCGACAGGTTGATGATTCAGCGAGCAATATCAAATCTGTTGTCCAACGCGATACGTCACTGCCCGGCCGGACAATCCATTTCAATCGTTATCGAAAACCATGCCGATCAAGTCTCGCTACTTGTCGGCAACCCTGGCGCGGGGATCGAGCCTCAGCATCTGTCGCACTTGTTCGACCGCTTTTATCGGGTCGACACCAGTCGTTCACGTGCAGAAGGTGGTACCGGTCTTGGTTTGGCCATTGTTCGATCGATCATGAGCCTCCACCAGGGAACGGCGGACGTTCAAAGCATGCCTGGCAGCATGACCGTTTTCAGGCTGAACTTCCCAAACCTCGATGGACAGACCACCTGGCAACAGGCTAGAAAGGCTCAAGGGTAAATTCCCGCAACTAGCTTGTATAACCCGCCCCTTCCCTGCACCGCTGGAGATGCTCCGGCGGTCAGGGCTTTATGTCCGTTGGGTTCTCAGCACATCAGCAGCCCCTACCCCGACATGGGATGTTCACAAGATCCCGCTCTAGTGCTGCATGCCTTCGTTTTCTTCGAGTCCCGCATGAAACTGCGAGTTTTCTAATTGAAGAGTCGTATGGCTGATATGGAATACCTCGCTCATCAGTCGCGTCACCTCAGCCAATATATCTTGCTCGGCACGGGAGGAGCGCTGGATGACAAGGTGAGCACTCATGACATTCTTGCCGCTGGTCAGGGCCCAGATATGCAGATCATGGATATCCTCAATGCCTTCAACCGCCCTGATGCTCGCATCCACTTCAGCGATATCGATGCCATCCGGAACCCCTTGCAACAGGATGTTCATGCTTTCTTTGAGCAAAACCCAGGTTCTGGGAAGCACCCACAGGCCGATGGCTGCGGCAACGATCGAGTCAACCCAAGTCAATCCGGTAAAACGAATGATCAATGCTGCCCCTATTACGCCTATGGAGCCCAACATGTCACTCCAGACTTCTAGGTACGCGCCTTTTACGTTAAGGCTTTCGGCACTGGCAGACATGAGCAACCGCATTGAAACAAGGTTCACAACGAGCCCTATCACCGCGACGATCAGCATGCCTGTCGATTGGATTTCTGTCGGAGTTTTAAACCTCTGATAAGCCTCGTACAAGATGTACACCGCCACCATGAACAACAGGATCGCGTTAAAAGCAGCTGCGAGGATCTCAAATCGTGCGTAGCCGAATGTCCGTTTTTTATCCGCAGCGCGTTTGGCGATCTGAATAGCGATCAATGAAATAGCCAGGGCAGTGGAATCGGTCAGCATGTGAGCCGCATCGGATAACAACGCCAAGCTGCCCGTAACGAAAGCCCCAATGACCTCCGCGATCATGAAGCTTGTCGTTAACGCCAGAGCGATCCACAACTTTTTCTCGTGTCCGGCACGAGCTTGACCGTGACTATGACCAGCGCTCATATGACTCTCCAGGTGGATGAAAGGATGAGGCAACTACTCAGAAAACCGTCTGCGGGTCAATCTTCGTCAAGAAGGGATTCCAGTTCCGGAGAGAGAGGCATCACCTGAAAAGCGCTGATTCGGGCGCGACCGGTGTTCCCACGAGGCACCCATACTCTAGAAAATAGCAGTGCAGCGATGACACGTGGTATTTGCCCCAAAACCTCCCGGGGATCTTGTGCCCTGATGCCCACGAACAACATCAAGACGTGGGATTTTGCATGTAGCAGGGTGCGACGTTGCGTAAGGATGTGGGTGCGCTCGAGCCAATGGTAAGCGCGCCCATAATCCCGGGAACGAATCGCTACACGGGCTTCGCCGAAGCCCTCGAGAATTGCGTAATGCAACCTCTCTTTCATGCTCAGCCTCCGGACTATTTTTTCAGCAAGCGCAACCCATTCAGTACGACCAACAGGCTGACGCCGACATCTGCAAACACCGCCATCCACATGGTGGCGAAACCCATCAATGTGAACACTACAAACACAGCTTTGATCCCTAAGGCGAAGAAGATGTTTTGCTTTAGAATCGATGCGGTCTGTCGCGACAGGCGAACAAAGGCCGGAATCTTGCGCAGGTCATCATCCATCAACGCAACGTCAGCCGTTTCAATGGCAGTGCCCGTACCAGCGGCAGCCATAGCGAAACCAATCTGAGACTTCGCCAGTGCCGGTGCATCGTTTATCCCGTCACCGACCATCCCCACCACGTGCTTTCGGCTCTGCAACTCGCCAATGGCCGCCAGCTTGTCAGCTGGCAACAAGTTACCTCGCGGCTCATCAATGCCGACACGTTGGGCGATGGCCTGAGCCGTGTGCGCGTTGTCACCGGTCAGCATCATGGTCTTAATGCCCAGTTCGTGCAGTTCCTTGATCGCGGTCTGGCTTGAGTCCTTTACGGTATCGGCCACGGCAAACAGGGCGAAGACCTGAGTAGAGTTGGTCAACGCTACAACCGTTTTTCCCTGACGCTCCAGTCGACTCAGTGAGGCTTCCAACTGCGGTGTTCCAAGCCCCAGTTCATCGACCAGGCGATGATTGCCGAGGTGATAAAGCTGCCCCCCGATCAAGCCTTTCACCCCACGCCCAGGAATAGCTTCAAAGCTCTCCACTTGTCTGAGCGTTGAGGTATCCAGTCCTACGTGCTTGGCGATTGCCTGCGACACCGGGTGATCTGAACGAGCCCCCAAACTGGCGGCCAGCAATTGAGGTGTAGCGTCTGAAACCTCGGTCAACGGCAAGTAATCGGTTTGAACCGGTTTGCCGTGAGTGATGGTGCCGGTTTTATCCAGCGCGACAAAACTCAGCCTGGCACCAATTTCCAGGTAGACACCGCCCTTGACCAGAATCCCTTTTCGGGCCGCTGCCGCCAGCCCGCTGACGATGGACACCGGTGTGGAAATAACCAAGGCACACGGGCAAGCAACGACCAGCAGCACCAAGGCGCGATAGATCCAGTCCGTCCATACCCCGCCCATGAACAAAGGTGGCAAGACCGCAATGGCGAGGGCAAAGAAGAACACCCCCGGTGTATAAATCTTGGCGAACTGGTCGACGAATCGCTGGGTAGGTGCTCGCGAACTTTGGGCTTCTTCCACCGCGTGAATGATCCGAGCCAGCGTCGTATTGTTGGACTCAGCCGTTACCTGGTACTCAAAAGATCCCGACTCATTAATGGTACCGGCATACACAGGATCATCGACCGCCTTCTCGATGGGCAGGCTCTCCCCCGTGATTGGTGCCTGATTAACAGTGGAGGTGCCAGAAATTACGTCACCATCCAGGCCGATACGCTCACCGGGACGCACCCTGACCAGAGCCCCGATCCCGACCGACTTCACATCGACTTCCAGCCAGGAGCCGTCGAGTTGACGGACTGTCGCTCGTTCGGGACTCAAATCCAGCAAACCTTTGATGGCGTGGCGGGCACGATCCAGCGACTTCGCCTCGACCATTTCGGCAATGGTGAACAGCACCATGACCATCGCCGCTTCTGGCCACTGGCCGATCAATACGGCGCCGGTCACCGCGATGCTCATCAGGGCATTGATGTTGAGGTTCAGGTGTTTGAGCGCAACCCAGCCCTTCTTGTAAGTCGTCGGCCCACAGAGTGCGATGGCGAACAAGGCGACGACGGCAATCACCCATTCCGGGGCCGATTGGGTGAAGTGCAAGACTTCTGCGATCACCGCAGCGATACCGGATAGCGCTAATGGCCACCAAGTGCTTTTTGGTTTGTGTGGAGCTTGCGACTTGGCTTGCGCTGAATTGGCGACAGGTGCGTTGCTCTCAGACGTTTGTGGCTCTGCATGCATACCCAACGACAGCACCGCCGCTTCGATACCCAAGGTATCCGGCAGTTCGTGCCAGACGCCCAGCGTGCGGTTCATCATGTTGAATTCGAGCTTTCGAATGCCGCTCATTCGAGCGAGCTTGCCCTCGATCATAGTCTGCTCGGAAGGACAGCACATTTGTCCGATCCAGAAACTACTGAAGCGCGCCGTGTCCCCGACACCAACCTGAAGCTCCTCCGCCTCACGAGATTGTAAGTCAGATGGCGAGCAGCACACGTCAGTAAAAAGATCGTTGCCGACCAGAGCGACAGATTTGCTCGGCTCCGCCAGGGCATGCAGGTTGGACGGAGCAGTTTTAGCCGAGCAGTATGATTTGCCGGCATCCGGCAAAGACGCGCAACGACCTGCGTCTTCTGGTCTGGAGCGGGTTGTACTCCCGTCTGCAGCTTCCGGAGCACAACAACTGCTTGCGGACTGAACTTTGGCTGCGCCAGGATCGCAAGCCGTGGGGGCAGGTGCACAGCAGCCCGAGCCTGCGGATGGATCAAAAACTTCGACACAAGCCTGAGTTTCCGGCGTTGGTTTGTCACCGCAACAGCTTTTCATAAGTGCACTCTCGGCAAGTCATGGCGAAGAGTGAACACCCTATAGCCACTATAAGGTCAAGCACTTCGTGAAGCGCTTTGACCCGTTCTTAGCATCACTAACTGTGCTTATCGCGACTGTTTGATCTCAGTCCAGATCAAGTCATAAAGCTGTTGGGCACCGAAGTTGGTCAGTGGCTTACCGTTGACGAAGAAGGTCGGCGTACCACTTACGCCAACCTTTTTCGCATCGGCGGCGTCTCGTTCAATGGTGGCGGTGATCTCGGGAGACATCATGTCCTCGCGTGCCTTGGCCACATCCAAGCCTGCCTGGTCGGCAGCGTCCCACGCCGCCATAGCCTTGGCGTCATCATGCCATTGCGGCTGCGACTCAAGGACAGCTTCCAGCACCGGCACAAACACGCCTTGTTTGCGTGCGGTTTCCAGGATACGGATGGCCTCTTCAGACCCGACGTGAAGTCGAACATAACGCAGCACCAGACGAACATCGCCTGGATGCTGGGACATCATCTTTTTGACAATGGGATAGAAGGCGCGACAGCTCTCACACGATGGGTCAAAGAATTCGACAATAGTGACCGGTGCCTTGGCAGGGCCAAAGCTTGGCGAATTGAATCGCACCAAAGCGCCAGCTTCCTGCACGGGAGCAGTCGCCTGAGGCACTGTGGAGGCACGGTCATAAAAGAATGCAGCGACTGCGAAGCCAATCACGGCCATGACACTGATAGCGAGGACAAGGATGCGTCGGCTCATAGGGTGAATCTCCGGCGGATAAGAACGAAAAGAAGGATCAGAAGACTAAATACACCCAGCGATAACAATGGCAACGGCGCACCGCCGAGGATGGTCATATCCGCGCCAGAGCAAGACGGGCCCGATCCACAGGGTTTAATGCTTTCCGGGATCAGCCCGAAATAAAGCAGGTTGTGGTACAGGGCGATCAGCCACCCCATAACTGCCAAAGGCAATGCGTATCGCCAGACGCTCGTGTCCGAAATACAGCAAGCCACACCCAGCACAATCACCATAGGAAACATGAAGGCACGCTGAAACCAGCAAAGCACGCAGGGTTCTTGCCCCATGACTTCACCCACGAATAACACGGCGATGGTTGAAACAAGGGCCAGCAGCCAGGCACAGAGCAGGATCGCCCAGCCTTTGGATTGAGGCTTTTGATGTGAGGTTCGCATAGGTGTAAAGCCCTTTTTAGACGTGGTAGGGCGTGCGCACGGATTTGCTTATCGCCTGATCTGGGTAGAATGAAGGTTCTAGCGACTATAAGGTCAAGCGAAATGAATGCGGCCACGTACACGGTCGGTACCTTGGCGAAAGAAACCGACACCAAAGCGGTGACCATCCGTTATTACGAACAGCTGGGGCTGCTGCCCTCCGCCGGAAGATCGCCATCAGGCTATCGCTTCTACACCGATGAGGAGCGCGACCGCCTTTTGTTCATCCGCCGCAGTCGTTCACTGGGATTCAGCTTGGATGACATTCGTGAATTATTGGGCTTTGCTGACCGACGTGATGCTTCCTGTGCCGGGGTAGACGCAAAAGTCGAAGGACAATTGGAGCAGGTGCGAATGCGTATTCGCGACTTGCAGGGCCTGGAGGCTGAACTGGAGCATCTGACCGTCTGTTGTCAGGGTGGTGTGATCGAGCAATGCCGGATCATTGAGTCATTGTCGAAACGTGATTAGCTCGGCAATGGATTATTGTCCGAAAACAGGGACTCAAGCTCTCTAAGAATGTCCGTTTTGGGTTATCAGCCATCAAAACATGAAGTAATCGGCCAACACCGGACACTCATCGCGAACGTCTAACTGGCCTCCACAAATGTGAGAAAGCCAGTTTGCATTAAAGCCCAGCTTCAAGCTGGGCTTTTGCCGTTTAGTGGCAGTGGTAGTCGTTCGTTTTATGGTTGCGATGGCAACCTTTTGAATCAGTGCCGCCGCTGTGCGCGAAGGCAGCAACGGACGTAATCGAAAGTAAAGCGGCGATCAAAATGGCGGACAGTTTCATCAGGGCTTGCTCCATGCTCATGTTTTTACATCCGTGAGACCTCTCACGCTTCGCAGCGTATGGCTAATTGCCTTCGCTAGGCAAGTGGCTTCCTTAACCGCAGAGGGCACTGCCGGGCCAGCTGCAAGCCTTAGGCGAAAGGGCGAGTTAGGAGTACGTCCGAACAGCGGAGAACGTACTCTGCGATCTAAATAGCTAGCAAATACTTACTTTCAAGGCTTCGCCGGTAACGGCCCTTGCATATAGTTTTGATGCCACATCATGTGATCCATCATCATCTGTTGCATACCTGTGTACCTGTCCATCATGTACTGGCGTTGACTTTTTTGCTCTGGGGTCAACTTTGAGTAGTCCTGCCACCCCATCATATGGCCGCCCATCATGTGTCCATTGCCCATCCTGCCGCCTCCGCAGCAGCCCATCATTCCCGGCCCCCACATGTTGTTCATCATGCCCATGCCGCTTTGCATCGTATTCCAATGCTCCTGAAGGAGCTTCTGGCGCTGCTGGGGATCTTGGGTCTGCTGAATTTTCTCCATCTGCGTCTGCATCTTCTGGAAGGTTTCTTGCGCCTGAGTCATCTGCTTATCGAATTCGGCAACATTCGGAGCTTGTTGCTGCGTCTGCGTCGTTTGAGGTTGCTCTGCTGCTAACGCCCACATGGGGGAAAGCGATGCGGCGAGAAAAAGCACGGCCAATTTGATATTTTTCATTTCGAGCTGCCTTTGTGAAGGTGAGCTGAACCAAAATCTAATGTGCCAACCGATTGCGGTGCTTGGGTTCAAGCGCACTCACCGAGAATTATAGACTTCAGCATGACAATCGCCTGTTTACACTCAATAATTAGCAGGTCTGCCCAAAACCACCTTGACTTATGTCATTACTGAGGTGATCTCCGAAGTTCGCTGTTTACGCCGGACGCCAAAGAGTCCGCAGTGAACAGGCACAGCCCGCCAATGAACACTCGACGCTGTACAGCAGCCTCCTATCGCTGCAAGGGGCATCATTTACGCGACCATGACCAGTAATAGGCCGTGACCATCCGATCTGCACGTACAACGCACATGAATATGCTCATTGCAATGCAGTCATGACCGATGCAAATGGCTGGTCAAGTCGAATGCAAACAGGTGGTCAGGTGAATGACAGCGCGTTGACTTGGGCGCCCGTTTAGGCTGACGGCCTTTTTTGATATCCGAGGAGAGCACTATGGATAGGGATGCACTTGAACAGAACCAGATACCGATCTACTTGGTTGCAGTGATAGCGGCTGCAATTGGTGGGTTGGTGGCGCCTACAGCAGCTCAAGGCCTGAACGCGTTGGTGACCCCGACTATTGCCGTGCTGATGTACGCGATGTTCCTACAGATCCCCTTTCTTGACCTGCGCGAAGGCCTCAGCAACAAACGCTTCATTTCCGCTTTGCTTATCGCCAACTTCGTGTTGATTCCGCTGCTGGTGTGGGGGCTCACCAGAGGTCTTACGGATCACCCGGCAATCCTTGTCGGCGCACTCCTGGTGCTGCTGACCCCCTGCATCGATTACGTGGTGGTTTTTACGCACATTGGCAAGGGCGACTCTCGCGGGATCCTTGCGGCAACACCGATTTTGTTGCTGCTTCAGCTTGTACTACTACCCGTGTACTTGGCCTTCATGCTGGGTGGGCAGTCCGAAGTCGTGATCTCAGTGGGCCCCTTTGTCGAAGCCTTTCTCGTGCTGATTGTCGCGCCTTTGTTGTTGGCCGTGGTTACAGCAGCCCTGGCCAAAAAGTCGAAAATCGTCGGTGGCTGGAACGCCGCCTGGGCCTGGCTACCCGTCCCAGCAATGGCAGCGGTTCTGATCGCGGTGGTTGGTTCCCAAATCTCCTCGGTAGTTCGCGACATCGACAAGCTTGCTCCAGTCATCCCTGTGTACCTCGGCTTCATGTTGTTGGCTCCGCTGATGGGCGCTTTGGCTTCAAGAGTTTTCAAGCTGCCCTCCACGACGGCCAGAGCGGTCACCTTCAGCTCGTCAACGCGTAACTCTTTGGTGGTTCTTCCGCTGGCTCTGGCATTGCCTGAAGAAATTCGAGGGCTTGCTGCCGCTGCGGTGATTACCCAGACATTGGTTGAGTTGGTTGGTGAACTGATCTACATCCGGGCAATACCTGCTCTCGTTTGGCGCAAAAAATCGCAAATTGTGTCGATGACTTCGTAAGTACATCAGCTGCGTGCAACTTGATTCGAGCAGCCCTCTTTAAAGTTGCGGAGGACTATTTATGCTTTGCGTCGATACAACGATGAGACTTCCAGCGCATCACTGGAAGGGCTTGAGTAGCTCAAGGCAAATACTGAGGCAAAATTCGCCAGTGCCAGCTGTGCCAGCAGCGCATCCTGTCCGGACTCACTGACCGGCTCCATTGAACCGAACTATAGGTGGTCAGGACGAATGCAAATGCCTGGCTAATGCATGTAGATTTGCACACAGCCACGAGCAGCAAGAACCCGTTGACGCAGCCGCAACTTCGGCAGTCTCAGCCGCATCGGTGCAACAACTTGGCTCGCAGCAGTCTGAGTTGGCGGCACGCTCGCAGCAGTCAGAATCATCGAGCTGCGTACTGCACACGCCCATCTCTGGCAAGACCAATTCAACCGCTTGGCCGCATCCCAATCACCGGCCAGGGCCGCTACCACCGAACGCACCTGCTCATAGCCTGTTATGAGCAGGAAAGTCGGGGCACGGCCATAGCTCTTCATTCCTACGATGAAGACCCCTTCATCGGGGTGAACCAGCTCATTTGGGCGAACAGTGCCGCAACTATGCTCATTCGGATCAATCAGCGGAGCAAGATGAATGGGGCTCTGGGTCGCCGAATCTAGCGCCAAACGCAGTTCGGCAAGCAGCTCCAATTTAGGTCGGCAGCCCGTTGCTACCACTACCTCATCCACTGCGGGGAGCGCTTGACCGCCCGCCTCAACAACGATGCCATTGTCGGTTGCGGTAACCCTATCGATGGCGATGTTGGTGAACAGCTCAATGCCCCCATCATTCAACAGCTGGCGAACCGTCTGCCCCAGTTTCCCTCGCTCCTCCAGCATGTCGTTTGCCCCACCGCCCAATATGCGATCCAAGGAGGCGCCGCGAATCACCCAAAAGACTTTCGTGCGCGGCTCCTGTAGGGCAAGCCGAGCCAAGTCTTGCAAGACATTGAACGCCAAATGGCCGCCGCCAACCACCATGACTCGCCGATTTGCATAGCGTTGCCGCTTACTATGAAGTACTTCGGGAATGCCGTATCTCCATCAAGATTTTTTCTGCGTAGACGGAAAAAACCGGCACGACAATGCGTGCCGGTTTTTTCATCATTACAGTCTCATTTATTAATGGAAACAATTTCGGCTTTGCCATCCTTTACTCTAAAGGAAAACGATACATGGTCGCCGACAGTCAGACCTGTCATCTGCTTCTCTGTTACGGAAAAAGCCATCGTCATTGGCGGCCATTGCATGGCGGGAACAGCGCCGTGGGAGATGGTCACTGTTTGCTTCGTAGTATCTATAGCCTTGATCGTCCCCTCGGTGTTAGCGACTGGAGACTGTTTGGTTTCCTGCTCCATCTGCATGCCTTCCATACCGTCCATTTTCATGCCCGGCATGTCCTCGGCGTGGGCAAAAAGTGAAAGCGAAAATACGGTGCTTGCAACTGCAATCATGGTCAGTTTCATGCGACTTATCCTTGAGGGTTGAGGGGGGCAACTGAGAGGTGCCGACGACGCATCAGACGATAGGCTGCCGGAATGACGAACAGGGAAAGCAGGGGTGCCGTAACCATGCCGCCGACCATAGGCGCGGCAATGCGGCTCATCACTTCGCTGCCGGTACCGCTGCCCAATAGGATCGGCAACAGACCGGCAATGATGACGGCCACGGTCATGGCCTTGGGTCGAACGCGCTGCACAGCGCCTTCACGAATCGCTGCAACCAGCCCGCGCTCAGTGCTGTCGCCGAGGTCTTCACGTTCGGCCCAGGCGTTCTTCAGATAGAGCAGCATGATCACGCCGAACTCGGCAGAAACCCCGGCCAAGGCGATAAAGCCGACTCCGGTGGCGACCGACAGGTTGAATCCCAACAGATAGAGGAACCATGCTCCACCAGTCAGTGCGAATGGCAGCGTGGCCATGATCAGCAACGCCTCATCGAAGCGGGCGAAAGTCAGGTAGAGCAGCACTAAGATGATCAACAGCGTGGCCGGCACCACCAGTTTGAGGCGTGCGTTGGCCCTTTCGAGAAATTCGAACTGTCCTGAGTAGCTCAGGCTCATGCCGGGCTGCAACTTGACCTGTTCATTGACAACTTGGCGTAGATCGGCGACCACGGAAGCAATGTCCCGACCACGCACATCGATATACACCCAGCCTGAAGGCCGTGCATTCTCGCTCTTGAGCATCGGCGGCCCGTCCGTGACTTTGACCTTCGCCACTGTGCCGAGGGTGATCTGGCTACCTAGCGGGGTATAGATTGGCAATTGCTCCAAGGCACCGAGCGAGTCACGCCACTCCCGAGGGTAACGGACGTTGATCGGGAAACGTGCAAGACCTTCGATGGTCTCCCCGACGTTTTCACCGCCGATAGCGCCAGCCACGATGGACTGCACATCGGCGATATTCAGTCCGTAGCGCGCGGCCGCCTTGCGGTCGATATCCACGTCGATATAGCGGCCCCCGGTCAGTCGCTCGGCCAGAGCCGAACTGACACCCGGCACATCCTTGGCCACCCGCTCGACCGCCTGAGTCGCGGCGTCAATCTCCGTCAGGTTGGTGCCAGCAACCTTCACCCCGATGGGGCTCTTAATCCCCGTGGCCAGCATGTCGATTCGGTTGCGAATCGGCGGTATCCAAATATTCGTCAGCCCGGGAACCCGCACCACCCGATCCAGTTCTTCCACCAGTTTCTCCTGGGTCATGCCTGGGCGCCATTGCGCGTATGGCTTGAACTGAATGGTGGTTTCGAACATCTCCAGCGGCGCGGGGTCGGTGGCGGTTTCAGCGCGTCCCGCTTTACCGAAGACGTGTTCGACTTCGGGCACGGTTTTGATCAGGCGGTCGGTCTGTTGCAGCAGCTGCGCCGCTTTATGCACCGACAATCCCGGCAGAGCTGAGGGCATATAGAGCAGGTCGCCTTCGTCCAACGGGGGGAGAAACTCACCACCCAGGCGCGATATTGGCCATAGCGCACTGACAAAAACCAAGAGTGCCACCAGTAGCGTGATCTTTGGTCGACGCAAGACTACGTCCAGGGCAGGCTGATACATCCGAATCAACCACCGATTCAACGGGTTCTGTTGCTCACTGGGGATTCGCCCCCGAATCCAATAACCCATCAGCACTGGCACCAGGGTCACTGACAATCCCGCCGCTGCGGCCATCGCGTAGGTCTTGGTGAAAGCCAAAGGGCCGAACAGCCGTCCTTCCTGTGCTTCCAGCGTGAACACCGGAATGAACGACAAGGTGATGATCAACAGGCAGAAGAACAGTGCCGGGCCTACCTCTGCCGCTGCTTCGGTCATCACGTGCCAATGACGCTCACCCTGCAACTCCTCCCCAGGATTGGCTAGGTGCCAGACCTCAATCTTCTTGTGAGCGTTCTCGATCATCACCACGGCGGCATCAACCATGGCGCCGATGGCGATGGCAATCCCACCCAAGGACATGATGTTGGCGTTGAGTCCCTGGTAGCGCATGACGATGAAGGCAATCAACACACCAACCGGCAAGGAGATGATCGCCACCAGCGATGAGCGCAAGTGCCAGAGGAAGATCCCGCAAACCAATGCGACGACGATAAACTCTTCAATGAGCTTGTGGCTGAGATTTTCCACGGCGCGGTCAATCAGCTTACTGCGGTCGTAGGTGGTGACGATTTCCACACCTGCCGGCAAACTGCTTTTCAGTTCATCGAGCTTTGTCTTGACCGCCGCAATGGTTTCGCGAGCGTTCTTGCCGCTGCGCAAAATCACCACGCCGCCGACCGTCTCACCTTCGCCGTCGAGTTCGGAGATGCCCCGCCGCATTTCCGGCCCTAACTGAATCGTGGCGACATCACCAAGGGTTACTGGCACGCCACCCGCACCCAACTTCAGCGGGATCGCCCGAAAGTCATTGAGTGTATTTAAGTAGCCCGACGCACGCACGATGAACTCGGTCTCTGCCATCTCCAACACGGCACCACCGGTTTCCTGGTTGGCCTTACCAATAGCCTCGCTCACCTCGACTTGAGTGATACCGAGGTTAGCCAGTTTGAGCGGATCAAGCTGCACTTGGTACTGCTTGACCATGCCTCCCACCGTAGCCACTTCCGCAACGTTGGGCAAAGTCTTGAGTTCGAACTTGAGGAACCAGTCCTGGAGTGCGCGAAGCTGTGCCAGGTCGTGCCCCCCACTGCGATCTACCAGTGCATATTGATAGATCCAACCCACCCCTGTCGCATCCGGCCCCAACGCCGGCTTGGCACTGGCTGGTAACCGACTTTGTATTTGGCTTAGGTACTCCAACACCCGCGAACGGGCCCAGTACAAGTCAGTGCCCTCTTCGAACAACACGTAAACGAAGCTGTCACCAAAAAAGGAGTAACCACGTACCGTTCTGGCGCCCGGCACCGAGAGCATGGTGGTGGCTAACGGATATGTCACCTGGTTCTCGACAATCTGCGGCGCCTGGCCTGCGTAAGGTGTCCGGATGATCACCTGCACATCGGAGAGATCCGGCAGCGCGTCGATGGGCGTGCTCTGCACCGACCAAATGCCCCACGCCGTGACGAACAGTGTCGCCAGTATTACCAGGAATCGGTTGGCCACTGACCAACGAATCAGGGCCGCGATCATGGCTGCCCCCCCGATTTATCCAAACGCTCAACCCGCAAACCATCGTCGGTCTGGCTCACCGCGATCCGAACCTTGTCGCCCGTTTTGAGGCCCTGCATCAGCGCCGGATTGCCGAGCGGGAACGTCATCGTCATGCCAGGCATGCCCAGCGTCTTGAAAGGGCCATGGGCAAGCGTGACTTCTTTGTCGTTGATCTCCACGATCTGCCCATCCGCCTCATGAAAACTGGAGGCTGCTGCGCTGGGTGGTGACGCTTCCTCTGAGCTTGCAATAATGCCCTTAAGACTGGCCTCCGAGTCGAGCAGGAACTGTCCAGAAGTAACTACCTTCTGGCCTTCTTCCAGACCCTTCAGGATTGCCGTTCTGCCATCGTTTTCCTGCCCGATTTGTACCTCCACGGGACGGTAGCGTCCGGCGTCTTCGGCGAGCATCACCAGGGCACGTCGACCGGTACGAATGACGGCTTCGCTTGGCACCCACATCACACTTTGCTCGGTCGAACGATTCAGGCTCACCCCCGCTGTCATACCTGGTCTCAGGCGACCGTCCAGATTCGGGAGTTCCACCCGTACACGAATCGTGCGACTGTCCGGATTGGTCTCGGGCAAAATTGCGCTGACCTTGCCATTGAGTGTTGTCCCTGGAAAGGCAGGTAAGCGCGCTTCGACTGTCTGTCCTACGGTGATAGCTCCGGTTTCCGATTCTGGAATGGCCACGGCTAGCCAGATACTGCTCAAGCCATTCACACGTGCCAGAGTGTCGCCAATCGCCACGGTCATGCCGGCACGGACATTCAGTTCTTGCAACACACCACCAATGGGACTGGTGAGAGTCAGGTAAGGTTGAACCTTGCCGCTACGCCCTACCTGAGTAATCAGTGATGCCGGCATCCCCGTGAGCAGCAGTCGTTGGCGGGCCGCAGCTAACAGGTCAGCATCCCCGTTGCGCTTCAAGGCAAGAAATTCTGTCTGCGCAGCAGCCCACTCTGGCACCAGGATATCCGCCAACGCCGCGTTGGCCTTGAGCACATCGCCGGGAGCATGGGGGTAGACTCGCTCCACAAAGCCAGTGGTGCGTGCCTGAATCACGGCGACATCACGCTCGTTAAACGCCAGGATGCCTGTCACGTTGAGGCTGGAATGTAAGACACCACGGGTGACAGTCGCAAAACGCAGCCCAAGATTCTGAGTCAGACGCGGATCAATAGTGACAGTCGCCCGAACTCCTTCACCGCTGGCGTACTGGGGAACCAGCTGCATGTCCATGAAGGGGGATTTCCCCGGCTTATCGAATTTTTGCTGCGGGTACATGGGGTCGTACCAATACAGCGCCTTGCGTTCCGCCGCTGAATTGAGGGCCTGTTGCGGGGCGGTACTGGGGTCTCCGCTCATGCGCTGTTGAGCGAACCAGTACCCGCCGGCAACACCCAATGCGAGCGAGATGCCCACCAGCACTGCACCGTTCCATTTTTTGAGGCTCATTGGCTGGACTCCCCATAAGCAAAATACAGGCGCGCACTGGTCAGCGCTCGCTGTTCTTCCACTTCAACCTGTTTGAGTCGGGCTTCGATGAGCTCACGCCGCGCGGCAACCACGGCGTTTAAATCGCCCTTGCCTGCACGGTAACTGGCCATGGTGAGTTCAACCTTTTCCTTGGCCAACGGAAGCAAGCTTTCCTGGTTTCGGCGCACGGCACGATTGAGGCGCTCATAATCAGCTAGCTCGCTTTCCAGTTGCTGAGTGTGCTCGCGTGATAATACTTCTCGCTCAGCCTCAAGCCGGCTCAGTTCAGCCTGTTTGGCCGCGATTTTTGGGTTTTGGCGAGAGTCAGGAAACAGCGGTAAATCCCAGGAAAATTGCACGCTGACCATGTCGCCAAACTCACGGCCACGGTGCTGGTAGTCCACTTCCCAGCTCCAGTCCGACTGCTTCTCCGACACGGCTTCACGAACCTTGGCTTGCGCTTCGCGGGTCATCGGGGCAAACGCTGCCAACTCGGGATGGTGTTGCAATTTATGAGAATAACTTGAGGTGTCGACAGGCCATTCAGGCAAACGGCCCACGGGCTTCTCGTTAGCGGCATTGCCAATCCAGCGCTTGAGGGCCGCTCGTGCTTGCGTTCTCTGGAGGTTCAGATCGTCCTGTTGTTCTGCCAGTTGAGCTGCCTCTTGCTTGGGCGTCACCGCGTCAGCAGGTTGAGCGCGGCCACCGGCAATTTGGGCCCGGACTGTATCGGTTAGCAGACGATTTTCTTTGTAGAAGTCCTGGAACAGCGCATCTTTGCGCTCAACCGAGTAGCTACTGATCCACGCCAACGCTGTGGACTGGCGTACCTTCAGGCGTTCGACTAGACGTTCCGCAGAGACGCGATCAATAGCCGCATCGGCGACCTCGATGCGCGCCTTCCGCTTGTCACTATTGGGCATTTCCTGCCTGACCCCGACCATTTGCATGGTCATGAAGTCCTGGTCGATGCTCCAACGATCCGGGCCGCCAATAGGGTAGTTCTGCACGCCCACCAGGAGCTTGGGATCAGGTAATTCACCAGCAGGGATGGCTGCACTGCTGACAGCCTGAATTTTCGCGTCTTGTGCGGTCAGCGACGGCGCATTGTTTTCTGCCAGCCGCAACGCTTCATCGAGCGTCAATGCGGCAGCGAAACTCGGCAATGCCAGCACGCTTGCCGCTAGGCCGGTCACGAGAGACCAGCCTGCGCAAAAGCACTTGGAGTTCATGTTTACGATTCCTGTGATCATCCACTGCACGCGGTAAAGACGTGCGCACAGCTAGTCCATTCCGCTAATGCGGAATGAGGCTCAATGTGGGACTGGAATCAAACGCGAGGCGGTCGCCATACCCCGGAAGGGGTCTGTTCAGGTAGGGAGTCGCTGAAAAAGGAAAGCACTACGGGGCTGAATACGGTAAGCAGCGGCTTGAGGATCGAGACTTGCAACATGCCGCCCGTCTTGCACTCCTGGCCAAGCTTGCAAGGCTTGCCGTGTTCGGTAGGGCTTTTCATGTCGTTGCAGCAGTCCATCCCCATGTCGTCCATCATCGCCATGCCCATCGTCTTCATCGGGCAAGGCTCTGTCGGCGGCTGAACGCCCGCCATCCCGCTGAGGGGAAGCGCCAGGCTGATCAGAAAAATGAGGTAAAACCGCAGATAGCGTTTCATGGGCTGGAGTGTAGTCGTTGGAAATGGCTCTTACAATTGGACACGCGTCATCAATAACCTATCGTTAGGCTCCGACGTAGGCGATAACGCCGAATAGGAATTAAGCCAGCATTACGTGTAAAAAATAGACAATTAACTGTCACATTAGGTTATTTTGCAGCTTACTAGAAGATCGGTTTCACAGGAGCCCGATTGTTGGATCATGTTGATCTGATTCAGCTGCAAGCAGAGCAAGTCTTTGCAGACAAAGAGAAAGCGGCAGCTTGGCTGAACAAACCGAAAACCGCGTTGGGTGGGATGACGCCATTGCAGGTTTCAAATAGTGAGGCTGGGTACGTTGTCGTGAAAGAAGCGCTTGAGAGATTGAATCAAGGCTCTGTCGCTTGAACCCGGCAAGCTGATGCGATTCCAGACTCTCCTTTTCCAAGCGCCATGTTCGTCCCAACGCCAACAAAAAAAGGCCCTGTTTATGAGCCTTTGTTTGTACTCAAACCAAAATCAGTTGGTCAGCCAGGATTCCACGGTATCGGAACCGTACTGCGCTTTCCATTCCTTCAGCGTTTTGTGATTGCCACCTTTGGTTTCGACGACTTCGCCGGTGTGAGGATTTTTGTAGACCTTCACTTGACGAGGTTTGCGGGTGCCTGCTTTGGATTCGACGACTGGAGCGCGACGGCCAGCTTGAGGATCAAGCAGAGCGATCACTTTTGGCAGGCTGTAACTGTATTCGGCAAGCAAGGCGCGCAGCTTGGTCTCAAATTCGATTTCTTGCTTCAAGCCAGCATCACCCTTCAGGGCTTCCAAGGCCTGGATTTGCTCGGCAAGGTGTTTTTCGAGCTGGCGATATTCTGCAAGTTTAGACATGATAGATCTCTATGTAGTTAGTCACCTAACAATACACCAATATCAACAGTTCAATCAGGTGTTTTTGGCAGACTTCCGTTACTGCCTGCCGATGTAAAAGGACGCCTAGTCAACGATCTCATGCCCACGCGTCGTGCCGTAAAGCTTGTTAAAGCCCCATCGATCCCAAGTGATAGTCAGCAGCAAGTGCAAAGGTTCAAGGGGCCTACGCCCGCTTTGGGGCGAGGCCTGTTGTGTCGGGATGACGGAAGATACGCTCCCAACAAGTATCAGATCGCGCATACTCCTTTTGCACGCTCCTGATTAATCTGCGCTTTAGGCTTTGTTGCCAAAAAAACTGCAGTCCAAAGCTGTTCTGCCAGCCACTGTGCTTCGCTTCGCCTGAGACTCCAGCTAACCCAACCGAAACTCATTATGACGTATTGGCCGTCTAGTCTGATCTGAAATTCGTAGATAGGCTCTTCACCATCCCCAAATTCCACCATCGGCTCGGGATCGAGCAGGGCTCCTTCCATTAGGAAATTTCTACCAGTACTCACAACGTGGAGCAGATCAGATGTTTGGTGTGATCCAAACGGGTTATGGCGCAAAATGAGAGCAGTCCAATGATCATGAGCACTCTGGACTTTAGACTTATCCGGCTTTGAGTGATTGTGATCAAACGAGCTAATTACTGCGTTGATTAGACCAGTTGCGATCTCATAAACTTGCTGTGTGGTGAAGCTTGCTTTGAAGTCGCTTAGGGTTACACGTATGAGTCGAGACGGAGTGAGTTTGACAGTCGCACGATAATGCTCGTCTGTTTCCGGAAAAGTGAAAAACTCAGACGACTTGAAGGTGATGCGGGATTTCAGACGGTCGTTGTCGCTCATAGCACTCTCGAAAAATTGGCTTGCTAATTCCAATCGGCTCAACTCTTACGAACCTTTAACGGGTTCAAAAAATTTATTGAGCACGTCTGCCTGAGGGATGAGCCGAAATTGACCAGGGTCTCTTGAGATGGAACCAAAAACTGCCGCCAATGTGCCATTAGCAGAAGCGTCGCTTCTTCGCGTAAGCGGCTATCCGTGCGGGCTGGAATGTTCCACTCAGGAACAGCTCTATTAGCCGCCTTGAAATGAGGTGCCTGCTTAAGGGTAAGCTTGGGTATCGCGGTTGAGAGGACAAGACCATGCAAACCCAGGAAGAATCTCACACGGAGCAGGCTCTGGCCGAGGCCTTGAGGACGAAAAAGCGAGAACAATGGCTGGCAGAGAACAGCGAAGCCATGAATGCCTACAACGAGCATGTGGAAGCCCAGGGAGTATTCAGCGACAACGTATGGAGCTTCTGATGCCTATCTCTCACACCTGAGCGACGGATTGGTGAATGCCAGCCCACCCGCATCGCCCTTCTCATCTGTACGCCTCGAATCGCCCTCCCTCGCACATCCTTGGAGGAACAGCATAGGCGGACACTTCGTGTCCGTAGCAGCGACATTCTCACGGGATAGACTACAGCGCCGTCAACAACGCAAGTCCCAGCTGCGAGCCCTTTCCCGAACCGAGGCTAGGTGGACGAATCGAGCAAGAATCCCTCACCGGCCCAACTCCTTGTTCCCGCGCAAGCGGCTAGGCTAATGAAGGTAAGCCCGGCTGATCATTCCTTTCGTCAGCCAGCCTAGAGGGCTCACCTACTACGGTGAGCCTATCTCAATCTCGGACTGTCCGACGCCTCACCACCGTCCCTTTCAAAATTCTGTTATTAATTTTCTTTTTCCAAGAAATTTGATCAGGAGACAACTTTCGCTTATTCATGGTGCGTTTCAAGAACAAGTATTCGTTCTCACCGAACAGGTAACCCTTTTCCCAAGAGTACTCGATTAAATCTTCGTTTGCATTCGCGCTCGGATTAAGCGTAATTTTCCGCAATCCGGCAAACAGATTGCCCGTCTCGATTTGCAGGAAACGGTTGATACACACGTTGCCTACGTAAGTTTTGTTACCATTCCTAGAATTTATAATATAGCAGTGCTCTTTAATATCCTTCCCGCACGGACACTGATCAAACTCTTCACTAACCTCAACAGCGTGAAGTTTCCATTCAAGCCTAGCCCGATCGAACTCCGAGGCTACTGACAACTGCAATATGTGGGCCTTTAAACGCTCAAAATTATGACCTTCCACCCCTGGACTCCGAAATTAAAAACAACAAAAGCTCTTAGCCTGAGTTTACGACTTAGCGATATGCTGACGTGCCAAATCCAGCTTTCTGAAATGATCTCTCAAAGGTTTAGAGTCCAGATACGTGCCCGCCATGATCGAACGGAGACGATCCAGCGCTTCAAGCACCTCAATGCGGTTTTGGTAGCAAGGGATATCGTAGCCGCCATAGTAGGCATCTGGATCAAAGTCTGGATGGCGTTCACCCTTGTATTCGGCATCCATCCAGTTTTCCAGCTCAGCATGGAGCTCCGAGAGCTGCGTGCGGACAGTGAAAGGCATAGCTGTTGCGTACAAACGCTTAAGTATCCATCCCATTGCGTTATGGTCAGCGATGCTCATTTGCTGAGCTGGTCGCCAGTAGGAACCCCATCCTTCCTTGCGACGGTATTCGATCGCGTTTTTACTGGATCCGTACGTGGTACCAGGACGAGGCTTGCGCTTCTTCCCAGACTGCGCTCGTGCAGGGCTCACGAACTGGCTGCTGAAGTTTTCTGACTGAAAAGCCCAAGTACTAGCCTCACCTAAACTGAGGTGCTCCACCGTGGCGACGACACGGTTTATGAGATCGACGTCGTGCCCCAATAAATGCGGCGTCGCATAACCAGGGTTGTATAAACCTTCCCAGCCAGGCATTGCCAGCTTGAAGCCATTTTCGTTAGACCAGTCGTTGCGCCTAGCTTGATACTCAGGCGCAAGTACATGCCCATAGGGCTCATCAAGCATCAGCCATGCGCCGGTGTCGGCACACACCCAACGAGAGATATGATCTGAAGAAGGGAGTTCGCCTGCCCTCTCCATGGCTGACCACTGAACCTTCGTTGTTGCAGGCTGGAGCCGTGCAGCTTCCATGAATTGAAGAGAAAGAGCTGCACGAGTCAGCAACCCCTTTGCTTTCTCCAAGCTGTCGACAGTGCTCCTCATTTCGACATGATCCGACGACTCGACGAAGAACCCTTGTAGATTTTGAGCAAAGTGACATTGATGCTTGCCTAGGAAGTCTGTCAGCGGCCTCCGGAGTTTAATCCCAAGAACTTCAAGCCCAGTTGATCGTGGCTTTGTCGAAGAGTCACGCCAATACGCCGAGAGGTAAATGCTGTGCAGTGAAGGAGCACTCAGCCCGGCCTGCAGCACTCTGCGTGCGTGATGGTAGCTTTCGTAGCCGGACTGCTTTGCAGACAGATCCAAAGCAACAAGGTAGACGATTTCAGGGTTCAGGCCATTGATGCGCTTGGCCTTACGCTTGATACCGGAAAGGGTAGACGGACGAACGTCGGGAATGGTGCTCATGTTGGTTTCTCCGCCCCTAATGCAACGCCACCCGCCTACGCCGCCGCAGGGCCTCGAAATAACATGGCCTTGAGCATAAGAGAACCAACAGGTAGTGCCGTTTCCAGCTTTCAAAGACGGGTGTGATGCGCCTACCCTGCGCGGACATAAATCTAGCAAACCGGTTAACGAAAGCGCAAGCCCTCTCTACCTTGGTACCGGCGACCCTGTAGCAATGATGCGGCATTTCAATCTCTACCAAAAGGCTGGCTACCTTACAGAACCCAGCGATCCGGCACCTCGATGACGCCGGGATTCGAATAAGCCAGGGTTAGTACAAGTCCCGCCGTATTGGCCGCCTCTGAGCGCGGGATGTAGAAGCCCTCCGCTTCTGGAGGAGGCTTACGGCGCAACGTATCAGTGAGACCTCAGCCCGAAGCGCCAGGCGATCGGAAATAACCGCTGCAAGTCTCGATTTAGCTGACTCCAAAAACGACGAAGCCCGCACTAGGCGGGCTTTCGTTCGTCTTTTTCAGTTGGGATTATTAAGCCCCAATGTAAGCTGCAATTGATCCTTCAGATGGGCCACATGATATTCGAGCCCTCGTTTCTTCAAGCGCCATTCCATCAGCCCCCTTCCGTGCTTGCTCGCCTCATGCCGACTCTCATCCAACACCTTGCACGCTGCGTCGAAACGCTTTTTCACTGAAAAGGTGCCACGCAAAATTCTATCGATGGTCAAGTCGCACCAGCGAGAGAGCTTACGATCAATCTCCCTATGCGGCCATAAACTCCCGCGATCATCACTCCCGATTCATCCTTCATCGTAGGAATGAGCACGCCAACATCAAAGAGCGGGATGAGAAAACGGCTAGCGATTCGATCAGCGATCATCCTGGCGTATCGCGTGTCCACACAGCAGAAGAGAATGTCCGCATCAGCTGCCGCTAATACTGCCTCGCGAGTCCCGATCGATTTTGCAATCGGGCGGGCCACTCCTTTACCCCGCACACGCTCGATGGAGCTCGCGAACATCTCCACCTTGGATGCAGAGTAGTTCGCGTCCTCCTGGGTGCTGTTCAAAATCCGATTGAGGTTTCTCTCCTCAACGCGGTCATGGTCAATCAAGATGATCTCGCCAAAGCCCAAACGGGTAACTTGCTCGGCCACAACTGAGCCAGTACCAGAGACCCCGATGACAGCCACGCTCAGCTTCGCCAACGCTTGGGTCATTTCAGAGGTGAATGCCATCGGCGCTCCAGATCTACCGTCCAGGACTACATGGTCTTCGACTTCGTCGAAATACAACCTTATGTCATCACCGATTACTGAGACCAGCCGTACATTGGTAGGGCATTGCGAATCATCGTACGTGCGAGCCACCACCCTGCCGTCCGGGATCATGACAGCTGAGCCATGGATCACTTCCACTCCAGCGTACAGCGATCGCATGGTGATCTGGTCGCTCTCATCATCCAGATCTGAGAAGCCCAAGAAACCGCCTGGATGAGAATGGACGAGCACGATTGAGGACTGAGTTTCCTCACTCTGAGCTATAGCAAGATCAAGGTACTCGCCAGGCCAATTCAAAAAATCCTTCTGCCTGACACACGCTCCATGGGGAACCGGGATCACAGATTTCGCGAGCAACTTGGTGCGCTCACCTTCGTGTCGCGTGCAGATGAGGATGGCCGCTGCCTCTAAACCGTCCCCCGGGAACAGATGCTCCCGGAGTGCGGAGTGCAGGGCTTCGGTCATTACGAGCGTCGCCCCAGCTTTCATTGACCAACCTCCTTGTGAAGGCAGCCTTCGACCAGAGCCAGTTGCGAAATGACGTTATCGGCATGCGGATTCCACGGAACAGTTGTCCGGTGGCGTGACCACCCCTGGAAGCCCAAACCGTCGATCTGAGCCGTCAGTTGCACGTTGGGAGGGAGCACACCTGTGGCCAGTGACACATGTGGGTACAAGTAGAAGCTATCCAACGGCTCGACCGGGTAACCTGCCAGGACTTGAATCGCCAGCTGAACATACTGGTGGTTGTAGCCCGCCGGCAGTTCATAGTTGTGGATCACCAAATAGCGCAGGCCATCTGTCCCGATGCAGGTTTCCCAGCACAAGCCAAGCTGGTCAAGGTACGCCGTGTCAGCTGGAAGCAAGTTGAAAACACGACGGGGCGCCGTTGCGACCTCACCGTTCCCAACATCCTTAGGAGTGAAGCGCAGCTTCTCAATGCCCGGAGCGCTGAGGTCAACGATCGCGTCCATGCTGGGCAGTTCGGAATGGTGCCCTGCAGCCGTGAGGGTAATCTTCCAATGCTGGGAGACATCCAGCCCAGCGCGCAAAGCGGCTTCACGAACAGTGACCTGTGGCTTGCCGAACTCCAAGGTACGACCTTGGATCTTGAGCTTCCAGATCGCCTCGCGAATGACAAAGCGCTCAATGCCCTCCTCACCCAGATTGATAACGTCAGCGTCTGCGATTTCGCGATCGACTTCTTCTTCCAGCTGCTGCACCAGGCGCATGTTCTCAGCAATCTGTGCCAGCTTCCGGACTGTGTGGCCATTGATGATCTTGCATGGCCATTCATAACGCTGGCCATCGACCGCGAAGAAGTAGGAGCGGTCAGATTCGACCACGATGAAGCGGCGCGACGTTGCCACCAAATCCACAAGCTCGTCCGGACGAATATCTTCGAATGCACCGGATGGAAGTGCCTGGAGAATCGTAGGCATCTGATCAGGGAGATAGCCACCGGCACGGGCAATCTGTGTACCGATCGGTGTCTCGTCGTTGATGGGAACCGGCTTGAATTCAAGATCCAATCCGGCGATGAAAATATGACTCTGAGTAATTTCGTTCATACGTATCTCCACACGCCTTTTCTCTGGCGTGAACAGGTGCCCCGACGGGCTTCGTGAGTGCGTCAGAGCAGCGAGTAGCCTTGACTACCCGATGGCGCATGAAGATACTGAATCTGTGCCTGCATTCTTCATGCACTCGCTGGGGCGCAATTGCAGTTGCGATTCCCAGCATCTCCGACTCGGTGAGCGGTCAATTTCTTTCTTCGCTAGTCCATCCTTGCCCCCTTAATTCCCCTTCCGTCGTAGCGTCTCCGCTCATCCGGACGTTAAGCCTATCCTCATTGTCATACGGCCAAGCTGACCAATGAGCACCTCAGCCTGCCTAAACGTAGAGCCCATTCCAACGATATTACAAAGCTCTACATTCCTTTTCACCGAACGCTGACATATCAGGCCACCGAACGACGACTTCACTGTGCGCCTGATCTAACCACCCTGTCAATAGGGTTTTTTTCGTTCGGTACAGTGGTACACTCACCGAACGACTTGGGAGGTGATTACGGTGGCATCAAGCCTTGGAATGAAAATCAGCGCCAGGAGGCGAGAGCTCGGCATTTCTCTGGAGCGCTTGGCGGAGCTAACAGACTCCAGCAAGAGCTACCTGTGGGAGCTCGAGAACCGAGACAAACCTAATCCGTCAATGGACAAGGTGAACAAGATTGCGCTCGCGTTGAATCTCGCGCCTGAAACACTGCTCGGAAGCGCTACAGAAACTTCTCAAGATGTGGAAACTGACAGCGCTTTCTTTAGGAAATATCAAGCGCTTGACGAAGGTGACAAGAAGCGCCTTCGAAAAATCGTGGACGATTGGTGGGAAGACTGACGATGCAAAAGAACCCGAAGAATGAAGCAAACAAAATCACGAAGGTTCTACGTACTGCTGGATTCGACCAGTTTCCAATCAAGGTTAGGGAGGTTGCGCTCGAGTACTCGAAAGCTGTGTGCCCTGAAGCACCTATTTCGGCTATCAAGCCGGTACCTATCCCTAGCTTTGAAGGCATGCTCAAAAAAAGCCCCAAGGGGGACAAATGGATCATTGGGGTCAACGAAAATGTGGCTTCATCGGGACGGATAAACTTCACGATCGCTCATGAGTTCGCTCACTACATACTTCATCGCGATCTGCAGCAGGATTTCCAATGCGCCCCCAAGGACATGCACACCTGGGATGCACTTGGGAAGAAAATTGAAGCAGAGGCAGACGTATTCGCCTCCTATCTCCTCATGCCCGCTGACGACTTCCGTAGCCAAGTGTCCGGTCATGAGCTTTCCATAGATTTGCTCAGGCATTGTGCGGATCGATATGACGTATCTCTCACCGCTGCAGCCCTCAAGTGGCGGGAGATTGCTCCTGGGCGGGTAGTCGTACTTGCCGCCAAGGATGGGTTCCTCGATTGGTCATCTTCGAATGATCGGGCATTCAAAAGCGGAGCCTACTTAGCCACCTCTAAGCAGCCCATCGAGGTGCCTGCGGCATCGGTGCTCACACGCTCTTTTCGTTCAGCATCGGGAGATAAGGCGCGAGTTGATGCGCGAGCTTGGTTCCCGAAAGAGCCCGAAGGGCTGGAAATCACAGAACACGCATTTGTGGTGGAAGGTGATGGGTACAACTACACCCTGGGAATCTTGACGCTGCCCGAGCGGGATCGCGAAGAGGATGACGAGGAAGATTTACTGGCCCCTCTTACGGGCATGCCTACATTTCGCTGAATGGTACCAGCTGAAGCGTGGGACGTACGATGACAAAGCACTGGCGAGTCGCAGTCTCCCGTAAAGCACCAATAAGATCTTACCCCAGCGGGTTTGCCCATGAGATAGCGCATAGCTGAAGCCATTCCCAGGTCGAAAATCCCGATGAACAAATCGCCACGGCGACAGACATCCCGGGATGTGTATCCCGCAGCAGCTCATGAGGCAGCGGAGCCATGCAGTTGCTGCCCTCAAGCCTCATCAGGTTCGGCATCTCAACCCCATCCTTACCCTTCCAAGAAGATCAGTCATCCCCCCCCAAACCACGTATGGTTACGTCGACTCGGGCGTGGTTTTCCCAGACGCTCGCGGCTCCGTCCGTCGCCTGACCAGCAATATGTTTGACGATTTTTTACAGTTATTGTTATAGTGAATCGTCAACCAAGAACACTGAGGTGCTTTATGGACTCGCACAGATCAATTCATGCAATAGTCGATACCCTGGCCGCTACCCTGGAAAAGGTTCCAGATGTAGCAGGTGGATCGGTGCGCGTGCTGAAGCTCCTAACCAATGTGTTCCAGCAGTGGTCTGAGGAAAAAACCAAGGAAAATCTCGGATCCTTGACTGATGCAGAGCTTCTCCAAAAGCTTGCAACCAGCGGATCTATTGCCGGGGCCCTGAGTACTCGGGAGACGCGAAAGCAAGCTCGACGCGTAGCCGCAAAGATTGAGTTCTTCGAACGACTCAAAGAGTTTGGCGGTGTACTGAAAAGTCAGGCTGTAGCGAGCGCCTTGGGTACGACGAGGCAAACCATTAATAACCACGTGAAGAAAGGTACTTTAATCGCGATCCAGGAAGGAAACGATTACCTCTACCCTGCATTCCAATTTGTGGGGGACGTGAAGTTGCCTCACCTCGAAGAAATTTTGGGTCTAATGAAAAAAAATGTCAGCGCTGAGGCTCAGTGTACATTTTTCCTAAACCCTATTGCCTTCGGTGATGGGCAGGTAGAGTTACCGTATGTAGTACTAAAAGGCGGAGCTAATGAGGAACAGTTGAGTGCGATCAAGCGTGAAGCTGCTCTTTTCATGAGCTCAACTCCTGCTTAAAAAACAGCGCACCCAAAGGTGGGGCGCTGTGTGAAGGGTAGCGGAGCTTAAGAGCCAAGCACCTTATAGCCGAGGATTTCGGTCATGATTTCCTCTGCATCAATGCTGTCTTCTTCAAAGCCTTCCGGAAGTTCTCCTTTGTACTCGAACTCCGAAAGCTTCGTCATCTTAACGGTCTTAACCGTTGTGGCCTCACCTGGTGCCGTCCACAGTGCATAACAACTGTGGCCGTCCGGGTGATGCCGTGACTCGTAAGCGATACCATCGAAAGGGTTGCCTGGCAACCTGGCCACCGCTGCCACAATTTCTTGCGTAAGCGTATAGTCAGGGCCGGTCACTTCGTCCACCGTCCGGTTCATTTTGGACAGACATAGCCTCAGATTCAGCAGCTTCAAATCTCGGGTCGTCTCAACTACACACATATCCCTTGTTTCGAGATCTGTGGCGTTGATTACGATACCCAGCCCTCTCGACTCCTTGGGCCGAAGCCTTCCGAACGTCTCGGCCAGCGCTCCGCTAGGGTGTTCAGCCCCATACCAGATCCCGATTTCTTTTTTGGGATCGTTAAACCTACCCAGTTCTTCAGGCTCTTGAGGGCATCCGTAGTACTCCGCATTCTCATGCCCGGAGTCCTGAGCCCTGTAGGAAGTTGAGCCGCCCGGGAGCAGTTTTACGCTCAGCTTACCTCCAGAGTGCAGCTTTTGAACCAGTTGCTCGGTTTGTTTAATATCGTCGTCGCCTGTAGCCATTAATCACCTCGTTAAAGAAAAGTAGTGTCATAAGTTCACCATTCAAAGGTTTCTTACGAAAAGGACGCTGGAAACCCAGCGGCGTCGACACCCGCCGAGCGCACGCGAATTCTACCCTTCCATTTCAAGTAGTGGGCATTACTATTTGGCTGCCATCGCCCAGAGGGAAGTTGGCTTCCTATAGATGACTCTTCCCCTTCCGATAATGTTTTCTCGCTCCTCCCAACTACCACGTGATGATCTGGCGCGTGCATTTGCTTTCGGCTTACCCGCCAGTTCACGAGCTGTCTTCTCGATCACCACACTGAATTTCTTGCGCAACGTTCAGGGATTCGTTTTGGAAAGATCCCAGGCTGTCTTGCTACCCATCCCCTCCAGGCACTGCGGGCGATCACGCCCTACTCAGATCGTTGTTCGATAGCACCGCGATAGGTGTCTTGGCCAGGTCAGGTCGGAATACGCGCTCACACGCTGAACGTCACCACAGCCCAGATGACCAGTTCATCGCCCTCGAGGAAATAGCGCGACAGATAAGGGTAAGCCTGGGTATCGCGGCTGAGAGGACAAGACCATGCAAACTCAGGAAGAATCTCAATTGGGGCCGGCTTTAGCCGAGGTCTTGAGGACGAAACAGCGCGAACAATGGCTGACAGAGAACAGCGAAGCCGTAAATGCCCATAACGAAGACGTAGAAGCCCCTGGCGTTCAGCGACGACGTACGGAGCTTCTGATGTCTATCTCTCGCTAATTGGTTGTTTTTCGGCCTGCAACAACGAGCCTCAGATGAATATCCGGTGCTTCATCTCTCACCCGGTGGCGCGAGCCGAATAGCTTGCCGATACGAATATCGAGCGTTTCATCTTTCGGCTCTCCATCCCCGTTTGAGCCTTAAAACGCGGGCATCAGACGAATATCAGGAGTTTCATCTCCCACCGGCTGGAGCGGGATAAATCAGCTGACCGATACGAATATCGAGCGTTTCATCTCTCGACACTCCATCGCCGTTTGCGGCAGACAACGCGGGCCTGAGACGAATATCAGGAGTTTCATCTCCCATCTGAAGGCGCGGGCGAATAAGCTGGCGGATACGAATATCGAGAGCTCTGTCTCTCAACTCCAGGGTTGCTGAGGCACGCAACTCCGGGCCTCGGAGGAATATCAAGGTTTTCATCTCTCACCGGCTAGAGCGGGTCGGATTGCCTGGCTTAAACGAATATCGAGCGTTTCATCTCTCGGCTGTGTGGCTGTTGTCCAGCGCCGACGTGAGTTTCTACAGAAATTGCTGGCTGACTACGGATATTAAACGCAGCTACAGATTGAAAATGGCTTACAGCTGATGTGTCCGGTGCACCAGTATCAGCGTCCTGTTGCGCCACTGAAACGTTGCTGATTTAACCCCTCAACAACGCTCACCTGAGCGAAGCAATTCGCGAAAACTGCGCCGTCCAAAATCTCGCAGGAAGCTGCAGAGGACGTAGTTGCCGGTTTGAGATTCAAGAAGCCAGTAACGCCCCTCTTTCCATGCCCTCTGAATTTTTCCTGTACGAAGAAGGCCGCCATCTGCTGGGCGAAAAGCGTCACCTTGCCCAACATGATCGAAGGACACGCCCAGGCATGTGTCATCTGCGATGAAGGCGTCACTGACGAATGCAGTGACCGGCACCGAATACTTTCGGATGCTCGCTTGCCCGAGGCGGCAAAGCTGAAAGTCGGTCAACTCTTTGCTATGAAATTCGACTTCGATGATTTCAGACATCCCGAAAATACTCCAAAACGAATCCAGATGATTTGCCGGCGCGTTTCACTCGTCAGGCCGACATCGAAAAAGCTGCACCGACGGAGGCCTCTTTTCTCAGGCCCGCCCCCCAGAGGAGATACACGGTACTTTTGGTTTCAAACATGCAACCCTGGCTAAAAGACACGCCAAAGTTGCTGCGTACCCACATGCTGGGCTGAAATCGATTTCGACTATCGAAAACGACTTCGTGCGCATACATCGTTGCGGGAAGCAGACCGAGTCCGGTGAGCCTTTCTTTCTCACCCGAATTAACCGTAAGGTCGATCAAAATCCATTGCCGTACTACGCAAAATGGTTTCCCTGGGAACGCTTTTGCAGCCAACGCAATCAGCTCATCCTGGGTACCCTGCCAGCCAGCCATCACCTCCCCTGCGCCGTAAAGGAGCTGGGAAATTTCTTCCAATGTAACCATGTAAATTTCTCGAATTCGATTCAGGTGCAGCTGACACCGATAGTGGAGCCCGACGCCTACATGCAGTGAAACTCTGTCCGCGGAGTGTCATGACTGAACGACTGCATATCAAAGCTCGATCAAAAAATCCGGATCGAAACCAGTCTGTTGATTTGGATATCCGCGAGCATTGGAAACGACTCGGCATCCACACCTTAAGAAATCCGCTGCAATGTGTGTATGTCCGTAAACCCAAAGATCCGCCTTGCCCAGAAGCTCCGGCCAATCGTTGGCGTAGGCTGCGATCAGGTGTGCGGGAAGATCATCAGCCACGTGATCCAATGCCGGCGCATGGTGCGTAACTACAACGGTTTTGCCATCAAATGGTTTGCCCAGTTCCTGTGTGAGCCAAGCATAAGCTGCTTTAGATTTAGCGATCAGATCATCGGGACGAAGGCGTCGGTAACTCTCATCTGTTCTGATAACGGTGAAGTCGTTCATCCATTCCCAGGCGACGCGTTTCGCGGCAACGACATCTCCGGTCGAGGAGTAATCTGTCCAAGCTGTAGTGGCCAAAAACCTAGTTTGGTTCAGGATCAAAGCTTCGTTTTCCAGGACGTGGACATGAGGAGCTGCCGCCTCTTTCATTTTGCGAAGCGTGCGCCCGGTGTGGCCGCCGTAGTACTCATGATTTCCGCAGACGTAAATCACCGGGCAGTGGAATGTGTCGTTCGCCCATGAGACTCCACGCGATTTGATATCAATGTCGCCGGCCAGGATGACCACATCAGCATTGCTTGAGGCCGGCTCGAACCGAGCGAACTCGAGGTGCAGATCTGAGTAGACTTGAAGCTTCATTGCGTCGCCGTGTTGTTCAGTGTTGAGCACATTCCAGAATTGCTGAATGAGCAGTTTTCGTAACTGCAGCCAGCCTCGCCAGTCATCACCCTCTAGCGCTTGAGTAGATCTGCCCGCTTTTGGTAACAAACTCGTAGACAGGACTGGCTTCACTACCTTCCTTGATCCGGATCTCCGACAAGGGCTGCATAGAAAATCCCGACTGCTTCGTCATGGCGGGCGGCGCCATCAGCTGAATCTTGTTCACGCTCAACGTGTCGACCTGTCCTCCCCTACACAGGGAATCGACTTCATCGACGCTCGACACTAGACGTACCCAAGGCCCAAAGGAACCATCCACCAGCCCGCAACCTTCGACTACGAAGTAGTAACTGTCCGGATTGAGACTTGCTGATTTCCACAGCAAGCGAAGGCTGTCCTGAGCAAGAAACTGTCCCTGAAGTTTTGCCTGATTAGTGACCAACACGACTTACTTCCCGCCTATCTCTTACGGGCTCAATCGGTACTGACGAGCCCTGACAACAATGCATGTAAATTGACAACTCTGCGTCTGCCAGCGATTGTCCTGCTACACCACCTTCCACCTGCTGGAACGGATAGATACACCATATCATCGATTCACATTCGCATACTATATTTCATGGATGTGAATTTTGCGATATGGCCTTATCCTTCCCTTTGCGGGAAGACGCCTCATGCCATCGCGATACACTCTGGCAGCAGTACTCCGCACCGTTCGCGCCGCACGCGGCCTCTCCCAAGAGCAGCTCGGAAGCGCATTGGAAGCTCGCCATCTGCACAACGTAGAGCATGGTACGTCCAACGTGACCTTGAAGATGCTGGAAAGCATTAGCGAACGCTTGGACGTTGATGTTGTAGCTTTGCTAGCTGTCGCCTCCAGCTACGACCGACAAGAGACGCTTGAGGACTACATGTCCTATCTTCAGTCAGAAATTGAAAAGCTGCGTGATTTGCGAGTATTGGAAAACGTCCCAGCGAAGTTTGATAACGGAGAATTAGTTGCTGCGAAAGCGGGCAAGCCACCAATTGCTTCAGACAAAATTAAAGCCGTACTAAGCTTTAAAGCTGATGGACTGACTCAAAAAGAGATTTCAGTGAAATTGGGTATGCCGGTGTCCACGGTGCATAAGATTTGGCACAGTGGGAATAGTTGAATGCGATTTTAGGCTGGGCCTGTTAGTACCAGCCCCATTGCTGGAGCTGGCTATCTTATATCGACTATTTAATCGCCAATGCGCCACCCCGAGGTAATCGGGTAACGGCGATCCCTTCCAAAACCTCGCTCAGTTACTCGCGGGCCAACTGCAGCCTGGCGGCGCTTATACTCGTTAATATCAACGAGTCTAATTACCTTGCGCACCACTTCTTTGTCGAAACCGGCATCAATAATGGCGTCTGCTGAGTAGTCATGTTCAACGTACAATCGCAAGATTTCATCGAGGACAGGATATGGAGGAAGCGAATCTTCATCCTTCTGATCCGGCGCAAGTTCTGCTGACGGCGGTCGATCTATAACTCGCTGAGGAATGACATACCCAAGGGTGTTACGGTATTCACACAAGCGGAACACCAAGGTCTTAGGAACATCTTTCAAAACATCGAAGCCGCCCGCCATGTCGCCATAGAGGGTTGCATATCCGACTGCCATTTCGCTTTTGTTGCCAGTGGTTAAAACCAAGTAGCGTTTTTTATTGGAGATAGCCATGAGAATTACCCCACGACAACGGGCCTGCAGGTTTTCTTCGGTGGTGTCTTTGGGCAGCCCTTCGAAAGCGGGTGTAAGTGTACTTAGGAAAGCCTCAACCATCGGCTGAATCGGCATCACGCTGTACTTGACGTTAAGCAGTTCGGCCTCTTCCTTCGCGTCGTCCTGGCTCATCTTGGCCGTGTAGTGGTAAGGCATCATTACCGCTTCCACGTTTTCAGCTCCCAAGGCATCGACCGCCACGGCAAGCGTTAAGGCCGAGTCGATACCGCCAGATAGACCCAGTACAACGCCCTTAAAGCCGTTGCGCTGAACGTAATCACGCACACCAATAACCAATGCTTGGTAAACGCTCGCCTCTAAGCTCAGAAGTTCAGCCTTCCCTGCCTCAACTGGTACGAGGGAATTTTCTTTTATGGCAAAGTCAGCATGGAAGAGCCCTTCTTCAAAGGCCGGGGCTCGTTGAGTAACTTTTCCGTTTCCATCAACAACGAAGCTGTTGCCATCGAAGACCAGTTCGTCTTGACCGCCAACTTGGTTTACATAAATCATCGGAATCGAGCACTCATTTGCTCTCTGCGCAAGAAGCTCTTCGCGCTCCGCTTGTTTGCCGCGATGGAAAGGTGAGGCATTCAAAGTGAGCATGATTTGCGCACCTGCGGCACAGGCTTCATTCAAGGGTTCTGGGAACCAGATATCCTCGCAAATACCGAGAGCGATCTTCACCCCGAAGAGTTCAACAATGCATGGCCCCTTACCAGGCACGAAGTATCGTTTCTCATCGAATACGCGATAGTTCGGGAGTTTTTGCTTGTTGTAACGTCCGACTTCCAGTCCATCAGCAAAGATAGCGCAACTGTTGTAGCGATTACTTTGTAGTTCCTCGTGACCAGAACCACTCTCTACCCAAGGGAAGCCAACTACTATAGCTATACCCTGTGCGGCTTCACGAACTTCATTTAGAGCCTTTTCAATTCGGCGCTGCATACTAGTGCGCAGCAGAAGATCCTCTGGCGGATAACCGCACAAAGTAAGTTCAGGGAAAACGATGATCTGGGCATGGAGTTCGTCACGAGCTTTCTTCGCCGCTTCGATGATCATTTCAACATTGCCTTGAATATCCCCCACACGGATATTCAACTGGGCCATTACCACCCTCAAACTCTGCGCCATGGTTCCTCCTATGCCTTTGTGCGGTACCGCAAAATGTGGCTCTCTCGCCGCCTCATCATCAGATCGTTTTGCCTTGCCAGGCTCCAACGTGAAACTACAACAGGTAGAGCCACCTCTCGCGATTGTCGTTCATTATGCCTCATCCATTCCTCGAGCCTATGGCCTGAGTGGTAAGCGGGTGAGGAGGGATTGAAAAACTCTTACACTTTTTTCCAGCTGTGCAGTTTTCCTTTTTGCACAATACACAAGATAGGCTGTACGCTAGCATCTACAATTGTTTGGGCACTTTTTCGGGGGGTGGAATGTGATGGGTTTCTTCACCAAGTTCGGTGACGGCGCCTGCGACCTGGCACCGCTCAGTGGCCTGGTGAAAAACCAGGTCCGTGCCATCGCCCGCAGCTTCGGCGCGCCGGAGGCGCTGGTGGAGAAGATCCCGACCGCCGACCTTGAAGACCTGTCACCGGGCAAACCGGACGAAGCGTCCCATGGCGTAACGTACGCCGAGATCGACGCCTTCCTGCACGGCGAGCCGGTGCGCGAGGAAGCGTTCAAGATCATCGTCGACACGTACAACAAGACTCATCACAAGCGCGTGATGCCATTTGCGCCTTGAGGCGTGAGTGAATGAAAAAGCCCGCTGAGGAGTGATTCTCAGCGGGCTTTTCTTTGGCCAGCACATTTGTTGAAGCCGATGGCCCATTCGTCGGAACGCCGCCCGGAGCCGGCTCGCTCCCACATTTGATCGCGGTCTAATTGTGGGAGCGAGCCTGCTCGCGAAGAACGATAACGCGGTGAACCTGCTTATTTCAGGGTCACAGTGCCTTTCATCATCGAGATGTGGCCCGGGAACGAGCAGAAGAAGCCGTACTTCTCGTTGGCATCGAGCTTGGACACGTCGAAGGTCACCGAGTCGGTTTCCTTGGCGCCGATGACCTTGGTGTGAGCGATGACGCGGGCGTCGCCTTCCTTCAGGTAGTTCTTGTCGATGCCAGCACTCAGGCCGTCGGTGGCGATCGGCTGCATGTCGGCTTCTTTACTGATCACCAGGTTATGGCCCATGACGTTTTTCGGCAGGCTGCCAGAATGGGTCAATTCAACGGTGAAGGTCTTGCAACTCTTGTCGATTTCAATGGCCTTGGTGTTGAAGGACATTTGGTCAGTAGAGTCAACGGTGACTTTGCATTCGGCAGCCATCAATTGGCTGCTCGCCAGTGTCAACAGGGATACCGCAACAAGTTTGGCAAACATGGTGAATCTCCAAGGCAGGGTGAATGAACATGCGAATGAACAGAAGACTGCCTGAAAACTTCGCAAGTTCCTATGACCTGAAGCAAAAATTGTATACAACTTTCGGGCTATGGGACCGATCGAGACAATCTACCAGCCAGGTGTCTGCCCCGGCCCTATCATCAGAGCGTCCTCATTTTTCGGAGCGCCTGTCGTGTCTATCAATACCCTGTTGTGCAGCTTGCTCGCCGCGTATGCCTGTGGGGCCAGCGGAACCTGCGAAACGCCCAAACGCGAAGTTTAGCCCTTGGAGCGCAGCGCGCCTGCCTTTACTCTGTGGCCCTGATCGACCCAGGAGTAATGCATGTCTTTAGCATCCGTTTGTGTGTTCTGCGGCGCCAGCACTGGCACGAACCCCGCTTACCGTGAAGCAGCCGTGGCGCTTGGCCAGGCCTTGGCCGAACGCAAGCTG